>Ga0335077_10011801_pt1 | contig 10916 bp, 10 predicted proteins | sample Lox_Sample_31_FD_207151 | JGI IMG/M metagenome (GOLD analysis project Ga0335077, IMG submission 207151) | Soil microbial communities from Loxahatchee National Wildlife Refuge, Florida, United States - Lox_Sample_3.1 | ecosystem: Environmental > Terrestrial > Soil > Wetlands | place: USA...
GGTCCACGCCTCCCACACCAATTCTCGCGGCGCGTCGAATTTGCGTGAAACGACAATTTCGCGGTCGGCGTTTTCCGCAAAGTCTTTGAGCGACGCGCCGATGAGCTGCGTCCAGCCCTGCATAAAATTCGTCCGGGCAAAGGCGGGAATGGCGGGGAACGTTTCCAGACCTTCATGAGTCAGCTTCACCCGGGTCCGGTTGCCCTCGGCGAACAGTTCAATCGTTACCAGGGAATCGCCTTCATAACCCTCGTAGCGCCAGGTAAAGGCCAGTTTCTGATTCGGTATCATCTCCATCACCTTGCAGCGATGGTCGTAATTGAAGCCCTCGTGCAACACGGCAAAGCGAAACTCAAATCCGGGTTCCGCTTTGAATTCTTTCAGGTCGAAGAACCAGCGTCGCATTTCCTCCGCGTTCGTGATGGCCTGCCAGACCCGCGCGACCGGCGCGTCAAAAGTCCGCTCGACGATGAGCGGCTCGGAAATTTTGGTCGTCATAATTTATTTGCTGACGAATTTTCCAAGTTCATCGAGGCATCTGCTCCAACCCTGTTCGTGGCGGTCGCGGCTTTCGACGGACGCAAATTTCTCATGCGTCAAAATCAATTCCGTCTGCTTCCCGCGCGCTTTGAATTTCAGCGTGACGAGCATTTCGGGCGGTTCAACTTCGCCGTATTCATCGCCGCTGCCGTCCTTTTCAAATTGCCAGGTGAAAACGAGACGTTCCGGCGGTTTCACTTCACGATAAACTCCGACGGTGGTGAAGTATTCGCCATCGGCGCGCCGCACCTGAATGCGATATTTGCCGCCGACGCGCGCGTCCACCTTCACTGATTGCAACGACGATCCGCCGCACGCCGCCGCACCGAACCACTGCTTCAATTGGTTCGCATCCGTCCACGCCTGCCACACGAGTTCGCGCGGCGCGTCGAAAACGCGGGTGAGTTGAAGTTTGATGTTGTTTTCTTTGATGGTTGCTGTTGTGCTCATTTTTTCTCCTTGGTTTGCAGTTGTTTCAAATACTCGTCCAAACGGTCAAAGCTCGCTTCCCAGAATTTCCGGTATTCCTCGATCCACGCCTGGGCCTGCTGCATCGGCGCGGCCTCCAGTTGCAACTGATGCACGCGGCCGCGGCGCCGACGCCGAACCAGCCCGGCATTTTCCAACACGCGCAGGTGTTTCGAGACTGCCGGCAACGACATGGCATACGGTTTGGCCAGGTCGGTGACGCACCGGTCGCCGCGGGTCAGTTGTTCCAGGATGCGCCGCCGCGTCGGGTCCGCCAGCGCGGCGAACGTGCGATCTAATAATCTGGATGAACATTTAACCATACGGTTAAATATTGACGCAAAGTGCCAAGGAAGGCAAGCGAAATTTTTCGGAAAATTTCAGTTTTTCCGGGAATGGCCGGGCTTTTCGTCAGCCGGAACTGCACGGCAGTTCCAACATTTTGCGCCGAAATTCCATGGCTTCTGCCTGGGCTAAGTTCCGTTCGTTCAGCAGGTAACGGAGAAGGTACTCGGTTCTCTTGTTCCGAGCAGGCCACGCCTTCGCTGGCGGATCCCGGATTCGCATTTCCACCATCGGTGTCTTTTGCTTTTATCGCGGTGTGATGGCGACAACCCGGCGTTTCCTCAGTGTCCGCGCAGGCGACCTCGATGGCTTCTTCGGCCTGTTCGTGGACAATCTGCTCCAACTTCTCCTCATCTTCACGCTTTGCCCGCTGCTGTGCGGCATCAGCGCGGCAGAAGTGGTCGCACGAATCCTTCCCGGCGCCGCATTGTCCATTCTGGCGGGGAACCTCTTTTTCGCCTGGCAGGCGTGGCGCAGCGCGCAGCGCGAGAACCGCGACGACGTGACGGCGATGCCTTACGGCATCAACACGGTGAGCCTCTTGGCTTACATCGTCTTCATCATGGCGCCGATTTACCGGCAGACACAGGACGCAACGCTCGCCTGGAAGGCCGGCATCTTTGCCTGTTTCTTCAGCGGCGTGATGGAACTGGCCGGGGCGTTCGTCGGCGATTGGTTGCGTCGGCACACGCCGCGCGCGGCGTTGCTCTCCGCGCTGGCGGGCATCGCCATCACGTTTATCGCCATGGGATTTGTGTTCCAGATTTTTGCAACTCCGGCGCTGGGACTGTTGCCCATGCTGCTCATTCTGGTGTGCTACGCATCGAGACTGAAACTGCCGCTCGGTCTGCCTGCTGGATTTGTGGCGGTGGCTGTGGGCACGTTGCTCGCCTGGGCATTGCGCGCGGCGGGACTCGCGCCGGCCGTGCCGCCGCCGACAGTGACGTCCGTGGCATTTCATCTGCCGCAATGGTCAGGTGACAGTTTGTTCGGGTTTATTTTCTCCAAATTCGGTTGGAATTACATGGCTGTCATATTTCCAATGGGATTGTTCAACATCCTCGGCTCGCTGCAATGCCTGGAAAGCGCTGAGGCCGCTGGCGATAAATTTCCCACGCGACCGTCGCTGCTGGCCAACGGCGTTGGCAGCGTCGTGGCAGCGTGTTTTGGCAGTCCATTCGCCACCACGCTTTACATCGGCCATCCGGGCTGGAAAGCGATGGGCGCGCGTTGGGGTTATTCATGGCTCAACGGTGTGGTCATCTGCTTCATCGCGCTCTTCGGCATCGTCGGCGAAGTCCTTCGGTTCGTACCGCTGGAAGTCGCGCTGGGCATCCTGCTGTGGATTGGGCTGGTCATCACCGCGCAGGCGTTTCAAGCCAGCCCGAAACCGCACGCGCTGGCCGTGGCGGCGGGACTCATCCCCGCGCTGGCGGCATGGTTGCTGGTGCAGGTTCAAACCACCTTGCAGGTGGCCGGCACCGACCTGGCGAGCACGGTGGACCGCTTTGCGCCCGACCTGTATATCCGCGGCGTTATCGCCCTGAGCCAGGGGTTTCTGCTTACCTCCATCATCTACGCGGCGGTGATGGCCTGCGTGATTGACCGCAAATTCAAGCATGCCGCCGCGTGGCTGCTGGCGGCGGCGGTGTTCTCGGCCGTCGGCCTCATTCACGCCTACAAGCTTACACCCGGCGGTGTGGAATATTATTTCGCCTGGTTCACCGCCGCGCCGGACTTCGCTATCGCCTACGCCGCCGGGGCCGTCCTGCTTTGGGCGGTGGGCATGTCGCACAAAGGGGGCGAAGGAGACAAAGTTTAACTAAAAATTGTGCAGGCCATCCGTTGGGATTCGGCCTGAAAGCCGGCTTCGTGAAGAAGGCGTGAAGATAGCGCTGTTCCTGCTCTGGCGTCACCGCGCAAATTTTGCGGGGCTGTTGAAGCCGTAACTTACGCCTTTGGCGGCCACTCTACGCCAGCGAGTTCCTTGGGCAATTGTGTCGGGTCAACCGGATAAATCTGCGACATGTCGGGCTTGGCCTTTGCGCCGGGCAGAAATTCAACTTCCTCCGGCGCGCCGACGATGAGCCAGAGCACCTCGGCATCGGTGTCGTTGAACACCTGTCGCAACTGGTCCGGCCCCACCAGCACGCCGCCGTGCTTCGGCACGGTCAACGTCTCGTCGCCCACGCGCAGGCGGCCCGTGCCTTCGAGCACGAAATAAAACTCCTCCTGCCGGATGTGCTTGTGCAGCGTGTTCGCGCTTTTGGGCGGCAACCGCCAGAGCCGCGCGCCGAGATTCTCGCTCCCGGTGCGCTCCAGATAATCCGCGTTCGGGATTTTCATCAGGTTGGACGGCCGCCAGCGCAGGTCGTCCGGCTTGATGAGATGGTAACCTTGAATGGCTTTCATAGACTCGCTGGCGAACCATACGCCGCGGCCCCAAAAAAGCAACTTGCGCAACGCCTCACAAGCCTGAGCAATGGAAGAAGCGGCTTCCCAAGTCGGCCTTCGGAAACGGAGGCCGTTTTTTGTTTTTCCAATCCATCGGGGTTCTGCCAAACTTTCTTCATGGCTGGAATCAACATGCGAAATTGAAATGACCGACAAGCATCCACTCGCAGAAGTTTTTGGCTTTCCGACGACGGACATGAGCGCGAATGCAAACCGCCATCGCACCAAACGCCTCTGCCCGTTCAACAACAAGGTTCCGAATTGCACCAAAGACAAAGCGCAAGAGCCGCTTGGTGTTTGCAGCGTGTTCCATGAAAATGAAGTCGTTATCACCTGCCCGATTCGCTTTCGCCAGCAATGGCTCATTGCCGATGACGCGGCGGAATTCTTTTTCGGGACGGACGCCAAATGGACGACCCTGACCGAAGTGCGGTTGAAGGATGCCGATGGCGGCTCTGCCGGAAACATTGATGTGGTTCTGTGCGCCTACGACAAGGCCGGCAAGGTCTATGATTTCGGCGCGCTGGAAGTTCAGGCGGTTTATATTTCCGGCAACGTCCGCAATCCGTTTGAGCATTACATGGAGGCGCCTGCGAAGCGCAGCGGCATGGATTGGACAACCGAGGCCAATTATCCGCGCCCGGATTATCTGTCGTCATCGCGCAAGCGACTCGCCCCGCAGTTGATTTTCAAAGGCGGCATCATCAATGCGTGGGGAAAGAAAACGGCGGTCGCATTGAACAAGGGCTTTTTCAACACGCTGCCGAAGCTTCCCGAAGTTCGGAAAGAGGACGCCGACATTGCATGGCTCATTTACGATTTGAAGCCGCCGAAAAATCAGGGCGAGCATTACGAATTGTTCCGCGAGCGGACGATTTACACCCGCTTCGAGCCGGCTCTGAATCAAATCACGAAATCTCGCCCTGGAAAAATGGAGGATTTCATGCGACATCTTCAGGAGAAGGTTGACGAGAAGCTGGAAACGCCGCCAACGAATCGAACAATCGAAAACCCATTCGACAGGTGAAATGACACAGACGTTTTTATTGCCGGAACTGGAAATTGTCGAACGCGACAAGCCGGTGAACGTCGCCTCCGTGCCGCAGCGCAGTCCGTTTCGTTATCCCGGCGGCAAGACATGGCTCGTGCCGCTTTTCCGGCGTTGGATGTTTAGCCTGCCCACCGAACCCAAATTGCTGGTTGAGCCGTTTGCGGGTGGCGGAATCATCGGCCTGACGGCGGCATTTGAATATCTTGCCGATGAAGTTTTGCTAGTGGAACTCGACAGACAAATTGCTGCCGTTTGGAAAACGATTCTGGGCGGAGACGCCAAATGGCTTGCAAAGCGCATTGTTGCTTTCGAGTTAAGCCCCGAGTCGGCAAAGACTGAATTGAGCAAACCATGATCAAGAACCGCACACAACACGGCGGGATTCTGGCTGAAGGTGCGGGCGTGTTGAAACATGGCGAAAATGGCAAAGGCATTTTATCCCGCTGGTATCCGCAGACGATTGCGAAACGGATTACCAACATTGAGCTTGTGGCAAGCCGGTTGCGATTCGTGCAAGGTGACGCTTTCGAGGTTCTCGCCGAACATCGCAAGAACCGGGATGCGGTTTTTTTCATTGACCCGCCTTACACTGCCGGCGGCAAGCGCGCCGGCTCGCGCCTTTACACGCACTCGGAAATTGACCACGAAAAACTTTTCACCCTCTGCGAATCACTGCGCGGCGATTTTTTGATGACCTACGACAACGCCGACGAAGTGCGGGCATTGGCGGAACAACACGGCTTTGAAACCAAGGCCGTGCCGATGAAAAACACGCACCATGCCGAAATGGCCGAATTGCTGATTGGCCGGAATCTTGATTGGGTTGGAGACGGCGGGATTTTCCGCGAAGAAGCGGCCAGCGGAAACGCGAAGACCAAGAAATCCTCAACGACGCGGACAATTGGCAACCGAACTTCCAGCATAAACGGCAACAGCGCGGCAAGCGTCGCAAATAAAGTAACGATGGATAGTGAATACAAAGCAATTTTTGGTATTATTTCTCCAGATGGCGAAGTAACGGCACGAAAAGGCGATGTTCGCAAGCAAGCCCACCCCGATCTTGGAATGCAGAATATAGATGATGAGTATGGAAGAAGCTGGCGATACCTGCCCTTCTACAAAATTGTATATTGGTGGACGCGCCCTCGTGAAATTGACAAGGAAATCGTCACTGTGTGGCTTCAAAACAAAGGCTATTCTGTAACAGGACACCGCCGATTTAAGGGATTGGATTACAGTGCTGCACATGGGTATTTAATTGGTTTTTAGCAAAACTGCCCACTTCGGCCTTTGCCGACGCCGCCTGTCTCGCGACCTCGTTTGCGTTTCTTGTCAACGTGGATACTGCGACTCTTGCCGCCGATATAGGTTTCATCCGCTTCCACTTCGCCCTTTAGCTTTTCAATCGTGCCGGACTGCGGCGCATGACAAGGGTGTTGACCTTTCCACCAACTTTGGCGTCGTTTACCAAATCAAAAAGTTGCAAATCAAAACGCAATCCGAAGCTGATCGCATTTATGCCGAACTGAAATTGAACTTTGATAGCGAGCGGCTACGGGATACATGCGGGCTTTCGAGCTAAACTTTGCGTGCTTCGATATCGCGGTTACAAAAACGAACGAGGCCGTCTTTTTTGAGTGTAATCCAAATGGCCAATGGCTCTGGGTCGAAAATCTTACGGGACTGCCGATTGGCAAAGCCATTGCGGACGAGCTTCTAAATGAGAGCGTCCGCCGAGTTGCCGGACATGACAGGCTAGTCGCTTGTGCAACCACTCAGGTTTTCGCGTAAACCTCCGCACCCTTCTCCACAAACTCCTTCGACTTGGCTTCCATGCCCTTTTTGATGGCTTCTTCCTCGGCAATGCCCTGTTCGGCGGCGTATTTGCGGACGTCTTCGGTGATCTTCATGCTGCAAAAATGCGGACCGCACATTGAACAAAAATGCGCGGTCTTGGCGCCTTCCTGCGGGAGCGTTTCGTCGTGGAACTCGCGCGCGGTCACCGGGTCGAGGCTCAAGTTGAATTGATCTTCCCAGCGGAATTCGAAGCGCGCCTTGCTCAATGCGTTGTCGCGGTATTGCGCGCCGGGATGGCCCTTGGCCAGGTCGGCGGCATGGGCGGCGATTTTGTAGGCGATGACGCCGTCTTTTACGTCCTTCTTGTCCGGCAGACCGAGGTGTTCCTTAGGCGTGACGTAGCAAAGCATCGCGCAGCCGTACCAGCCAATCATCGCCGCGCCGATGGCGCTGGTGATGTGGTCGTAGCCGGGCGCGATGTCGGTGGTGAGCGGGCCGAGCGTGTAGAACGGCGCTTCGTGGCACCATTCGAGTTGCCTGACCATGTTTTCCTCAATCATGTGCATAGGGATGTGGCCCGGGCCTTCGTTCATCACCTGCACGCCGTGTTTCCAGGCGCGTTTGGTGAGGTCGCCCTGCACTTCGAGTTCGCCGAATTGCGCCTGGTCGTTGGCGTCGGCAATCGAGCCGGGACGCAGGCCGTCGCCGATGCTGAAGCTTACGTCGTAGGCGGCCATGATGTCGCAGATTTCGTCCCAGTGGGTGTAGAGGAAACTTTCCTGGTGATGCGCGAGGCACCATTTAGCCATGATGCTGCCGCCGCGCGAGACGATGCCGGTCATGCGGCGCGCGGTGAGCGGCACGAAGCGCAGCAACACGCCGGCGTGAATGGTGAAATAATCCACGCCCTGCTCGGCCTGTTCGATGAGGGTGTCGCGGTAAATTTCCCAGGTAAGGTCCTCGGCCTTGCCGCCGACTTTTTCGAGTGCCTGATAAATCGGCACGGTGCCGATGGGTACGGGCGAATTTCTAAGAATCCATTCACGCGTGGCATGGATGTTCTTGCCGGTGGACAGGTCCATGACGGTGTCCGCGCCCCATTTGGTGGCCCAGCGCATCTTTTCGACTTCCTCCTCGATGCTCGAGGCTAGGGCGCTGTTGCCGATGTTGGCGTTGATTTTCACGAGGAAATTGCGGCCGATAATCATCGGCTCCAGCTCGGGATGATTGATGTTGGCCGGGATGATAGCGCGACCCGCCGCCACCTCGTCTCGCACGAACTCTGGCGTAATCTCCGCAGGAATTCTTTGTGGAAACCGCTGAAAGACGCTCGGCGTAGTTTTGAGTTGTGAATTTTGAGTTGTGAGTTGAGCAGAACCGGCGTGCTGCTTGTTCAAATCGTTGCGGACGATGTCGTGGGAAAGATCGGCGATGCGAGACGCATTGCCGTGCGGGCGGGACGCCCGCGCTCCCCCCATATTCTCGCGAATCGCGATGAATTCCATTTCGGGCGTGATGATGCCGGCACGGGCATAGGCGAGTTGCGTGACCACTTTTCCCCTTTTCGCGCGCAGTAATATGCGACCAATTGTGGACTTTGGACTTTGGACTTCCGCCTTCGCTTCGCTTCGTCGCGACAAGCTGGACTTTGGATTTTTGGCATCATATTCCTCAACATCACCGCGTTTCAAAATCCAATCGCGACGCAACGCGGGCAGCCCTTCCTCAACCGTGCCAGTAAAAGCCGGGTCGCCCCACGGGCCGCTGGTATCGTACACACGCACCGGTTCGTTTACCTCGATCTGCCCGTTAAAACTTTTTGTCGGCGCCAACTCGATTTCGCGCATGGGCACGCGGACGCCGGTATGCAACCGGCCTTCGACATAAATGCGCTTGGAGCCGGGGACTTGGACAGAACTGTGTGGCTCAGATTCGACGACGCGAGACGCGTCGTCGGACAGGCGGGACGCCTGTGCTACCCGCGCGGATTCGAACGATTCTTTGGTCGCAATCATATATTTGTGACACGTGTCAGGTGACAAGACCCGAAAAGCGGGAAAGGAATTGGAACATCCCTTCGCCGGCATTATCCGGATCAGGTTCAACGGGTCTCCCGCCCCTTGTCGGCAAAGGGCGGGACTCTCAGCCGCGTTTCCCTTGAAACGTTTGGCTCCCCGATGTTGGAAAGCTAGGACGAAGGCGCGGCGGCGTCAAGTCGCGCGCTGGATTCGCGCCCGTGCCATTTTCTAATTTATCCCAATTGTTGCATTACCCGGCTTGACCTTCACGGAAAAAATCGGTTTGATTTAGTCGGATATTTTTATGAGTTCACCCAAACCTCCGCTCGATGAGTTGCGCATCGAGCGCCGCCCCGAACGGCCATCCCGGTTCAAACCGTGGATGGCGGTCGTCGCGGTTATGCTCCTGCTCGCCTTGGGCGGGGCCTGGTGGCACTCACAGGCTGGCGCCGTCGAGGTGCGCACGGTGGTGGCAAAGGACGCCATGAGCGGCGGCGGGAACCGCACGGTTTTGAACGCCTCCGGTTACGTCACCGCGCGTCGCGAGGCGACGGTTTCCTCCAAGGTCACCGGTAAGGTCATGGAGGTGCTCATTGAGGAGGGTATGAAGGTCACCAACGGGCAGGTTCTGGCGCGGCTGGATGATTCCAACGTCAAGACCAGCCTCGACGTGGCGGTGGCCCAGTTGGCGTCGGCGAAGGCGGCGCTGGCGGAAACCGAGGCGCAACTCAAGGACGCAGACCAGGAATATCAACGTACTACCGAACTGGCCAAACAACACATCGCTTCGCAATCCGACCTGGACCTGGCCGAGGCGAACGCCAAGGCGTTGCAGGCACACCTGGCTCAGCAACGGCTCGACGTGGTCGTCGCGGAACGCCAGGTGGCGGAGTGGCAGCAGCAGATGGACGATATGATCATCTGCGCGCCGTTTGACGGCGTCATCACCACCAAGGACGCACAGCCGGGTGAGATGATTTCGCCGGTCTCGGCCGGCGGTGGTTTCACGCGCACGGGCATCGGAACGATTGTGGACATGGGCTCGCTGGAAATTGAAATTGACGTGAACGAAAGCTACATCAACCGCGTCGAGCCGGGGCAAGCGGTCGAAGCGACACTCGACGCGTATCCCGATTGGAAAATTCCCTGCAAGGTCATCGCCATCATCCCGACCGCCGACCGCGACAAATCCACCGTCAAAGTACGCGTCGGTTTTGACCAGCTTGATCCGCGCATCCTCCCGGACATGTCGGTGAAGGTGGCCTTTCGTGACAACGGCGGGACGGCGGCGGGCCATGCGGTGATCGTTCCCAAGGACGCGGTGCTCAGCCGCGAAGGACGCGACGTGGTGTTCGTCGTCCGGAACGGCCATGCCGAGCGGCGCGCGGTGACGGTCAGTGACACGCAAGGTGATGATTCCGTGTTGAGCGCGGGCGTGACTGCCGGCGAAAAAGTTGTCGTGAACGCGCCGGCCAATTTACAGGACGGCATGGTCGTGAAGGAGAAAAGTCTATGAGTGAAAGCAAATCGAACAATGGCGCGCTGGTGCAGGTCGAGGGCGTGGGAAAAGTTTTCCATCGCGGCTTGGAGGACATTCACGTTCTGGCGGACCTGCATCTGCAGGTTCCCGCCGGCGAATTTATCGCATTGATGGGGCCGTCGGGTTCCGGCAAGACCACGCTCTTGAATTTAATCGGCGGCCTCGACCGTCCGACGAACGGCGCGGTCACGGTCGCCGGCGAGCGCCTGGATCAATTGTCCGACCGCGCCCTCGCCGCGTGGCGCGGGCGGCACATCGGCTTTGTCTTCCAGCTTTACAACCTGATGCCGGTGCTGACGGCGGAGCGGAACGTGGAGCTGCCACTGTTGCTGACGCATCTTTCCCGGGCCGAACGGCAGAAGCACGTGGAAACGGCAATGGCGGTCGTGGGGCTGTCGCATCGCGCGAAACATTACCCGCGCACGCTCTCCGGCGGCGAACAGCAGCGCGTCGGCATCGCGCGCGGCATCGTCACCGACCCGACGCTGTTGCTGTGTGACGAACCGACGGGTGATTTGGACCGCAAGGCTGGCGATGAAATTTTGAATTTGCTCCAGGCGCTGAACCGCGAACACGCCAAAACCATCATCATGGTCACGCACGATCCCCACGCCTCGGCTCGGGCCTCGCGCACGGTCTATCTCAACAAGGGCCAGCTCAGCAACGAGCCGGTAAAATGAAATTCGCCCATCTCATCTGGTCG
>Ga0335077_10011802_pt1 | contig 10915 bp, 9 predicted proteins | sample Lox_Sample_31_FD_207151 | JGI IMG/M metagenome (GOLD analysis project Ga0335077, IMG submission 207151) | Soil microbial communities from Loxahatchee National Wildlife Refuge, Florida, United States - Lox_Sample_3.1 | ecosystem: Environmental > Terrestrial > Soil > Wetlands | place: USA: Florida...
TACGTCGCCACTCTAAAGGTGCCGGTCATTGTCGGCCCGATTTACGAAGCGCCGAAGCCGTACGAGCGTTACGACGCGGTCTACGCGTTGCCGGCGCAGTTGAACAAGCGCGGCGTAAAGATCGCTTTTGCTTCTTTCGACGCGCACAATGCGCGCAATCTGCCCTACCAGGCGGGTTTTGCGACGGCATTCGGCTTGCCTTATGACGAGGCCCTCAAGGCAATCACATTGAATGCTGCAGAAATCTGGGGCGTGGGCGACAAACTGGGCTCGCTGGATATAGGCAAGACGGCAAATGTGATAGTGGCCAACGGCGATCCGCTCGACGTAAAGACCGATGTGAAGCAGGTGTTCATCGCAGGCCAGGAAATTCCTATGACCAGCCGACAAACGCGGTTGCGAGACCAGTACTCGGGCCAGTGAGGTTACTGCCCCGATCCTTCAAAACCCGTTCGGGGAACCAACTTTGTCGGCGGACAAGAGTGTCCGCCCCACACAAGCAATGCTGACAAGCCTACCGCGGTTTGACCCCAGCAACTCTCAGCAGTTAGGATGCTGTTTGAGCTTCCGCGTTTCGCCGTTTGTCGTGGCGGAACTCTCCTTTACACCGATTTGTGCGGGTCGTTAGACTACTCATTTCCTTTTCAGCTCACCGGAGGTAGATGCGTATGGCCGTGGCTACAAAGCAGGAGTTGGTTGAGAGGGTCAAGCAGATTATCAGCGAGCAACTTGGAGTCGACGAAACCGATATTACACCCGGGGCGACATTCGGCGACGATTTAAAGGCGGACTCCCTGGATCAAGTCGAACTGGTCATGGCGTTGGAGGAAGCTTTCGATCTATCAATTTCTGATGAGGACGCAGAAAAAATTCTTAAGGTGCAGGACGCCATCGATTACGTCGAGAAACATGCGAAGTAGCACAAGGAGAACTCATGGCAGCCGTTGATGAAAAAGTAAAGCAGATCATCGTGGAACAGCTGGGAGTGGACGAAGGAGAAGTCACGCAGAACGCCTCATTTGTGGATGACCTGGGCGCGGACTCGCTGGACACGGTGGAATTGGTCATGGCTTTCGAAGAGGCGTTTGAGATCGAAATTCCGGATGAAGACGCCGAGAAGATCCGCACCGTCCAGGATGCGGTGGATTACATCTCCAAGCACGCGAAAGGCGGGAAGTAGTTGCCTCGACGCGTCGTGATTACTGGCATCGGTCTGATCTGTGGGGTGGGAAACACGACCGAGGAAGTTTGGCAGAATCTGCTGGCAGGCCGGTCGGGCATTTGCCGCATCACCCAATTCGATGCTTCCCAGTTCGCCTGCCAGATTGCTGCTGAGGTCAAGAATTTCGACCCGCTGCACTACATCGATAAAAAAGAAATCAAGAAAATGGGCCGTTTCATCTACCTGGCCATCGCGGCGGCGGATGAGGCGGTGAAGTCCTCTGGCTTGCAGGTCACGGCGGGCAATGCCACCCGCGTGGGGGTGCATATTGGCTCGGGCATCGGCGGATTCGACGTGATTGAGCGCGAGCACAAGAACTTGCTGAATGGTGGACCACGGCGAATCTCCCCCTTCTTTATTCCCGCCGCCATTGTCAACCTGGCTGCTGGGCACGTAAGCATACGGTTCGGGGCCAAGGGTCCGAATGAGGCCACGTGCACCGCTTGCACTTCCAGCGCACATTCCATCGGAGACGCGTACAAGATCATCCAGCGCGGCGATGCCGATGTGATGATTGCGGGTGGCACAGAAGCGGCGGTTACTCCCATGTCGGTCGGTGGATTTGGCGCCATGCGCGCGCTTTCCACTCGCAATGATGCGCCGGAGAAATCCAGCCGTCCTTGGGACTCAGCCCGCGATGGATTTGTGATCGGCGAAGGAGCAGGGATTCTTATTCTGGAGGAGTTGGAACTTGCGCGCAGTCGAGGAGCTAGGATCGTGGCGGAGATTGTGGGTTACGGCATGAGCGGCGACGCCTACCACATCACGCAGCCGGCCGAGAACGGGGACGGCGCTTATCGGGTCATGCTGAACACCTGGAAGGATGCAGGCGTTCAACCGCAGCAAATCGGTTACATCAATGCCCACGGAACTTCGACCGATATTGGCGACAAGCTGGAAACGGTCGCGGTTAAACGTGCCTTCGGTGATCACGCCTACAAAGTCGCTGTAAGTTCGACCAAATCCATGACTGGGCACCTGCTCGGGGGGGCAGGCGGATTGGAAGCCGGAATCACGATTCTCGCCCTGCGCGACCAGATTCTGCCGCCGACAATAAACCTTGAAAATCCTGATCCGGAGTGCGATCTGGACTACGTTCCCAACCACGCCCGCAACGCGAGTGTGGAATACGCGATGTCCAATTCATTCGGCTTTGGGGGAACTAACGGGGCTCTCCTGTTCCGCCGCTGGCCGGAATAGGGTCGTCACTCCCAGCGGTTGCGATCTGTTGCCGGAGTCATGGGCTCAGAATGAACAGAAATGCCGCTCCGAGGAGCGGCATTGGGAGAACCTCAGTTCGGGTCAGCGGTGTCCGCCGCCGTGGAAACCTCCACCGCCTCCGCTACTGTGAGAAACTCCGCCACCGGAGCTGTGAGAGATACCGCCGGAACCAGAGCTGCCGTGATATCCACCGGAACTGCGCGGGGCAGAATAGCCGCCACCCCGGCTTCCGTAGGAGCCGTACGAACGCGATCCGTAGCCCGAAGAGCTGTACCCTCGGTTGAAGGAACCACCGGAAGAGCCATAGCCGCCGTAGGCGCGCGTGGAGTAGCCGCTGTTGCCGCTAGAGTAGCTGTGCGAGGCGGGCTTTACTGGTCCGGTCGGACGCGGAATGTTGCGTGAGCTATTGTAGGTCGCATTGGGGTTACGCGCGCTGGTTGAGGGCCGTGGAGTGTTGCTCTCCGACGGCCGAGGAATCGAAGACGCTGCCGGGTTGCCGGTTCTTTCCGAAGAACTCAGGCGCGAGTTCATGCTGCTTGGCGGACGCGGAACGTTGCGGTTCGACGCAATCTGCGAAGGCTCCGTTCTCGCTGCCACTCCCGCGGAAGGCGGGCGCGGTACGTTGCGGCCTAAATTCTCGTTCGTCGTGCCGCGGTTCGGCGCTGCGCTGTTAAGGCTTGATGGCGGACGAGGCACGTAGCGTCCAGCTGGTCCCGGCACTCCACGATTGGCAGAAGCTTGCGGATTGCGTGCAGCGGAAGTTTCCGGCCCGCGCGCGGCTGGGCTGACGGGATTATGTGCAGCGGCACTTTGCGAGAAGCCCGGACGGCCGGCTGCAGCCGGCGGATTCATGCGGGTGACAGTAGGCCGCGAGAACGCAGCCGAGGACGGCCGCGCCGCAGTCTGTCCGCTTCGGGCACCCAGAGTAGCTTCGCGCGTGGGATTGGCGTCCACCCGGCCCAACGCCGAAGCATTGCGCAACTGGTTCGGAGAGACTCGCACGGAGTTCCCGCGAACTGGCAGGCCGTGCTCAAGACCGGTGCGAGACATCGCCGTAATCGCGCCGGGCTTGCTGGCAAACCGCGGCATGGCCACTCCGTTACGTCCGTAGAGCGCTGTCCGGCCGCCATTGCGAAAGTAATTGTTCGTGACATTCGTGATGTTCACAATCCGCGTATTGGTAATGTTCACGTTGCGGAAATACCCGCGGCTCGTGTGATACCACGGGAAGAAGGGTTCACCCCATCCCAGCGGGCACCAGCCGAAGCCACCACCACCGAAGCCGACTCCAAAGCCCCAGCCGAAGCCAACGCCCCAGTGAGGCCCACCCCACCAGGCAACGAGAGCGGGCGCGTACCACGGACGCACCCAGTACGGTCCAGGCGCCCAGCCCCAATATCCGCCCCATGAGACCCAGCGGCCATAGTGGAATGGCGCGAAGCCCCAAGGATAAGCATCGACCCAGGTCCAGCCCCAGGGCTCTTCCCAGATCCAGTTGCCGTACGTGTACGGCGCCCAATCCGGCGCGACCGAGGTAGGAACCCACACGGGCCCGTAATCCGGCGTGTCTTTCCACGTGCCGTATTCATCGAGATCATCGGCACCGACCACCCCGGGCGCGACGTGCCGCGCAGAAACGGACTGATCGAGCCGTTTGTCGCGCACCTGGCACCAATCATCGAAGCCATCGGGACCCTGAGGGTTCAAGGCTTCATGGGTCAACGAAGTGCCGTTGTTGAACTGCATCGCCTGGCCTTCTTCCACGCGCACTGCCTGGCCCTGACCGGTGGCTTGGCCCGCGCCTTTCCACACGATGACGCGGGTTGAATCAGAATTGGGATCGACGTCGAAGCGATACTCGCCGGCCTTCGACAGCGTGAAGGCCATGTTCGGCGTATCCACTTCCCAGGTTTCGCCGCCATACAACTTGCGCAGGTGAACGTTCAACGCGCCCTGATGTAGAGACACCTGAATGACATCATTGTTGACATTGGTCAGCGTGAGGCTGGTTTCGGAATTGATGCGCATGAAACCAGTGCCGAAATCGAGTTCGGCGCGGGAATCCTTGTCGGCCCAAACGTTGTCGGAAATCGTCAGCGGACGGTTGGCCTCGGCTTGAACCCAGTCGTCAGTACCGTGCGGCTGAACCGAAACCTGTCCTTGCATGTAGTCAACGCGGGCAACGCGGCCGGGGGGGTCGGCGGTCTGATCGGTAGTCTGGCCTGCAGGATTGTCCTGACCCCATGCCAGCGAGGCAAATAAGGTGACCAGAATTACTAAGAAACTCGCCTGAATGAAACGCCCGAAAGTCTTCATGGCCCGTTCTCCCTCGAACATAGCCACTTAACGCTATGTTCCGGAGGCTTGTCCAGTTACGACCGGCCCCCATGTACTACTACCTGGCTCTTGCTATCTGTATAAACCCCGCTTTGGAGAATGAGTTGCTATACGTAAAAGACCCACCAGCAGTAAGTTAGCCATCCTTTTCTGAATAGATGCGGGCTGCCTGAAGCGAGACGTTGAGCTGTCCTAGTAGCTTGATTTAGCGGGGTTTGGAACGTTCTGATTCTGAGTAGCTGTCCGCGAGATCCCTCACTCCGCTGCATTGCGCCGGGTTTCGACATGACCTGGCGACAGCGGGAGCAGCGAACTGTGGGCAGATTCAACTAAACTGCAGGTCTAGAGCTTCTCAGTTTTTGCGTAGATGACCAGTTCGCCTTTACCGCGTAATTCGTCAGGATGGTAGCGGGGGATCGGCAATTCCAGTTCCTTGAACTCGACGGGCGCGACCTTCTTGTCGGCGATGCCGAGCGCGACGGCTACGCCGTAGATAATGGCCTCGGGTCGCGGCGGGCAGCCGGGAATGTAGTAGCTGACGGGAATGATTTTTTCGATGGGACCGATGACTGAGTAGCTGTCGAACCAGACGCCGCCACCGCAGGCGCAGGAACCGATTGCGAAGACGAGTTTGGGAGCAGGCATAGCGTCGTAAGCGCGCTTCACCGCCTGAGCGGTGGAGCGCATGGCTGGTCCCTGGCAGAGCATGACATCGGCGTGGCGGGGCGAGCCGACGAGCTTGATGCCGAAACGCTCCGCGTCATAATAAGGAGTGAGCGCGTTGAGCACCTCGATGTCGCAGCCGTTGCAGCCGCCGCTGTTGGCGTGATAGACCCACAGCGAGCGTCCGAACATTCTCTGGCAAAGGTTCTTCAACATAGCTCAGTCCAATTCAATTTCCACGTCGTCTACCACAGCGTTGCCTTCCAGGTGCGATTGGGATCGGAAAATCCCGCGTTCGTTTTGCAAATCGTCAAAACGGTAGCCCTTCATTTTGAGTTCTTCCAGCGTAGACGTTGGTTTGAAGCAACGTCCGCAGCGCTGGCAGGTGCTCATGAATAACTCGAGCCGTTGCGCGAGATCACCGATCCGGTTGGTGGCGCTCTCGAAGTCGCGGCTCATGGTGATGGCTTTTTCCGGGCAGACTTCAGCGCAGCGTCCGCAGTAGGTGCAGCGGCGGCCAAGGTACTGCAGAATTCGGATTTCCTGCGACACGTCGTAGATGAGAATTTCGCGCGCCGGACAGTTGTTGGCGCACCCAGCGCAGCCGATGCATTTCGAACCATCGAAGATGGGCCGGCCGCGGAATTGCTCAGGCGCGGGCTGGGGATCGGCAGGATAGGGCAGAGTGACCTTTCCCGCTTTGAGACAGAGGGCAGCTTCCTCGAGTTTGCTCAGGAGCGACATTTGTCTTCTTTCCGTCGTTCTACCGCACCCTTCGAAAACCGGGGCACCGGCATTGTTTTAGTGTCCATAGCTCGCCAAAATCAGGGCTACAAAAGCAATGCCAATAAAACCCGCAAACGTACGGATCGCCTGATCGAGGCGATAACGCGCGTGGGTCGCGGCGATCAAAGTCACGAGCAGTACCAATCCGAATACCTTTGTCCAAAAGAACAGCCAGGCGATTGGAAACACCAACTCAGAACCCCAAGGTACAAACAGCGTTACAAATAGCGCGCTGTAGATAATCAGCTTGGCCATCTGGGCGTATTTGAACAATGCCAGCTTGGGGCCGGAGTACTCAGCCAGCGGTCCTTCCATTAATTCGGTTTCGGCTTCCGAAATGTCGAAAGGCACGCGCTGCACGAAAGCCGGAAACGCGAGAAACATGAGTACCAGCATGATCAGGCCAGACCACGGGATTCCCGAACTGATCCAGACAGAGCCGCGCAGAACTGGGTCCAGCCGCAATGAACCGGCATGTAGCGCACCCACGATGATGGCGATCGCGAACAGCGGTTCAAGCGAGATCATCGTCGTCACTTCGCGGCTGATGCCAAGCAGTGAATAGGTGGAACCCGCGGCCAAGCCGGCGAGCAGCGTAGAAATTCCGCAGAGCGTCAGCAGATAAATGAGCACAATCACGTCCCCGGCGCCATTCATGGGCACGGCGAAACCTATGGGCACAAAGCAGGCAACCGTGAGAACAGTGGCCAGGGACAGGTAAGCGGCGAAACGCTGCATCAGGGGAAATTCGCCGGATTCGAGATCTTCTTTTCCCAGAAGCTTCAGTAGATCGAAGTAGGGTTGTAGCAGCGGTGGTCCCTGCCGTGACTGGATGCGCGCGATGAGTTTGCGGAGGATGCCCTGGGCCAAAGGCGCGATGAGCACGATGATGCCCGCGTTCGCCAAACCGCCCGCAATTGCCCTAAGAACGTGCATCGCTACGCCTTCTTCGCCTGAGTCAATTTCAACAATTCCTTTTGCGACCAAACCTTCACCGAGCCGGAGCGCAGGTCGATCGTCTCCAGGCGATCGGTGCAGGAAAAACAGGGATCAATACTGCCCAGAGAAATCGTCATGTCCGCAAACGGCTGATCTTTGATCATCGCGGGCACTCCCTGCAGGTTCTGGTAAGTGGGCGCGCGCACCCGCCAGCGGCGCGGCCGATGGTTCTCGCCGGTAATGACGAAGTGATGGCTCTCGCCACGCGGGGCCTCCACCGACGAAAGCCCCATCCGGCCAATCGGCAATTCGTTTTCAATCTCCAAGGTAAGCGGCCCGTCTTCCATTTTTTCCAGACACTGGCGAATGATGCGGATGGACTCGAACACTTCTTTCATCCGTACTAACACCCGCGACCATACATCGCCACCGGTTTCAGTGATCACATCAAAGGCAACGCGATCGTAGGCTGCGTGGGGATGGTCGCGGCGGCAGTCGATATCTACGCCCGCCGCTCGCGCCACGGGGCCGAGCAATCCCGCGCTTTTCACCAGGGCTGCGTCTGCCACGCCGATTCCGCATGTCCGCCTCTGAATGTTTTTGTCGTGACTCACGGCGGCTACGACGGCCTGCCACTCGGATTCCAGCTTGTCGAGCACTTGGCACAGCTCGGCTTTGATTTCGGGGGTGACGTTCCAGCGCACGCCGCCAACCACACACAACGCGTATGTCTTGCGATTGCCGCTGATCTTTTCCGCCATCCACATGATGGGCTCACGGATGCGGAAGCTCTGCATAAATAAAGTGTCGAAACCGATGATGTGGCCGGCGAGCCCGACCCACAGCAGATGGCTGTGCAGGCGCTCGAGCTCGAGCATGATGGTGCGGATGTATTCGGCGCGTGGCGGCGGTTTAAGGCCGGCGGCTTCCTCGACGGCCTGCACATAAGCGACGTTGTGGACGCAGCCGCAGATGCCGCAGATGCGCTCGGCCAGCATGGGAATGTCGTTGTAGCTCATCACCGACTCGGCCAGCTTCTCGATCCCGCGGTGCACCATGAAGCCGCGATATTCGCAGCCGCGCACCATCTCGCCTTCCACATAAAGGCGGAAGTGCGCCGGCTCATCGAGCGTCGGATGGAACGGGCCGAAGGGGACAACGGTGCAGCCCTCGGGCGGATCGTCGAACTGGAATTCGCGGGATTCGTCGAAGCCGTCCGGGACTTCGTTCCAAGGGACATCCTTGCGCAGGGGGTGATTGCCCTCGGGCCAGCCGTCGGGCAACACGAGGCGCTTGGGATAACGATGTCCGACGGGCTCGATGCCGATCAGATCGCGCATCTCGCGCTCCGCCCAACTGGCGGCCGGCACAATTTCCGAGATGCTGTCGATCCTAGGTTCGCCGGAGGGCAGATACGCCAGCACACTGCACAGCAGGTGATCTTTGTCGAAGGCGAAATTGTGGGACACCAGAAACTTGCCAGAGTAAGGCCGGTCGTCGACTCCGATGCTCGCGACATAACGCGCGTCCAGTTCGCGGAAGATGTGCCCGCATACATGCTTGACCGAGGAGGGATCGATGAAAACGAACAGGCGGTTGTCGCTGGGCAGGTCGGCGCGCCGGATCACAGCTCCGAACCTCTGCTTGAACTGCTCGAACATGTCGCGCGCGATCATGTGAGCTTCCTCATCGCGTGTCTCGTAGCGCGGGAATGTGGCACACCGCCCAGCCAGCGGAAATAGCGCTTGATCTCGATGTAGAAGTTGTGAGCGACGTAGCGGTTGCAATCGGCCTCAAGTGCATATCCGCAGAGCCAGGGTGCGGCGGCACGGCGCGGGGCGCGGCCAAGTTTCGAAATCCCATAAACCAATAGGAAGGTCAGGGCGAGAACGAGCGTCAGCACCAGCGGCATGAATAGGGCTGAAGACTGAAACACACCTGCCCACGATCCTGCTGGCGCTGCCGCGGCCAGAACGTTACTAAGGCCTTCCCCGCTGGCTTGCAACGCGTGCCGGATGAGAATGAACGCGATCCCAGGCGTCATTCCCAGCAACACGCAGAAAAATGCGAGCACGATCTGGGGAAGCTGCATCAGCCAGGGAACTTCGAGCTTGGTTTCGGCTGCGCGCTGCTTGACCAGTGTACTGGCGCGCGAGAGGAAACTTGCGCCGAAGAATTTGATAAACGAGGCCAGGGTGAGCGCACTGGTAAGGATCGCGATGGCGGCACATAACGGGAGGTATCGGACCACTGCGCCGCCTTGAATGGTCGCCACGTAAATACTCCACTTGCTGGCGAAGCCGTTGAAAAGCGGCACGCCCGAGATGGAGAAAGAAGCGATCAGCGCAGTGAGCCCAGTGAGCGGCATAAATTTCATCAAACCGCCCAACTGGTTCAGGTCTTGCGTGCCGGTCGCGTACACCATAGAGCCGGCGTTGAGAAAGAGCAGGCCCTTGAACAAGCCGTGGTTGAGGACGTGGAATAACGCGCCAGCGAGCGCGAGAGACGCAAGGGCGCGTGCTGCTGGACTGGAGGCCGGCAACAAGGCCATACTTGCGCCGATTCCCAGCAAGATGTAGCCAATCTGCCCGATGCTGTGGAAAGCAAGCAGGCGTTTGGACTGCTCCTGCTTGAGCGCCTGCATGGTGCCAGTGAAGAGCGTAATCGTCCCGAGGAACGCCACCAGCAAGCCCCACGTTGCCAGCGGATACAAGGAAAACGCGCTTGCCGGGGCCAAGCCCAGGAAGTAGCGGATCAGCCCATAAACCCCGACTTTGATCATTACGCCGGAAACGAGTGCGCTCGCAGGCGAGGGACATGCTGGCTCGGCGTCGGGTAGCCAAAACTGTCCAAAGGGCCACATGCCCATGAGAATTCCGAAGCCAGCGAGGAAAAGGGTGAAGGCGAGAGCGGTTAGGCTGGGCCGCAGGATCAGCAGAACCGGCAGGTTGCCACTTAACGTCTCAAACTCGTACTTGTGAGCTCCTGTGGCTTGGCCGGGTGCAGCGAGAATCGCCACGCCGAGCATGACCGCGACACAAGCAAGTTCCATCATGAGCAGGAATTTGTAAGCGGCGCGGACGTTCTCTCTGTTCCTATGCTCGAAGCTGATCAGCGCGTAACTCGGCAGGGTCATTAACTGCCAGAAGAGACAGAAAAACCACATCATGTCGGTGGTACTCAGCAATCCATAAATCCCGCCGAGGAGCAGAAGGAAATTCGGGTAGTGGCGCGCTACACCGTAGTCATGGTAACGCCGCATGTAGGCGGTGGAATACAAAGCCGCCAAAACGCTGATGAAGGCGGCGAGCATCAGGAAGAGAGCGGACAGGCCATCGACATGAAAACGGAAGATGTTGAGGAAGCTCGCGGATTGAACGGAAGCCCCACGCAACAGTACGCGGGCAATCGCAAAGAAAACGAAGATCGCGCTGATCGTGGTGCTGGTGACCGCCAGCCAGCCGGCAAGCGTCTTGCTGCGCGAAGCGAGCAGCGTCAGCAGGGAACCTGCGATGGAGAGCAGAATCGCGGCGAAGACGGCTTGTTCTGGCGACATCATGCGTTCACTTCCAGTTCGCTGCCGGGCTTGGGCTCGGCTGGACAGCCGCGCGCGGCCATCCCCACGTGTCCCGTGAGCAAGTCCAAGAGCAGTTGCAAACTTTTCTTCAATTGGGGCGTAAGTTGCGGCGTGGATTCAAGCGACTCTGGTTGAACTCCCAGCAGCCATGCTTTCGTGGTTCCGTTGCT
>Ga0335077_10011806_pt1 | contig 10915 bp, 8 predicted proteins | sample Lox_Sample_31_FD_207151 | JGI IMG/M metagenome (GOLD analysis project Ga0335077, IMG submission 207151) | Soil microbial communities from Loxahatchee National Wildlife Refuge, Florida, United States - Lox_Sample_3.1 | ecosystem: Environmental > Terrestrial > Soil > Wetlands | place: USA: Florida...
GTGACCTCATCGATTTGTATGATGGACGCTCGGGAATAACATGTCGGCGGTGTCACGGTTGGATCGCATGCTGTACCGGTCGAATCGATTCGGTAGTTTCCGTCGTCGTAAACGGCAAGGGTGGTCTGTGTGCCGTTTGTATCCACGATGTAGGGATAGTGCTGTCCGTAAAACCATTGCGCGGGGTCGCCGCCGGCGATGCTGAAATTCCCATCTTGGCCAAGCCTCCACAGGATATTGCCGCTACCGGTTCCGTTTTGATAGTCAATCTTGAGGATCCAACTCTGGTGGCGCATCGATAGGAGCAGATTCCCATCGGCGGTGTACACAATTGCATTGCTATGCGTCCAGTCCGGTAGCCCCTGAAGATGGCGATTTACGTCCAAGAAATCGAACGCCGACCAAGCCCAGGCGACGTTGCCATCTAGGTCGAGATCCACGAGAACATCCCCCAATACCGCCGTCGTTCCAGGGTAGCCCGGCAAATCCGTGTAGTCCTTTGAAACTTGACCAAGGGCTATCCAGTGGCCATTCGGAAGTGCGATCGCATCGTGGTGGAAACCGCTGATCGGGGGCATCGTATACCCCTGGGCCTGTAGCGACTGATTTACCTGGGCTACAGAAACAGAGCGTATCGAGTTGCATGCCAAGTCCACTTCTTCCACTCGTACGTTCTCTTGAAAAAGGAAGTGGCCGTTGGGTAAAGGCCGCGGGGGTAAGGCTGGCTGGGGACAATACCAAATCGGGTTTCCATTCAGATCTGTGACGACGGCTTGCAGTGTTTGCGAGGTCGTTGCATTGGACACCAAACTGAGCATTTCTACACCTGGCGAGGGTGCTGAGCCAGGCGTGGGGGTACTGACAGTCACATGCGGCGCGACCACGCCCTGCGGTAAGGACCCCGTCGTAAAGGTGCGGTCCTCATCCACCCACTCGCCATAGTTGTTACTCAGGTGTGCCCGCAGGTGATACGTTGTTTGCGGCATCATTCCTGCAACCAATATGTTCAAACTCGGTATGCCGGTACTCGGCGTTGAATCAGTCACTGCGGAAGTTCGCCTGCCATAGTTGGTATCAGTTCCGAATTCAACCCACGCCGAGCTGCCCGGGTTGAATGAGCGGAGGTTGTATTGTGCTACGAGCGGGTTTGCTGTAGAGGAAACTGAGATCAGTTGGTGGGGATCGATGGAGGCCGGAGAGCCGCATCCGGCCGATAAGAGTAGAAGTACACTGACCGAGCACGCCAAAACGATTCGGAATCGAATCAAGGCCGAGAACTCCAATTGTTAAGATCGTCGAAGAGCCTACTTTTATGACTCACCCCTCACTGGTGTGTCAAGTAGCTGAGAGGTAAAGATTGAAAGATGTTGTCAGGACAGTAACGGCTATAGCTTCAGATCTGCGGCGGGCTGGTCAGCGTTCTGCGGAAGGCGAGAGCTGGTCAGGGTCGTTTAGGGCGACGGGTGCGAGGCTTTGCGAGTGTACCAACTAGCGGTACGACGTATAGATTCTTCCAATCCGACGGTTTCATATAAACCCAGAAGTTCGCGGGCGCGGGCAACTGACGGTACATAGTGACCAGCAACACCGAGAACTGCTTTATTGGCGATGTGAATCTTCGTTTGAGGGTTGAGTGTCTGGGCTACTATTTGCGCTAACTCGAGGATACTGACGTCGTTTGCTGACCCAACATTGATCGGCATCAACGAGGGTGCTCGGAACAAGATCGTCCACAACCAGACAGCCAAATCGGCAGTGTACAGGTAGGATCTTCGTGGTGTTCCGTCGCCTTTTATTTCGATCGGCTTGCCAGCGAGAACATCACCGATAAAATTGCCGATCGCGAAGTGCCGATCGAGCGGCAGGTGAGGCCCGCAGAAAGCCCAGCCACGCGCGATTTTGCATTCCAGGCCATCTTTCTTTCCGTAGAGCGCGCACAGGAGTTCGGCCGCCCGTTTGCCTTCGGCATAAACGCTGGCCGGGTCTAGCGGATCGGGTGCGCCCAAGTAGGTTTCCGGCACGTGGGTAACAGTATCTGGCTGTTTTCCGTACACAGCACCGGAACTCGTCAGCAGAAACTTCCGAACGCCAGACGCGGCCGCGAATTGCAAGACACGTTCTGTCCCCGAGACGATCGTTGAGAATGCAGAGAGTGGATCCTCGGCAACGGCTCGGGCATTTGTCTCGGTAGCGCAATGGACAACGTATTCAAACTCACCCTCTGGAAACGTAAAGCTCCGTACATCGCCGAGATGGAGGCTGAGGTGTGGATCTGCAGCAAGATGTGGACACTTTACGGCAAATTCCGTAGGCTTTCGCGTCAGAACGACGAGGTGTGCCCCCAAATTGAGGGACTTCGCTATATGGCAAAAACTTTCGATCAGCCAGCAACCAAAAAAACCGGTTCCTCCTGTCAGCAGGATACGCTTGCCCCTAACTTCAGCCCATAGCGGTGCAGTTTGCTCAAGAACCAAATCGAGGTCCTGCCGCGCAAGAGGATCCGCCTGATTCATTTCTTTATCCCGGAAAATCATCGCACAATGCTGGGGTGATTAAACCGCGGACGCGCCATGCTCTGAAAGGTCTTCTATCGGCGCGCCTGGAGGGCTCTGCGGGCCGCCATTCAACCCATCGTTCAGCGAAGTCCCGTGAGTTCGGACAGTCTTTCTATCGTCCCGGCTCTGGCCGATTGAACGAATCCAACGATGGTAGCCGCCACGAAGTCAAGCATAGCTGGCGTGAGTCCCGGGAAAACGCCAACCCAGAAGACGTTGCTCATAACAAAGTCGGCGTTCCGCAGATCACCAACAACGCGATGCTCGGCTTCTGAATACGCCGGTTGTCGCACAAGATTCCCGCCAAACAGAAGCCGCGTACCAATTTTGTTAGCCTCGAGGTACCGTATCAGATCCGCCCTTGTGAACGGGGCATCTTTCCTGATCCCGATGGGGAAGCCAAACCAGGACGGGTCTGCATGCAGCGTCGCCTCGGGCAGCCAAAGGGATTCCTCAAGCTCGGCCAGAGCTTGTTTTAGATATGTGAAGTTCGCCTTTCTACGCTCGATGAAACTCCGGATTTTGGTCAGCTGGGAAGCCCCGAGAGCAGCCTGCATATCTGTTGCTTTCAGGTTGTATCCGATGTGCGAATAAGTGTACTTGTGGTCGTATCCGCAGGGGAGGTCCCCCAATTGCCACTCAAAACGCTTGCCGCAGGTATTATCCCGGCCTGGTTCGCACCAGCAATCGCGTCCCCAATCACGAAACGACTCGATCAGCGGCTGCAGGCCTGGTTTATCAGTAAGGACGGCGCCGCCCACTCCGGTAGTGATGTGGTGCGCCGGATAAAAGCTGACCGTAGCAATGTCACCAAAGGTCCCAACGTTGCGTCCTCTATACGTTGAGCCGAGGGCATCGCAACAGTCTTCAATCAGCCATAGGTTGTATTTGCGCGTGAAGGCGCAGACCGCATCGAGGTCGAATGTATTACCAAGGGTATGTGCGAGGAAAACGGCCCTGGTTCTTTCGCTCCGTGCGGTCTCCAACTGCGTGACATCGATCTCATACGTCGGAATTGTCACATCAACGAAAACCGGGACGAGTCGATTCTGAAAAATCGGATTCACGGTAGTCGGGAAGCCTGCGGCCACCGTAATGACTTCATCACCGGGCATCAGTCGACGGTCGCCGAGTTTTGGCGATGTCAGGGCGCTAACCGCCACCAAGTTCGCTGAAGACCCAGAATTGACGAAAGATGCGCAGCGAACCCCGACAAAACGCGCCAGATTTCGCTCGAAGACCTCGGCAAACCGACCGGTCGTAAACCACGCATCCAGGGCAGAATCCACGACGGCGCTGATGTCAGCGCCGTCGATCACTTTGCCCGACACGGGCACGGGCGTGACACCGGGGATAAACTCTCCACTGGCTGCGGTTTCCGCGACGTATTGCGCGGACAGATCAAGAATCTGCCTGCGAAGCTCGGACGCTCTATCCGTCATAAGGCAAGGGGTATTCAAAATCATAACATTGAGGCCCTTGTTCCAACGTTTGATTACCGGCGCGATGGGCTTATGATGACGCGTACGTCACTGTCGTGAAGAGGGTTCCGGATACATTGCTAGAGACTTACCGAGGCGGAGGGTTGATCTGAACGATATGCTTAAAGCTTGGGGAAATCGCCGCGTCTTTCTCACCGGGCACACCGGTTTCAAGGGCTCTTGGCTCGCAATCTGGCTAAACAGTTTGGGAGCGAAAGTACGAGGTTACGCGCTCGACCCGTGCACCGAGCCAAACATGTTCACACTCGCCTCTGTGGGAAGTATGGTTGAGGATTTCCGCGGTGATATACGCGACGATAAGAACCTCGCATCGTCAATGATGGAATTTGCGCCGGAAGTGGTGATTCATATGGCGGCGCAACCACTGGTGAGGCGATCGTATGCCGATCCGGCGGGTACCTACGCAACGAACGTAATGGGAACAGTGCATGTTCTAGAGGCCATCCGCAGAACACCGAGCGTGCGGGCTGTAGTCTGCGTCACGACCGACAAGGTCTACGAGAACCGGGAGTGGGTCTGGCCGTACCGCGAAACAGATCGGCTTGGCGGTCATGACCCGTATGCATCCAGCAAGGCCTGTGCGGAGATTGTGAGCGCAGCCTACCGAAGTTCGTTCTTTTCAGCTGAGCGATTGCATGAGCATCACGTTGCCTTGGCGACAGCGCGTGCTGGCAATGTAATTGGAGGAGGAGACTGGTCTGAGGACCGCCTGATTCCGGATCTTGTCCGGGGATTCTATTCAAAAAAGCCAGTTTTTATCCGGCGTCCGAATGCCATTCGTCCTTGGCAACACGTGTTGGAACCACTGTACGGCTACATCATGTTGGCCGAGCGACTGCTCGCGGCGAACGGACGCTTCGATTCGGCTTACAACTTCGGACCGAGCGATGAGGACACTTGGGCGGTCGAGCGAATTGCGAACAAACTCGTAGAAATGTGGCGCGATGGTGCGACCTGGAAGCGTGATCCTGATGCGGGAGCATACGAGGCGAACCACTTACGATTAGACGCCAGCAGAGCCCGTCTGGAACTTGGTTGGCAACCAGGACTCAATATTGAAAAAGCCCTAGAGTGGACGATGGCGTGGTATCGTGCCTGGAGTCGAGGGGAGAACATGGCAGACTTTACGACAAGGCAAATCGCTGCGTACGAGAAGCTGCGTGGTTGCTGATGGACTCGACTGCGTTTTTACCATGCTTTCCAGGGAGGTTTCCCACTCGCCCAGAGTTCTTCCAGACGCTGCTTATCGCGCAAGGTGTCCATGGGTTGCCAGAAACCGCGATGAAAAAAGGCCTGCACCTGTTTTTTCTGGGTGAGGTTTTGCAGCGGTTCCGCTTCGAACATTACGGCGTCATCGTGTATTTCAGTTAGCACCGCCGGCGAGAGGACGAAGAATCCCCCGTTGATCCATCCACCTTCGCCCCTCGGCTTCTCCTGGAAGCTGGAGATCAAGGTTCCATCGAGCCCCAAGCCCCCGAATCGAGCCGGCGGTTGCACAGCAGTTACAGTCACAAGTCGTCCGTGTTGTTTGTGGAACGCAATCGATTCGGAGATGTTGACATCGCTCACTCCATCTCCGTAAGTCATACAGAAGGCATCTTCAGTTCGAATATAGTGCGCGATTTTCTTCAACCGTCCGCCAGTACCGGCACTATCTCCAGTATCAACGAGGGTCACGCGCCAGGGCTCGGCGACACTCTGGTGAACCTGCATCTGATTCTCTTTCATGTCGAAAGTGACGTCGGACATATGCAGGAAATAGTTCGCGAAGTATTCCTTGATCAGGTAGCCTTTGTACCCGCAGCAGATTATGAAATCGTTGATGTCGTGTCGGGAATAGATTTTGAGGATATGCCAGAGGATCGGACGGCCCCCGATTTCCACCATCGGTTTGGGACGCGTGCCGGTCTCTTCACTCAGCCGTGTTCCCTGCCCACCCGCCAGAATGACAGCTTTCATTAGTCCTTTCTCGAATTCAGCTGAAGCGGTTCTCTCGCAGGCAATCAAGCGTATTGCGCGACTGGCTTGCCAAGCAATACAGTACACCGCTGCGACTGGATTGTGTATGCTAATGCATTCGAACCGGCACGAGTCGCCATCAGAGGTCTTGAGTGAGGCCCGGGGGAAGTTATGTCCGCTGTCGATCCATCTTTGGTTTTCAATCGGGCAATCGCCGAGCACCTTGAAGTCATAGCTTCATTGTGCGAGCAGGAGACACTTCTCCAGCGGATTGCCGAAGAAATTACTCGTGCAATTTTTTCGGGGCACAAAGTGCTCTGGTGCGGAAACGGTGGCAGCGCAGCCGATTCGCAGCATCTGGCTGCGGAGTTGATGGGGCGGTTTCGGCGGGAACGATGCGGGCTTGCCTCAGTAGCGCTCACGACCGATACATCGATCTTAACCGCCGTCGCGAATGACTACGGCTACGAAAGAGTTTTTCAGCGCCAGGTGGAGGCGTTGTGCAACAAAGGCGACGTGGTGGTAGGCATCTCGACCTCGGGTTCAAGCAAGAACGTCTGCGCTGCGCTTGAAAGCGGGAGACGGATGGGGGCATTTACGGTGGCGTTTACCGGTGAAAGCGGTGGAACGATGGCCGGTATCGCCCACGTCGCTCTTCGCATTCGCTCGAAGGACACGGCCCGCATCCAGGAGGCGCATATCCTCTGCGGGCATATGATTTGTGACTGGGTTGAGCAATGCGTCTGCGAAAGGGAACCGGCGCCATCCGTTGCGCTCGGTTAAACGGATCTTCGCGACAGTTATGAGGACGGGCGAACAACGGGAGATGTAGATATAATAGGCCGTTTGTCAGGCGAGAACGTAAGTGGCCCACAATTGCGGGAGCAAGGGGAGCAAAAGGAGTCTGATAATGAGTACGGTGAGGATAGGCAGCAGGCTGGTGGGCGACGATCAGCCCTGCTTTATCGTGGCGGAGATCGGGATCAACCATAATGGCGATGTCGATCTGGCTAAAAGACTGATCAGTGTTGCCTTGGCTGCCGGTTGCGATGCAGTCAAGTTTCAGAAGCGTACTGTGGAAGTGGTTTACACACAGGAAGAATTGGCCAAGCCGCGCGAGAACCCTTTCGGTCCGACGAATGGCGACCTGAAATACGGCCTGGAATTTGAGCAGGAGGAATACGAAGAGATTGCTGCTTTCTGCAAATCGGTCAAGATGATGTGGTTTGCTTCTCCGTGGGATGAGGGATCGGTTGATTTCCTGGAGCCGTTCAAGGTGCCGGTTTACAAGATCGCTTCTGCCTCTCTTACCGATGACAACCTGCTGCGACACATCCGCGCGACCGGAAAGCCGATTATTCTTTCGACGGGCATGAGTACCTATGATGAGATCGATCACGCCGTTGAGGTTCTCGGCAAAGAGGATCTTGTTCTGATGCACGCTACGAGCACGTATCCAGCAGCATATCCCGAACTTAATCTGCGCGCCATTCCCACCATGGCCGCTCGCTATGGGGTTCCAGTGGGATACTCTGGACATGAGACAGGTATTCCGACCAGCGTCTGCGCCGCAGCACTTGGCGCATGCAGCGTAGAGCGGCACATCACCATGGACCGGGCCATGTGGGGCTCCGACCATGCGGCTTCACTGGAGCCGAATGGCATTTCCCGGTTGGTACGCGATATACGGCTTTGGGAGCAGGCCAAAGGGGACGGAATCAAGCGTGTGTATGAGCGCGAGTTCCCCATTATCAAGAAGCTTCGTCGAGTAGGGGCTACGGTCTAAGGGCATGGTACGGAAATCCCGAACCGGTCTTCAGAAGATTCGGGGACTTGCCATTGATGTAGACGGAGTGTTGACTGACGGCGGCTTGTGGTGGGGACCGAATGGCGAGGAATGGAAGCGTTTTTGCTTCGCCGACATTATGGGAGTTTCCCTGGCTCGCCGCGCCGGCTTCATTTTGGCCCTAATCTCGGGAGAAAACAGCCCCCTGGTGGACCGTTACGCTGAGAAGATGCTCATTAAGCATGTCGTGAAGGGATGTCGCGACAAATCCGCTGCGGTGCGCGATTTCGCTTTGGCTGCGGGTGTGAGCCTTGCCGAGATCTGCTTCATGGGCGACGACGTGAACGACTTGCCTGCTATGGCAATTTCAGGTTTCTCCGCCGCTCCTGCTAATGCGGCCGCAGTTGTGTTGAAGCAAGCGCACTTCGTCGCTAAAGCTCAAGGCGGCCATGGTGCCGTGCGGGAGTTGGTGGATGCACTTTTGGCTGCCCGGCATCTCACACCACAGGAAGTGTTCGCACGGGACTAATCACGTTTCAGATTCGATGATCGATTCCGAATCCCATTTAAGACAACAGCAATGAAGCTTTCTGACTATGTAGTTCGCTTTGTGACCCAACAGGGGGTCAAGCACGTTTTTCTGGTTACAGGTGGTGGAGCGATGCACCTGAACCAGTCTCTGGGAGCCCAAACAGAGATAGAACCCATTTGCAATTCACACGAACAAGCCAGCGCGATTTGCGCCGAGGCGTATGCCAAAGCGACCAACCATCTTGGCGTCTGCATGGTAACAACTGGTCCCGGTGGCACGAACGCGGTTACAGGTGTGGCGGGCGCGTGGCTGGACTCCACCCCGACTCTTTTTATCTCAGGGCAGGTGAAGCGGCCAGACCGGATGTTCGATAGAAACGGCCACCCTCTCGGGATGAGGCAGCTTGGCGTGCAGGAAGTCGACATAGTTTCGATCGTGAAACCTATTACGAAATATGCAGTGACGGTGCTCGATCCCAGCGAAATCCGTTATCACCTTGAAAAAGCGCTCTACCTTGCACTTCACGGTCGACCGGGGCCCGTCTGGATCGACATTCCGCTCGACGTTCAAGCCTCCCCAATTGAAGAGCCTTCTCGATTGCGCGGTTTTGATCCCGCTGAACTGAAGGAGTCCGGCGCCGATCAGTCCATTGCCGAGGAGGTACAAACCCTCATCGAGAAGCTGAACCACTCTGAAAGACCCTTACTCTTTGCGGGAAACGGCATTCGCTTAGCCCGGGCGGAGCGTGAATTTGAACAACTCAGAAAATTGCTCCGAATCCCCACCGCTGCCACATGGTGTGCCGCCGACCTTGTGCCGAGTGATGATCCGCTGTATGTAGGACGACCGGGTTCGGTCGCCGCTCGCGGAGCAAACTTCGCCCTACAGAATTCAGATTTTCTCCTAGCCATCGGCGTTCGTCTCGACTTCGCCATTACGGGCTATGCCCCACAAAATCTCGCCCGTGCTGCGTATAAAGCGGCCGTCGATATTGACAAGGCGGAATTGAAGAAACTTCATCCCTACTTACAGCAGCCGATTCATGCTGACGCGACGCAATTTCTTGCAGAACTTTTGGATCGAAAGGATTCAATTCGTCTGAAGGATCATTCGGCGTGGGATGCGCGTTGCGCTGACTGGAAAACGCGTTATCCCATCGTGACCGAGGAGCACCGTAAGCCGGAAGGACCTGTTTCTGCGTTTCATCTTGCGGAGGTGATCGGCACAGAGGTGAACCCGCAGGATCGACTCGTAGTGGGAAGTTCGGGTTCAGCGATCGAGATTTATCTCCTTGCCTTTCCTACGTTGTATTCTCAGCGTCTCTTCCACACGGCTGGTTTGGGCGCCATGGGGTTTGGTCTTCCCATGGCAATCGCCGTGGCTACTGCCAACCCCGGCCGCGAGGTCATTGCGGTAGATGGCGATGGTGGGTTTATGTTCAATATTCAGGAACTGGAAACCGTGCGACGCCTTCAATTACCAATTAAGTTCTTCGTGATGAATAACGACGGCTATTCCTCCATCCGGGCCTCGCAGAGAGGATATTTCGGCAAAGCGAACCTGGGTTGTGACCGAACGAATGGTTTAACCGTGCCGGATCTGGTCCGAGTGGGGGAGGCCTTTGGCCTGACCGCCACCGTCATCAAGGATCAGCAGAATCTTCGCGCCGACGTGCGCCGAGTTCTGGACATGAAGGGACCTGTAGTCTGCGATGTGCGCGTGTTGCCGGATGAGATGCGGGCTCCGCGTCTGCAGTCTTACCAGAAGCCGGACGGGTCATTCGTTTCGAAACCGCTTGAAGATCTGTTTCCGTTTTTGCCCCGCGAGGAGTTTCTGGCAAATATGATTGTGGAGCCTTTGCCTGAGTGAAGGCAGGCCTGTGTCGTCGATCGCATGACGAATATGAATAGTGCTTCCAGCGAAGAGTTAACGAGGAATGGAGTAGCAGACGCAGTCAAACCCGTCTCCGCAATACGTCCGCAGGGTGAATCGGGAATCGGGTAGCAACTCACTCAACTGTAGCGGAATCTTCCACAAATGATCCGGTGCGTGATAGACACAGACGGCCATTTTCGGACGGCAGCGGGAGATCGTTTTGCTGGCACCCGCAATCGCATCGGGTTCGCTGCCCTCGATATCCATTTTGATTATAGGTGGGCGTCACCTGATCGAGTGCCTCGTCTAGAGGGATGACCTCTACTTCGCTTCTTCCTGTGGGAGAAATCCGAGAGCCAGTTCCGCTCAATGTGAAGCGGACCTTTTCGCGCCGAAGTCCAGTCGCGTATGGGTGCAGCATGATGCGCGGATCTCCATTTCCGGCAGACGTCAGGGCCGCGAAATTGTCTGGATCAGGTTCGAAGGCAACGAGTTGGAGAAACCGGTCACCGGTGGCCAAGCGAAACTCGGCAATAGTGTCGCCATCATAGGCGCCACAATCGATGAACACTTCATTAGAACCTGACGTATGCACAGGTTTTGAGGTGGGCGGAAGTCTGTAAAAAAAACCATTTGGAGACCCTGAAAATGCTGTTGTAAAACAGTGCCGCCGCGAAGTTCGCAGCTTCGCGAGCCCATTTTCAGG
>Ga0335077_10011807_pt1 | contig 10915 bp, 11 predicted proteins | sample Lox_Sample_31_FD_207151 | JGI IMG/M metagenome (GOLD analysis project Ga0335077, IMG submission 207151) | Soil microbial communities from Loxahatchee National Wildlife Refuge, Florida, United States - Lox_Sample_3.1 | ecosystem: Environmental > Terrestrial > Soil > Wetlands | place: USA...
CTATTTTGTGCCCACTCTGGATAGAAAACCATCGCATATGGCAACAGCGAGGCGAGCGGAAGAATCCCCTGTACCGAAGCGTGAAATCAACACCATAGCTAACCGTTGCACTCAGTCTTGGTTGTCTTTGGATGGTGTCGTAATCAGCGGGTTGGAGGTTCGAGTCCTCCCGGCTCACCACTTCTCTTGAGTAAACTGCGAGAAGATGTCCGACGTAATTACTGCGCAAGCCGGTGGCGTGCGATTTGCAGTTGGCGGGCTGTTGCCACGTTGCCAGAAACCGTTTGCACCTCGCTTGACGCGACGAGGCCGGTCGCAATCCAGATCGCGTGACGGGCCACCGCGTATTTTCCGCCGTCGCGTTTCGTCTCATGCCAGAAAATATGGTCCCCGGTAATGAAGATCGCCGTCGCGACGGAACCCCAGGCGAGTAGCCTTCCATCGCTGGGATGGAGTCCAAGCAGGGAATTCTTGTCAAAGCAGCCAGATGGGTTTACGTGCTGGCAGTTCATCGAGGAGGCGACGTCGGCCGCGAAGGCGTAAGCGATCACGGTGTCGGAAATCGCGAGTTCGTGCCGCGTGACGAAGTGCCCGACGTTTCCTGGAAAGCCGCGGCGATGGAAAGAAATCTGCGCCCGAACGGGCAGCGCGAACGGGGCCAGGATCATCGCGAGCGCGAGCGCGCGTTTCAGGGCCGTGCCGAGCGCGTGTAGGCGCGCGCCGCGCGAAGAGCGGAAATTGAGTTTCGTGATAGGCGTAGCCCGGTTGTGGAATGCACGAAACGCGCCACTTCGTATCGGATGGCATGCGGCGCAGAAGTGGAGTCTTTTGAGCCGAATTGCGCGTGATGGGGCGTTCTCCGGCGCGATCACCCTGTTTCGTTCTGGTTCGGCTCCGCGGGAAAAGACCAGAACGGTCAAAGCACGCGTTGGGCGCGAACGCAACAGCGGGGCGGTGCGTCGTTGCTGCATTCGCAGCCTTGCGTCATACGGAACACGTTCCCGCGGTCAGGCGCCCGGCAATCCGCGAGTTGGGGGAAATCTGAGGCTAGGGTCAGGGCAAGTGGGATCGAACGGCAATAACTCGAATCACGCGCGGCGGCGCGTGACGCCGCGCGCGACGTCGCGCACCGCATCTGCGAGTACATCGCGACGCAGGAAGAGTTGCCGCATATCACGGTGAGCTTCGGCGTGGCCGTCTATCCGCAGGACGGCGACTCGCTGCTGAACATTCTGGCCGCTGCCGATCGCGCCCTCTATGAGGCAAAAGGGCGGCCGATTCACAGGCTAACGAATGTAATCTAACGATACACGCCGTATTCTTTGCCTGTGTCGATCATAGCGTGAAGGTTCGCAGGGATAGCATCGTCGACCACCGCGCCTGTCGAGAGAATGTACCCGCCGTCCTGCCCCACATCGTCGATCAAGCTCTTGACGTGCGCTTGAACTTGCGCCGCTGTGCCGGCGATAAGCAGCGACGACGGCACGTTGCCGCCGAAGCAGGCCCAGCCCGTAAAGCGCTTCTTTACTTCCCTTAGCTCCGTCTGGTCGAACATCCAGACCGTCTTGCCTGCGGGAATATCCGGATCGGTGATGATGTCGAGCCGCTGGTTGTAACCGCCCTCGGCGAACAATTGCACAATAATCCCCTCCTTGATCAGGCCGAGGATGACCGCTTTCAGCGTTGGCCAATAGAAGGTTGAAAAATCCTTGCGGGACATGAAGCTGTCCGCGCCCTTGTGCAGAGGCATGAACACGGTCGGAATGCCGGAGCGCTTCACCGCGCGCACACCGGTGTCGATCGCGAGGGGCACGAATCTTTCCATCGCCGCGAGGAGTTTTTGGGGCTGGCGGAATTTATCGAGCATGACGGCGCGCGTGCCGCGCATGGTGTCTCCAACCATGTCAAAAGGCGCTTTCGCAAAGCCTCCGATCCAGCCGGGGAGGCCAAGCGTGGATTTCGTCGCGGTGTCGATGCTATGGCACGCCTGGATCCATTCGATTGCGGCGTCGCCTGCTTCCATAAGCCGCTTGAGTGCCTGCTGCATCTGCGGCATGCCAAACGCAAGGGCGGAAATTCCGGCGGAAGGGAACTCAAGAATATCCGTGAATGGTTCCAGATCCCGCATGGGGCCATACGTTCCAAAGACGCGCGGCAAATAGGTTCGCAAGAAGAAGTCGCTCGGGTCGTTGATCAGCGAGTCGTATTCGCCGGCCATCATGTATTCACCTTCCACGCACTGGTAGGGCTCCGTGGGGGGAACTCCATGGCCGGGCCAACGATAGAGCTTGTAATCGAGGAGCTCGAGAACCTTGCCGGGACCATAAATGGCCGATCCTGCCAAATTGTCCGGCTGGAAATCAGAATGGAACTTCTTGAGGGCGAAACCGAGCTTTTCGTAGTCGTACATCGCGTCTTTCGGCGTGAACCCCGCGTAACCAAATGGAAAGAAGCCCGAGGAGAAGCACACCGGGATACGCTCCGGCTTCTTGAGCGTCATGGCGTCGAGAAACATCTGGACGCGGTGCTGGTAGGCTTGTTCGACGGCCGGACTCGCGAATTCGACACCCTCGGGGAGTTTCCACTTCTTTACGCGCTCTTCGAACTTTTGCGCGGGTGTCAGATCTTGCTGTTGCGATTCCATGGATACACTCCCACGTACCACTCCCGCGCCATGATGGAGCGGTATTCGCATACCTGGATGGAAGCGAAGCGCTTGGCCGTGGACGACCTCAGCGGCACCGATTTTGAGCCGGGTGTGGCACTAAATTGGGCACAGTTTTTTGTTTCCGAAAAGTCAGATGAAGCTAACCTACTGAAAACAATTGGTGAGCCGGGGAGGACTCGAACCTCCAACCCGCTGATTAAGAGTCAGCTGCTCTACCATTGAGCTACCGGCCCAGCAAACTTTGATTTTACCACGATACGCCGCGTCCTCCGCGCGCCGGAAGACGCCCGATCCGCGATCAGTGGCGCAGCGTCGCCGCGATTTCTTTTGCCACCTGCCGCGCCCGCTGGAGATCGCCCGGGCCGAGTGAGATTGCGGCCACGCGGGCGTGCCCGCCTCCACCATACTTTTCGCACAGAGACGCGAGGTTCACTTCATCGGGGATTTCCTTCCACGGATTCGTTCCCACCGAGACCTTCGCGCGCGCCGGCGAAGCGCTCACGCCCACCGAATAGACCGCCTCCGGATGCAGGAAATACGGTATGAACTTGTTGTAGCCCTCGAGATCGAGGTCGCTCACGTCGAAATAGATCACGCCGTCGCGAAAATCCGTGCGCTCCCGCATGATGTCGATCGACTTGCGATGCCGCTCGAGCAGCGGGCCCAGATGGTTCTTCACCAGCGGCAGCGTGATGATTTCGGCGAGCGGCATCTCCGAGAGGTCCGGAATCAGTCGCGGCACCAGATTCGGCTCGGGCGCCGCCTCGATCACCAGTGCAAGTTGCATCGCCGGTTCCGCCAGTCCCACCGCCGCTTCAGGCGACGCGAACTGCGCGCCGTCGATGATGTCGCCCCACTTGATTAACTCCGCGAGCGGCTTGGCGTCGAATCCGAACTTCTCGGATGCGATCGTCGCCAGAAATTTCGTGCAGGACTTGTACGAGGGATCGTAAAATTTCTTGCCCGAGCGGTCCCGCCGGAAATGTTCGGCGTCTTCCGGCTTCAAAAACGCGCTCTGATGATGGTCGAACCACCAGGTCAGATCCGGCGAGCTCGAGTACTTGAAGTCCACGATGGCGTTCTCATCGCCGTCGAATATGCCGTCCTCGAAGGGCTGCGAGGCCTTATGCGTCATTCCCGTGTACAAAAACTCCGCACCGGAATTGATACGCTCGCGGTAAAAGCGCGAAAAGATCGCCGCGGACGACGCCCCGTCGAAGCACTTGTCGTGAAAACAGACGCGGACTTTCAAGCCCTTCTCCCGTTTCGCCTGCGCTCCCGGACCAAAACTTCGCGCAGAGTAAAGTCAACTAAGATGGCTGCTCCCTCCTCGGTTGTCAAGAGGCAGCACGCCGTGCAATTGGGGAGATGGGTCTTGCGGCAACGCAGGAAGAGACCTCATCCAGCGCAGGTTCGCGCCGGATCGCTCGGGGGCGGGCGGTGTTCCGCCCCGTGGAGGCAACCTCAACTCGAGAAGGAGTCGCGCCTAGGAAATGTGGCGCTCGAGGATCTTTACGATGTTCTCTTTCGGCTGGGCGCCGACGATCTGTTCCGCCACCTGCCCACCCTTGAAGACCAGCAGCGTGGGAATGCCGCGAATGCTGAACTTCCCCGGCACGTTCATGTTCTCGTCGACGTTGAGTTTCACGACCTTGATCTTGCCTGCCTGTTCCCGCGCGATTTCCTCGACCGTCGGTGTCAGCATGTGGCACGGCCTGCACCAATCGGCCCAGAAGTCCACCATCACGGGCTGCGTCTTGCTGGCCTCGATCACGTCGGCCTGAAAACTCGCGTCTGTTACCGCTTGAATGATGTCTGACATGATTTCCCTTTCAGCGCGCGCCGGACCAGCGGGCCGGTTCTTGCGCCGTCATTTAGATGATCCAGCTACTCTTGGGATTCGAGCTCTCTTAGCTGCTTCATATAGCGTGACATACGCCGCTGCCGAAGTCTTCCACGAAAAATCCTTGGCCATGCCGTTCGCCTGCACCGTGTGCCACGCTTTCGGGTCGCGGTATGCCTTCAGCGCCGCCCGAATGCACGCGAGCAGCGCCTCCCCGTCGTACGCCTCGAACTTGAACCCCGTCCCCTGGTGCGCCTTCGGTCCGAAATTCTGAATCGTGTCGTCGAGCCCGCCCGTCGCGCGCACCACCGGAACCGTGCCGTAGCGCAGGCTGTAAATCTGGTTCAGCCCGCAAGGCTCGTAGCGCGACGGCATCAAAAACATGTCCGCTCCGGCCTCAATCTTGTGCGCGAGGGTGTTATCGTACCCGATTTTCACGCCCACGCGCGCCGAATATTTCTCCGCGAGACTCTTGAAAAGCTTTTCGTATTCCGGGCTGCCCGTGCCCAGCGCGACGATCGCCAGATTCTCCTTCATCAGGTCGCCCGCAATCTCCGCGATAAGGTCGAATCCCTTCTGGTCCGCGAAACGCGAGACGATTCCGATCACCGGCCCTTCCAGATTTTCCTCCGGCAATTTGAACGCGGCGAGCAGATCCTTCTTGCAAGCCTTCTTCCCGTCGAGATTGTGCGCCGAATAATTCTGCGCGATCAGCGTGTCCGCCTCGGGACTCCACACGGCGTAGTCCACTCCGTTCAGAATTCCCACCAGCCGCTCCGCCCGCCCGCGAATCACGCCCTCGAGCCCGCATCCAAACTCCGGCGTCTGAATCTCCTTCGCGTAGCGCCGGCTCACCGTCGTCAGGTAGTCCGCGAATATCAAGCCGCCCTTCAGGAAATTCACCTTGCCGTAAAATTCCAGCGCGTCCATCGTGTACAGATTGTCCGGCAGCCCGATCTTCCTCATGGCCTCCTGTGCGAACAATCCCTGGTACGCCAGATTGTGAATCGTGAAGACCACCGGCAGCGAGCGCACCACCGGATCGGTCGCGTGCTGCGTGCGCAGCAGCACCGGCACCAGCGCCGACTGCCAGTCGTGGCAATGCACCACGTCCGGCAGCCACACGCGCTTCATGAACTCGATCGCAGTGCGCGAAAATTCGGCGAAGCGCTCCGCGTTGTCGGGATAATCTCCGGTCTTGTCGCCGTAGAGCTGCGCGCGGTCGAAAAACGCGGGATCGTCGATGAAGAAGTACCGCACACCATCGACCGCCGGCCCCTCGCAGATCGCCGGGAATCGCAGCTTTTCGCCCAGCGCGACGGTCACGCTCGAAACGAGCATCGACGTGATCTTGTTTCCGTGATATCGCGGCAGCAGGATCGCCACCTCGTGGCCCATCCCGTGCAGCGCCTTGGGCAGCGCTTCGACCACGTCCGCGAGCCCGCCGGTCTTTGAATACGGAAGCCCTTCCGAGGATACGAACAGGATTTTCATGCGCGCTCAGCCGAGATAAAAACGGTAGCGGACGCCTCCGCATCCGTCAAGGCAATCTCCGAATCTCACGGTGCATTTGTTACTGCTGTTTCGCATTGCTACACTCAATCCCACGATGGCGCGACAGCGCATGGGGCAGCATTTCCTCGCGGACGCAACCTGGCAGCATCGCATTCTCGATACCCTGCCGCGCACGCCGGACGAAACCTGGATCGAGATCGGCGCCGGCCACGGCGAACTGACTCGTCTGCTGGCGTCGCAGGGCCGCCGCGTGGTCGCCATCGAGGCTGACGCGCGCCTCGCCGAAGGCTTACAGCAGCGTATTCGCGACAATCCGGCCGACTGGCCCGGCGTGGAGCTTGTCACGGGCGACGTTCTCCAGCTCGATCTCGGAAAGTTCGTCCCCGGCAACTTTCGCGTGTACGGTAATCTGCCTTACTACATCACGTCGCCGATCCTCCACCACCTGTTCGGCTACGCCGGCCGCATCGCGTCGATTCACGTTGTCATGCAGCTCGAAGTCGCCGAGCGGATCGTGGCGCGCCCCGGCCGCCGCGAATACGCCTATCTTTCCGCCGCGTGCCAGTTCTACACAAAGCCGGAAATCACTCTGCGAATTCCGCCCGGCGCCTTTCGCCCGCCCCCGCGCGTCAGGTCCGCTCTCGTTTCCATGAAGCTTCCCGGCGAGCGCGCGTCGCTCCGTGTCGCCGACGAACGGAAATTCCTCGAATTCGTCCAGCTCTGCTTCGGCCAGAAGCGGAAAACGCTGCGCAACAATCTGCGCTCTATCGCGCCCGATCGGCGCATCCACGACGCACTCGCCGGGTGCAGCCTCCGCCCCGACGCGCGCGCCGAGCAGCTTTCGCTCTCGCAGTTCTCTGCCCTGTTTGCTGCTTTGGCGTGAAGGATTGCAGTTCTGCGGCGAAGGGAGCTATGAAGTTACTTCCGCGCCAGCTTGTCTTCAATTTCGGCCCGCAGCCGGTCCGGCAGGTCGGTCATGATTCCATCCACTTCCGCGTCGATGGCGGAGCGCATTTCCGCGGCCTCGTTAATTGTCCACGTCACGACGTGCAGGTCCGAATGGTGCGCCTGCCGGATCAGATCGCGCGTCAGCAGGTTCGACCGCGGGCACAGTTGCCGCGCCCCCGCATTCATCGCTTCCTGAACCATGTCGGGCTTCGCCTCTTCGACCAGCAGCCCCATCATGATCGACGCATTGAGCTTCCGCAGCGAGGCGAGCGTCGACGCATCGAATGAAATCACGATCGTGCGCGACGCATTCTCGGTTCCCTGCAAGGCGGCCGCGAGTGCATGATGCATCCCCCAGGCCGCGTCGTACTTGATCTCAAGGTAGAACACCACGTCGTGCTTGTGCGCGAATGCCAGCACGTCCTCGAGCGTCGGAATCCGCTGGTCCATGAACGACCGGTCGAACCACATCCCTGCGTCCAGCTTGCGAAGTTCCGCCAGCGTGAAGTCCCGCACGTGGCCATGGCCGTTCGTCGTCCGGTCGAGCGTGTCGTCGTGAATCGCGACGAACCGCGCATCGCGCGTGAGGTGCAGATCTGTCTCGATAAACTGCGCGCCCAGCGCCACCGCCCGCTCAAACGCCGCCATGGTGTTTTCCGGCGCGTGGCCGGATGCGCCTCGGTGCGCGATGATCCAGGGAGCTCTCATGTGTTCGTTCATCGTAGCAGATTGGATTGGACGCCAATCTCGGGCCTTCCGCGCGGTTGTGAGGAGCGCAACGGGATGCCTTCCTAGTACCCAGTCCTTTCGCCGTCACTGGTGTCGCTGAAAGCCCAATTAACGTGCAAAGCCCTTCTACTCTAACCAAACGAGTTGCCGGATAAGGGAACTCCGATCACGCGAAATCTGGTCTGCGCCGCAGGCCCGTCGTGGCGCGTTCGTTGCGCTACTCCATCTTCTTGCAGCGCTTGCACATAGCCGCAGGGCCCTTCTCGCTCCGCAATCGCCCTTTGGTCTGAGGATTGCCATTCCGTTGGTGTACCGGTGCCGCCGTTCACGGCGCCACCGCGCAGCTTTCACGCAATTTTGGCCGGGTCGGCAGCCCGGTTCGAGTTCGTTGCAAGGGTGGAGGTAATCGTCGAAGCAGCGGAGCCGCCGGGGAAATTGAGCGGCTCCGCACTGAGGATGTGAATCGACGCCAGCGGCCTTCGCGCCGTTCCGGATGTCAGGAACCGCGCAAGCTTGGGAGGGGACGTGGCGGTGTTCGTTCTCATTTTGGTGGGTCTTGTCGTCTCTTTGACCTGGCTCGATTGGCGCGAGACCCGGAAGGATTGGGTCATCCCCGACTGGGCGAAAGGCATGGCGCTCGGGGGCGTCCTCGCCGTCACGCTCGCCGCCGCCACTTCGTTCGCGTCCATCTGGCTGCGCGATGAAGCCGGCCAGTGGCCCGGCGCATTCGAATCCCACCTCGTCTGGCCCGAGCTCGCTCTCCTCGTTTGCGCGATGGGAGCGATTATCGTCGCGACACGAAAGAAGCGGTTGCACCTCGCGCTTCTTCTCGCCGGAGTTCTCGCCGCCGCTTTCTGGCTCGGATTTGCTCTGTGATCGATTTCGTCGTTCCGCAATTTCCTTCAGCCGCCGCTTGCCGAAGGCTCCGCAGAAGCAGTTACAGGTTATTCCACAGGAAACCAATATCCCAAAGGACCAGGGCCCATGAAAAAGACTCTCGCTGCTGCATTCCTGCTTCTCTGCTTCGCCGTTGCTCCAGTTAAAGCGCAATCCCAGGTTCAGCCGGATCCTCCCAAATCGCCTGAAGTCCCGGTCGTGAATCCGCATCCGAAGACCGCCGACAGGAAATTCTGGATCTTCGCCGGGCTTCAGATCGGTGCCACCATCGCCGACATCGAGACCACGCAATGGGCTCTCAACAGCAACCCTCGCGCCCACGAAATCAACCCGCTCTTTGGAAATCGCCCGGACCGCGCCCGAACGTACAGCATCGGCATGGCGCTCACGGGCATTCAGCTTCTCCTCCAACACCATACAAAAGCCCGCTCCGAGCGGACCGGGCGGGCCAGGGGATTCTGGATGGTTGGCGCGACCGTGAACACCACGCTCCACTCGGTCCTGGCCGTCCACAACGCCAGAATTGCCGGAGAGTCCGTCTGCCCGGCGCAGGGCGCCGGCTGCCGCTGAGGAGCCTGCCCTGGCCGCCAGTCGCGTCCGCTCTCCCGCAGCCGTCATTCGCCGGTAATCCGCGGCCATTGGCCGAAAACTGCGGGACGCATTTGGGCGTCCCCTGTAATCTCCCGCCATGTTCAGTTCAGATTTCGCACTGGAGGACATGGCAATGACCGCAGCGGAATCCCAGCTCTTCTCCGGCAAGTCGATTTCCCGGGCGGCAGTCGCTCTCCCAGCTGGCGTGCTGATTTTTCTGGGAACTGTGATTCAATTGGGCATGCTCGGCTACCAGCACGCGGCGTCCGCGAATCTTTGGCCGCTTTCCATGATTGTCCAGGCTGCGTGGAGCCTCGTGGCCGCGCGCCTCAACCTGTCGGGCTTCGCCTTGATCTGCGAATTCTGGCCGTCTCTGCTTGTTGCCGCCGGCATCGTCATGCTTCTTCCGGTGGCGTTTGCCGGACGGACGGGCGAGCGCTCCACTTCTTCCCGCGGGGAGAATCCCGGTGCCTGATCCTCGGCGCACAAGCCGCCATTTCATCATTGGCGTGCTGATCGTGTTGCTGGGCTTCGTCCTGCTGCTCGACCAGCTTGGATTCGTCGAGGCGGGAAAAGTGTTTTTGTTTTGGCCCCTGATCCTGATCTATTTCGGTCTGCACAAGCTTCTCGGAGATCAGAATTCCGTCGGGCGCTTCTGGGGCGGCTTCCTGATTCTCCTCGGAGTTTCATTTCAGCTGGAGGAGCTTGGGTTCAGCTACGTCCGCATCGGGACCATCTGGCCCGTCTTTCTGATTTGTGTGGGCGTTCTCCTGATACTCCGCCGGTACGAAAACAGGTCCCACTGGGAAGACCAGTCTGCGCCTCCCCCTCCTCCGCCCGCTCCCGGAGGGCCCGAAATTCCAGGCAATGCGCCGCCGGTTGACGTGCCTCCGTCCGGCGCCGTTCCGCCCCCGGTTGACGCGCCGCCCAGCAATGCACCGCCTCCGGTTACCCCGCCGCCCGCCGGCACGGTGCCGCCTCCGTTTGGAGTGCCGCCGCCGGGCGCGGGGCCGCAAACGCAAGCCAACTTCGGGCAGGACTATTCCCGGGGCCCGCACGCATCCGCGGCGCCCTGGAAAGATTTTCAACAGCGCATGGACGAATTCAGCGAGCGCATGCGCGCCTCCGCCGGACCCTGGAAGGATTTTCAGCCTCGCACGGCTGACTACGGAGGGCGCAGTCGCGGCTCATGGCAAGGTCATGGCGAGTGGAATGCGACGTCGGAATCGCGGCTCAACCAGGTCAATGTCTTCTGGGGAGGGCGCCGCCGCTACGTCACCAAAAACTTTCTCGGCGGGGAAGTCGTTACCATCTTCGGTGGCTTCGAGATCGATCTGACGCAGGCCGACATGCAAGGCCCCGAGGCCTACATTGAGATCGTCACTATCTTTGGCGGCGGTGAAATTCGCGTTCCTGCAAACTGGGAGGTCGTCCTGGAAAACGTCGGCATTTTCGGAGGCGCGAGCGATCGCACGCACCACCCGCAGCCGCCGCCTCCGCCTGCACCGGGTGCTGCGCCCGCTTCTGCTCCGAAAAGACTGATCATCAAGGGCGTCTCGATTTTCGGAGGTTTGAACGTCAAGAACTGACCGCCCTCATGCATCCAATTCTCGCCCAACTCCGCCGCCTGCTGCTCTACCTGCTTGGCTGGATTCCCCTCGCCGGAATGCTGACGTATCTGCTCGCCGTGCCCGGCGGGCTGAGCTGGCTCGAGGCCTCTACCG
>Ga0335077_10011808_pt1 | contig 10914 bp, 10 predicted proteins | sample Lox_Sample_31_FD_207151 | JGI IMG/M metagenome (GOLD analysis project Ga0335077, IMG submission 207151) | Soil microbial communities from Loxahatchee National Wildlife Refuge, Florida, United States - Lox_Sample_3.1 | ecosystem: Environmental > Terrestrial > Soil > Wetlands | place: USA...
TCGGCGGCGCGTTCCTTGGCTACCGTGGGCGGCAGCCCGGACATCCGGCCCATGTGGGTCACGAACTCGGTCGCGGTGACGTCGGGCGGCAGGCAGTCGTGCTCGGGCATGTAGCCGAGCAGGGTCCTGATCGTCTCGCCGCTGGTCTGGGTATCGTGGCCGAGCACCTTGGCCTGACCCTTGGTCGGCGGGATGAGCCCCAGCAGGATCTTGATCAGCGTCGACTTGCCCGCGCCGTTCGCGCCGACCAGCCCGGTGACACCGGCCGCCACGTCGACGGTGAGCCCGTCCAGCGCGGTCACGTTCCCCGGATACACCTTGGTCAGCGCCCTCGTCTCGACGACGGCCGTCGGCATGACGGCCGGGGGCGGCGGCCCCTCAGGGGCTTCGGTGGATGGCATGGTGTTACCGTGCCAGCAGGCGTGCTGGCCCGTCATCACCCCGGAGAGTGAAGTTGCGGGGCGCCGGAGGGCGGCTCAGCGCTACGGCTTACACCTGCAGGATGACGCCGCACGCGGCCGTGGCGGTTACGGTTGACATGTGCGCACCTCGGATGATCCGGCCACCCGGCAGCGCCCGCCGATTACGGCGCGGCTGGGGCCGCGGCACTGGGCGGCGCTGGACTACGTGGCCGGCGGGCTGACCTCGCTGATCCTCCTCACGGCGGTCAGCCACGCCATGCGGGCCGCGGAGTTCCTGCCGCAGTTCGGCGGCCCGCACTACTTCCCGCTGTCGGCGGGCGGGCCGCTCGCCTTCCTCGTGATCACGACGGCGGGCGTCGCGGTGGCCCTGCGCCGCCGCCGCCCGGTGTTCATGCTCGGGCTGCTGCTGGCCGGCTCGGTGGTCACGACGGCGCTGACCGGACCGGACTTCAGCATCCTCACCTACTTCCTGCCCGTTGCCTACGTGCTCTACCTGGTGGCGTCCACCTACGAACGGCGCCGGGACGCGGCGCGCGTCCTGGTCGCCGTGTACCTCACTCTGCTCGCCGACGCCGTGCTGCTGGCGATCGGCTGGGGCGGCTTCTTCAACGAGGGCGGCCTGATCTCCGTCGCGCTGTGCGTGATCGTGGTCTGGACCATCGGGTACACCACGCGGCAGCGCCGCCGGTACGCGGTCAGCCTGCAGGAGGAGGCGGCCAGCAAGGCCGTCGCCCAGGAGCGGCTGCGCATCGCCAGGGAACTGCACGACGTGGTCGCGCACAGCATGAGCGTGATCGCGGTCCAGGCGGGCTACGGTCAGTACGTGATCGACTCCCAGCCGCGCGACGCCCGGGCCGCGCTCGGTGCCATCCAGGCCACCAGCCGCGAGGCGCTGGACGAGATGCGCCGGATGCTGGGTGCGCTCCGGCAGGCCGACGACGCCGACGGGCAGCCGGACGGCACCGATCGGCCAGCGGACGGTGCCGCGGCGGCGCCGGACGGGCCGGGCGTGCCGCTGTTCCCCGCGCCCGGGCTGGCCGACCTGGACCGGCTGGTCGCGCGGACCGCGGGCGCGGGCGTGCGAGTCGACGTGACCCGCTTCGGCCAGCCTCACGACCTGCCGGCGAGCATCGACCGATCGGCCTACCGGATCATCCAGGAGGCGCTGACCAACGTGGTCAAGCACGCCCAGACCGGCTCGTGCCGGGTCCTGCTCGGCTGCCGGGACGACGAGCTGATCATCGAGGTCACCGACGACGGCGCCGGGATGCCGACCGGTGAACCGGTCGGCGCCGGGATGTCCCACCACGCGAGCGCCGCGCCGGCCGGCACCGCCCTGATCTCGCGGAACGGGGCCGCCCGGCACGGCATGGGCATCCTGGACGGCGGGCCGGCCGAACCCGCTCCCCCGCCCGGCGCGTTCCCGGGAACGCTTCCCGGCGTGCTCACCAGCGTGCGTCCCGGAGTGCGTCCCGGCATGCTTCCCGGCGCGGGGCACGGCATCATCGGCATGCGCGAGCGGGTCACCCTGCTCGGCGGCGAGTTCAGTGCCGGGCCGCTGCCCGGCTACGGGTTCCGGGTGAGCGCGCGCATTCTGCTGCCCGCCAGCAGCGCATGACCGGTTCCGAGCCGATCCGGGTCGTGGTCGCCGACGATCAGGCCCTGGTCCGGGTGGGTTTCTGCGGGATCATCTCGGCCACGCCCGGCTTCATCGTGGTCGGCGAGGCGGCTAACGGCGTGGAGGCCGTCGAGGCGGCCCGGCGGGCCAGACCCGATGTCATCTTGATGGACGTCCGCATGCCGGTCATGAACGGCATCGAGGCGACCCGGCAGATCACCCAGGGCACCGAGGTCCGCACGCTCATCCTGACCACCTTCGACCTGGACGAATACGTCTTCGCCGCGCTGCGGGCCGGTGCCAGCGGCTTCCTGCTCAAGGACACCCTGCCGGCCGACCTGCTGACCGCCATCCGGGTGGTGGCGGCGGGTGACGCGCTGCTGGCGCCGAGCGTGACCCGTCGCCTGATCGGCGAGTTCACCCGCACCGCGCCCCTCATGGCCAGGGCGGCCGACGCCGAACCCGACGTAAGGCCGGATCTCGCCACCAGGACCAGCCCGAACAGCCGCTGCACCGCTAAGCAGCTCGCGCGGGTGCTGACCGACCGGGAGCTGGAGGTCCTGTCCATGGTGGCCCGGGGCCTGTCCAACGGCGAGATCGCCGAGGAGCTGACGATCAGCCCGGCCACGGCCAAGACCCACGTGGCGCACCTGCTGACCAAGCTCGACGCGCGGGACCGCATCCAGCTGGTCATCATCGCCTACCAGTCCGGCCTGGTCACCGCGCTCTAGTAAGGTTCGGCGTTCCCGGCCAGCGGTCCGCGCCGGTCGGCCAGAATGGGGGCATGGTATCTGAGATCTTCGACCCGTCGCGGTGGCGTCCCGTTGACGGGTTCTCCTTTACCGACATCACCTACCACCGGGCCGTCGAGTCGGGTACGGTCCGTGTCGCCTTCGACCGGCCCGAGGTCAGGAACGCGTTCCGGCCGCACACGGTCGACGAGCTGTACCGTGCGCTGGACCACGCGCGGATGTCCGGCGACGTGGGATGCGTGCTGCTCACGGGCAACGGCCCGTCGCCGAAGGACGGCGGATGGGCCTTCTGCTCCGGCGGCGACCAGCGCATCCGCGGCCGTGACGGATACCGGTACGCCGACGGTGAGACCGCCGAGACCATCGACCCGGCCCGGGCCGGGCGCCTGCACATCATGGAGGTGCACCGGCTGATCAGGTTCATGCCCAAGGTGGTCATCTGCGTGGTACCGGGCTGGGCCGCGGGAGGAGGGCACAGTCTGCACGTCGTCTGCGATCTCACCCTGGCCAGCCGCGAGCACGCCCGGTTCAAGCAGACCGACGCCGACGTGGGCAGCTTCGACGGGGGCTTCGGCTCGGCCTACCTGGCCCGCCAGGTCGGCCAGAAGTTCGCCCGGGAGATCTTCTTCCTCGGCGAGACCTACGACGCCGAGGCCGCCCACCGGATGGGCATGGTCAACGCGGTAGCGCCGCACGCTGACCTGGAGCGGACCGCGCTGGAGTGGGCGGCCAAGATCAACGCCAAGAGCCCGACCTCCCAGCGGATGCTGAAGTACGCGTTCAACCTCATCGACGACGGGCTCGTCGGCCAGCAGGTGTTCGCGGCCGAGGCCACGCGGCTGGCTTACATGACCGACGAGGCCGTGGAGGGCCGCGACGCGTTCCTGGAGAAGCGCCGCCCGGACTGGGCCCGGTTCCCGTACTACTACTAATGGCTGAAGTGGCCGCGGTAGTACTCGAAGACAAAGCCGATCGAGGCGAACACGGTGAACAGCATCCCGATCAGGAACAGCCACCAGCCGACCGCCGCGCCGAGGGCCGCGACGGCCGCGCCGAGCCCGAGGAACAGCGGCCACCAGCTGTACGGGCTGAAGAAGCCGATCTCGCCGGTGCCCTGCGCGATCTCGCCCTCGTTGTCGTCCTCCGGCCGCTTGGGCAGGCGGCGCCCGGTGAACAGCACGTAGAAGCCGGTGAGCACGGCCAGGCCCACGGCGAGTGCGAGCGCGGTGGTCCCGGTCGGGTCCTTCGAGGTGTACCAGTACACGATGTCGGTGCCGCCGAAGAACACCCCGCAGCCGAGGAACAGCCAGCCTTCGACCTTCATGGCACCTACTTCCCCCCGCTCTCGATGGCCGGCATGGTCTGCTCGAGTCCGTGCGAGGCACGGCCCCACTTGATGTCCGGGTAGTGCGCCTCGAACGCGGGCCGTTCGGACCTGATCCGCGGGATCCGGTGGAAGTTATGCCGCGGCGGCGGGCAGGACGTCGCCCACTCCAGCGAGCTGGCGAAACCCCACGGGTCCTCTTCGGTCACTCGCTCGCCGTACCGCCAGCTGACGTACACGTTCCAGAAGAATACGAGCACGGACAGGGCGAGGATCCACGACCCAACGGAGGAGATGACGTTGAGCGTGGTCACGTTTCCGGGCAGCATCGGGTAGTTGGCGATGCGCCGCGGCATGCCCTCGACGCCCATCCAGTGCTGGACCAGGAACGTCAGGTTGAAGCCGATGAACATGAGCCAGAACTGGATCTTGCCGATCCGGCTGTTCAGCATGTGGCCGGTCATCTTCGGCCACCAGAAGTAGAACCCGGCGAAGACCTCGAACAGCACGGTGCCGGCCAGCACGTAGTGGAAGTGCGCCACCACGAAATAGGAGTCGGACACCGCGAAGTCCATCGGCGGCGAAGCCAGGATGATGCCGGTGAGGCCGCCGAACAGGAACACGACCAGGAACCCGATCGTGAACAGCATCGGGGGCTCGAAGGTAAGCTGCCCCTTCCACATGGTGCCGATCCAGTTGAAGAACTTCACCCCGGTCGGCACCGCGATCAGGAACGTCATGAACGAGAAGAACGGCAGCAGCACCGCGCCGGTGGTGAACATGTGGTGCGCCCACACGGTCATGGACAGGCCGGCGATGGCGATCGTCGCGGCGATCAGCGTCTTGTAGCCGAACAGCGGCTTGCGGCTGAACACCGGGATGATCTCGGTCGCGATGCCGAAGAACGGCAACGCGAGGATATAGACCTCGGGATGCCCGAAGAACCAGAACAGGTTCTGCCACAAGATCGCCCCGCCGCTGGCGGCGTCGAAGACGTGCGCGCCGAGGCGCCGGTCGATCTCGAGCACCAGCAGCGCCGCGGCCAGCACGGGGAATGCCATCAGGACCAGCATCGAGGTCAGCAGCGCGTTCCAGCAGAACATCGGCATCCGGAACATCGTCATGCCCGGCGCCCGCATGCAGAAGATCGTGGTGACGAAGTTGACCCCGCCCAGGATGGTGCCGAAGCCGGACAGCACCAGGCCCATGATCCACATGTCGGCGCCGACCCCGGGCGAGTAGACCGAGCTGGTCAGCGGGGCGTAGGCGTACCAGCCGAACGACGCCGAGCCGCCCGGGCTCAGGAAGCTGGCCAGCAGGATCAGCCCGCCGAACGTGAACAGGTAATAGCTCAGCAGGTTCAGCCGCGGGAACGCCACGTCGGGCGAGCCGATCTGCAGCGGGACCAGTTCGTTGGCGAACCCGACGAACATCGGGGTGGCGAACAGCAGCAGCATCAGCGTGCCGTGCATGGTGAACAGCTCGTTGTACTGCTGGTCGGACATGAAGTGCTGGTCGGGCCCGAGCAGCTGGATCCGCATCAGCAGCGCCATGACGCCGGCGACCAGGAAGAAGAAGAACGAGGTGATCAGGTAGAGGTGCCCGATGATCTTGTGGTCGGTCGACGACAGCCAGTACGCGAGGATGTTCCCCTTGCGCTGTGTCCTCGGCGTCTCGAGGACGCGGGCAGGTTGCTCGATGGTGCTCACTGCGTACTCCCGGATGACAGCTGCGCCGCCTGCTCGGCGGCCATGTCGGCCTGGAATTGCCGCGGGGTCACGACCTTCACGGTAAACAGCATGCGGCTGTGGTAAAGGCCGCACAACTCGCTGCAGTGCCCGATGAAGGTACCCGTATGCGTGGCGGTGATCTCGAAGTGGTTCGGGTGATCGGGGATCACGTCCCGCTTGAACAGGAACTCCGGGATCCAGAACGCGTGCACGACGTCGGCGGAGGTGAGGTTGAACTCGACCCTCTCCCCGGTCGGGATCTCCAGCACCGGCAGGGGACCTTCCTGCCACATGTTGCCTACGTGGGTCACGTGGTACTGCGGGTAGTTGAACTGCCAGCTCCACTGGAAGCCGAGCACGTTCACGATCACGTCCGGCTTGGACGAGACCTTGTCGACGTAGTTCTCGTCCTTGGCGGTGTAGTAGAACAGGACCGCGATCAGCACGAACGGCACCGCCGTGTACATGATCTCGATCGGCATGTTGTAACGAGCCTGGGGCGGCAGCTTGTCGCCGCGCTTGCGGTGGAAGATCACCGCCCACAGGATCAGGCCCCAGACCAGCGCCCCGACGGCAAGGGCCGCAATCCAGGACCCCTGCCACAGCGTGAGGATGGTCTTGCCCTGCTCGGTGATCGGGTTCGGGAAGCCGAGCCGGGTGAACGAGTTGTTCGCGCACCCGGTCAGGCCGAGGACCAGCAGCACGAGCGTGACCGTCATGCCCGCCGCGCGGGCGGTCCGCACCCGGCGGGGACCAGGCGACCCGGTTCTCTGCGAACCCGGTCCGGCGTGATCGGTAGTCAAGGCGAGGGCCTTCCTCGGTTCTGCTACAGCGTGTCGTGCAAACAGTATCGCGCTCAGGCCCGGGGCCTTCGCCGACCCCCACATGTTTCGGTCATCTTTGCGGCTCCACGCGCGTACCACAGACCGCGGCGGGCATGATGAAAGGCGTGAGGGTGCGCGCATGACCGGACGTCGGCTCCGCCTGTTCGGGCGCGGTCCTGCGGCTCGCCGCACGGACGCCGCCGCCAGTTCCGTCTCTGTTTCCGGCTTTCCCGAGTCCGAACGGGTCATGGCACCACCTCCCGGCCTGGCTCCCATGATGACCATCGACGCGCTCGGCCGGAAGTGCCCGATCCCCATCATCATGCTCGCCGAGCAGATCAGGGACGTCCCGCTGGGCGCGATCGTCTCCGTCCTGGCCGACGACCCGGCGGCCTATACCGACGTGCCGGCCTGGTGCGCGATGAAGTCGCAGGAGTTCGTCCACGCCCAGGACCTCCCCCGCGGCTGGGCCCTGTTCATCCGCCGGACCATCTAGCCTCCCGTCGCCCGCGGGTACCTGGATGGGATGCGTGTGCCACACGCCCGTCTATCGGGTCCGGGGACACACATGCCCCATGGGCGGCCTTTGGCGAGGGGAAGCGGGGTTAGGGGTCGGGGTCACGAGGTGGGCTTGAAGCGGCCGGTGAAGCGAGGGTCGGTCTCCCACCACAGTTGTGACCCTTGGGGCTCCTGATCACCGGATGGTCCGTCCGAGGCGGATGAGCCGGCGGGCTGGTCGAGGCCGCGGGAAGCGGCGGCACCGGAAGCGGCGGCACCGGAAGCGGGGGCACCGGAAGCGGGGGCACCGGAAGCAGCGGGGACGGAGGCAGCGGGGGCGCGGGTGGCGGCGAGCTGGGCTTCGCGGGCGTCGAGTTCGGCGTCTATCCGGGCCGCCTCCGACTCGTCCTCGCGCATCAGGTGGATCAGCTGCGCGGCGAGGAACGGCAGGCCGACCAGGTCGCCGAGGATCCACAGCACTCCCCCGCCGATGACCTGGTCCGAGGCCAGCGTGGGGCCCCAGGGCCGGGCCAGCGCGTGGTAGTAGGCGCCGCCGATCAGGTTCTGGTAGGCCATGACCGACAGCCCGAAGAACGCGTCCCCGATGACCTCAGCGCCTGTGATCCACATCGAAACGGCGTACGGGTACGCCTTCGGCACCGGGTCGACCCTCAGCAGCGTCCAGAAGAACACGTAGCCGGGCGCCATCAGCGCCAGGTAGGTCAGCTCACGCACCGTGGTGCTGTGGAAGACCGCCGTGTACCAGGACGTGAAGTACATCACGAACGGCACGCCGACAAGCGCGAGCGTGGTGATGGCGGGGAACGTGAGGATCTTGGCGGGGAAGGAGCGGATGACCGCTTCGAGGCGCGCGCCGGCGCGCGGGAACACCGCGGCGGCCAGCGTGACCGGGCGTCCCAGGGCCAGGAACAGCGGGACGACCAAGACCAGCAGGACCGTCTGAACCGCCCGGACATAGAACAGGACGGGCTGGTAGACGCCCACCCAGGACATGGTGGCGATGACCAGGAAGCCGAGGCCGAGACCGCAGAACCAGATCGGCCGGGCCATCGGCCAGGCGGTGTTTCCCCGGGGGGAACAATCCCCCCCAGACCCCCCCTGCTCCTGGGGGGACCCATCCCCCCAGACCCCCCTCGGGGGGGACCCATCCCCCCAGACCCCCCTCGGGGGAGGCGGCCCGCCCCGCCGTACGCGGCGGACCCCCGCGAGGTAGGCGGCGCCGAGGAGCAGGATGAGCGCCAGCATCCACGGGTCGAGCGTCCACTCGGTCAGGGCCCGGGTCACCGTCAGTTCTGGGGGTCCCTGATACCCGGACGCGCCTGCGGCCGCGAGGGCGGTTGCCATGCCCTTCACGCTACCGCGATCATCACCGGCCGATTCTCGCGGGCGCTCCCGGAGGTTACGACGTGCTGCCCGAGCCGGCCTGGACCGCGCTGATGGTCAGGGTCTGGACCGGCTGGGCGCACGTCTCCGACGTGTTGGCCAGGTAGACCGGGACGGTCTGGTTCGGCGGGTAGACACGCAGGAAGGCCGCCTTGGTCGGGTTGCAGGTCGCGAGGGGGAAGTTCAGCGCGTCCACGATCTGCAGCATGGCGTTGGCGCTCGCGCCCGGGGCCAGCGTGACCAGTGTGACCGGCGTGGTGCCGCCGCGCTTGGCGGCCAGGCCGATCTGGGTGTACGGCGGGGCGGACACCAGCGAGACGCCCGGGTAGCCATACAGGGTGCACGTGGTGCCCGAGGTGTTGGTGAAGACGATCGCCTGGATCACGCCTCCCGCGTAACCCCCGGCGGCACCCAGCGTCACCTTCAGGCCGCTGGTCGCGCAGGGCGATCGCCCTGAGCTCCCGGTAACGGCCGGGGACAGCGGTGTGGACGGCGCCGTGACCGCGGCGGTGCTGCTGGGCGCGGCGGCCGGGCTGGAGGAACTCGCCGAAGACGCCGACGTGGCCGGCGAACCCGACGATGACCCGCAGCCCGCGGCCAGCGCGACGCAGATCAGCGCGACGGCCGCCCGGCCGATACCTGGCTTCCCGTTATCTGGACGCTCGAGAATTGGAAACACACCACGCCTCCCCGTCTGGTGGCACCACATACGCCGTCCAGCAAAGTATGACGGTCGGGCCCGCGCACCGGTTGGCGCCGCGCCCGTCAGCGGTTCAGGCAGGCAGCGACGTCGGCAGCGAGATGGTCTGGGTTTGCGATGCGCCCCGCGGCCGGCCAACAAAGGAAGCTGGGCGGATCAGGCGGGCAGGTACGCGGCGACCTCAGCCGCGGCGGCGTCGCCGTAGGCGGTGGCGAAGCGCTCGATGAGGGGCCCGGGCTTCAGGTTGTATTCCTGAGGTCCGGTGGATTCCAGCGCGTGGACGGCCATCAGGTTGCCGAGCTGAGCGGCGCGCTCGAGGGACAGGCCCCAGGCCACGGCGGCCAGGAAACCGGACCGGAAGGCGTCGCCCGACCCGGTGGGGTCGGCGGGCTTGGCGTCTGGCACCGCGGGCACCGTGACCGACGGCTGGCCCTGCCGGTCGATCCGCGCGCCCGCCGAGCCGAGGGTGGTGATCCTGACCCCGACCCGGGCCAGTATCTCCGCGCTGTCCCAGCCGGACTTGCGCTCGATCAGCGCTTCCTCGTACTCGTTGCCGAACAGGTAGTCCGCGCCGTCGACCAGCGCACGCACCTGCTCGTCACCGAGAATCCTGGCCAGCTGCTGGGAGGGGTCGGCCGCGAACTTCAGGCCGGCCTGGCGGCATTCCGCGGTGTGCACGACCATGGCCCCAGGATCGCCGGCTCCGATCAGGACGAGATCGATGCCGCCGTGCTCGGCGGCCAGCGGAGCTATCTTGATCTCCGCGTCCTCGGCCATCGCGCCCGCGTAGAACGAGCCGATCTGGTTCCCGTCGGCGTCGGTGGTGCAGACGAAGCGCGCCGTGTGCCGCAGCAGCGACTCCCGCACGCCGACGGTGCTCACCCCGTGGTGTTCGAGCCAGTGCCGGTATTCCTCGAAGTCAGCGCCGACCGCGCCGACCAGCAGCGGCCGCAGGCCGAGCACGCCGAGGCCGAAGGCAATATTGGCCGCTACCCCGCCGCGGCGGATGGCCAGCTCGTCGACCAGGAACGACAGCGAGACCTTGTCCAGCTTGTCCGCGATGAACTGGTCGGCGAACTTGCCGGGGAACGTCATCAGATGGTCGGTCGCGATGGACCCTGTCACTGCAATACGCACGGTCGCTAACCGTACCATCAAAAAACGCGAGGCGTCAGTGGAAGGAGTCGCCGCAGGCGCAGGAACCCGTCGCGTTCGGGTTGTCGATGGTGAAACCCTGCTTCTCGATCGTGTCGACGAAGTCGATGGTCGCGCCCATCAGGTACGGGGCGCTCATCTTGTCCGTCACAACCTGCACGCCGCCGAACTCGCTGACGATGTCGCCGTCGATCTGGCGCTCGTCGAAGTAGAGCTGGTAGCGAAGCCCCGAGCAGCCGCCCGGCTGGACCGCGATGCGCAGCCTCAGGTCGTCCCGGCCCTCCTGGGCGAGCAGGCTGCTCACCTTGGCCGCAGCGACGTCGGTCAGGATGACACCCTGCGTGGCCTCTTGCTGAACAGTCACCATAGCTCCCGCATTACTCGTGTGCACATCGTGGGCGTGCCCCCACGTGCATTCCCAACGATATTCGGTGTACTCGCATTCCGGCCACTGTAACTCCCGGGGGACGACCCCCGGGGTCCCCCC
>Ga0335077_10011810_pt1 | contig 10913 bp, 8 predicted proteins | sample Lox_Sample_31_FD_207151 | JGI IMG/M metagenome (GOLD analysis project Ga0335077, IMG submission 207151) | Soil microbial communities from Loxahatchee National Wildlife Refuge, Florida, United States - Lox_Sample_3.1 | ecosystem: Environmental > Terrestrial > Soil > Wetlands | place: USA: Florida...
TGCAACGGTTTGTGCCAGCGACATGAAAAAGGCCAAAGGCTGAAGGCTAAAGGCTAAAAATTATGAGTGAACGAGCGAAAGATCTAAAATTACGAACAAAGGAATTCGCGCTCTGGATTATTCGAATGTATTCCAAACTCCCAAAGAACGATACCGTGGCGCAAGTGCTCGGCAGGCAGGGCTTGCGCTCCGGAACGTCGGTCGGCGCAAATTATCGCGAAGCCTCGCGCGCTCGGTCCAAGGCTGAGTTCATTTCCAAAATTGGTGATTGCCTGAAAGAAATTGAGGAAACCGAATATTGGCTCGAATTGATTGTGGATAGCAGTTGCGTCCCTGCCGACCGAATGGCAGAACTACTCGATGAAACGGGACAGCTCATTGCTATGTTTACCACCATAGACAAAAGGGCCAAAGGTTGAAGTGCCAGACTATAGCCTTTAGCGTTCAGCCTTTAGCCTTTGCTTTCTACAAGCTGCGCTTGAACAGACAATCATCCTCGGTTATGCTGGTTATTCGTATATGGATACGGCAGCGCCAGGTCAACCTGCTCCCAAAAGTCAGTCGCGGTTGACGCACAACGAAGAGATTAAGGAAGCGATTCCCACGCTCGCGGGCACCATCGCGTCCGCGCTGGCCAACCCGAACGCCGACACGTTCTCGGGCGACGACAGCCAATTCCTGAAATTTCACGGCGTTTATCCACAGGACGACCGTGATCTGCGCTCTCCGGCTGGCCGGAAATACATCATGATGGTTCGCAGCCGCATTCCCGGCGGCGTGATGACCGCCAACCAGTGGCGCGTCTTCGACGAACTGGCGTGGCTGTACGGCAACAATACGCTGCGGATTACCACCCGCCAGACGATCCAGTTTCACGGCGTCATCAAGGCAAACCTTCGCCTGGTGGTCAAAAAGATCAACGAGTCCCTGCTCTCCACGCTCGCGGCCTGCGGTGACGTCAACCGCAATGTCCTCGCGCCGCCCACGCCCGCCTACACCAAGGCGCGCGATGAAGTCTATCGCGATTGCTTGCGGGTGGCGGATACGCTCAAGCCGCAGACTCGCGCTTATTACGCCATCTGGATTGACGGCTTCCAACTCAAGATTGACGACCCGTTCAACCAGGCGTTCGTTGACCCGCTTTACGGCAAAACGTATCTGCCGCGAAAATTCAAAACGGCGTTCGTCATCCCGCCGGTAAACGACCTCGACATTTTCACCAACGACCAGGGCTTCATCGCGGTGGTGGAGAACGAAAAACTGGTCGGTTACAACCTCGTAGTCGGCGGCGGCATGGGCCGCACGCACGGTAACAAACAAACCTATCCGCGGCTGGCGAGCGAACTCGGCTTTATCACGCCGGACAAACTGATTGATTTCGCCAAAGCCGTGCTGACGATTCACCGCGATTTCGGCGACCGCACCGACCGCAAGCACGCGCGCTTCAAATACGTCGTGGAGGAGCGCGGTGTAGATTGGACGCGCGCGGAAGTCGAGAAACGCGCCGGCATCAAATTCGCGCCAATCAGGCCCTACCGGTTCACAACGACCGCCGATTTGCTCGGCTGGCACAAAGCCGTGGACGGGAAGAACTTCTTCACGCTGTTCGTCCAGACCGGCCGCGTGAAGAATGAGAAAAAAATCGCGTTGCGCGAGATCGCGGAAAAATTTCCGGAAACCAAATTCCACCTGACCACGAACCAGAACGTGGTTCTTGCCAACGTGAGCGAGACGGACAAAGCCGGCATCAATGCGATTTTTGCCGCGCACAACATCCCGGTTGAAAATCAGGCGAGCGTTTTGCACGCCGTCGCGATGGCCTGCCCCGCCCTGCCCACTTGCGGGCTGGCGCTCGCCGAGAGCGAACGCATGTTGCCCGGACTCATTGACCGCATCGAAAAGCTTTGCGGCGATTTGGGATTGAGCGACGAGGAAATCATCATCCGCTCGACCGGCTGCCCGAACGGTTGCGCCCGGCCTTACCTGGCGGAAATCGGATTCGTCGGCAAAGCGCCGGGGCGTTATCAGCTCTGGCTCGGCGGAAATGTTTCCGGCACGCGCCTCAATCGCGTGTGGAAGGAAACGGTCAAGGACCCCGACATCGAAAACGAATTGCGTCCGATCCTCGCGCGATTTGCCAAGGAACGAAACCCCGAGGAACGCTTCGGCGATTTCTGTGACCGCGTGGTTTTGAAGGAAGCGACAAATTGACAATCAGGAACAAAAATGATGTTAGACTGGCGCAAAGCATTCGATGCACTGTAGCGGCATCTCGGCAGAGCGCCGCAAATTCATGGAGTTGGAGAGTGCGGCTTTCTGCCGAAAGCCGCTACTACTAAAATGATCCCCGACCAAATCGCCAAAGCCAACGCCGACTTGCGAGGCAAGTCACCGCTGGAAATCGTTCGGTGGGCGACTGCGCACGCCAACGGACGCGCCGTCGTTTCCACGAATTTCCGGCCTTACGAAGCGGTAATTCTGCATTTGTGCGTGCAGGTGCAACCCGACATTCCGGTGTTGTGGGTGGACCACGGCTACAATCGCCCGGCGACCTACCGACACGCCGAAGAATTGAAAAAGCTACTCAAGCTGAATCTGAAACCGTATGTCCCGAAAATCTCCGCGGCGCATCGCGACACGATTTATGGAGAAATCCCATCCACCGACGACGAGGCCGGTTTGAAACAATTCAGTGCCTTGATGAAACTGGAGCCGTTCCAGCGCGGCATGAAGGAACTGGCCCCGAAAGTCTGGATTACGGCGTTGCGCAAGGTGCAGAATCCCAACCGCGCGGAGCTGGACATCGTGGCCGAGGACAAAAATTTTGGTGCATTGAAAGTGAATCCGGTTCTTTATTGGAGCGATGCGGACATGGAAAATTACCTGAAGCAGCATCATCTGCCGAACGAGTGGGATTATTTCGATCCGGCCAAGGCCGACGAAAAGCGCGAGTGCGGCCTGCATGCGGATTGGGGTGGTGAACGATTAGGGTCTGGGATTTAGGATCTGGCGTCTGGGCGATTTTGCATGAGCGAACCATTTGAGAATTCGGAAGCCTGGAAATCGGCACGTGATTTGACAAATGAAGCTTACCGGTTTTGTCGCCGTGAGCCGCTCGCCAAAGATTTCGGCCTTCGTGACCAATTGCAACGCGCCGCGGTGTCCGTCATGAACAACGTCGCCGAAGGCTGGGAAAGCTTGCACGTTGCGGAAAAACGGCAGGCATATAACATTGCCCGTAAATCGTATGGCGAAGTCCGTTCAATGAGTTATGTGCTCTTCGACAACAAATTTATTAACGCGGCGGAGCAGGAGAAACTTCAATCACAATGCATTCAAACCGGCAAATTAACCAGCGGCCTAATCCGTTCGCTGGGCAATCGCGAGTGAACCCAAGAACCCAGACGCCAGACGCCGGACCCTCTCGATGAATTCGTACCACCTCGATCATCTGCAATACCTCGAAACCGAGGCGATCCACGTCATGCGCGAGGTCGCGGCGGAATTCGACCGCCCGGCCCTGCTCTTCTCCGGGGGCAAGGATTCCATCTCCCTGCTGCGCCTGGCCGAAAAGGCGTTTCGTCCGTCGGACATCCCCATGCCATTGCTCAACGTGGACACCGGCCATCATTTTCCGGAATTGAACGAATTTCGCGACCGGCGCGCGAAAGAACTCGGCGCCAAACTCATCGTCCGCAAGGTCGAGGACGCCATCGCCAAAGGCATCGCCGTGCCGCGGCCCGGTGAAATCAGCCGCAATCAGTTGCAGATTCCTACGCTGCTCGCGGCGGTCGAGGAATTCCAGTTCGATTGCTTGATCGGCGGCGCGCGGCGCGACGAGGAAAAGGCGCGTGCGAAGGAGCGTTTCTTCAGCTTCCGCGACAGTTTTGGACAGTGGGATCCGAAAAATCAGCGGCCCGAAATCTGGAACCTGTTCAATGCTCGTGTCAATCCGGGCGAACACATGCGCGTGTTCCCGCTCTCGAACTGGACGGAAATGGACGTGTGGGAATACATCCGCAAGGAAAAGCTGGAGGTGCCGAGCATCTATTTCAGCCACCAACGGAAATGTGTCCGGCGCAACGGCCAATGGCTGCCCGTGACCGATTTGCTGCCGCCCAAGGACAAGGAGCAGGTCAGGGACCTCGTCGTCCGTGTCCGCACCATCGGCGACATCATCAGCACCGGCATGGTGGAATCACCGGCGGATTCCGTGGACGACATCATTGCTGAAATCGCCGCCGCGCGCGTGACCGAACGCGGTTCGCGCGCCGACGACAAAGCGAGCGAAGCGGCAATGGAAGACCGCAAGAAAGCCGGATATTTTTAACCGCTAATCCGCGCTAATCTTCACTAAATTATGAATGCAATCAGCCGCCAAGTCTCATCAGCGCAAATCAGCGCAGATTAGCGGCTTCAAACCATGCCCCACACCCAACATCCCGTCGAAATTCTCCGATTCAACACTTGCGGATCGGTGGACGACGGCAAGTCCACGCTCATCGGCCGGTTGCTGTACGATTCCAAGAACCTGATGGAGGACCAGCTTGAGGCGCTGGAACGCTCCGCCGACATCACCGGCGGCGGCCAGATCAATCTGGCCAATCTCACCGACGGCCTGCGCGCCGAACGCGAACAGGGCATTACCATTGACGTTGCCTACCGCTACTTCGCCACGCCCAAACGGCGGTTCATCGTCGCCGACACGCCCGGTCATGTGCAATACACGCGCAACATGGTCACCGGCGCTTCCACCGCCAATCTTTCCATCGTCCTCGTGGATGCGCGGCAGGGTGTCACCGAACAAACCCGCCGCCATACCTACCTCGCGGCGTTGCTCGGCATCCCGCACATCGTCATCGCGGTCAACAAAATGGATCTGGTGGACTGGGGCGAGGAACGTTTCTGGGAAATTCGCGATGAAATGGAAGACTTCATCCCGAAATTGGACGTGCTTCGCGATGTGCAATTCATTCCCCTCAGCGCGCTCAATGGCGACAATGTCGTCACGCCGTCGAACAAAATGCCGTGGCATCAGGGGCCGACGCTGCTCGGTCATCTGGAGACTGTCCACATCGCCAGCGACTGGAACCTGAGCGCCTTGCGTTTCCCGGTGCAATGGGTCAATCGCCCGAACAATCCGCGCGACCCGAACTTGCATGACTTCCGCGGTCTGAGCGGGCAAATCGCCAGCGGCATTGTGCGCCGAGGCCAGGCCGTAGCCGTGCTGCCCGTCGGCATCAAATCCACCGTGAAGGACATCTGGACGTACGACGGCCCGCTCGACCAGGCTTTTTGTCCACAATCGGTGACGCTTTGCCTCGAACACGACATTGACGTCAGCCGCGGTGATATGATTGTGGGCCTGGAAAATCTGCCAGGGATGAGCGCCGATTTGTCCGCGCGCGTCTGCTGGATGCACCAGCGTCCTTTGCAGAACGGCAGCAAATTTTTCCTCAAACACACCGCACAAACGGTTCAGGCCGTCGTCACGGGCATCGAAAGCCGCGTCAATCTGGCCACGTTCGAACCCGAACCGGCCCCGAATGAACTGGTGATGAACGACATTGGCGTAATACGTTTGAAGACTTCCAAACCGCTCGTGTACGACGGTTACAGCACCAACCGCCTGACCGGCTCGTTCATTTTGATCGAGCAAGGCACCAATGCGACCGTCGCCGCCGGCATGTTGTCCGCGCCGACCGAACCTGTAAAACCCGAATACACTGATTTCGCGATTTAAATTTTACGGAGCGCGGACGGCTTCGTCCGCACGAAGGCACCGATGCGGCGGGAACACGCGGACAAGGCTGTCCGCGCTCCTTCATTTCCGCTGCATCCTCGCTTTCCGCCATTCTTCAAGTTTGGGCCAGGCCGACCGTTTTTGTTCCGGGCTGAAGGCGGAGCTGGCATCAATCTCCCGGATAATTTTTTTAGCTCGATGCTCGTCGCCACATTACCGGGCATAGACCTCTGCCAGGGTCAACTGCAAATCAAAATTCCGGGCTGCTCCTTGATTTGCCTTGCTGGAAACGGGATGAAGACGGGTGGCTAAAAACACTGGACAATATCGGGCGAAAGGGATATCCCGCCCAAGGTACTGTAAAAACCCAAGTATCCGAATAGATTCTCTCTTATGAATGAGGCCAATCCGGAAATCGCATATGTTGGATCAACTCCTCCGCCTTCATACAAGGACCGTTCCACGGGACTGACCGTTTTCGGCATCTTCACGCTGTTGCTGGGCGGCCTGTGTGCACTTTTCGTTCCGCTGATGTTGGTTGGACAAATGGCCGCCGCCCGGGCGAATCCGTCACCGACCAGCCCTGCCACCATTCTGCCCGCCATGGTTATTTACGGCGGGTTGGCCGTGGCGTTGGTATGGCTCGGAATCGGTTCCATCCGGGCACGGCGTTGGGCCAGGGCATTGTTGCTCATCTTTTCCTGGAGCTGGCTCATCGTGGGATTGTTTTGCATGGTCGGGATGGCTTTTTTCCTGCCGAAAGTGCTCGCACAACAATCCGCTCCCAGCGGAACCACCGGCCAACCGGCCATGCCCGCGGCCGCGATAGCAGGGGTAATGGTTTTTATGTTTCTGTTCCTGGGCGTCTTTTTCATTCTGTTACCAGTGGTATGGCTCTTTTTTTATAAAAGCCCGCATGTGAAAGCCACCTGCGAGGCGCGCGATCCCGCGACGCGCTGGACCGACGCCTGTCCGTTGCCGGTGCTGGCCCTTTGTTTGTGGCTGTTGTTCGCCGTGCCGATGCTGCTGCTCATGCCCATCGTGGGCCATGGCGTGATGCCGTTCTTTGGAATCTTCCTCACCGGTTTGGCCGGTTCGCTCCTTTGCCTGGCCGTGGCGGCTCTCTGGGTTTATGCCTCCTGGTTGCTCTACAAACTGGATGTGCGGGGTTGGTGGCTCATTCTGGTTGCGTTTTCTGTATTCACCCTGTCCGCCGTGGTGACCTACGCGCGCCACGACTTGATTGAGATGTATCACTTGATGGGTTATCCCGAGGCGCAAATTGAACAAATCCAAAAGGTCGGTCTGATGACGGGCCACAACATAATCTGGCTGACGATGTCCTTCATGCTGCCATTCCTGGCCTATATCCTTTTCGTCAAAAAATATTTTAAACCTAAACCTCCGGCCTGAAAGTCCTTTCGGGAATCCGGGCGGGACGCGCTGGAGCGGATAGAAGTGGGATTAGCTTGCTGAAAATCCGATGCGATTGACCCAACCGGAATCGGTTGAGCGACGCGCTTTAGCGGCTCCCACCCCGAAAAGATTGACGGCACGGGCGTTACGGCGGATGCTGTCACGTCAGAGTTATGAAGGTGCCAATCTGGAATTCGTTGACGCCGCGTAAACGCAAGCTCGCGCTCTGGATTCTCGGCCTGCTCCTTTTTTACGCCGTTTTCGGCTTCCTCATTCTGCCGCCTGTCATCCGTGCCGTCGCCGTCAAACAGTTGTCCAAACAACTCGACCGCGAGGTTTCCATCCAAAAAATAAAACTGAATCCGTTCGTGCTTTCAACGACGATTCGCGGGCTGCTCATCAAGGACAGGGACGGCGAGCCGTTTGCTTCGTGGGACGAGGTTTATGTCAACTTGCAGCTTTCGTCGTTCTTCGGCAAGGCCTGGGTGTTCAAGGAAATTAGCACGACCCGGCCATTCGTCCGCGTGCAGATGAACAAGGACGGCAGCTTCAATTTCTCCGACCTGGTCGCGAAGTATTCCGCCACCAACGCCGCACCGGCAAAAACCGGAGCTGCACCGCTCGTCCTGCACATTGACCGGCTGCACATCGGCGGCGCGACGGCGGCACTGGCGGACTTCACGCCACGCGAGCCGTTCAAGCGCACGCTCGGCCCGCTCGACATCACGCTCGAAAATTTCCGCACCGACCCCGACAACAAAAATCCCTACGCCTTCACCGGCACGACCGACGCAGGCGAAACCATTGCCTGGAGCGGTCATTTCTACCTGAACCCGTTGCGGTCGGAGGGCGACCTGAAACTGTTCAACTTCACGCTCAACAAATACGCGCCGCTTTATCAGGACCTGGTGCGCTTCGAAATCCGCGGCGGCGCCATCGCGATGGATCTGAAATACCACGTGGAGTTGAGCGCCACCAACCGCGTCGCCGCCGTGCACGACACGGCGTTCGCGTTGCGCGATTTCAAACTCGGCCAGCCCGGCGACAGCAACAACATTGTTGAATTGCCGCTCTTCGATGTCACCGGCATGAGTGCAGACCTGCAAAGCCGCCGGGCAGCGGTAGGTTCCGTGCTGGCGGAAGGCGGAAAACTCGTTTTGAGCCGCGCCCCGAATAATGCCATCAATGTCGTCGAGCTTTCGCAACCGGCAGAGGCGGCGACGAACGCACCAGGCGGAATCCTGTTCCTGCTCCGCTCCGTGACCAACGCTGTGGCGATGTTGCTCAACAGCACAAACCAATGGAGCGGCACGGTGGGCAGCGTGTATTTCACCAACTGCGGGTTGCACCTCGAAGACCTTGCTTTTTCACGCCCGGCCAGACTGGATTTGAGCGACATCGCGCTGACGGCCAGGAATATTTCCAATGTCCCCGGCACCAATCTTACCGCCGAACTTTCACTGCGCTGGAATACCAACGGTTCGATCAAGGTCGCAACCACCGCGTCATTCCTGCCGCCGACCGCCGACATTCAGCTCGATCTGGACCAGCTTGATCTCGGCACGCTCGACCCATATCTCGAACCCAAACTCAATCTGTTCATCCTTGGCAGCCGCCTCGGTCTGCACGGACAGGTGCATATGCGTACGCCGAAAGGTCAGTTGCCCGAGGTCACGTTCCACGGCGACGCCAGCCTCGACGGTTTCCACACCGTGGACGGCGTCATGGGCGAGGATTTGTTGAAATGGGATTCCGTTGGCGTCAACGGCATTGACGCGAACCTGAACCCACAACGTGTCAGCATCAAGGAAATTGCCGTGAACAACGCCTTCGCCCGGCTCGTCATCGAAACCAATCGTACCATCAATCTGCTCAACGTCCTGCGTTTGACGAACACCAACACGCCCGCCACGAACGAAACGAAAGTCGCCGTCGCACAGAAATCCGCTAAACGCCCCCTCACCCGGCGGGACGCCACCATCTCCCCCACCGGGGGAGAGGGACGGGGTGAGGAGGCGTTGGTTCAGACCAACACAACCCAAAATCTGCGAGGAAACAGTGAGTTGCCACAAATCTCAATTGGCGCCGTTGTGATTTCCAACACCGCCATCAGTTTCACCGACCGTTCGCTGAAGCCGAACGTGAACATGGCGATTCAACAGGTGAACGGCAGGATTTCCGGGCTTTCTTCGGAACAACTCCAGCACGCGGATGTGAATTTGAGCGCAAAGGTGGACGGCGTCGGCCCGGTCGCCATCACCGGCACCATCAATCCGTTCAGCGGCACACAGACCAATGACGTAAAAATTTCCGTGAAGGACGTGGACCTGACGCCGGCCAGCCCGTATTCGGCGAAATTCGCCGGCTACCGCATCGCCGAAGGCAAATTGAACATGGACCTCGCGTATGAACTCGTCGGGAAAAAACTGGAGTCGAAAAATGTCATCACGCTGGATCAGTTCACCTTCGGCGAAAAGGTGAACAGCCCGGACGCCACGCATCTGCCGGTGCGCCTGGCCATCGCGATTTTGAAGGACCGCGACGGCAAAATCGTCCTCGACGTGCCCATCGAAGGCAGCCTCGGCGATCCCCAGTTCCGCATCGGCAAGGTCGTCACCCGCGCCATTGTGAACATCCTTGAAAAAGTTGCCACCTCGCCATTTTCATTGGTGGGCGCGCTGTTCGGCGGCGGCGGCGAGGAACTCGGCTGGCAGGATTTCGTGGTGGGCAGCGCGGATTTGACGCCCGCCGACAAACAAAAACTGGATACGCTGGCGAAGGCGCTTTACGCGCGCCCGGCCCTGCAACTGGAAATTTCCGGCAGCGTGGATCCCGACGGCGACCGCGAAGGCTTGCAGCGTGCCGTGCTGGACCGGGAAATCCGTGAAAAGATTTGGACGACGCTCCGCAAATCCGAACGCGCCACGAATTCCGTTGACCAAATCGTCCTCACGCCCGACGAGCGCAAGCATTGGGTGAAAAAGCTTTACGGTGAAGCGGAAGCCAACGGCAAGATCACGCCGCAACTCATCGGTGCCAACACGAATCTCGCCGCCTATGCCGCGGCAGTTTTGCCGCGCCGGGCCATCGAAAAGGGCGCAACAAAGCTGTTGCAATCCGGGCAAACGGCAAAAGCGCAGCCCGCCACTGGCACAGGCTACCAGACCAAACTGGTGCCGCCGCCCGACCCGATTGAAGCGGTGCTGCTGGCGACCTATCCCGTGGCCGAAAGCGATTTGGAAACGCTGGCCGCGAGCCGCGCGAAAGTGGTCCGGGCATATCTGTTGCAGACCGGCAAGGTTGAAGCCGCGCGCCTGTTTCTCAAGGAAGGCCAGGCCGCAGGATTGCGCAGCGACGGCAGCCGGGTTTATTTGCAGTTCCGGTAAGTTTCAATCGTGGCCTGCCCAAAAGCATTTAGCAGTTGACATCACCGCGCCGGTTTAATCCGTTCAAAGGCCGCTTTGCGCAGCGTTGATCTGAGCACGCAGCAAGTCATGCAGCGTGACCAGACCGAGAAGTTTTCCGTCGGCATCATCGCACATCACCGCCATGCCGGTTGGCGATTCGATGAGCAGGGCCTGCAATTCACGGATGGTCTTGCGGGGTTCGCAACGGACCACGGGAGCGAGTTTGGGCGCGCGCTTTTCGGCGATGGCTGCGGTCAATTCGGTGCGCGTGGCGATTCCGGTTGGTTTGCCTGCCTGCATTACGGGGAAACAGGTGAAGGTGTGGGCCTTCAGGATTGTTTCCACCT
>Ga0335077_10011811_pt1 | contig 10913 bp, 7 predicted proteins | sample Lox_Sample_31_FD_207151 | JGI IMG/M metagenome (GOLD analysis project Ga0335077, IMG submission 207151) | Soil microbial communities from Loxahatchee National Wildlife Refuge, Florida, United States - Lox_Sample_3.1 | ecosystem: Environmental > Terrestrial > Soil > Wetlands | place: USA: Florida...
AAAGTTCCCGCCCGAAGAAAACTTTAATCAGGTTGCCTGGTAGCGGCGGTGGGCAGACCGCCGCCAATCCCGGGAAATCAAAAATGCGGCTTTCTGCCGAAAGCCGCTACGACTGTTTAACCGACGTGTCGGCCCATGAATATCAAAGAGTTATGCTGGACAGGAATTTCAGTTCTGCTTACGCTTTGGCCATGACAAAGGAAAGGCCACAAAGCAGCCATCCATCATTTGTCAGGCGCAGCAAAACCCAAATGCGCATCGCCGAAGCTTGACCCAAACTTCGAGAAGGAAGATATGACTATTGACTGTCAACCCTGCCATGCCAGCAACACCGCTGCCCGCAACAAACAAACCATACGCCTGGGGTTTTTTCTGGTCGCAACCCTGTTTTGTTTCACCCTGGTTTCCCTTGGCACTGAGACTCCTTCGCAGACTGAAATCCAGCAGTCATGGCTGAGCAAGGCGAACCGGCACGATAAGGCCGGCTGGGTCTATGTGCACATCGAAGGCACGCCCCGGGAACGCGGTTACCAGTACGGCTACCTGATGGCCAGGGAAATCGAACAAGGCATTAAAGCGATGCGCACCGACTGGGAATACCAGAGCGCGACGAAATGGAGTTGGCTTCTGAAAAAGACAGCGGCGATGTTCACGCGAAAGATTGACCAGGAGAATCTCGCCGAGCTGGATGGGATTGTCGAGGGCATGCAGGCGGCCGGCGTACCCTCGTCGCGAGCCGAAATCATCGCTTACAATGCCTACTGGGAATTAAGCTGGTACTGGTGGCCGCAGCAACTCCAGAAGATCAAGGAAGGATCGGCGAAGCTCGACCAGCAGTCGTGCAGCGCCTTCATCGCCACCGGGAGCATGACGGCTGACGGCGGCGTTGTGCTCGGGCATAACAATATGCAAGGGTACCATAAGGCGCTGCCCAACGTGATCATTGATATCGTCCCCGAGAAGGGCTACCGGATCCTGATGCAGACTTACCCCGGCTTCATTCACAGCGGGACGGATTTCTTCATCACGGACGCCGGGCTGGTCGGGGCAGAGACCACGATTGGCGCCTTCGACGGCTTCGACCCAATGGGCGTGCCCGAGTTCTCACGGATGCGCCGCGCCACTCAGGATGCCGGCTCAATTGACGAATGGTGCGCGATCATGAAACGCGGCAACAACGGCGGCTACGCCAACGCCTGGTTGTTGGGCGACGTGAACACACGCGAAATTGCCCGGCTCGAACTGGGGCTGAAATACGTCGGGTTCGAGAAAAAGCGTGATGGCTACTTCATCGGCTCGAACGTGGCCGAAGATTTGATGATCTTGAGGTTCGAGACGGAGGAACATGAAACGGACATCCGAACGTCGCGCGTTGCCCGGCGTGTGCGGTGGCAACAACTCATGTCGGAACACACCGGCAAGATTGACCTCGAAGCTGCCAAACTATTCGAGGCGGACCACTTCGATGTCTATCTCGGGGAGGAGCATCCGGGCGAGCGGTCGTTGTGCGGTCATTGGGAACTGGAAGGCAAGCCCATTCTGCCATGGCCTACGGAACCGAATCAGCCCTGGGGCACGGTGGATGCGAAGGTTGTGGACTCAACGATGGCGAAGAAAATGTGCTTTGCGGCGCGGTGGGGCTCGGCGTGCGGCACGGCTTTTGATGCCGGGAAATTCCTGGCAGAACATCCGCAGTATGCATGGATGAAAGACACTTTGCAGAGCCGCCCCTCCGAACCCTGGACAACATTCGCCGCGGGCGAGCAACGTTAACCAGCACGTTGACAATCGGGAAATGTCCTCGCCGGAAGCAAACTTGAATCGCGTACTGCTATCGTAGCGCCGGTCGGCAGACCGCCGCCGACCGCGAGAAAGCGTAAAGTGCGGTTTTCTGCCGAAAGCCGCTACGACTGTTTGATCGAAGGCTCTGTCAATGAATGTCACGCCGTTCCGCTGGACAAGAACTTCGGCCCCGCCTACACTTCGGCCCAGAAAAATGACAGGCGGCAAAATCTGCAGCTAATCTAAAGGTTAGGCGACAAAGATGGAGCAGCCGATTCCACCACCAATTGTGCCCGTGAGGCGAGGGTCGCGCATGATGACAATCGTCCTGGCCGTGGTGATCGTTTTGGCCGTGGCATTAGGACTGAATGTCCTGTATTGCGTATGGTTGGTGTTTGTACCCCATCGCGGAACAGTCACCAATATTTCCGCTTTACAGAAAATCTATAACAAAGTGGGGGGACCAATAGCTGCTACATTCACCAATTCGCTCATCCAACAATTTCCTTTCGACGGCCCCATTGAATGGAAGGTGATATATTTCAAGGATCCGATGGTGTTTTTAAATGGAAAAGTTGACACAAATCGAATGCACCAATTTGTAAGCAGCCATCCTGATACTAGATTCTTATGGTCGGGCGCCGGCGGTGAAATTGAAGAGGGATGGCCGAGCGGCAAGGATTACCCTACAACGACATGGACGAACATTTGGTTTAAAAGGGAGTGGGTCGTCGAAGGGTATGGAGCTTGCATAGAAGGTAGAGTGGATTTTCGATCGTGCATAGTTTCGTTTCGGTCGTCTGGCGGCGAGCCAGTCAGCGCTACTAAATAGCCGAAGTATGAAATTTGCCCTTTATCCAGTGCCAGGCTGCAAACTTCAGTAGCGAACTTTGTCCGGCTTCCTTTTCCATTCTGCAAACACTTTCAATGCCTCGTCGCGCAGCAGTTGTCGCGTCGGAATTTTGCGGCGCGAAAACGGGCGGGCGATTTCACGGTAAATGGAATCGTCATCAAAACCAATCGCCGCCGCGTCGCGCCGCGTGTTGGCGTAAAAGATTTTTTCAATCCGCGCCCAGTGAATCGCCGCCAGACACATCGGACACGGCTCGCAACTGGCGTAGAGTTCGCAGTCGTCCAGCCGGAAGGTCTTGAGCCGCCGGCACGCCTCGCGGATGGCCATGATTTCGGCGTGCGCCGTCGGGTCGTTCGTGGACGTAACGCGGTTCCAGCCGCGTCCGACGATTTTGCCGCGCCGCACGACGACCGCGCCGAACGGCCCGCCGTCGTTGCGCCGCATTTTTTCCCGCGACAGCCGGATGGCTGCGCGCATGAATTTCGGGTTCACGGAGAAATTTTAGACGAGGATGAACACGGCGTAAAGCCGTGTGGTGGCTAGGTGTTGTATCAATTTCGGTGGGGCGAGGCTACTGACGAGCCGGCTCGCAGGGACGCTCGTCACACCAAAAAAAATCAAACTGACACAATACCGTGGCGACGTCGCTATACGCGGATAAATTTTCCCCTCTCCGGTCGCTCCGCGACACCCTCTCCCCGCCCGGCGGGGAGAGGGATCGGGCGAGGGGCTCGATTGTTTTATCCGCAATCATGCCTCTTTGGGTTTCGCCGTGCCGCCGAACAGCAGTCGCAAGCTGTTCATCACCACGACGACTGTGCTGCCTTCGTGCCCAACCACGCCAACCGGCAACGGAACCCGGCCCAGCAGTGCAAACGTCACCAGCACCACCACCGTACCGAGTGAAATGACCAGGTTCCACTTGATGATGCGCCGCGCGCGCTGGCTCAAGCGGAAAGCAGCCAGGAAATTTTCCAAGCGGTCATGCATCAACACCACGTCAGCCTGCTCCAGTGCGGCGTCGGAACCGCGTGCCCCCATCGCCACGCCGATGTGCGCCGCCGCCAGGCTCGGCGCGTCGTTCACGCCGTCGCCAATCATCGCCACTTTTTGGCCCTGCCCGCTCAATTCGCGGATGGCCGCGACTTTCTGGTCGGGCTTTAATTCGGCGCGCACGTCGTCCAATTTCAGTTCGGCGCGCAAATGTTCAGCGGCGGCCTTGCGGTCGCCGGTCAACACGACATTGCGCAGGCCCTCGTCACGCAATTCGGCGACGACCGGCGCGGATTGCGGGCGGATGTCGTCGCGCAAAATGACGCGACCGAGCAAATCACCCGCCTCAATCCAGACCTCGGAGAAACCGGCGTCGGTCACGGGCACGCGCGCGAGGACGTCCGCGTGGCGGCCCTGTTCAAACCAATCGCGCCCGCCGAGCGAACAAACGTCGCCGTTCCATTTCGCGCGCAGTCCATGGCCGGTGACCGACTCGAAATGTTCGAACTCAACCGGCGCGATTTTCTGCTGTTTGCCGTAACGCGTAATGGCGCGGGCGAGCGGGTGCGTGGAAAGTTTTTCGAGCGAGTAAGCCAGCCGCGCAATTTCGGCTTCGCGTCCGGGCGGAAAACTTTCGACTTTTTCGACGCGCAATTCGCCGGTGGTGAGCGTGCCGGTCTTGTCGAGGGCGACGACATTGATCTCGGCGAGTTTTTCCACCGCGGCGCCGCCGCGGAACAGAATGCCGTGCCGCGCACCCCACGCGATGGCCGCCAGCACCGCCGACGGAATCGAAAGCACCAAGGCACACGGCGACGAGACGACCAGCAGCGTCATCGTACGATAAAACGCGCTGTGCGATTCGATGGCGGACGCAAACGGCGCGAGCCGGAAACCAAGCCACCAGACAAAAAACATGGCAAAGGAAAGTCCGATGACGAGGTAGGTGTAAATGGTGCTGAATTTGTCGGTGAACTGCTGGGCGGGCGCCTTGCGCTGTTGGGCTTCCTTGATGAGCATGATGATTTTTTGCAGCGAACTTTCCGCCGCGGGCCGCGTGACGATGACCTCGACCGCGCCCCAGAGGTTGATGGTCCCGGCCAGCGCGGTGTCGCCGACGCTCTTTTTGACGGGCGTGGCTTCGCCCGTAAGATTTGATTCGTCGGCGGCGCTGTTGCCCTTGGCGATTTCGCCGTCCACGGGAAATTGCGCGCCGGGTTTGATGAGCAGGCGCATTCCGGGCTTGATTTGTTCCACTTTGATTTCGCGCTCGTTGCCCCGGGCATCCAGCACAGTGGCGACCTTTGGCGCTTCGCGGAACAGCGAGCGGATTTCCTTCTGCGTCCGGCCCAACGCAAAATGTTCGAGCGCGCCGGAAAGCGAAAACAGAAAGAGCAAGGTTGCGCCTTCACCCCAGGCGCCGATGCTCGCCGCGCCGACGGCTACCGTGATCATCAGAAAATGCACGTCCAACTGCCGTTTGCGCAGGCGTTCCCAGACCTCCTCAACCTGGTAAAAACCGCCCGCGAGATACGCCGCCGCGTAGGCAAAAATCTTGAACGGCGCGGGCAGGAAGAATCCGGCCAGCCCGAACACGCCGCACGAAATTGCAGCGGCCAATTGCGGTTTCCATTCGTCAATGAGCTCGACGTGTTCCAGGAACTCGACATCGCGTGGGACGACTTTGGGAAATGGCATGTCGCGCCAACGCCAGAATTTGGGCGCGGTCGGGCAGGTCAGGCGCGCGATGGTCGTCGTCGAGCCATCGTTTTGAATCGTGATTTTCCGGCGTTCCTCCTCGGACAACGGCGTATCGCACGAGAAGCAATCCCCGGTGCCGCTCAAGAGCGAGCAGACGTGGTCGGCGTCGGCGTTCTGCGCGGCTTGAAACTCGTTGGTAATCCGTTCCGTCAGGCGGGCCACGTCAGCCCGGCCCAATGTGGCGACGGAAATCTTCTGGTTCGCGCGGTCAATCGTCACGGCCTCGAGCGCCGGCTCCTCGGCCAGGGTATTCACCACGGAGCGCGCGAGACAACGACCGGTCTCGCCGGGGCGCAAATCCTTTTCGGGCGCTGAATTCATGGCCACTGGTTACTAACATACCGCCGGGCACGGCGCGATGCAAAAGCGACCGGTCGCCGCGTCCTGGCCGTAGCAGCGGTCCGCGGACGCCTCGGCGAGGCATCCCCACCAAATCAGGACAGTGCCAAATTTTTCAATTCGGGCTGTTCAAATTGCCGCCGTTCTGGCAGTTTGACCGGACATAATTTGGAGAAAGGAAAATTGAGACGAATGAAAAAAACGAACACAACGAATCGAAAACTATCGGCCTGGGTCAAAGAAATGGCCGAGCTTTGCGAGCCCAAGCAGATTCACTGGTGCGATGGTTCGGCGGAGGAAAACCAGACGTTGTGCGATTTGATGGTCAAGAGTGGCACCTTCCTAAAGCTCAACGAGAAAAAGCGTCCCAATTCCTACCTCGCCCGCTCGCATCCCAGCGACGTGGCGCGCGTCGAAGACCGCACTTTCATCTGCTCGAAAACGAAGGACGGCGCCGGACCGACGAACCAATGGGCTGACCCGGCGGAGATGAAGCAGAAGTTGCTGGGCCTGTTCAAGGGTTCCATGAAAGGCCGCACGATGTATGTCATCCCCTTTGCGATGGGCCCGCTCGATTCGCCGCTTTGCAAGGTCGGCATTGAAATCTCGGATTCACCTTACGTGGTCGTGAACATGCGCATCATGACGCGCATGGGCCAGGCTGTGCTCGACAAACTTGGCGCTGACGGCAAGTTTATTCCCTGCCTGCATTCGGTCGGCGCGCCCTTGCAACCGGGTCAAAAGGACGTTTCCTGGCCGTGCGAACCCGACCCGCAGAAGAAATACATCGTGCATTTCCCCGAGGAACCTTCGATCTGGTCCTTCGGCTCCGGTTACGGCGGCAATGCGTTGCTCGGGAAAAAATGTCTGGCGCTGCGCATCGCGTCGGTCATCGCGAAACGGGAAGGCTGGATGGCGGAACACATGCTCATCTTTTGCCTGACGTCGCCAAAGGGGCAACGGCATTACATCGCCGCCGCGTTTCCGAGCGCCTGCGGCAAGACCAATCTCGCCATGATGCAACCCACCGTGTCGGGCTGGAAGGCCACGTGCATCGGCGATGACATCGCCTGGATCCGGGTTGGCAAGGACGGCCGGCTTTACGCTATCAATCCCGAGTCCGGTTTTTTTGGCGTTGCGCCCGGCACTTCGCGACAGTCAAACCCGAATGCGGTCGCCACGGTGGCGAAGAACAGCATTTTTACCAACGTGGCGCTGGCCCCGGACAACGATGTTTGGTGGGAAGATTCCGGCGTCCCCGCGCCGGCGACGGCGGTTGACTGGGAAGGCCAGGCATGGACGCCGGCTTCCGGTCGCAAGGCCGCGCACCCGAACTCGCGTTTTACCGCCCCGGTCGCCCAGTGCCCGGTCATTGATCCCGACTGGCAGAATCCCGAAGGCGTGCCGCTTTCGGCCATCCTCTTCGGCGGACGGCGTCCCAACACGATTCCTTTGGTGAACGAGGCTTTCGACTGGGAACACGGCGTGTTCCTGGGTTCGGCGTGCGCCTCGGAAACCACCACCGCCGCGCTTGGCCGGGCCGGCGTGTTGCGTCATGACCCGTTCGCCATGCTGCCGTTTTGCGGCTATCACATGGGGGATTACTTTGCGCACTGGCTTTCATTTGCCCAACGCACCGACCGCGCCAAGCTGCCGAAGATTTATTTCGTGAACTGGTTCCGCAAGGACGGCGACGGCCGGTGGCTCTGGCCCGGCTACGGCGAAAACAGCCGCGTGCTCAAATGGATTTGCGAACGTGTCGAAGGCACCGGCAAGGCGCAAAAAACGCCGATTGGCAACCTGCCAACGCCGGAAGCGCTCGACCTGTCCGGGCTGGACTTGCCCGACGGCAATCTGCGGCACCTGCTCGAAGTGGACCTTACCGGTTGGAAAAAGGAAGTCGAAGACATCGCCAGTAGCTATGGGCGGTTCGACCACAAACTGCCGAAGACGTTGACCGACCAACTCGACCGCCTGCGGAAACGGCTTGGTTGAGGCAACGCGGTTTGGTTGGCCGCGGAACCTATGCGACTCAAGCACGGCCTTCACCTCACCTACTGCACGAACGTTCATCGCGGCGAGACCTGGCGTGAATCCTTCGATTCGCTCAAAACCCACGCGCTCGCTGTACGCGAAAGGGTTTGTCCGCGCGCACCGTTTGCCATCGGCCTGCGGTTGAGTCACCGCGCCGCACACGAATTGAGCGAACGTGCCGCTTTGCTGGAATTCCAGCGCTGGTTGGAGCAAAAAGACTGCTACGTTTTCACCATCAACGGATTTCCCTACGGCCGGTTTCACGGCGCTCATGTCAAGGAACAGGTTTATACTCCCGACTGGACTTCGTCCGAACGGCTCGCCTACACGAACCTGCTCTTTGATTTACTCGCGGAAATCTTGCCTGCCGGCGTCGCCGGCAGCGTCAGCACCCTGCCCGGCTCGTTCAAGGAATTTGTGGCGGCGTCTCGGCAGAGCGCCGCTGACTTGGAGACAAATAATGCGGCGCTCTGCCGAGACGCCGCTACGCAGATTCGGCAAAATCTCTGGCGTTGTGTTGAGCACATCGCGAAGCTGAGCGGGCGCACCGGGCGCAATCTGCATCTCGGTCTGGAACCGGAACCGCTTTGCCTGCTGGAAAACAGCGCCGAAACTGTCCGCTTTTTTGGGCAACTTCGCGCCGAATATCCGCGCGACGCGCGTCTGGACGCGCACCTCGGCGTGAATTACGACACCTGCCACTTTGCCGTGGAATTCGAAGAACCGCAAAAGGCGCTCACCGCCCTGACACAGGCCGGCATCAAAATCAGCAAGCTCCATTTGAGTTCAGCCCTGCAAACGCGGTCAACGGCGGAGGCGCGCACGGCCCTGGCGAAATTTGCCGACGACGTTTACTTGCACCAGGTCGTCGCCCGCGACGCAACCGGCAAAGTCAAATTTTACCGCGACCTTCCGGATGCTCTTTCTTGTCACTCGTCACTTGTCACCCGTCACTCTGAGGAGTGGAGGGTTCACTTCCACGTGCCGTTGCACGCCCCTGCCCTTTCGCCATTTGAAAATACGAACGACCATTTGCTGGGCGCGCTGGATTTTCTGGCGGCGAATCCGAAGCTCTGTTCGCATCTCGAAATGGAAACCTATACCTGGGAAGCGTTGCCGCCGGAATTGAAGACGCGCAGCGTCGTCGAGCAACTGGCGGCGGAATATGAATGGACGCTGGCGCGATTGAAAGAACGCGGACTCTTCTGAATTTACGATTTGCGATTTACGATTGGATGGTAGGATTCTGTTGCCAGCCAGATGTCTGTGAACACACTCGACAAGCATGTAAGCCGGGCGTAGGGTTAATGCGCTGGCCAAGAGAGGCCACAAGATTTAATACAATGTTGCAAGGCTAAGCACTTTCGTGCCGTGAAGTTATCACTCAAGATCTTGGGCCCTTTCTACGCGGTGCTTGTCCTGATTTGCATCAGTATCGGTCTTTGGACCCGCTGCGGCATAATTGAAACTATCGAATCCACTGTTTTCGTTCTCATTGCGTTCTCCATTCTGATTGTTCTCCCCGCTGCGTGGCTTTCCAGCCGGCGCCCATGGCTCCGCAACGTTCGTCTCGCACCTTTCGCTTTCAGCCAACGATTAGCCACATGGGGAGTCAATCTTCCGGCGTTGTTCCGTCGCCCACCCCCCGTTTCCGATCCACAATTAGGGGAGTTGCGCTTTCCCTTTGGGTTTGACTACTGTTTGTGGCGTGGTGCGATCGCTTTGGTACCGGGCAAGAGCATTCCTCTGGCTATTGCCGGAAATGCCGATGGGCCGGATTCGGACGCTTTGTCCATAGCCAGAGATTTGGTCGAAAAATTTCCATCGTGGTCGGCAAGTATTGAAAAAGCGCTGTATGAGCATTACGAACCTTACGGAGAGGCTTTAGCTTCTGGAGAGTTAAAGCACAAGGGTGATCCTCTTCCAAACATTACTAAGCCCAGCGACGTTTGGCCTCTTATCTCTTGGATTCATGTATCGGTTGCGCCACTCGGAGGCGGTCTTGTGACTGAGATAGGCCTTACGGTACTATGGGATGAGGAGCACACATTAGGTGCGCGCTTTGAAGCGGGTAAATTCCTCGAACTATGCGGAAGCGTCTGAAAGAGCCGAATCCAAGGATGGATCGCGAATGGTGAGGCGTTTCGATTCGACCTTCCCATTTTCCGTGAAGTGAGTTTTCGTTCGCGTGGTTGAATCTACGGGAAATTTATGATTTATGATTTTGGATTTATGACTTAGAGTGCCCGCCGTTTCACTGGCTGAAAAAATCATCAATCGTAAATCGTAAATCATAAATCAATCAATGCCGCCGCGTTTGCGAACATTGCTGATTCTGGGCCGCGTGTCGAATCTGCCGACGGTCTGGTCGAATTGCCTGGCAGGCTGGTGGCTGGGCGGCGGCGAAACTTTCGCGAAATTACCACTGTTGCTTCTCGGCGCCAGTGCGCTCTACACCGGCGGCATGTTTTTGAACGATGCGTTCGATGCGGACTTTGACCGGCATCGCCGTCCGGAACGGCCGGTGCCGTCCGGCGCCATCTCGCTGGGGTCGGTCTGGAGCTGGGGCTGGATGTGGCTCGCTGTGGGCCTTTTATGTCTGACACTTTTGGGAAAAACGACCGGCGCGCTCGCGGTCGTGCTGGCGATTTGCATCGTGATTTACGACGCCACGCACAAGGCCATCACCGCGTCGCCCTGGCTGATGGGCGTGTGCCGCTTGTGGGTCTATGCCATCGCGGCGTCAACGGGCGCCCTGGGCCTGAACGGCTGGCCGCTCTGGTGCGGTCTGGCGCTCGCCTTTTACGTGGCCGGATTAAGTTACGTGGCGCAACGGGAAAGTCTTCGCAAACCAATCCCCTACTGGCCGCTGGCGCCGCTGGCCGCACCCATCGTTCTGGCCGTAATGATGGATAGCGGCGAATATCGCATGCCGGGCGTCTGGCTGTCACTCGTGCTCATATTGTGGGTGGCATATTGCACCTGGACTATTTTTCAGCCGGCCGAAACCAACGTCCCGCGAATCGTTTCGGGTCTGCTGGCAGGAATTGTTTTTGTGGATTGGCTGGCGGTGGCGCCGGGATGTCCGCACGGGTTGAGCTTCACTTTTCTGGTCCTGTTCGGCGCGACGTTGGCGCTGCCACGGTTTGTG
>Ga0335077_10011815_pt1 | contig 10911 bp, 9 predicted proteins | sample Lox_Sample_31_FD_207151 | JGI IMG/M metagenome (GOLD analysis project Ga0335077, IMG submission 207151) | Soil microbial communities from Loxahatchee National Wildlife Refuge, Florida, United States - Lox_Sample_3.1 | ecosystem: Environmental > Terrestrial > Soil > Wetlands | place: USA: Florida...
CTTCCTTTCCCGGGACGCAGCCTCGACTATCTTCTGGATCCGCGTCCTATCTTCCGGGTGAGTTCGCTGCAGTATCCGTTCCAGCGTAGGTGGGCTGGTTGGTTCAAAGTCGAAGATCCGAAATGTCTCCGCGGACCAGAAAATCTCTCCGCTCGATACTTGCCAGCCAAAACTGCCGGTGCGGCTTAACCTCTGGGCTTCCGCTAAGTAGGCCTCGTTGCGTTGCAGCGCCTCCTCGGCCCGCTTACGCTGGCATCGCTCCTCGGCTTCGCGCAATGCCCGGCGAACTGAAGGCCCAATTCTCGAAAGACGCGTCTTGAAGACATAGTCTGTGGCCCCCATTTTGAGAGCTTCAATCGCCATTTCTTCGACCAGGGTCCCGGACACGAAGATGAATGGGACGTCCGGACGAACCTCTTGCGCAATTTTCAACGCAGAAATGCCATCAAACAAGGGAAGCGTGTAGTCCGCCAGGATCAGGTCAAATCCACCCTGCTGAAGGAATGCGACGAAGCTGGCCTGAGTGTCTGCACGCGTCAAGTCGCAGACAATGTCTTCGGCTTCCAGGCTTGCCTGAACAAGCTCTGCGTCCCTGGGTTCGTCTTCAAGATAGAGAATTCGCAATAGTAAAATCCCCAGTCGAATTGAATCAATTCATCCCTGGTGCTTCTGCATTTCGCGACTATCGTTCCCTATTTCTTTTTTATGCTTCCCGGTGGTGGTTCATTGATAATCGCCCAAAAAATCCCGAGCTCCTTGATGGCGTTCACGAATTCGTGAAAATCCACCGGCTTCACCACATACGCGTTAACGCCCAGTTGATAGCTGGCCACCATATCTTTTTCTTCATGGGATGACGTGAGCACGACCACCGGAATCATCCTCAGTTGTTCATCCCGCTTGATCTGCCTCAGCACTTCGAGTCCATCGACCTTCGGCAGTTTCAGATCGAGCAGGAGGACCGCGGGATTCTCGCGAGCGCGTCGCATGTAGTTCCCCCGGTAATATAGATAATCCAGCGCCTGTTCGCCATCGGCAGCGACAACTACCTCGTTCGCGAGATTGTATTCATCCAGAGCCGTCAGCGTAAGCTCCACGTCTTTCTGGTCGTCTTCGACAAGTAAAATGCGTCCTATAGCTTCCATTTGTCAGTTAGCTCCCGTGATTTTGGAAAGTGAGAAGTAGAAGGTGGCGCCGCTATTCACCGTGGCTTCCGCCCAGACACGGCCGCCATGCCGGTGTACGATGCGTTGGACCGTAGCCAACCCGATACCCGTGCCTTCGAAGGCTTCCTGCGGGTGAAGCCGCTGGAAGACGCCGAACAGCTTATTGGAATATTTCATGTCGAATCCGACCCCGTTGTCTCGAACGAACAGGACCACGTGATCGTGTTTGTGTTCGGTGCATCCGACCTCGATTTCGGCCTGGGGCCGTGTGCGGGTGAATTTTACTGCGTTGGAAATCAGGTTGACCAGCGCCAGCCGCAACATGGAGCGATCTCCATACCACTCGGGTAATGGATCTATCTTCCAGACGATCTTGCGCCCACTGGCATCCTGGCCGACCTCGGCCACGGCTTCTTGTACGAGCTGCTTCAGGCTGAGATTGGAATTGTGGGCCTCGGCACGGCTGATCCGAGAAAACGCGAGCAGGTCGTCGATCAGGCTACCCATCCGTTTTGCTGCTTCCAGGATCATCGTCAGGTATCGCTGACTCTTTTCATTGAGAGACGAAGCCGCGCTCTTGCTCAGGAGCTCGGCAAAACCTGCCGTGTGGCGTAGTGGGGCGCGCAGGTCGTGGGATATGGAATAGGCAAAGGCTTCCAGCTCCTTGTTGCTGGCTTCGAGCGCGCTGGAACGTTTTGCAAGCTCCTGGTTGAGCGCTTGGATCTCCTGCTCCCAGCGTTTTCGTGCGGTGATGTCGTTGCCGGTTTCGAGGATCGCGACCGGGCGGCCCTGTTGATCACGCTGCAGGGACCACCGGCTCGCCACGATCACTTCGACGCCGTTCGCCTTGGTGTGCGTGAGTTCACCCTCCCATCGATCCGTCTGCACCAACTCCTCCCAAATTTCCTCGAACGGCTTTGGGAAAAGGGTGTGCAGGAGATCTGCGGGTCGCTGGCCAATCGCTTCCTTTTGTGTCCATCCGTAGAATTCTTCCGCTCCTCGATTCCAGTAGGTGATGATCCCATTGATATCCCGGACGAAAATCGTGTCATGCGTCAGATCTAACAGGCTAGCCTGCTGGGTTCGTTGTGCCACTTCGATTTCGAGCTTATCGCGAGCTTGACGAAACTCTGCCTCGACACGCCGCTGGATCGTGGCGAACCACGGGATGAGTGCGATGAATGCGGCAAGAATGATGAAATACGGGATCGCGGTGGCTTCGATGTACAGGCTATAGAGGGGCGGCACGAAGAAATAGGCGACGGACATTAAGGACACGATGGCCGCCAACACCGCAGGGCCTGGTCCTCCGTACCAAGCAGTGACAGCGACCGCAAAAAGCAGCAGCAGACCCGAGGCGTCCCGGAAATGGAAATGCTGCAGCAGCAGCGCCGCCGCCAATGCGACACCGACGGAAACAACCGCAAGCCCATAGCGCTGGAGATACATCAGTCGTCCCGGCCCACGATTGTATCAAGCAGTTGCGACAGGAAACCCGGCAAGGGCGGCTATACGTGACAGCAGCCATGTCGCAACCTAACTGAACTGGGCATAACGCTTCGAGCAGCATTCGCCTGTCACATTGGCTCGAAACCGGCAACAGGAAATGACACCGAAAGGGGTTCAGGAGGGACCAGCACATCGTGTCCACCCATACTGACGCGCGCCGAGCGAGTTATTTCTCAATCCACAAACCGATCCACAAAATGCGATGTCTTGTACGACTTGGGTGTACTTAGGCAACCTCCACGTACTCGTAAGTCGTTGTAAAACCTACCCCGACCAGATTCACACGGTGGAAGTCACTGGTTCGAATCCAGTAGCGCCCACCATCCCTCATGCGAATTCCCACCCAAACTCAAGTCGAGCCTGAGTTATCCTTGAATTAATGCAAGTTCGCGTGCTCTATCTCGGCATGCTACGCGACATCGCGGGACTCGACCGCGAGGATGTCGACCTGGCCGAAGGTGCACGCCTGAGCAGTCTTTTCGTTGAGTTGGAGCGGCGCTTCCCCAAGCTGCAAGGCTTTCGCAATTCGATTGCGCTCGCCCTGAACCAGGAATACGCCGACGCAACTGCCGAGCTCCATGACAAGGACGAAGTCGCCCTAATTCCTCCGGTCAGCGGCGGCTCTTCCGACGAGGATTCCACCGCTGAAACCCCCTTGCCACACATCTCGGAACACGCTCGGCTCGTCGGCGAACCCATCAGGACGGCAGCGATTCTGGCAGCCATCAAGCATCCGGAAGACGGCGCGGTAGCCGTCTTTGATGGCATCGTGCGCAATAATTCACACGGCCGCCGCACGCTATACCTCGACTACACTGCCTACAAGCCGATGGCGTTACGCCAGATGGAGCAGCTTGCCCGGCAGGCGCTGACCACATACGCCATTCGTGATGTGCGCATCGTCCATCGACTCGGGCGGTTACAGATCGGCGAAACCAGCATCTATATTGCAGTTGCGTCCGCGCATCGCGCTGCCGCTTGTGACGCCTGCCGCTGGTTGATTGACACATTGAAGCAGACAGTGCCCATCTGGAAAAAAGAGTACTTTGAGGACGGCGCGGTTTGGGCCGACGGCGAGCCTTTTCCGCTCGAAGTTCCCCTGGCGGGCCGGCCCGCGTCAAAGTAACCGAATCAGGGTTTCATCAAACGGATGACCTATAACTGCAAGATTTGGGTTGGCGCCATAGCCAGGCTATGTGCTCTCACAGTGGTTTGCGCTGCAATGCCAGGCTTCTCCCAAACGTCACAGAGCACGGTTCCGCATCCGCCGGACACGCTGAAGCCGCAGTCTTCCGGCGCAGTTCCACACCCACCCGATCAGCAGAAGCAGGTGGCCGCCGCCCCAAACGACGATCAGCCGGCGACGACCATTAAGGTTAACGTTAAGCTGGTCAACGTATTCACAACGGTTACGGATAGCGGGGGCTCTCCAGTCTCGACGCTGAAACAGGAAGACTTCCAGGTCTTCGAGGACGGCAAGCCGCAGAAGATCGCGGTATTTCATCGCGAATCTGACCTGCCGCTCTCCATCGTCGTTGCCATTGATACCAGCCTCAGCACCCACGCCGATCTGAAGCTCGAACTGGAGTCGGCGCGGCGTTTCGCGCACGCCATTCTGCGCCCCATTGATGGCATGTCGCTCTTTCAGTTCAGCGAGATCGTTGACCAGGTAACGCCCTTCACTTCGGATGTGCGGGTCATTGACCGTGCCATCAACCGCGTTCACTCCGGAGCGGCAACCGCCCTCTATGACACGCTATATCTCGGCTCCGACGCACTACTCGACCGGCGTGGCCGCAAAGTCATGGTAGTCATCACCGACGGCGGCGATACCGTCAGCAAGACCAACTATCAGGAAGCCGTTCGCGAAGCCCAGCAGGCTGAGGTCATTCTCTACAGCATCATCATCGTCCCCATCGAAAACAGCGCCGGCAGGGACATTGGGGGTGAGCACGCGCTTATCCAGCTCTCGCGCGATACCGGCGGCAAATATTATTACGCCAGCGGACTGGAGCAGCTCGATGCGGCTTTCCGCAAGATCAGCGACGAGTTGCGAACGCAGTACCTTATCGCCTACTACCCCAGCGCGCGAGTCGCCGATTCCAGCTATCGCCGTATCGACATCAAGGTTGACCCCACGACCAAAGACTGTCCCAATCCTGCTGACTTACAGGTGCGTCACCGCACCGGCTACTACACCATGCCGGCGAAGTAGCTCCCGTATGATTCAGGTCCATAGGTCTTTGCGCGAGCTTCGAGGTTTATAATCGGAGCTTTCCGACTTCATTCCGAGGCGAACCGAACATGGCGCAATTGACGATGGCCGCAATTCCCGCATTAAAGGACAGTTTTGCTCAGCTTAAGACCCGCATGGATAAAGCGGTGGAGGACTTCCGCAAGGAGATGGCGGCCACGCGCACGGGGCGCGCCTCAGTGCACATGCTTGATGGTGTGACAGTGGACGCCTACGGTTCGCAGATGCCGCTGAATCAACTCGCCAATGTGAGCGCTCCCGAACCGCAACTCATCACCGTGCAAGCCTGGGACATCAGCCTCATCGGCGCCGTCGAGAAAGCCATCCGCAGCGCCGACTTGGGGTTGAATCCCATGAACGATGGCAAGCTGATCCGCGTGCCGGTACCAGCGCTTACCGAAGAGCGACGCAAGGAGATGGTGAAGCACCTGAACAAGGTACTGGAGGAGCATCGCACCGCAGTACGCAACATTCGCCGCGATGGCAACGACCTCATCAAGAAGGCGCTGAAGGACAAGAAGATCACCGAAGATGAAGAGCATGGCGCGCTGGAGCAAATCCAGAAGCTCACCGATGACGAAATTAAGAAGATGGAAGAGCTGGCCAAGGGGAAAGAGAAGGAAGTGCTCTCCATCTAGCCACCCGGGCCGGATCCACTTACACAACCATGCTGCTCGACCTCGGCGATCTTCGCGTGCGCTCCTGGCGCAGGAACGACCTCGACGCGCTAGTTCGCTACGCCAACAATCCGAAGATCGCTGCCAACCTTCGTGATCAGTTTCCTCATCCCTACACCCGGTCGGCGGCTGCAGCTTACCTGACCGACTTGCATGCTGCAGACATTGAGACATCGTTTGCCGTAGAGTACGCCGGCGAGGCGATCGGCGGCATCGGTTTCAAGCTGGGCACCGACATCGCCCGGCTCAGCGCTGAAATGGGCTATTGGCTCGGCGAACCATTTTGGGGCCGTGGTCTGACCACGCGTGCCGTGCTAGCCGCCTCCGAGTGGGCTTTCGAGAACTACAAGCTGACACGGATCTTTGCCACCGCATTCTCCCACAATGTGGGATCGATGCGTGTGCTGGAAAAAGCCGGCTTTGAGCGCGAAGGAATCTTGCGTCGCAGCGCTGTCAAGAACGGCGTCATCCTTGACCAGGTGTTGTTCGCTAAGGTTCGCTGACCGGGTCAGGCTTCTGCAAGCCCTTGCATTTCCCATAATGGAACACCATTGTTTGCAGTGGCTTAACGCGGCACAGGAATTGCACCTACCTCCGCTGTTACACGCTGTCCAAGTGAAACATTCGCGGGCTAGAGCAACGATTTGGGTTGCCGGCTGGTTTCAAGGTATTCATTTCCCCCGCACGTGCGCGCGTTGGAAGGGTGACGCAGCAATGAGCAGGTTAGCCGTTTGGCGTTCGTTTCAGCACAAGCGCAACACTGCTCGCGACGCTGGGTGCCTTTTCCAAGATTCATTCCATTCATAACCGTCAACCTTCTAGAAGGAGGACCTAATGCGTATCGCTTCGCTTGTAGTTCTGTGCCTGGCGCTGGCGGCAATTCCAGCCTGGGCGGATTGGGACAACGGTCCAATCAACGGCACAACCGATGGCTGGACCATCAATTTCGGGTATATCGTCAGTGACACGTTTTATGGCGACGGAAATGGCGTCACCGGCTTCCAGTTTGGCGTCTGGGAGTTCCCCGGCGACACCATGACCTCGGTGCAGTGGTCGATTACGAGTGGAGAGAATGGCGGAACTGTCTATGGCTCCGGCACGGCCAGCGGCGCTAACCTGACCGACAAATTCATCTCCACCAACCAGTACGGCTACGACATCGACCAGATCACGGTGACCGGCCTCAATGTTGCCACGGTTTCCGAAACCAAGTACTGGCTCAACCTGCAGAACGCGGCCGTCCCCAGCGGCGACCCGGTCTACTGGGATGAGAACAGTGGCAAGGGTTGCGGCGGCGCCGGCTGCCCGGCGTCAGCGTCCGAGAGCGCAGTCGGTACGATTGCCTCGGAAGCTTTCACCATTAACGGCGGCACCTCGACTCCTGAGCCCAGCAGCATCCTGCTGTTTGGTTCTGGGATCCTGGGTCTTGCGGGCTTGCTGAGACGTAAGCTGTTCTAACCAGCGTTACCCTCCTTTGCTGGTTCGCGAATTGACCCGGAAGGCCGGAGCGCAAGCTCCGGCCTTCTAGTTCGGTCGGCGTCTAGGCGCCGCCAATCCCCATCCCAAAAGTGCCATAAACGCTGTGGCTGCAAGAGATTGCTAACATTACATTTGTGTATGAAGATGGGATGCGTCTGTGCCAATTTATTAGGTCACCTTAGTGCTATAAATGGAAAATTATTAAATCATTGATGGTAATTGTCTGCACACTTCGGCGAATTGGCCCCTCACTTCAGGCTTGTTTTCAATAGCTTAATCGGGGAACTCGAATTGCACATACAACCAGAGCTGGACTGTCTTTCTGCAAGTCTGGAAACTGAGTTTGGCGACTCTTTTGGTGGCCTTCGCGAAGAAAGGCTGGGCTGTGATGAAAACGCGCACCGTTGTGCTACTTCTCGCCACGTTGTCGTGCCTGCTTCTGGTCGTCGCGCCTGCGATGGCAGGACCGATTCTGTTCAACCCTCCCTCCGGCGATAGCTCAACCACCGACTTGAGTGGTGAGTTTGGCATCCCAGCGCCGGATTACCTATCTACCCTACACACCGCAGCTCCGGACGGCCTCGACCCGTCGAGTCCCGCTGGGCCGTACAAGATCATCGGAGGCGGGCCGAATGATCCGCCGATTCCGGTTCCGACTTCAGAACCGAGCGGAATCACCGTGATTTTGGGTTCGGCGCTGTTTGGAGTTTTGGGGTTGTGGCGTCGCAATTTGAAAGATTTGATTTGATCGCTGCCTGCGTCTGGTGCGAAGCCGGAGCGCCAGCTCCGGCTTTTTTTGATGCGAGTAGTTTGGCTGACCCCTCCAACGATCCCAATGCGGGGAATTGACTTTCCCAAAATGGTCGCAACATTGTGCATAGAGAAGAAGCTGTACTATCGTATTTTCAATGGCTTATCGTGGCAGCGAAATTGCAAACTCCAAAGCCAAAGTACCCTCTCAGGGATCTTGACGGTTTGGATAAAAGGGCCCGAAAGGGCGAATTCCTTTCCTGAAACCTGAACCGGGGATCCGTTAGCAAAGCACAGACCACGGGGTCCCAGCCGCCACATTCGTCAGCAAACGTTTGCCTGAATTGAACCTATAAGGAGGGTTCGATCCTTGAAACTGCGTATCGCTTCACTCACAATTCTGTGCCTGGCGCTGGCGGCAGTTCCAGCTTGGGCGAATGTGTATGACAACGGTCCAATCAACGGCACAACCGATGCCTGGACCATCAACTTTGGTTACGTCGTCAGTGACACATTTTTCTTCCCTTCCGGCAGCAACACCGTTACTGGTTTTTCGTTCGGCGTCTGGGAATTCCCGGGCGACACGATGAGCTCAGTGGACTGGTCGATTACCGACGATGAGAATGGAGTTTGCCCTAGCGAAACTTGCCTGGGCAACGGTACTGCCAGCGGCAGCAGCTTGAAGGACACGTTCATTTCCACCAACCAGTATGGCTACAACATTGACCGGATCGATGTCTCGAACCTCAGCGTTGGCGTACCCGGCGGTGTATCTCTGTGGCTCAACCTGCAGAACGCGTCTGTTCCCAGCGGCGACCCGGTCTATTGGGACGAGAACAGCGGTGCTGGCTGCGGCGGCCAAATGTGCCCGTCGAGTGCGTCCGAGAGTGCGGTAGGCACGATCGCTTCGGAAGCATTCACCATCAGCAGCGGCGGTACCACGACCACCCCCGAGCCCAGTAGCATAATGCTGTTTGGTTCTGGAATCCTGGGTCTGGCCGGCCTGTTGCGCCGCAAATTGTTCTAACCAAGAATTGACTGGACCCCCACAGGTCGCGAACAGACCCTGAAAGCCGGAGCGCCAGCTCCGGCTTTTTCTTCCTTGACGCTCCGGTAGTCGCTAACCCTTTACCAGCTGTTCCATCTCCTTCTCGCCAATAACCGCGACGCCTAACTCACGGGCCTTATCCAGCTTCGAACCCGCCTCCGCGCCTGCGACCACGTAATCCGTCTTCTGGCTGACCGAGCCGGACACTCTGCCGCCCGCGTCTTCGATCAGTTTCTTGGCCTGGTCACGCGTATGTCGCTCCAGAGTTCCAGTCAGAACAAAGGTCTTACCGGCAAGCGTGCTTGCACGCTGTTTCTTCTTGCCCTTGAAGGTCAGCCCGGCCTCGCGCAGCCGTTCGACCAACGCCACATTCTTCGGCTCATCGAAGAACTCACGAATGCTGGCCGAAACGCGTGGACCAATTTCATTCACCTGCTGGAGTTCTTCTTCGCCGGCTTTCATCAGGGCATCCATCGAGCCGAATGCCTCCGCGAGAAATTGTGCCGTGCGCTCGCCGACGAAGCGCATCCCCAGGCCGTAGATCACTCGCTCCAAGGGCAGCTTCTTTGAGTTTTCGATTTCATCCAGGATGTTCTGCGCCGACTTCTTGCCCATCCGCTCGAGGGTGAGCAGCTTCTCTTCCGTCAACTTGTATATGTCGGCGACGTCCTTTACCAAACCGGTCTCGACGAGTTGATTCACGAGGGCATCGCCCATGCCTTCGATGTTCATGACACCGCGTGAAGCGAAGTGGCGAATGGTTTCACGTAGCTTGGCCGGACAATTGGCATTGACGCAGCGATGGTCAGCCTCACCCTCGGCGCGCACGACGTGCCCTCCGCACACCGGGCATCGCGCAGGCATGTGAAATTGCCGCGTCCCGCGCGGCTTGTCTTCCAGCACCTTCACAACCTTGGGGATGACGTCGCCGCCGCGCTCCACCGAAACCCAATCGCCAATGCGCACACCCAGGCGCTTGATCTCGTCCATGTTGTGCAGCGTGGCGCGGCTGACCGTAGTGCCGCCGATGGAAACGGGCTTCAATGCCGCCACGGGCGTCAGCTTTCCCGTGCGGCCCACCTGCACCAGGATGTCTTCGATCTGGGTCACGCCGGAACGGGCGGCAAACTTGTAAGCGATCGCCCAGCGCGGCGCCTTGCCGGTGTAGCCGAGTTCCTCCTGCAACGCAACCCGGTCCACCTTGATGACGATGCCGTCAATCTCGTAAGGCAGATCGTCGCGCTTGGCCTCCCATTCGTTGATGAACTCCCACACCTGGTCGAGGTTATGGACCAGCCGGTGGTTGGGATTTACCTTGAATCCGGCGGTCTGCAGTGCCTTCAGAGTCTCCGAATGCCGCTCGAAGATGGTGCGGCCATTGGTGAACAGGGCATAGGAGAAGAAGTCCAGTCTCCGCTGCGCCGTGACGTTGGGCTCCAATACGCGCACCGTTCCGGCCGTCGCGTTGCGCGGATTGGCGAACTTCGGCAGCCCCTGCTGTTCGCGTTCGTCGTTCATGCTCTGAAAGGCTGCCAGCGGCATCAGCAATTCGCCACGCACCTCGAAGTCCGACGGCAGATCCGCCTTTGCCAGCACCTTAGACGGAATCGTCAGGGGCACACTTCGCACCGTTCGCACGTTAAGCGTCACATCTTCGCCAACGCTGCCATCGCCGCGCGTGATGCCCAGCGCCAACCGGCCGCCTTCGAAGCGGAGTGCCAGTGACATGCCGTCAAGCTTGAGCTCGCAGACGTAATCCACTCGCGACTCGCCGCTCAGCTCGTGAACTCGCCTCTCCCAGTCGCGCAGCTCATCTTCGTTGTAGGCGTTGTCGAGCGACAGCATCGCCGAGGAGTGCGGCACCTTCACGAAGCCCTCGCGTGGCTTGCCGCCCACTCGCTGGGTGGGAGAATCGGACGTGACCAGATCCGGATGCTCGGCCTCGAGCGCCTTCAGTTCGTTCATCAGGCGGTCGAATTCGGCATCGCTGATCTCGGGATCGTCGAGTACGTAATAGCGGTGTTCGTG
>Ga0335077_10011816_pt1 | contig 10911 bp, 10 predicted proteins | sample Lox_Sample_31_FD_207151 | JGI IMG/M metagenome (GOLD analysis project Ga0335077, IMG submission 207151) | Soil microbial communities from Loxahatchee National Wildlife Refuge, Florida, United States - Lox_Sample_3.1 | ecosystem: Environmental > Terrestrial > Soil > Wetlands | place: USA...
CGGTCACTCGAGTCGCGAAATGATTGCCGGCAGTGTCGAAATCCTTCCCGTGCACCCACCAATCATTGAACCACCCGGTCGTGTACGTCATCCGCTTTTTGAAAGCGGTGTTACTCAGAGAGATGCCCACATCCCGGGACGTGAAGAACGGGTTCAAGACGCGCTCCAGCGAGGGGAGATATGCGGCATCACCCACTATTTCGTACACGAACGGTTCCTTGGTCTTGCCGAAGGTTAACGCGCCCAGCGGCCCGACGGGGGCCGTGATGGTCAAGTCGGTAAAGTCCCAGGTCTTTTTCTTATTTTCGTTGGCATCAAAGCCATTCCATGCGTAGGCTGCCAGGTAATGCAACTGGTATGACTCGGGCCCGATAGTCCCGAGGAGGAGGAAGCGGGTGGAGCGGTCGTTCCATTGGTCGCGCTGGCGCCCCACCTGGGTGATGCTGTCCGAGTCCTGCGAGAACGCGTTATAGTCGGCAATTGCGACAATCCCGAATAGGGTCGAGAAATATTTCCCGCGATAACGGGTCATGTTGTCCAGCTTCTTGGGGACGTCTGGAATGGCGTACTCTCGCTGTTTCACCGCCCCGGAATCTTGCGAAGCGAGCTGCGGTCCCCCGGAAAGCGCTTCCGCTTTCGACTCTGGCTGTGGGAGATTTGGGTCGTTACCGCCAGCGTGGATTGAATCCGGTGTCTGCCCCATCGCGGCCACTGCACTCAGCAGGAGGAGCAAAAACGTCATACGAGCTGGCAGACTCGTCATATAAGATGTCTCCCGTTCACGTCACGCATCTGTGCTCGTCTTCGAATCATTCCTTGAACTTCAAAACCATCAACGACCCGTAGCCTCTGTGCGAGCAAGATCGATGGTCCAAAGGGCTCGGTGCCGGAGTTCTGCCATGCGCTCTTCGCGGATTAAGGTGCGAAGGCGGAGCTATTTGACCGAATATCCGCGTGCATCCATGCAAGCCGAGAATCCTCGCTTGAAGGTGTCGATTTGCTTGTTGTATGCGGCCTTGGCCTGATTGGCTTGCTGTTGCATCGCTGCACCTGCCGACTGTGCCGCCTGTTCCTTGGACTGTTCGTTCGCAGCGCGCTGGTGTCTTCCGCCGCGCACAGTACCCACGGTTGCGCCGACAGCCGCTCCCCTACCAGCATTTCCAGTAATGGCTCCCACAGCCGCTCCTCCCAAAGCTCCTTTCGCCGCTCCGCGGGCCCTGCCACCTTGCGCTTCCGGTGCATTCGCGGCAGCCTGCTGTTGAGCTGCCTGAATGTCCGCTGAGGACGGACCTGATGGCGGACCAGCCTCCGGGTCGATTCCAGTCTGCCGTTGGACCGAGGTATAGCAGTCGTATTCATCTCTGAGTTGCTGGTCGTTGCTCTGGTTGTTCTTGGGATACGCAAACATTCCTAGCTTCTGCGCCGCAGAAAATGAAGGCGGCGGAGTAGCTGGGGCTGGGGCTGGTTGGGTGGCCGCTGGAGAATTCGCACCCGTGTTCGCATCGGTCTCAGCGCTGCCGGAGCCAGATTTCTTGCAAGCTATGCTTAGCAGGAGCAATAACAAAATGCTTATTACTTGAAACCTTGGGCGCTTCATTAGTTCCTCCCTAAACAAATTGTCCATCCAGTGACCGGCAGCCCAGGTCGAGCTGCCGGCTCGTGGATGGGGTGCACCTACGTGTTAGTCGACAGCCAGTGCTGCCGCAGCTGTGTTCAAGTTCCCGAATGCGTATGGTCGATTTCATTCCTACGATCGGTTACCTGGTGCTGCGCCCGTCATTTCTCGAATTTCAAAACCATCAAGGATCGGTAGTTTCTGTGCGAGCAGCTGCCGGTCCCGATAGGTCCAAGTGCGGCGGCACCGGGCCCGGTCCCCGCCGTCTACGAGATCCGCTTGGCCAGCGATCGCACGGCGGAGCCCACCGAGATCATGGAGAAACCGCAGACCAGGAGGTTGATGCCCACCAACGTGCCGATGGCCCACCCGCCGGACAGCGGCCACTCACGGAGCAGGAAGAATCCCAGGATCACGCCGCAGACGGCGCTGAAAAGTATGAAGCCCCATCCGCTCTCCGGACGCACGCGGAACGCGAGGATGGCGCCGGAGATCCCGTCCATCAGAAGGTACGCCCCGAGCATGAGGGTGAGTGTGGCCAGGCCGATTCCGGGCCGTGCCGCAAGGATGAGTCCGGCCCCAAACGTGAGGATCCCGCCGATGAACGCGAGGGTGCCCTGGCCAAACGATGCGGCGCTAAACGCCGCGATGGTCCTTGCGACGCCGCCGATGGTCAACGCAATCCCAAGAAACACAACGACACTGAGGCCGCTGGCCAGTGGGGATGCTATGGCCAGAAACCCTGTGATCACGATCAGTACCCCGAGCGCCACGAGCCAGCCGGCGTTCTTCTTCGCTTCTTGAATCCAGCCGCTTACCACCTCTTTGACGCTTTCCATTTCACTCCTCCTTGAATGATGGTTCGCTCGGTGCGGATCTTGCCTCTCACCGAACTTGGGCACTCTCCCAAGATGCACGCCACGAGCCATGCGTGAGACGCCTCGGATTCGTGGTAATGCACTGAAAGTAAGCCTATTGTCCGAAGGTCTCGATCTTGATGAACTGGTGCGGGGCCCGACATTTCGGAGCGGCTCCGAAATGCCGTAGTAAGGAAGCAGACTTCTTAGCTCGGCACTGATCTGCGCGGTGCATCCGGACACTTCAGGATCGGCGCCGACTCGGCGAGGAAGTGCCTTCCCTGTCGATTGCCGGAGTGCGAGGCGGGAAGAACCCACCGATCGGTCCACGCTGTCGGATACGGGTATCCCTTTTTCAACGCCTCATCCAGTTGTTTATCGTAACCATACACGTCATCGAAAAAGAACACGTTGTTCTTTTCATCTACCGACACGGTGCCATACAGGATCAGCACGGGGATCGGCCTGTCCAGGTTCACGGTCACGTTGTCCTGGGTGCCATTCATCATCGCTTGAACGCGCTCCAGACTCCATCCGGGGTTGTTGCGCAGCGCCCACGCGGCCAAGTCAGCCGGCTTTTCCACGCGGATGCAGCCGTGGCTTAGATCACGCTGCTCGTTGGCGAAGAGTTGCGGAGCTTCGGTCCCATGCAAGTAGACGTTGTCCTCATTCGGAAAGATCAGCTTGACCAGCCCAAGGGAGTTTGTGGGACCGGGTTTTTGGCGCACGCGCAGGTGGCCGGACTTTAGCTGTGTCAGCACCTCGTCGCTGATCGGGCCCTCTGTCACCACGTTACCATCCCCCGTCACCACTTCGAAATTCTTCGCCGCGATGTAATTCCGGTCCTTTTCGACGTGGGGCACGATCTCCGCTCGCTGGATGGTTGGCGTCACCTCCCAGTAGGGCCGGAAAACTACGTACTTGATTTCCTTCTCGAACACTGGCAATTTGTGACCATGCGCCTTGCCGACGATCACTGTCTTGTAGAGGGTGACATGATAGTTTTCATCAAGAGTCCGCAGCCGGAATTCAGGCAGGTTCACCACCACTGGCGGCTGAGGGAAAGAATGAGAAACCCAGCGCCAGCGTTCCAGCGCGAGTTCGATCTGGCGCACGCGGTGTGCCATTGGAACATTCATTTCCTTGATCAGCTCGGCCTTTAAGTGTCCGTCGGGCAGTTCTCCATGACGGACCTGGTAACTCTTCACGGCCTCCACGAGTGTGCCCTGGTAGGCAGTTGAATTCGGGTCAACCTTGGCGTTGGGGGGCAGGTCGCCCACGAGTTGCAGCACTGACTCAGCCGCGGCAGGTCGGCATACGTCGCTCCCGGCGCGATCGGTTTGAGTGGCACTGACATCTGCTTGCCGGTGTCCACCTTGGCGAACTCGCGATAGCGGTGGAGAGCGTCGAGCGTCCAGCGTCCAGCGTCCGCAGGTATGCCGGGAAGGCTGGCTCCACTGTCCTCACGACCGCCACGGGATCATTCGCCGAGATGACTTTGTCGTATACGAACTCGCCGAGATCGTATTTGCGGCTCGACACATCCAGTTTCCGGCCCAAGGTTTTTGGATTCACGCGACCGATATGCAGGGCACGGATGTAGCGCATCGCCGATACGGTCATGGCCGCATCGAAGTTGGCCAGTTCGGTATCGCTCGGTGACCCTTGAAGTTTCTGTAGCCGCGTCGGCCAGCGCGACGCATCGTAGTCCTCGGGTACCAGACCTTTGTGGTCCGACTGTACAAACAAGCCGATCATGGCTTGCGCCTGCGGCGTCGGCTTCCGGTCGCGAATCCAGCCCAGGGTCGAACCCGTACGGGCATAGAAGTCCTTCACCTCGGCCTTATATGGCAGGAAGTCCGGCCAACGCAGATCAGGATGGTGCGCGGAGTCGAGGATCCGCTGCAGTTCAGCTTGGCCATCCGCGTTCAGCTTTTGTCCAGATGCCTGCGCGTGCATCTCAACACATGTCCCAACAAGGCACATAATGAGCAGCGACGACACCAGCACTAAAGAAGTAGGCACACGTTTCTTCATAGACGTGCCCCTTTGGCGAAGCGTGGGCAGTAGCCGGGACTGGCTCAGCTTCTTGACAGCACGGTTCCACCGTTCTCATCCCGAGAAGCTCTTTCCCGATGCCGGCGCGCTGCTCTTAGCAGATAGGCAAGATGCAAGTCACGCGCCATGCGTGAGACGCCTTGGATCCGTGTTAATGTACTGAAAGCAAGCCTATTGCGCGAAGGTTTCGAACTTGATGAACTGGCATGGCGCCCAACATTTCGGAGCGGCTCCGAAATGCCGTAGAAGGAACTTCTCCGGCTCAAATGAACCGAATGGGATCAGGTCGAATGAGTCGAAGTGAGTGCCGGCCCGGGAGATTCGAAGCATTCGCGACGCGAAGGGGCAAGGGCTCTTTCACAGAATCAGCAGGGGCAAGAGCGAGGAGTTCATCCGCGCACGGGAATCACGCGCAAGTGCCCGACTCCAGTCGAGATCCCGCCTTCAGAGACTGGGCACAGCCCCGCACGACTATGAGAATTCCTCCACCGAACGGCACGTTTTGACAGTTTCCGAACTGCCTCGGGATGCGTAGCCTAGCCTCTAACCCCGTGGCGTTAGGTTGCGCATACGTCGAGGGCTTGAATTTCCACACGAGCAAATGAGCCTGATTACGATCATCTGGTCCATGAGTGCGTCGGTGTGCCTCACGCTGGCAGCATTTCACTTCCTGGTCTGGTGCAGAAATCGTGAGGCTTGGGCTAGTCTGCTCTTTTCTCCACTGGCGACTGGGACGGCAGCCTTCGCATTTTGTGAATTGGGGATGATGTGCGCACGGACCCCAGCGGAGTTCGGGACAGTGTTGAGGTGGGGGCACGTGCCGACGTGGCTGATTGTTGTGTCCCTCGTCGCGTTCGTGAGGCTCTATTTAAAGGCCGGGCGACCATGGCTCGCGTGGCTGGTGTGTGGGCTGCGAACACTGGCTCTCGTTCTCAATTTTCTGGTGGGACAAAATCTCAACTACCGCGAGATCAGGGGTCTCCAGCACATCTCGTTTCTCGGGGAATCCGTCCAGATCGCCGACGGCGTGCCCAATCCTTGGATGCTCGTGGGCCAGATGAGTTTTTTGGTCCTAATTGTCTTTCTGGCGGACGCCAGTGTCGCCACCTGGCGCCGAGGCGACCGCCATCGTGCGCTCGCCGTGGGTGGGGCCGCGCTGTTCTTCATATCTTTCTCAGTCGTTCAGAGCGTGCTGGTGTTCTGGGGGGGCGTCCGGGTACCAATTGTGGCGACCATATCGTTTATGGGTTTGGTCGTGGTGATGGGCTTCGAGTTGAGCAGCGATACGCTTCGCGCGTCCGGCCTTGCCCGCCGGTTGCAGGAGAGTGAAGCCGGATTGCACGAGATTGAAGAAAGAATGAGGTTGGCCGTCGAGGCCGCCGATTTCGGTGTTTTGATTCGAGATTTCACCCGGAACGAACTGTGGGCATCCGACAGATGGCGAGCGCTATTCGGCTTTTCGGAGACCGAACGGCTGGAACTTCAACAGGTCTTGCAGCGGGTCCACCCGGAAGATCGCGATGCGCTCCAATTAGTGCTGGAGAGAGCAAGGTCGGGCTACGGCATTTACAACGCTGATTTTCGAGCAGTGCTCCCGAGCGGAGAGGTACGCTGGGTCGCCGCTCGCGGCCGCGTCGAGTTTGACGGTGCAGGAAAGCCAACTTTTGCTCGCAGCGTGACGCATGACATTACCGAGCGAAAGGCAGCCGAGCAGGAAACCCAGAGCCTGCGACAGCAGATTGCGCATGCAGGCCGCGTCTCGATGATGGGCCAACTTGCCTCGGCGCTGGCGCATGAGATTAATCAGCCGCTGGGTGCGATCTTGCGCAACGCGGAGGCCGCGGAACTCTTCATGCAGGATAAATCGCCCGACTTGGACGAGGTCCGCGCGATACTCGCCGATATCCGGAAGGACGATCAGCGCGCCGGCGATGTTATCGACCGGATGCGGGGGTTGCTCAAGCGGCAAGATTTGGACAAGAGGCTTGTGGATGTGGGCGAACTTGTTGGCGAAGTCGCTACTCTCGTACGTCCCGATGCTGCGGCACGGCACATAAGGCTGGAATTCGACGTGGCAGACCATCTGCCGCCCGTGTTTGGCGACACGGTGCATCTTCAGCAGGTGCTAATGAACCTGATCGTTAATGGAATGGATGCGCTCAACGGGGCGAACGGGGGAGATCGACGTGTCAGCGTAACCGCGGCGCTCGACGAACCAAAGACTATCGAGATCGCCGTGAGCGATTCCGGCCCAGGTGTTTCCGCCGACCAACTCACACGCATTTTCGATCCCTTTTTCACGACTAAGCCTAACGGAATGGGCATGGGTTTGCCGATCTCCCGCACGATCATTACGGCACACAACGGTCGGCTTTGGGCAGAAAACCGAAATGAGGGTGGAGCGTCGTTTCGATTTACGCTGCCGATCGCAGAGAAGGATGCCCCCAAATGAGCGCGACCGCACCCACCGTTCACGTTGTCGACGATAATGCGTCTTTTCTTACTGCGATCTCGCGCCTGCTTCGGGCGAACGGTTTTCTGTGTAAAGACATATTCGTCAGCGCATGAATTTCTCATGCAAGGTGATGCAGATGCACCAGGCTGTGTGCTGGCTGATTTGCGGATGCCTCAAATGAACGGACTCGATCTGCAATCTGCACTCGCTCAGGCTCCCACTCCACTGCCGATTCTCTTTTTGACCGGGCATGGAGATATTTCCTCGACCGTGCAAGCTATGCGCGGCGGTGCCGAGGACTTCCTGGAAAAGCGCGCTCCTAAAGAGAAGTTGTTGGAGGCCGTAACCCGCGCCCTTGCCCGCGATTCACAGGAACGCGGCACGCGAGAACGGCACCGTGCGTTACGCGGGCGCTTCGACACGCTCACCGAACGGGAACTCGAAGTGCTTTCTCATGTTGTCCGGGGGCGGCTCAACAAACAAATCGCAGGGGATCTGAACATCCACGAACGGACAGTGAAGCTGCATCGCACCGCGATTACGACGAAATTGAAGGTGCAGTCGGTCGCGGAACTTACCCGACTGACGCAGGAGGCGGGCATCTTCCCGGAGCTCGTCTCGACCTTCCCTAAAGGGCAGTAGACAGCGTGACCTTCCATTACTAAAGTACTCATCGGATCGCGATGAGCAAGCTTTCCCAGACTTATGTTGCAGTGGTTGATGACGACGAAAACATTTGCCGATCATTCGGCCGGCTGTTGCGTGCAGCCGGACTTCAGCCGGTTCCTTATGACTCGGCGGAATCGTTTCTAGCGGACACGAAGCATCCTCAGTTCGGATGTCTTGTGCTCGACATCCAACTCGGCAACATGTCGGGCATAGAACTCGCTCAGCGGCTCTCGGCCGCAGGTGAGCATTCGCCCGTCATCTTTATTACCGCTCATGACGATCCCGAAGCGCGCAACGCAGCTGACGCGTTGGGTTGTGCGGCTTACTTCCGAAAGACGGACTCCGGGAAGGAAGTGCTCGAGACCATTCGGAAGGTAGCACTTTAGCCGCGCAGACACGTTGCTGAGCGCTAAAGGCTTCTCGATACGGAACTTGAAGTGGTCAATGTCATTGGCGACCAATAGGATTTCTTGAACGCCGGATATTTGTCAGCCGAAGCATTTGGGGCCCCGAAAGACGAGCAGTGAAGGATTTCATTCATGGCAGCCAACGCCTCATCCCGCCCCAAGGATCTGACCCTTTCTTCTCACATGCTCTCATTTCCGCCCGCCCCCAGACCTTTGACCAGCCAAGGACTCGGCCCGTGCATTGACAAGACTGACCGTGAGCGTTCAGGACTGGGGCTGGCCGAGCAGTTGCAGTTTGAAACAATGTTGGCCGAGATATCGGCCACATTCATCAGCGTTCCCGTGGACCAGTTGGACGATCATATCAAAGAAGGCCAGAAGCGTATTTGTGAAACGCTTGGCTTGGACCGCAGCACACTGGGCCAGATCTCCGCTGAACACAAGTTGATCGTCACGCATTCGTGGGCAGCGGAGGGATTTGAGGCCTTTCCGCCTTTGTCGCAGAGTGATCTCCAGCGGATCTTAGGAACGTTGCTGAGTGGCCAACGAGTGAGTTTCACTCGGATTGACGGCCCGCCAGAAGAGTCTACCAAGGACAAGGAGACTCTTCGTCTGCATGGACCCGAGTCAAATGTGGCGTTTCCGCTCTCCGTTGGGGGAAAAGAGGTGGGAGTACTGGCTTTTGGATCGTTGCGAGGCGAACGCGAATGGCCCACACCTCTCGTGGATCGACTTGGGATGGCGGCGAAGATTTTCGCGAATGCCCTCTCCCGGGCGCGGGCCGATCGCGAGTTGACCAAGGCCTACCAGGAGATCGAAGAGCTCAAACGGCGAGTAGAGAAGGAGAACGTCTATCTCCGAGAAGAGGTAAAACTTGAGCACCATCACCATGAGGTCATTGGTGACAGCGAGTGCATTCGGCGCGTACTGCATGAAGTCGAACAGGTGGCCCCCATGGACTCGACCGTACTCGTACTCGGGGAAACAGGAACCGGCAAGGAGCTGATTGCCCGCACGATCCACGAGCACAGTCGCCGCAAAGGCCGTGTCATGGTGAAAGTGAACTGCGCCGCGTTGCCCGCCACGCTGATCGAGAGCGAGCTGTTTGGGCGTGAAAAGGGCGCATTCACTGGAGCGCTGACCCGGGAAATGGGACGCTTTGAGCTCGCCGATGGCTCGACAATCCTTTTGGATGAAGTTGGGGAGTTGCCCATTGAACTGCAACCCAAGCTACTACGGGTTCTCCAGGAAGGGGAGTTCGAGCGGCTCGGCAGCTCTAAGACGATCAAGGTTGATGCGCGCGTGATCGCAGCCACCAGCAGGGATTTGCTACAAGCAGTCCGGGAAGGTAAGTTCCGTGAGGACCTTTTCTATCGTCTGAACATCTTCCCTATAACGATTCCGCCATTGCGAGAGAGGCAAGAGGACATTCCACCGCTGCTGTGGCATTTCTTGGGCCATCTTTGCCATCGAATGGGACGTTCCATCGAGACCGTTTACGGTCCCACGATGGATGCTTTCAAGAGCTACTACTGGCCGGGAAATGTCCGCGAACTTCGTAACGTTATCGAACGCTTTCTGATCACCAGCACGGGTACAGTTTTCCGGGCGAAATTACCGCCGGTGGAACGGGTTGAAGCAGGCGCCCGCCCACAAACGTTCGAAGAGGTCGAACGAAACTACCTTCTCCGCATCATGGAGATGGTGGGGTGGCGCGTTCGAGGTGAAGGTGGCGCAGCCCAAATTCTGGGACTGAAGCCGACCACACTGGAGTCTCGAATGCAAAAGCTCGGCCTCTCGCGACACAGATAGTCTCCGACATTTCGGAGAATGCCCGAAAAGTCGCGGAAAAGCAGCCGCGAATAGAAAGCAGAGAGGAGCTCTGAATATGCTACGAACAAGTCTGATCTCTGCTGAAGAAGCACCAGCGTACGCGACGAGTTCTGACTTCTCTAGCGTGTTCGCAAACGATTTGGACAATATGCATTTGCTGTCGTTCCTGCTGACGGCCGATCACACAAAAGCTGACGACTGCTTTATCTCCGGCTTGGAAAGCTGTGACAAAGAGAACGGCGTGTTTCGAGACTGGGCGCGCTCCTGGGCTCGGCGAACCATAGTCCGGACCGCCATTCATATGTTGCGTCCTCGTCGAAACCACTCTCCGGCTCCAGCGGCAGCGGGTGATCCAGTCAATTGCGAGTTTGCACGATCGCCTGAGGCCAAGCGCACAATTGCGAGCATCCTTGGGCTTGAAGATTTCGAGCGTTTTGTCTTGGTGATGTCCGTCCTTGAAAAGTATTCAGATCAAGATTGTTCCGTTCTCCTTGACTGCACGCGGCAGGATGTCCGTGAGGCAAGAGCGCGAGCGCTACAGCACGTCGCGGAGTCATACAGCCTACGCTCTGTGGGCGGGTCGGGAGCCGACTCCAATGATTTTGAAGAGGCAGGAAGGCGAAAAAGCCACCCCGCACCTGTGCTTGGCTTTGTAGCTGATTTTCAGGGAGTAACCGGGATATCTGCGCTCTGTAGTTTCGAAGCGAGCAATGAGACACAGGCCAATTCTCGATCTGATCTTAGACACAAAATCTATGGAGTCGACTGTGCCACCGAGGATTCCTAGTGCAGGCTAAGACTCTGAACCACGCGGACGTCGGAAGAGGTCATGAAGGAGAACGCTATGATCTCGAACTTGTTCAATGCCCTGTTCGGGTGCTGGCACATGCATTGCAGCTTTCCGATAACCGTGCGCGCCGCTTCACGCCGGACTTCCGCGTCGACTCCAACCGGCACCTACGTGGTCTGTCTGGATTGCGGGAAGGAATTCCCGTACGACTGGCAAGAAATGAAAAT
>Ga0335077_10011820_pt1 | contig 10910 bp, 8 predicted proteins | sample Lox_Sample_31_FD_207151 | JGI IMG/M metagenome (GOLD analysis project Ga0335077, IMG submission 207151) | Soil microbial communities from Loxahatchee National Wildlife Refuge, Florida, United States - Lox_Sample_3.1 | ecosystem: Environmental > Terrestrial > Soil > Wetlands | place: USA: Florida...
CGGGCTTGGCGTCCTCCGCGACCGGCACCCGGAACCGCTTGGACATCGCGGCCAGAATCTGGTCGTCGGAGGCGTAGCCCTTCGCCGTGGTGAGCTCCCACAGCGTGGAGGTGGGCTCCGCCACGGCGCGCAACGCCGCGACGGCCTCGGGCGTGATCATCGCCGAGATCGTCGTGACGAGCCACTCGTCGGGGAATACCCGTTCAGCCACGCTGCCGCCTTCCCCCGTGGAGCCTCAAGGCGATGGAAATATGCCTCCGCGCCCGGCGGGGCGGCAACGCGGCGCGGAACGCGGACTTACAGGATGTCCCAGAAGTCGCGGCTGACGTCGACGGCCATCCCCAGCCTGCCCGTCCGGAGCCCGTAGCCGGCATCGAGGCGGATCATGTCGTGGAACCACCCGAGCCCGAGACCGAGCACCGGCCGGACGCCGCGCGACGGCACGCCGACGGCCGGCAGCACCGGCTCGCCCACCCAGCCGGCCGCCACGAACGGGATCAGCGTCGCGCTCCGGCCCGTCCCGGCGAAGGAGCCGAGCGGTATCTCGGGCACGCCGACCGGGAGCCGCAGCTCCAGCGAGCCCCAGGCCGACTCCCGGCCGGCGTAGGCGCGGAACGGCTCGCCGAGCAGCGTGCCGCGGCCTCCGAGCACGAACGCCCGGTAGGCCGGCAGGTCGGCCGTGGCCCCGCCCGCGCTCGCGCGCGCCACCAGCCAGCCGCTCCCCGCCGGCAACTGCCAGCGCACCTGCCCGTACGCGCGCAGATAGCGGCCCGGGCCCGCGCCCCCCTCGACCTCGAGGCGGCCCGACAGGTTCCGCTCCATCGAGAACGACGGCGCCGCCTGCCGCAGCGAGAGCTGCACGCGCGTCCAGTCGCCGGCGCCGACCGACGGGTTCGGCCCGAACGTTCCGCGCGCCCAGCTCGCGTGGGTCGCGAGCGAGCCGATCCGCTCCCAGCCGGCCGCGAGCCGTACCGAGGCCCGCCCGCTCAGGGCGAGGTCCGCGCTCGCGGCGCCGGTCGTCGCGAGGAAGTAGTCGCCGTAGTCGGCGCCGGTCTCCTGCGCCGACAGCGAGTTGACCACGCCGGAGATCACCGGCTCGTCGCCCAGGTCGCGGACCTCCCGTGCGCCGCCCGCCCGCCAGGTCCACGCGCCGTGTCGTGCCGTCAGCTCCGCCGCGCCCGTGAACAGGGTCGCCGCCGTCGCCGCCCCCGCCCGGACGTGCAGGGACGTGGCGTCGTTGCCGCCGCGCAGCGTCGCGCCCAGGCCCAGGGCCAGTCCCTCGACCCGGTTGAAGTGCGCGAAGTCCGACAGCGAGGTCCCGCCCAGCTGGGTGCGCCGCAGGCCGTCGATCGCGTGGCCCATCGCCACGGCCCGCACCTGCGCCCGCACGTCGGCGAAGTCCTCGACCCCGGCCGACTGCCCCACGCCGCGGATCGCCACGTCCAGGGAGTTCGTCCAGGGGAACGAATCCCGCACCTCCGGCGCCGTGAAGACGATCTCCGGGCCCGGCATGTGGAACAGGTACGCGTCTACGCCCTGGTTGAACCGGTAGCCGTCGATCTCCCACCGGCCCTGGATGATCCCGCGCACCGGGAAGTCGAGCCACGTCCCGCGCCGGCGGATCGCGATCTCCTGCCGGTAGGGGAGCCAGTACCGTCCCGCCCAGAGGCTGTTCTCGATCGCGACGGTGATGTCCTCGAGCTGCGGATCGAGGTACGCGGCGCGCGTGAACTCGAACGCCATCCGCACCAGTTCGCCCTGGTCCACGTCGAGGAAGATCGAGCCCACCAGCCGCGGCGCCTGGTAGTCGCGCGGGCGCACGGCGATCTCGTACACCCGGATGGCGCGGTCCGGCAGCTGGATGCTCAGCGAGTCGGTGAGCGCGTACTGGTAGAGGTCCGGGCCGTTGGGGGCCAGCGGGTGCGGGACGTCCCGCACCTCGTCGCCCTCGCCGAGCCGGATGCGATCGGGGAAGTTGTTGAGGGCGATGCCCAGGTGATCGCGGTGGTACTGGATGTCGGTCGGCAGGTCCTTCCGGTCGCGCCATCCGATGATGATCTGCTTGCTGAGATTCGGCGCCTTCCAGTAGACTTGCAGCTCGAGCTGGTCCGCCTTGACGAGCCGCGGCGGTTCCGAGAGCCCCTCTCCGATCTGGCCGAGGAAGAACACGAAGCCGTGGGCGCGGGCGCTGAAGTCCCGGAGCGCCGTGTCGGCGAACGCGGCACTGCGGCGGACGATGGCGTGGTCCACCAGGTCGAGCACCGTGGGCGAGTCCCAGTCCTGCGCCGCCGCCGGCCGGGGCGCGGCGGCGATCCCGAGGATCGAGGCGACGATGCACAGGGCGGTGAAGGGCGGAGCGGTGCGGCGCGGCATGACGCCGCAGTATCGCGGGCGCTGATGGGGCGGTCAAGCGCGCCCGGCGCGGCGGGGCCGGCTTCGAGCAGGGCGGCGTGGATCGCGCTCGCCGCCGCGGGGGGCATCGTGCCCGTGGTGCGGGAGTGCCTGCTCGACGCGGACCAGCCGGTCGCGGTCCTGCGCAAGATCGCCCGGCCGCCGTTCGCCTTCCTGCTCGAGTCCGCGGTCGGCGGCGAGCGCTGGGCGCGGTACACCTTCCTGGGCTCCGAGCCCCGCGAGGCGTGGCGCTACCGGGGCCGGAGCGTCGCCCGGTGGACGCCGGAGAGCGGCTGGGGACCGGACCAGGCCGCCGCGGACCCGATGGAGCACCTGGGCGCCCGCCTCCGGGCGCTCGGCGGCGCGCCGCGGCCCGAGCTGCCCCGCTTCTTCGGGGGCGCGGTCGGCTACTTCGCCTACGACGCGGTGCGCGCCCTGGAGCGGCTGCCGGACTCCCCGCCCGACGACCTCGGCCTGCCCGACGGCCTGTTCATGGTCGCCGACGCGGTGATCGTGCTCGACAATCTCCACAACCGGGCGCGGATCGTGGTGAGCGCCGACGTGCCCGCCGGCGCCTCGGAGCCGCGCCGCGCCGAGCTGCACGACCGCGCGGTGGCGCGGATCGAGGAGCTGGAGGCGCGGCTGCGCGGCCCCGGCGACCTCGGGCCGCTGGGCCTCGACGAAAGCCTCGCGCCGCGGGACCCGGCCAGCGGCTATGCGCCCGACCGGTTCCGGCGCGACGTCGAGCGCATCCGGGAACACATCGCCGCCGGCGACGTCTTCCAGGCCGTGCTCTCCCGCCGCCTCGAGGTGGCGGGCGCGGTGGATCCGCTGCGGCTGTACCGCTACCTCCGGGCCCTCAATCCCGCGCCGTACCTCTTCTACCTCGCGCTCGACGGCTTCGCCCTGGTGGGCAGCTCGCCCGAGGTGCTGGTGCGGGTCGAGGACGACGTGGTGACGGTGCGCCCCATCGCGGGCACGCGGCCCCGCGGCGCCGACGCGGCGGGCGACGCCGTGCTCGCCGCGGAGCTGGCGGCGGACCCCAAGGAGCGTGCCGAGCACCTGATGCTGGTGGACCTGGGGCGCAACGACGTCGGGCGCGTGGCCGCGTACGGCACGGTGGAGGTCCGGGAGCTGCTGGCGCTCGAGCGCTACGCCCACGTCCAGCACCTCGTATCCGAAGTCCGCGGCCGCCTCGCGCCGGGGCGGGACGCGGTGGACGCGCTCAAGGCGTGCTTTCCCGCGGGCACCGTGTCCGGCGCGCCCAAGGTGCGCGCGATGGAGATCATCGACGCGCTGGAGCCCGTGCGCCGGGGGCCGTATGCCGGTGCGGTCGGCTACGTCGGCTGGGGAGCGCGGGCGCTCGACACCGCCATCGCGATCCGCACCTGCGTGGTCCTCCCCGACCGCGTCCTCGTGCAATCGGGGGCCGGCATCGTGGCGGATTCCGACCCCGGGCGCGAGCTCGCGGAGACCCTGGCGAAGGCGCAGGCGGCACTGCGGGCCATCGCCCTGGCGCGCCGCGGCACGTAGGTTCGTCGGCTGGCGCCTCCCCTGGCGCGGCCGCATATTTTGGGGGTCCGAGGAGCCCGATCCCAGATGAGCGACGGCTTCAAGCTGGTCAGCACCGCTGGCGACCAATCCATCGACGTCAAGCCGGGCGTCACCCTGGTCGTCGGCCGGGCCGTGAACAGCGACATCCCCATCTACGAGCCGACCATCTCGCGCCAGCACGCCCAGCTGAGCGCCGAGGACGGCGGCGTCCGGGTCAAGGACCTCGGCTCCGCCAACGGGACGTTCCTCAACGGCAGCCGGGTCAGCGACACGCTGGCGGTGCCCAACGACGTGCTGACCTTCGGCAAGGTCGCCTTCTACGTCCGCGAGCACGCCAAGACGGCCGCGCAGCCCAAGGACGCGGGCTTCGCCGTGCCCAAGCCGGCCGGCGCCACCATCGTGCGGCAGCTCCCGGTCGGCGAGGTCAGCGGGGTCATCGAGAGCCCGCTCAAGCGGACCGGCAAGGCCGCGGCGGCGGCCGCGCCGACGGCGGAGGCGACGGCCGAGCCGGCCGCCGCGCGCAGCGCCAAGAAGCTCGAGCTGCTGCTCGAGATCTCCAAGCAGCTCTCGCGCCAGCTGGAAGTGGACAAGCTGCTCGAGTCGGTGGTGGACTTCACGTTCCAGGTGATGGACGTGGACCGCTGCTCGATCCTGCTGTGCGAGAAGACCACCGGCGACCTGGTGCCGCGCATCTCCAAGAGCCGCCTCGGCGAGGGCTCCGCGTCGGCCCGCCACGTCCCGCAGTCCATCGCCCGCAAGGCGGTGAGCGAGCGCGTCGCCATCCTGACCGACAACGCCGCCGAGGACGAGCGCTTCAAGGGCAAGTCCATCCTCCTGCAGAGCGTGCGCTCGGCCATGGGCGCGCCGCTGATGGGCTCGGACGGCGCCGTGCTCGGCCTCATCTACGTGGACAACCTCACGTCCACCCACGCCTTCACCGACGAGGACCTGGAGTTCCTCATCGCGTTCTCCGGCGTCGCGTCGGTCGCGATGGAGAACAGCCAGCTGTCCGACCGGATCCGGCGCGAGGCGCTGGTCCTGTCGAACTTCCAGCGCTACTTCTCGCCCGATCTGGCCAAGCAGATCGCGGAGCACGGGGAGGAGGTCAAGCTGGGCGGCGACAAGCGGCCGGTGGTGATCCTGTTCTCGGACATCCGCGGCTTCACGCCGATGTCGGAGAAGATGGAGCCCGACGACGTCGCGCAGCTCCTGCGGGAGTACTTCACCGAGATGGTGGAGATCATCTTCCGCAACGGCGGCACGCTGGACAAGTTCATCGGCGACGCGATCATGGCCCTGTGGGGCGCGCCGCTGTCGATGGCCGACGACGCGGACAAGGCGATGGCGGCGGCGATCGAGATGCAGCAGGCCCTGGTGCAGCTGAACCAGCACTGGGAGGCCGGCGGCAAGCCCGCGGTGAACATCGGGATCGGCATCAACTTCGGCGAGGTGTTCGCGGGCAACGTCGGCAGCGAGCAGCGGCTGGAGTACACCGTCCTCGGCGACGCGGTCAACACGGCCTCCCGGCTGTGCTCCAAGGCCGCCAAGGGCGAGATCATGATCTCGGAGCCGTTGTACAAGCGGCTGAAGAAGCCGCCCGCGGTCGAGGCCCGCGAGCCGATCCCGCTCAAGGGCAAGTCGAAGCCCGTCGCCAACTACCTCGCCAAGTACTGATTGCCCGCACCGGCGCTCCCCCCGGATTTCGAAACCTGGACCTTCGAGGGCGGCGCGGCCGCGGCGCGGCGCGACGTCGCCGCGGCCGTGCGGCAGGCGCTGGCCTCGGCCGGCACGCTGTACGCGTGGGCGGCGGCGCGGCCCGGGCGCGCCACCTACATCGGGCGCGGCGAGGCGTACGGCGTGGCGCTCGGCGGAACGTCCGCCGTGGTGCGCCACGCCCGGCACGGCGGGCTGTTCGCGCCGCTGCTGGGTGACCGGTTCTGGGGCCGGCCCCGCTTCGAGCGCGAGGCCGAGCTGTCGCGCCGGCTCGCCGCGGGCGGGGTCAGCACGCCCGCGGTCCTCGCCGGCGTGCGCTACGGCGCCGGCTTCGGGCATCGCGCCGACGTCGCCACCGAGCAGGTGGCCGGCATCGACCTGGTCGAGCTGTTCTTCGGCGCTCGGCCGCCGGCCGGCGCGGCGCGCACGGCCGTGCTGGACGTCCTGGGGCGCCTGGTGCGCCGGCTCCACGATCTCGGCTGGGTGCACCCGGACCTGCAGCTTCGCAACCTGGTGGTGAGCGCTCCCGGCGCGGGCGCTCCCCGCGCCTGGCTCATCGACGTGGACACCTGCCGCCCGATGCGCGGCGACGGCGACGCCGAGCGCGCCCGCAACCTCGCGCGCTTCCAGCGCTCGTGGGACAAGTGGAACGCGATCCGGGGCGAGCATCTCACGGGCGCCGACCGGGCGCTGTTCAGCGTCGCCTACCTCACGGGGGAGCCGTGAAGCCGCTGCCTCCCTGGACGGGCGGCCGTCTCGGCATCGTGATGATGAGCGCGCTGGGCGACGCGGTGCACGTGCTGCCGCTGCTGGACGCCCTCAAGCGTCACGCGCCCGCCACCCACGTCACCTGGGTGCTGCAGCCGGGGCCCGCGCTGATGGTCCGGGGCCACCCGCTGGTGGACGACGTCGTCGTCTTCCAGCGCGCGCTCGGGCTCGGCGCCTATGCCGACGTGCGGCGCCAGCTCAAGGCGCGGCCGTTCGACCTGCTGCTCAACCTCCAGGTGTACTTCAAGGCGGGCATCGTCACCCGGCTGGCGCGGGCCCCGGTCAAGCTCGGCTTCGACTTCGCGCGCTCGCGCGACGGCAACTGGCTGTTCACCACGCACCGGATCCCGCCGCACCCGCCGCAGCACGTCCAGGACCAGTACTTCGAGTTCATCGAATGCCTCGGCGTGCCGCACGGCGAGCCGCGCTGGAACCTCGGGCCGAACGGGGAGGAGCGCGCGGCCGCCCACGCGCTCGTGGCCGACGCCGGGAACGGGCCCCTGGTGGGGCTGGTGGTCGCCTCCAGCAAGCGGGAAAAGAACTGGATGCCGGAGCGCTACGCCCAGACGGCGACCGCTCTGGTGCGCGAGACCGGGGCGCGCTGCGTGCTGCTGGGCGGCACCACGGCCATCGAGCGGGAGGCCGCCGATGGCATTCTGGAGCGCGCCGGCGGGCAGCCCATCGACGCGCTCGGGAGCGGGCTCAGAACGCTGCTCGGCCTGATCGACGCCTGCGACGTCGTGATCTCGCCGGACACCGGCCCGCTGCACATGGCGGTCGCGATGAACGTGCCGGCGGTCGGGCTGTACGGCTACAACAACCCGAAGCGGGTGGGGCCGTACCGGCGGTTCACGGACCTGCTGGTAGACGCCTACGGCGATCCCGGCGAGGACTACCCGGTTTCGATGGAGCACCGCCTGGGGCGGATGGCGCGGATCCGGACGGAGGACGTGGTCGAGAAGGTGCGGCTGGCCCTGGCGCGCTACGCGCAGGGCCCTCCGTGGCGGCGGGCTAGAGCGCCGGCGTGACCTTCCCGAACCGGTAGCGCAGACCGACCCGGCCGAGCAGGTCCACCAGCAGGCCGAGCGCCAGTCCCATCACCGTGAAGTAGTCGCCCTCGATCCGCTCGACCAGCACCGCGCCGTAGCCCTGGACGCCGTAGGCGCCGGCCTTGTCCAGCGGCTCGCCGGTCGCGAGGTACTCGCCGATCGTTGCGTCGTCCAGCGCGCGGAACCTCACCCGCGTGCGCGAGGTGCCCGAGGCGGCCTTCCCGTCGTACGCGACCGCCACGCCGGTGAACACCTCGTGCTCGCGGCCCGCGAGGCGGCGCAGCATCGCGCCCGCCTCCGTGGCGTCGGCGGGCTTGCCCAGAATCGCGCCGTCCACGACCACGATGGTATCGGCCCCGATCGCCACGGCGCCCGCCCGCACGCGCGCCGCCGCCTTTTCGCGCGCCAGCCGCTCGGCGTGGGCCGCCGGCGGCTCGCCGTTGCGCCACGTCTCGTCGAGATCGGCGGGGGCCACTTCGAAGTCCAGCCCCAGCAGCGTCAGCAGCTCGCGGCGGCGGGGCGAGGACGACGCGAGCACGATCGGCACCCCGTGGCCGGCACTCACCACTCGCTTCTCACCGCTCACCTCGCCCTCTCACTCTTCACCCCGCCTTCTCACCTCTCACCCCTCACCTCTCACGCCTTCTCGAGTACCAGCGTCACCGGCCCCTCGTTCACCATCTCCACCTCCATCATCGCGCCGAACCGCCCGGTCTCGACCGGCAGCCCGCGCTCCCGCAGCATCGCCACGAACCGGTCGTACAGCGCCTCCGCCTCCCCGGGCGGCGCCGCGCCGACGAACGAGGGCCGCCGGCCCTTCGACGCGTCGCCGTACAGCGTGAACTGCGAGATCACCAGGACGCCGCCCCCCACCTCGGCCAGGGGCAGGTTCATCTTGCCTTCCGCGTCGCCGAACACCCGCAGCCCCGCGATCTTGTCCGCCATCCACGCCAGGGCCGGCTCGGCGTCGCCCGGTGCGAAGCCCGCCAGCACGACGAAGCCGCGCCCGATCCCGCCGACGGTCTGGCCGTCGACGCGGACCGCGGCGCGGCTCACGCGCTGCAGCACCACCCGCACGGGCTACTCGACCGTCACGCTCTTGGCCAGGTTGCGCGGCTGGTCCACGTTGCAGCCCCGCCGCACGGCGATGTGGTACGCGAACAGCTGCAGCGGGACCGAGCTGAGGATGGGCGTCAGGAAGTCGAGCGTCTCGGGGATGGCGATGGCGTGGTCCACCAGCGCCGTGATCTCGCTGTCGCCTTCGGTGACGACCGCGATCACCTGGCCGCCGCGCGCCCGCACCTCCTCGATGTTGGACACGATCTTGGCGTGCACCGCGTCGCGCGGGGCGACGAACACCACCGGCATCAGCTCGTCGATCAGCGCGATGGGGCCGTGCTTCATCTCCGCCGCGGGGTAGCCCTCCGCGTGGATGTACGAGATCTCCTTGAGCTTGAGCGCGCCCTCGAGCGCCACCGGGAAGTTGTAGCCCCGGCCGAGGTAGAGGACGTTGGAGGCCCGGGTGTAGCGCTCCGCCAGCTCCTCGATCGCCCGCCGCTTGGCGAGCACCGCCTCCAGCTGCTCGGGCAGCTTGCGCAGCGCCTTCACGATCTCGCGACCCTGGAGGATCGACAGCGAGCGCAGCCGGCCCAGGTACAAGGTGAACAGCGCCAGCGCGGCGATCTGGCTGGTGAACGCCTTGGTGGAGGCGACGCCGATCTCGGGTCCCGCGTGGAGATAGATCCCGCCGTCGGTCTCGCGCGCGATGGTGCTCCCCACCACGTTCACGATGCCCAGCGTGTGGGCGCCCCGCCGCTTCGCCTCGCGCAGCGCGGCGAGCGTGTCGGCGGTCTCGCCGGACTGCGAGATCACGATCACCAGGGTGTGCTCGTCCACCAGCGGATTGCGGTAGCGGAACTCGGACGCGTACTCGACCTCCACCGGCAGCCGGACCAGCTCCTCCAGCATGTACTCGCCCACGAGCGCCGCGTGCCACGAGGTGCCGCAGGCGGTGAGTACGATGCGGTTGATCCCCGCCAGCGCCTCGTGCGAGAGGTTGAGGCCGCCCAGGCGCGCGCCGCCCTCCTCCTCGAGCAGGTGCCCGCGCAGCACGTTGCGGATGCTCTCGGGCTGCTCGCAGATCTCCTTGAGCATGAAGTGCGGGAACCCGCCGCGCTCGATGGTCGCGAGATCCCACTCGATCTGGCTGACCTCCTTGCTCAGCGGCACCGCGTGCCGATCCTTCACCTGATAGCCCGCCGGCGTCACGACCGCGAGATTCCCCTCGTCGAGGTACACCACGGATCGCGTGTAGGCCAGCACCGCCGAGGGATCCGACGCCACGAAGTTCTCGCCGTTGCCGATCCCGAGCAGCAGCGGGCTGCCGCTCCGCGCCGCGACGATCGTGCTCGGCTCCTTGGTCGAGATCACCACGATCCCGTACGTGCCCTCCACCTCCTGCAGCGCCGCCGCCACCGCCTGCTCGAGCGAGCCCTGGTAGAACTGCTCGATCAGGTGCGCCAGCGTCTCGGTGTCGGTCTCCGAGGCGAACCTGTGGCCCTTCGCCACGAGCATCTGCCGCAGCGACGTGTGGTTCTCGATGATCCCGTTGTGGGCCACCGCGATCTGGCCCGCGCAGTCGGTGTGGGGGTGCGCGTTCTTGCTCGTGGGCGCGCCGTGCGTGGCCCAGCGCGTGTGGGCGATCCCGACCGTCCCGGGCTGCGCGTCCCGGCCCAGCTGCGCCTCGAGCGTCGCGATCTTGCCGGCCGACTTGTGGACGACCAGCCGCCCGTCGACGATCAGCGCGACCCCGGCGGAATCATATCCGCGGTACTCCAGGCGCTTGAGCCCCTCGAGCAGCACCGGCAGCGCCTTCCGGGGCCCGACGTACCCGACGATTCCGCACATGCCGCTACCTCCCGCTCTCGGCCAGCGCCGCCCTGCCGCGCTCCACCAGCGCCTCCGCGTCCTGCCGCGTCGGCGCCTCCGCGATGATCCTCACGACCGGCTCGGTGCCCGAGGGCCGCACGTGCACCCAGCGATCCGCCAGCGCCAGCCGCAAACCGTCCTGCCGGTCCGCCGCGGCCCCCGTCACCGCCGCGCTCAGCGCGGCGTAGCACGGCTCCAGCGATCCGGAGGGCCGGGCCACCTTGGCCTTAACAATAGTGTAGCGCGGCGCGGAGTTCACCAGCGCCGCCACGCTCCCGCCCCGGTCCGCGAGGAGCGCCAGCGCCAGCGTGGCCGCCACGGGCGCGTCGCGCCCCAGGTGCACCTCCGGCAGGATGACGCCGCCGTTCCCCTCCCCGCCAATCACCGCGCCGCACTCGGCCATCCGCTCCACGACGTTCGCCTCGCCCACCGGCGCGCGCTCGACCGCCGCGCCGTGCGCGCGCGCCGCGTCGTCCACCACCAGGCTGGTCGAGAGGTTGGTCACCA
>Ga0335077_10011821_pt1 | contig 10909 bp, 7 predicted proteins | sample Lox_Sample_31_FD_207151 | JGI IMG/M metagenome (GOLD analysis project Ga0335077, IMG submission 207151) | Soil microbial communities from Loxahatchee National Wildlife Refuge, Florida, United States - Lox_Sample_3.1 | ecosystem: Environmental > Terrestrial > Soil > Wetlands | place: USA: Florida...
TGCCGCCCTGCACCGTTGTCCCGTAGTAATTGCCATCCGGGCCGCGCACGAGTGTTGCGCTGGGATAACTACCGTCGCTGCAGTTCGCCTGGGAGCAAAAGCTGTACAGAGTGGTGACCGTGCCGTCAGGCGTGGCCGTGAAAACAGTTCCACAGCCGCCATAAGGCGGCAGGCACATGTCACTGCCGTCGCCAATTCCCCCGTTGATCGTGGTTCCGTAGAAATTGCCGTCTGGGCCCTGAACCAGGCCAGCCGCAGGGCCGTTTCCATTTGCCCCGCCGAAATTGGTGATCACACTGAACTCTTGTGCGTAAGAGACGATTGGCATTACTGCGCAAAACAAAAACAACAAGCAGCGAAAGTGCTTCATTGTTTTCTCCAGGCCTGCCTTTGTCTACGCGATCGTGGGGGGACGATCTTGGGAAAATCGACAGCAGGAACTCTGAACGCGCCGGGATTGTCTCACCACGGAAGGGAAAATGCAATGCAAGACTTTGCAGTATTTTACAAATTTGTTGCAGTCTTTAGACCGTTCTAACCCACCCACTCCCAGGCTTTATTCCGGCCACACCTGAAGTCTTAACGCGGAGCGGCTACGCCCGCAAGCTCCCACACTACGCCACAGCCTTGGGAGCAGCCGGTCCCTCCGGCAAACGTTGTGCCGTAGAGATTGCCGCTGGCGTCGAGCACGGGGCCCCCGTAAGGGGACATGCCGTCACTACCGCTGAAGTCGTGGAGATCGACCGCGGTGCACGTCTGGCTGCAATTGGTCAGCTCGAATATCCAGCCGTCTTGTTGGGCGCCACCGCTATAGCAAACGCCATAAAAATTACCCGCCGCGTCCATGGCTAAGCCACCCCTGGATCCGCACGAGCTAAAGGAATAAAGCACAGAGTAGGTGAAACCTCCCGCCAAGTTCGTCAATTTGAAAACTACGCCACCTCCATTTGGTCCACCGCCGGCCGCGGTGCCGTAGAGATTTTGGGAACGATCGACGATCACGTTGCCGTACGGGTCATCTCCATTCGTGCCGTCGAAGTTAACCAGAACATTTTCCACCCAGCCGTTGCTGGAAGGCATGAGCTGGTAGACCGTTCCGCAGCTGCCGTTACATTCTTGGGGGAATCCGCTTCCTCCGCGGTTTGTGGTTCCGTACATATTGCCCATCGCATCGAAGACGATACCGGCCAATGGGTTCCTGCCGTCCGTCCCGTTGCCGAAGTTATGAAGAATGCTCGCCGTGTATCCTCCGCCGGAACGGGTCAGTTCGAAGGTAACTCCCGAGTCATACATACCTCCTCCGCCGGTTGTGCCGTAGATATTTCCAGAGCTGTCGAAGGCTAGATTCTCGGTTTGCGGTCCGGAGCCATCCGAGATCCCCGAAAAGGTGTGTAGGCCCTGTTCGTCCCAATAGCACCGTATCGCGCTGCAAATGGTAGGCGGAGGTGTCAGTTCGAAGACTGTTCCGAAGGTTCCCACGCCATTGCCAAAGGTCGTGCCGTATAAAGCACCGCTGGGGCCGATCGCTACCCCGCCCAAGGGGAGGGCCGCATTGCCCCCGGGAAATTCGTACAACGGACTGACAACCCAGCCTGAATTAGCCTGGGTTAGCTTGAAAACCGTACCCACGCTGTTGGCTCCTCCGCCTCCCGTCGTGCCGTACAGAACTCCCGAACGGGCAACCGTAACCCCGGCATAAGGATTTTCTCCGTCCAACCCTCCTGTGAAGTAGTGAAGGATGCTGAAGGTCTGCGCCTGCGCCTCCTGAGAAGTTGTGACCGAGAAAATCGAGATCATCGCCAACAGCGTAACCATGGCTAGGGCCGGATTGACGAACGCGAAATTGAATAAGTTAGGGCGCGATTCCATCCCATCCTCCACACGGAGACCGAGTATAGCGGAATTGCGAGATTCTCTGGAAGGGGGCGGCTCCGCGGTTTTGTCGGCGCAGAACAGGAGAAGAACCTCAGCCGCGGCGGCCCTTTGACAAGAGGAATAGAGCGGCAATAGCGACGACGAAGGTCAGCCCTTCAATCAGCAGGGCATAGGAAATCAAGCGGCGAGCGCGCGCAAAGCGAGTCAGCCATTGGCTGAAAATCAGGACGACGACCACGATGGGAATCGCAAACAAGCGAAAAATAATGGCATCGCCCCAATACCACTGGTTGAAGACGGGGACGGCCAATAAACCGAGCGAAACGGGGGCAGTCAAACTCAAGCCAAGCAAGACCTTCGCATAGGTGGTGTAGGCCGATTCCGATTTCCTGATAACCAACACCAGAGCGACCGTGGGGATAAGAAGAAGAAAGCAGATGAAGATTTCAAGCAGAAGATCCCCGCCCGCGTACATGCCGCTCGCCGCCGCCACGTCTTGCGGGTTACCGACATATTGCAGGTAGCGCTGAAAGATCAGTAGAGCGGAGACGACGGCAACCGCGGCATAGCCGGCCGCGACGAGGCGCAATTGCAGGCGCGAAGAGAGCGCTTCCACTCAGGGATTTTATCTCACGCAGCCTGACTCCCCGGTCTGATGACCGGGGATCGCGAGGATTGCGGGGCTTCAGAACAGGCCCAGCTTCTTCTTCTTCTTTTCCTTGTTGTTCGAGTTGTCGGCCGTCGCGGTCGTGTAGATGGGCTGGGTTTCGTTGGGGCTGGCGCCAGTGTCGAGATAGCCCGGCTTGATGTCGATGTAGGCGTCTTCGCGCAGCTTGGTGAGATAGTCGCGCAGCGCCGGTTGCATCTTGGTGACGTAGATCTGCTCGTTGATCTGGCTCTCGACCTCTTTCAGCGGAGGCACGCCTGCCGTCTGGTGCTCGGTCACCTTCAGAATCACAAAGCCCTGGTTGGTGCGGATGGGTTCGGTGTACTGGCCCACGTTCATAACGAACACCTTGGATTCCAGGTCCTTCGACATGGTGCCGCGCTTGAAATACTCCAGATCACCGCCGACGCCCGACGTCGGCCCGTTGGAATACTTCTTGGCCAGGTCGTCGAAGTTGCCGCCCTTCTTCAGCATTTCGTAGACCTGGTCGGCTTTGGCCTTGGCCTGGGCGACGACTTCGGGGCTGGGCGTATCCGGCAGCGCGTTCTCGCCCTTCTCATTCTTCACGGCCGGCGTGGTCTGGGTGGAGATGAGGATTTCGCTGAGACGCACCTGCTCAGGGCGCTCCATCTCGCTTTTATGCTGGTCGTAGTATTGCTGGATCTCGGCACTGGTCACGGTGATGTGGCCGCCCACTTCCTGCCCGATCACGCGCTGGGTGAGGAGGTTGTTCTTCATGTTCTGCTTGAAGTCCTCCCACGAGATGCCCTGCGCTTCGGCCGCCTTCTCCATGTCTTCCATCGAGTCGGCGTGCATCTGCTTGCGCAGTTCGTCCAGCTTCTTCACCAGTTCGGTGTCAGCCGTGATGCCGAGGTCCTGCGCCTTGCTCAGCAGCAACTGCTGGTCGATCAGGTCGCGCAGCAAGTCTTTCTCATGCTCTTTGGCCTGCTGCTCAGCCTGAGCAGCGTTGGGCTGCTGCTGCGCCTCGCCATACAACTCCTGCCGCGCCTTGCGCATGTCGGCGCGCGTGATAATGCTGTTGTTGACCCGCGCGACGATCTCTTCAACAACGGTGTCGCTGACTTGGGTTTGAGCGGGGAGCAACGCAGCTCCGCAGAGCAGGACGAGGGAAACGAGGGTCATTTGCTTCATGCAATACCTGAACGGGCGGACTTCCCCACCCGGGTGGCGCTGTTGATCTTTGGGAATCACCTTTGCGCTATTTTACCGTGTTCTGGCGGGATTCGCCTGCGAGAAATTTTGCCCTGAGCCGGTAAGGTTCGGAGTTGCGGAAACGGCCGACCGGAGCGGTTTCGCGAGCAAAGCAGAGTTCCTGAAGTGCCTTCCTGCGCTTCAGTTACAGAGATGCGGGACCGATGGTCACCATGCCGAAGTGACCCCCGCTTTGGCGGTAAGGTCGCCGCCAGGAACGTCGAGCGCTCGTCCCGAATTGAAATCGCAACTTGCGCTGTCGTACGTTTGCATTGAATTCTTGATTGGCTACGGTGTATGCTTCGCCAACGCTGTTCCCAACGATTCAGGCGGAAGGCTTTGCGATTTCGGCGAACTGCCGGCGCCCGATCCCACTGTGATACCTGCCTCAGGGTGTGCTGTTAGGGTTCGGCTTTGCAGCTGGGCCTTCAGGAGCGCCCCGAACCCCAAGGCATGCCCAACACCCCGAGCTCACTGGCCCTATACGAACCGCGGATACTGCCTGCCCTGCGCCGAATTCAGGAACAGTTCGGCTACCTGAAGCCGGATGAGCTGCGGCGCTTCTCGAAGAGTTCGGGAATTCCGCTGTATCGCCTGCAGGAGGTCGCAAGCTTCTTTCCGCATTTTCGGCTGACCCCGGCGTCGCGGGTCACGGTGCGCGTGTGCCGCGACATGGCATGTCACATGAACGGCTCCGCAGCGCTGATGAAGGAGCTGGCAGCCGCGGCAGGCGAGCATGTTTCAGTCGAGGGCGTCTCCTGTCTCGGGCGCTGCGATCGTCCGGTCGCAGTTTCGATTGCAGCCGCGAACGGCCCCGGCCGGCATGAAGAGTTCTATTGCCTGGGACGTAATGCCGGCGGGTTGAAGCACCTCATCGCGGCCTGTGCGGAAGGCGCGGGCGAGACGGGCGACCGCGATGCGGCGCGAACGTACCCATCTGCCGATTGGCTGGTTGATCCGTACAAGAACGGCGAACGCGACTATCGCGCCGTAAAGAAAGTGATCGCTGCGCGCGACGAGGATTTGCGTCGCGCTGCCGAATCGCTGAGCCGCACCATGAACGTCTCCGGCGCCAGGGCGGGCGAGGTGCTGGACGCGATTCGCGGTCTGGTGGACAGCGGCAAAGATTCGGGGCGTGGTGATGGCCCGGACAATTGGGTGAAGGCGGTGCTCGCCGAGTTCGACAAGGCGCACGGCAACCTGCGCGGCATGGGCGGCGCCGGCATCCCTGCGTCGCAGAAGTGGCAGGACGTGAGGAATGCCGTCGAGCTCGCCCGCCGCCGCCGCGACGCCGATCGCCGGGCGTTTGTCGTGGTCAACGGCGATGAGAGCGAGCCCGGCACCTTCAAGGACCGCGAGCTGTTGCTGCATTGCCCCCATCTGGTGATTGAGGCGGTCATCATCGCCGGCCTGATTACCGATGCCACGCAAGGGTTCATCTATATCCGACACGAATTCGCCGAGCAGATTGCCGCGTGTCGCGCCGAAATCGAGCGCGCCGAGCAGCGGGGCATCTGCGGCATGGAGGCGCGAGTGCTGGGCCGTCCATTTCCGGTGTCGGTCTTCGTCAGCCCGGGCGGCTACATCTGCGGCGAGCAGAGCGCGTTGATTGAGGCCATGAGCGACCGCCGCGGCGAGCCGCGCAATCTTCCGCCTGGTCTCGAAACCAACGGCCTCGACGATCGGCCGACGCTGCTCAGCAATGTCGAAACTTACGCTTGGGTGCCGTACATCGTGCTGAACGGCGGCGACAGCTACGCGAAGCTCGGCGCGAATGGCCGCAAGGGCAGGCGTTTTTTCTCGGTTTGCGGCGACGTGACGCGGCCCGGAGTTTACGAAGTGCCCATGGGAATGACGCTGCGGGAGTTGGTCTGCGGCGAGCGCTACTGCCAGGGGATCGCGGACGGGCGCAAATTGAAGGCATTTGCTCCCTCGGGGCCGTCGGGCGGATTTCTGCCGGCCAGGATTCCGGCTCCTGTTTTGACCGCGATGGACCCGCGATCAAGAGACGAATGGGAGCGCTTCGTCGCGCGCCAGCATCTGGATCCCACCGCCAAACAGATCGACATTCTCGACCTCGAGCTGGAGCTGGACCTGTTCCGCGCCGTCAGTCCAACGCACGCGCTGGGCGCGGGTCTGGTGGTGTATCACGACGGGCGCGACATGGTGGAACAAACGGTGAACGCGGTGGAGTTCTTTCGCAATGAATCCTGCGGCAAGTGCGTGCCCTGCCGCGTCGGCTCGCAGAAGATTGCCAATCTCGGCGGCAACCTGCTCGCCGGACGCATTGATGCAAAGGAGTGGAACGAATCGCTGCTGCCGCTGGTGAAAGACCTGTGCGAGGTGATGGGCCTTTCGTCCATCTGCGGCTTGGGGCGTTCGGTGCCCATGCCGATCGGTACGCTGATCGACTTCTTTGCCGACGACCTTCATCGTTATCTCGCGCACGCGCAACCATCGCGGCGTGCGGCGGCAGTGGGGGTGTGAGACAGCAGCGCGATGCCATTCATTAACGAACTTCCGCTGGGGCCACGCGACTACGACGAAGGACTGTTCAGTCGCGACATCAACGGCCAGCTTGTGCGGGTGGATGCCCCGGTGGAGGCCGATTACGAAAAGCGCGTGACCATCAAAGTCGACGGGCGAATGGTCGAGGTGCCGCTCGCCGAGCCGTCGAAGGACGCGCAGGGCAACATCCTGCAGGACGCCGAAGGCCGCACCACGCCGCGCTACACCACCATCTACGACGCCATCATCGAGCTAAACCGCCGCTGCCGGCCGGGCGAAGAGGAAATTTCCGTCCCCATTCTCTGCCACCAGCCGCACATGAATCCGGTAGCGGTCTGCCGCATGTGCATGGTGCAGGTGTGGCGCGTGGACGGCGAGCATCGCACCCCCGAGCGCAAGCTGCTGCCCGCCTGCCAGCATCAGGTGAAGAACGGCATGGAGGTCACGACCATGCATTGCTGTTCGGGATCGGAGGAGGATAAGCGGGCGGCCGAGAAAGCGGCAAAGTCGGCGCGCATCGTGACCGAATTGCTAATGGCCGACCATTTGAAAGAAGCGCCCGCCCCGGCGCCGGCGGCCGAACTGGCGAAGTACAACGAGCTGGGCCGAATGGCGAGGACGCTGGAGCTTACCCGTTCGCGGTTTGCTGCCGACGCTTTGCGCGCCGGGCCTGAACCGCTACCGCCAGTCGCGCCGCCCGTGGGCAGCCGCGGCCTGGATGCCTCCTCGCCGGTGTTCATCGTGGACCACAGCGCCTGCATTCTTTGCGATCGCTGCTCGCGCGCCTGCAATGACGTGAAGAACAACTTCGTCATCGGACGCACCGGCAAGGGTCGCAGTGCCGGCATCGGCTTCGACCTGAATAACTTCATGTTCGGCTCGAGCTGCGTGCAGTGCGGCGAATGCATGGTGTCGTGTCCGACATCAGCGATCACCTTTCGCCCCATTGGCGAGGTGAAAGCCAAGGTGAACGGCAGCGGCAATGCCGAGGTCATTCCGATCGAGGAACTCAAGCAGGACCCGCTGTTCGCTGAGGTGCCGGCGAAATTTCTTCTCTGGCAACGGCACCTGGTGCTGCGGCGGCGGTTGCGCGCCGGCGAAGTGCTTTGCCGGCAGGGTGAGCCCGGACATTCCGCATTTCTGATGCGGCAAGGCCGCTTGGAAGTGAGCGTGTGGCCGCACGGCAAGCGAGTGGACGGCCACGGGCGGCCCGTCGAACCGCTGGTGCGGCAGGTAAGAACGCCCGAGATCGACGTCATCCTGGGCGAGATGGCATCGCTGAGCGGCATGCCGCGCAGTGCCGACATCTCGGCCGTCGATGATGGCGAGGTGTGGGAAGTCCGCCGCAACGTGCTGGACCGCATGATGCGCTCCCCGAAGCAGCGGGCGCTGTTCGAGCGCATCTATCGTGAGCGGGCTTTGCTGACGGCGCTCGAGACTTCCGACTTGTTCCGCGGATTGACGGTCGCCGAGGTCCGCGAGTGCAGCCAGTTCCTCCAGCCGCGCCTGTCGTTCCTGCGCGTCAGCCCCGGCCAGACCATCTTCCTGAAGAACGAATTGGCGGACGCGTTTTATCTGGTGCGCCTCGGCCACGTACGAGTGTCCATCACCCGCAACGGCAACGGTCATGAGGCCAGCGTGTTCTTCCAGGGGCCGGGCACCGTACTGGGTGAGATCGGAATGCTCGCCGTTTCGCCGCACGATGTCGGATTGCCGGTTGACGATGTGTCTCGCCGGCTGCTCAGCATCCTTTCGGCCGCCAAGGGCCGTTTGGTCGATGTGCTGCCGCCCGGCAGACGCTCGGCAACCTGCAAGGCGCTGGACCACGTTGAGCTGGCGCGTCTCGATCGCGAGACTTTTCTCGAATTGATCGCCCGCTTTCCCAATGTTCTTACCAACCTGGTGGAGATCGCACTGGAGCGGCTGGGTAATCCCACGCGAGCGGTCACCGTTCCCTATCTGGAGCAGGGCCTTTATCAGGGGCAGAGTCTGCTGGTGCTCGACTTGAACAGTTGCACGCGCTGCGATGAGTGCGTCAAGGCTTGCATCCGGCAGCACGGCGACGAAACGCACGGCTATCCCCTCACGCGTTTGTTGCGGGAGGGGCTACGGTTCGGCGACTACCTCGTCGCCACCTCGTGCCGCTCCTGCAAGGACGCCTACTGCATGATCGGCTGTCCTGTTGATTCGATCCATCGCGGCAAACATCTCCAGATTGTGATTGAGGACCACTGCATCGGCTGCGGTCTGTGTGCGCGCAATTGTCCCTACGGCAATATTTCAATGCCGCCGAACCATCGCGAAAAGATGGAAGCGCAGGACCTCGAGCATCCCGGACAGACGCATTGGGTAGCTCGGCCAAAAGCTGCCGTGTGCGATTTGTGCGACGCCGCCGGTCGCGAAGAGCGTCCCAATCCGCGTTGCGTGCGCGAGTGCCCGCACAATGCAGCCCATCGAATGACAGGGGACGCTCTGCTGAACCTGGTCCCGAAGGCCTGACAGCGCCGAATTATGCCGGTTGCCACAATTCGATGGGATTTCCCTCAGGATCATGCAGACGAGTGAAGCGCCCAATGTTGGCGTACGATTCCGGGTCTTTGACCTCAATTCCTGCCGCTCGTAGCTGGGCTACCATCTTATCCATGTCATGCACGCGAAAGTTCAACATCCAGACCTTCTGAGGATCCCCGAAGTATTTGGTCGTCTCGGGAAAGGGAGTGAAGGAGGTCGGTCCGGCCTCCTGCTGCCAAACGTGTTCGCCCTCGCCCGTGGGGGTGAGCGCGATGCCCAAGTGTTGCTGGTACCAGTTCGCCAACGCTTTGGGATCATGAGCGCGGAAGAAGAACCCTCCGATTCCGGCTACTTTCTCCATTTCCATCCCTCCCGATTCAGGTTTGGCAGCTGCCTTCGCAGGCGGAGCAGGACTCGCCGACGGTGTGGGGTTCTGTGCGGCTGTGGCTAATTCATTCCGGGGCAAAATGAAGCCGGCCCCCACGGCACAGGACAACACTTGAAGGAATCGGCGCCTTGGCAAGCTCATTCCATCTTCCGCGCGAGACTTTGTGCGAGCCCAGCTAGGATACCTGCGGGGATGAACTTCTGGAAGGGTCAATTCGCAGGGTCCGGCCATCGGCGCATCCGGAGTTGCTTATAGCATCTCCGGATGACACCCATCAGCGCTGGCCATTGTGAGACTGGTTCTAGTTCGCCGGGTTCACTTGAATCTTGGCCATCATCCCGCCGTCTTCGTGATCCAGGATGTGGCAGTGATAGACGAAGGTCCCAGCAATGTTGGGATCGCGGAAATCCATACGCACCGTGACACTCGGGTAGGCTCCTGTGCCCGACCAATTGGGAATGGTGACGGTATCCTGAAGCTCCGGGTTGGGCACCGGCACGCCATTGACAGCCATCACCAGGAAGTGCAACTGGTGCATGTGGAACACGTGCGCTTCGCCCGAGCGGTTCTCGATGGTCCAGTCTTCGACCGCGCCCACAAACGAACATACCTGCGACGGGAGCGCACGACAAGAAGTCCTTTTGTTGCAATTAGTTGCAAGTATTTTGCACCGGTTTGACCCGAGTCTTATCAGAGTCGGACGAAACCATGAATGGGACTGGTTCTACTGGTTCCGCAGAGCGATGATCGGGTCGACTCGCGTCGCTCGCTGGGCAGGGATATAAGACGCGACCAGCGCTACCAGCAACAGCAATAGCGAGACCGTGGTTAACGTGAGCCAGTCGGTGGAACTCACCCCATAGAGGAAGGTCGGCATCACGCGCTTCAACAGCACGCCAAACAGCAGCGCCGCCGCGGCGCCGACCACAATACCGATGACGGCCGCTATGATCCCCTGCCGGATGATCAGCTTCAAGATGTTTTCGCGCTGAGCGCCCAGCGCCATTCGAATGCCGATCTCGCGGGTTCGCTGTATGACGGAATACGAGATCAGTCCGTACAGACCGACGATGGCGAGAATCAGCGCGAGACCGGCAAAACTTCCAATGAGGTAGAAGGGATAGCGGCGCAGAAATACGGCGGGCGAGCGGTCCACAAAATCCTGCAGCGGCTCGGGCTGCATGAATGCCAGTTGCGGATCGATGGAGCGAACGGTGGCACGGACCGCGCTCACCATCGCCGCCGGTTCGCCCTGCGTGCGCACCACGTAGCTCAAATAGCCGGAATAGCCGGAATCCTGGTCAATGTCGAAATACATGGTAGGCGGCGGCGGCACGGCAAGGCTATCTTCGGCAATGTCGCCGACCACGCCCACGATCTCGCGGTAGGGCTCCTCGGGCGCATACGTGAGGCGAACATGCTTACCGATCGGATCTTCCCCGGGGGCGAGGAACTGCTTGACCCAAGCCTGGTTGACAATCGCTACCCACGGGCGGTCGGGACCATCGGAGGAATCAAAGAGCCGCCCGCGGAGAAGAGGGACCTTCATGACCGGGAAGTAATCCCAGTCAATCCGACGCGAAACCGCAATTTCTTCTTCACCCGGGGGTGTCGGCCGTCCCTCCAGTTCGAAGCGGTTAGTACTGCGACCGCCAAGGGCGGGCAACCCGCTGGTAGCCGACGCGCCCTGCACCCCGGCCATGCCGCGCAGTCGCTCCAGAAATTCGTTCTTGAAGCGTGCCCCATTG
>Ga0335077_10011822_pt1 | contig 10909 bp, 8 predicted proteins | sample Lox_Sample_31_FD_207151 | JGI IMG/M metagenome (GOLD analysis project Ga0335077, IMG submission 207151) | Soil microbial communities from Loxahatchee National Wildlife Refuge, Florida, United States - Lox_Sample_3.1 | ecosystem: Environmental > Terrestrial > Soil > Wetlands | place: USA: Florida...
TCTGCCGTCCAACGCTCGGGGCGCTATTTCATCGAGGCGTACGCCTCGTAGGCCGCGCCGATCAGCGGCGCCGATTCATTCAGCACGATCTTCAGCGGCACATCCCCGAGCATGGTCGTGAAGTGCCACTTATCTCTGAACGCATTGAAAAACGTTCCGTCCTGCATTTTCGCGAGAATCTTTACGGCGATGCCGCCCGCCACATACACGCCGCCCAGTGCCAGCACCTTCAGCGCAAGATTCCCTGCCTCCGCTCCATACACGGAGGTCCACAGATCCAGCGTCTCCACGCAAACCGGGCACGACTTGTCGAGTCCACTCTTCGTGATGAACGGCGCCGGGTCCGCATCGGGGTCTTCAAAAATAGGATGCTTCACGCTCGGAGCGATGAACTCGTGCAATGTCCGGAAGCCCCGCCCGGAAAGGATCAGTTCCCAACTGACCTGTGGATACCGGTGCCGCATGAATTTCAGCAGCTCAATCTGTTGATCCGTGCGTGGCGCAAAATCCGAGTGCCCGCCTTCGCTTGGCACCACCTTGTATCGCCTGCCTTCCCAGAACAAAATTCCTTCGCCCAGCCCGGTTCCCGCCGCCAGTAAGGCCCGCGTAGCTCCCGCCACCGGCGCCCCCTGATTCAGCACACAAAAATCCTCGGGAGGCAGATGTTCCAGGCTATGGCCGGTCGCACCCAGATCATTCAATAGCACTACCGACTTCACACCCACTTCGGTTGCCAGCGTCTCGGCGTCCACCACCCAGGGCAGATTCGTCGCGTGAATGCGATTGTTGATGACCGGGCCGGCCACCCCAAATCCTGCGGCCTGGATCTTGTCGCGGTCCAGATAAGGCGCCGCGTGACGCGCAAATTCCCGAATGATCAGATCGAACTGCGCGAATCCCTTGCTTGCAAACCGTTCTCGATAGACGACCTCGAGCTTCCCGTTTTTCTCAGCAAAGAGGGCCAGATTGCACTTGGTACCACCCACGTCCCCTGCTAGGATCACCTTGCCTCCTGGGCAAAAGACTATATTAAACCGTTTTAAGGGTTATACCACTGCCTGCCGTCTCTTTCGAGCAACTGATCCGATTCTTTTGGCCCCCAGGTTCCCGCAGGGTACTCCGGCACCGTCGCCGTCTTCGCCGCGCTCCAAACATCCAGGATCGGGTCCACCAGCGACCACGCCGCCTCCACAGAATCCCCGCGATCGAACAACGTCGCGTCTCCCCGCAAGCAGTCATTCAGCAATGTCGCGTACGCGCTGCGCGAGCTTCCGCCGAACCCCTCCTTGTAACTGAAATTCATCGCCACGTTGCCTATCGCCATTTCCGTTCCCGGCTTCTTGGCTCCAAACGACACGCAAATTCCTTCGTCCGGCTGAATGTTCAGCACCAGCCGGTTCGGCTGCACTTCCCTTTCCCGAAATACGATGTGCGGTGCGCGTTTGAACTGAATCATGATCTCCGTGGTGCGCTTGGCCAGCCGCTTCCCCGTCCGCAGATAAAACGGCACCCCCGCCCACCGCCAGTTGTCGATCAATAGCCGCATGCCCACAAAGGTCTCGGTCCGCGAAGCGCGGCTGACTCCGGGCTCATCGCGATACCCCGCCACGACCTTGTCGCCGTTCTTACCCGGCGCATATTGTCCGCGCACCACCGATTGCGCCACCATCTCCAGATTGAACGGGCGAATCGATTGCAGCACTTTTAACTTCTCGTTGCGCACCGCCGTAGCATCGAACGAAGCTGGCGGCTCCACCGCCACCAGCGAGGTCAGTTGCAGCACGTGGCTCTGGATCATGTCGCGCAGCGCGCCTGCCGTCTCGTAGAATCCGCCGCGCCGCTCCACCCCCAGCGTTTCCGCAGCCGTGATCTGCACGTGGTCCACGTAATTGCGGTTCCACAGCGGTTCGAAAATGCCGTTCCCAAAACGCAGTACCAGCAGGTTCTGCACCGTGTCTTTGCCCAGGTAGTGATCAATGCGGTAGACCTGGTTCTCCTCGAATACCTTCAGCACCATCTCGTTCAGTTCTTTCGCGGAAGCCAGGTCTCGCCCGAATGGTTTCTCCACAATGATCCGCACCCAGGATCCCGGGCACGACGGCTGCGCCAGCTCCGCCTCGCCCAGATGCTCGATGATATTCTGGTAGACCTCGGGAGGAGTCGACAGGTAGAACAAGCGGTTGCCGCAGAGATTTCTTTGCTTGTCGATTTCGCCCAGTTGCTCAGCCAGGCGCTTGTACGCCTCCGGATCCGCGTAATCACCTTCGCAATAATGCAGATTCCTCGCAAATTCATCCCACTTCGTCGGGTCAATCGGCCCAACCTCGGAAATCGTCTTTGCCGCCTCGCCCAGCGCCGTACGAAACGACTCGTCGGTCATCGGTGTCCGCGCAAACCCCGTAATGGCGTATCGTTCGCCCAGCGAATTGCTCTGCGCCAGGTCGAACATCGCCGGAATCACCTTGCGTTTCGCCAGGTCTCCCGACGCACCGAACAGGACGATGGAAACCGGCTCGGTATTGCCTGCATACATAGAGCCGGAGCGCGCTGTTTCTTCAGTCATGGATCCCCTCCAGGGGTTACCGCGATGAACATTTGGATGCCAAGTGGCCCTGAAACTATACCTCAATCCCTAATGCTTGCAGGTCCGCCCTCAACTGCTTCGCGTTCTGAAAGTGAACCACCTGCATTCCCAGCCGCCGCGGATTTTCCAGGTTCAGTAGCCGGTCATCAATAAATACCGATTTCTCCGGGTTGCGCTGCGAAACCTCCAGGGCGATGCGGTAGATCGTTTCTTCCGGCTTGCGCGCGTTCAGATAGCACGAACTGAAAAACGCCTGGAAATCCTTGCGCAGATTGAACGCCTCAATGCGGTATTGATTCAGCTCGCGCGGCTCGTTGTTGATGGAGGCAATGTAATAATGGCCGGTGCGCACAATATCCGATAACGCCGCGCGCGAATCCGGATACTCCTTGGATTGCGCGAACATGAACGCCGTGAACTCTTCGCGCGTAAACTTCCGGGCTCGATAGAACAGCGTGCGGTCCAGATACTGGACCAGCGTAATCTGCCCTGCGTCAAACGCGGGAAACGACAGGTCGTGGCGTTCGCGATACTCCTCCCAATCCAGCCCAAACGCCTGCGCCGCTTCCATCCGTGAATTGTGGTCCCAGCCATTCGTCGCCAGCACCCCGCCGATATCCCAGAACAAGCTATCGATTGCCACGGACCACCTCCCACTCCCGAACTCGAGCCTCCGATTCAACCTTACCCGCGTGCCGAAATCAACCCACTCTCCTATGCCCACTGTTGCAAGCACGTCATAGGTGAATGACAATACTAGTTCGGGGGTGGGAACCATGGCGAACGAGTCCTGCGATCCAACGCCGCAACCTAGCGAGCCGGTAAAGGCTGGCACGCGCATGGTGCACTGCGTCAAATTTGGCAAGGAGATGCCGGGGTTGGACCGCGTGCCGTGGAAAGGCGAGCTCGGCAAGCGTGTTTTCGAAAACGTCTCCAAAGACGCCTGGAAGCTGTGGCTCGAGTACTCCAAGATGGTTATGAACGAATACCGCCTCAATCCTCTCGATCCCAACTCTCAGAAAATCATGGAAGAACAGATGGAGCAGTTCTTCTTCGGCGAAGGTGCCAAGCTCCCCGAGGGCTACGTTCCGCCGAAAGCCAAAGGCTAACTTCCTTCAGAAATGTTTTTTCGGGCGCTTCCCAGTATGGAGCGCCTATCTATTATCTATATGGCTTAACGGCGCGGTACGGTGTGCGCCAGCGGGTGCTCGACTGGCAACCGCGGCGCCAGCTTAAATCGCAGCTTACCGTGTGCTTCGCGCAGCGCGCTTTCCACCTGCGCCGGCTCGCTCGCCCGCGCAAACAAAAATCCCAGATAACTCGACCCCTCCGGCCAGGCGGCGATGTAGTCGTGCATTCGAGCGGTAATCTCCAGGCTGGTAATGAAATCCGTCGCGTGAGCTGCCTCTTCCCCGTCCACGCCTTCAAAAACTCCGCTTCGCGGCACCGGAATCATCATCACGCCCGAGGCCGCCTCTTCCCGCAGCGCCTCGCTGCCCGGCAACCCGAGCGCGTGCCGCAGCAACAGTTCCTCGAGCCCGATCGTTTCGCCATTCCCGAATTCAAACCGCAGCGCCCGCGCGCACAATCCGCCAATCGGCCGTGCGGCAATCTCAATCGGCCATACGCCCTTTGCGTTCAAGCGAAACTCCGCGTGCACCGGGCCGTGCGTCAGGCCCACCGCGCGAACACTCGCCAGCAACGATGCTTCGATTCCCCGCTGCTCATCCTTGGCCAGCCGCGACGGCGTCACGTAGATCGTCTCCTCAAAATACGGCCCTTCCAGCGGATCGGGTTTGTCGAAAACCGCCAGCACACGCAGCGTCCCCTCGGTCAACAGCGCCTCTACCGCTACTTCTCTGCCTTCCAGGTACCCCTCGACGATCATATGATCCCGGTTCCGCTCGCGCGTCGCCAAAACCTCCGGCGAATCCAGCAATTGTTTCAATCGCGCCGCGGCCACCAGGAATTCCTCTCGGTTGTTGGCTCGCGTCACGCCCTGGCTCGCCGACAAGGAAATCGGCTTCAACACGCATGGGTACGTTATCCCCAGCAGCGATGGCTCCGGCACCGGCTGCAAAGGCACAGGTCGAAACCACGGCACCGGCAATCCGCCATCCTGCAATACTTCCCGCATTCGCAACTTGCTACGGCACGCTTCCACACTCGCGGGATGGTTATGCGTCAATGCCAGCCCGCGCGCCACATACGCCGCCGCAACCGTCGGCCGGTCCCCGACCGCCAGAATCCCATCTACCGGCAACCCGCGCTGCGCCTCCAGCACTGCTCCCGCGGCCCCTTCCGGCAACTCAAAATGTACTGGCAACGCTTGATCGTTCCACGGGTCATGCAGCCGGCTGCAACGGTCGGTCACGTAGGCAAGCGTCACTCCGAGTTTATCGGCCGCCGCCTGAAAGGACCGTGTCTGGTAGCCAAGCTTCGTAGCAAACAGAAGCACGCGTTTTTGTCGTGAGGTCACAACCGCACTCGTATCCTTATATATAAGTCTCTGCCTGGCGCACTGTCTCTTTCATCCTGGCGATGGGGACCAACTGGTCCCGCGTCGGCTCTGCTCAACAGTACCAGGGCTCGTTCAGATAAGGCACGGTCGCGCGCGACGCCAGCACCGGTTGCGCCGCCGAATTCACCAGTTCCCACATCCGGCAAAACGTATCCGCCCTGCTGCGCTTCAACTTTTCGCTCGACGCCACCACGTCCTGAAATTCTTCGCAAACTTGATCCATCGCCGGATCGCTATGCTTCCACTGATAGACGAGTGCGTTCGCGTCAAACGGTTCCACGATCCTTCGCACTTCTTCCAGTTCCAGCAATCGCGAGCCCGCGGTGATCAGCAACCGGATCGACAGTTGCACGGGCGCCACCGCTTCCACCAGCTCCAGCCGCACGATCTGCTCGAACAAATCCGCCAGCTGCTCTTGCGTCGTCCACGGCGTAAACGGCACAAACGTCGGTTGCAGCGCAATCCCCGCCCGCCGACACTGTTCTAACGCCTGAAAGAAATCCGCCCGCGTATGATTCTTCGCCAACCTCTTCAACACTTCGTCATTCAGCGACTCCACCGCCGAAACGATAAACAGGCAGCCTGTCGCGCGCAGTGTTGCCAGCAACTCCCTGTTCTCCAATAAGTGCTGCACCTTGATGGTCACGTCGTAGGTCAGCTGTGGAAACTCACGGTGCAACTGCTCGACAAGCGGAATGGCGTGCCCGGTCCCATTAAAAAAATCCGGATCACCAAACGTGATGTGTCGCGCACCTGCCGCCACCTGCTGCCGAATATCCGCCAGCACCACTTCCCGGTCCACCACACGAAACACGCCTTCGTACACCGGCACGATCGGGCAATGCCGGCAGTGGTGCTTGCAGCCGCGGCTCGCTTCCGTGTACCCCACCACGCGATGTTCCCCCGATGGCAGCACTAGATGCGCGTACCACTTCAGCGCCGGCAGCCCCGCGCGGTCCGGCACCTGAAACCGTAACCGTCCCAGCGAAATATTCGAATCGAGTGCATGAATCTGTGGCAGCGCCGAGAGCCCGTCGAGATGCTCTGCCAGGTCCACCAACGCCTGCTCAAACTCTCCGCCCAGCAGGCTGCTGATACCCCGTGCGCGAAACACTTCCGCCGCAAGGGGTGCGTACAAACCGTAGGCGCACAACTGCGCCTTAGGATTCAGCTTCCGAACCGTCTCGATCAATTCCAGCGTCAGCCGCGTTGCCGTGTGCATCGGCACATAAAACGCAATCAGTCCCGCCTGCTCAATCGCTTCCTCGTTCACCGGTTCGCGCGAAAGATCCATACACATCACCGCATGGCCCCGCTTGCGCAGCCACGCCGCCGGCGACGCCAGCCCAAACGGCTGCCGCCCCATCTCGTAGGTCGAAATCAACGCGATCTTCACGATGCCATTATAGCCGCTCCGCGGGAGGCCGCGATTTCGGTTATCATAGAAATCCATCTCCACTCCGAAAGGACGTTCCGGATGCCCATCTCCGCAGCAAATTCCTTCAGTACCCGCGACACGCTCAGTGTCGGCGCCCAAAAATTTGAAATTCACCGCCTCGAGAAGCTCGAAGCGCAAGGCCTCGGCTCTCTTTCTCTCCTTCCCTTCTCCCTGCGCATCCTGCTCGAAAATCTACTGCGCTTCGAAGATGGCCGCTTCGTGCACGCCGATGATATTGGTGGGCTCGCAAAGTGGACTCCCAACGGCCCGCAAAAAGAAACCGCCTTCATGCCCGCGCGCGTCCTTCTTCAGGATTTCACCGGCGTTCCCGCCGTGGTCGACCTCGCCACCATGCGCGAAGCGATGCAGAGACTCGGCGGCAACCCTAAACGCATCAATCCGCTTTTCCCCGCCGAACTGGTTATCGACCACTCCGTCCAGGTCGACAGCTTTGGCAATCGCCAGTCCTTCGGCTTGAACGCCGAACTCGAATTCCAGCGCAACATTGAACGCTACGAATTCCTCCGCTGGGGCCAGAACGCTTTCCGCAATTTCAAAGTCGTTCCGCCGGACACCGGCATCTGTCATCAGGTGAACATCGAATATCTCGCGCGCGTGGTCTGCGCCATGCCCAATGGCAATCGCCTCGAAGCCTATCCCGACTCGCTCGTCGGCACCGACTCGCACACCACCATGGTCAATTCCCTCGGCGTCTTCGGCTGGGGCGTTGGCGGCATTGAAGCAGAGGCCGCCATGCTCGGCCAGCCGCTCTCCATGCTGGTTCCTGAAGTCGTCGGCTTCAAGCTCCACGGGCGCTTGAGCGAAGGCGCCACCGCCACCGACCTGGTTCTCACCGTCACGGAAATGCTGCGCAAGAAAGGCGTCGTCGGCAAATTCGTGGAGTTCTACGGCTCTGGCCTTTCCACCCTCAGCGTCCCCGACCGCGCCACCATCGCCAACATGGCCCCCGAATACGGCGCCACCATGGGCTTCTTCCCCGTCGACAACGAAACTCTCGCGTATCTGCACTTCACCGCGCGCGGCCACGAACAGATCGCCCTCGTCGAAGCTTATTGCAAGGAGCAACTGCTCTTCCGTACCGACAGCACTCCCGAGCCCCTGTTCAGCGACAAGCTGGAACTCGATCTCAGCGCCGTCGAGCCCACCGTCGCCGGTCCCAAGCGTCCGCAGGACCGCGTCTCTCTCAAGAACGCCAAGTCTTCCTTCATCAAGGTCGTCGAAGGCGTGCCCGCAAAGGAAGTCTCCGTCAAAAATAACGGCGACAATTTCCCGCTTTCCAGTGGCGCCGTCGTCATCGCCGCCATCACCAGTTGCACCAACACCTCGAATCCGTCACTGATGCTCGGCGCCGGACTGCTCGCCAAGAAAGCCGTGGAGCGCGGCCTCAAGGTGAAGCCGTGGGTGAAAACCAGTCTCGCGCCCGGCTCCAAGGTGGTCACCGATTATCTCCAGGCTTCCGGCCTCATCAACTATCTCGAACAACTCAAATTCCATCTCGTCGGCTACGGCTGCACCACCTGCATCGGCAACAGCGGCCCTCTGCCTGAACCCATCGGCGCGGCCATCAAGGAAAATAATATGGTCGCTGTCGCGGTGCTCAGCGGCAACCGCAATTTCGAAGGCCGCGTCCACCCGCTTGTTCGCGCCAACTACCTTGCTTCTCCGCCACTCGTCGTGGCTTACGCCCTCGCCGGTCGCATGGATCTCGACCTGACTACCGAACCGCTCGGCACCGATCCCAGCGGCAAGCCCGTCTACTTGCGTGAAATCTGGCCTACGCCGCAGGAAGTCGAAAGCACCGTGCGCGCGTCCGTCACCACGGAGCAATACCGCAAGGAATACAGCGAAGTGTTCGAAGGCGACACCCGCTGGAAAGCCATGAAAGTCACCGAGGGCGACATTTACAAATGGGATCCCAAGTCCACCTACATCAAGCTTCCTCCGTACTTCGAGAACATGCCCAAGAACCCGCCGCCACTCTCCGACATTCACGGCGCACGCGTCCTCGCGGTCCTCGGCGACAGCGTCACCACCGACCACATTTCTCCCGCCGGCTCAATTGCGGTTGAATCCCCTGCCGGCAAATACCTCATCGCTTACGGCGTCAAGCCGCACGAGTTTAATTCCTACGGCGCGCGCCGCGGCAATCATGAAGTCATGATGCGCGGTACCTTCGCCAACATTCGGCTGCGCAATCAACTGGCTCCCGGCACCGAAGGTAGCTGGACGCTCCACCTCCCCGACGGCGAAAAAATGTTTATCTACGACGCTTCGGTGAAATACCGCGAGGAGGGTGTTCCGCTAGTCGTGATTGCCGGGAAAGAATACGGCTCTGGTTCCTCGCGCGACTGGGCTGCCAAAGGCACGCGCCTGCTCGGCATCCGCGCCGTGCTCGCTGAAAGCTATGAACGTATCCACCGCAGCAATCTCGTCGGCATGGGCGTTCTTCCGCTCGAATTCAAGCCGGGAGAAAACCGCGAAACCCTCGGCCTGACCGGCCACGAAGTCTTCGGCATCGAAGGCGTCGCCACTCTTACACCGCGCAAGGAAGCTACAGTTCACGCCAAATCCAAAGACGGCAGCGTGAAAACCTTCAAGGCCCTCATCCGCGTGGACACGCCCGAAGAAGTCAGCTACTACAAACACGGCGGCATTCTGCAGTACGTGCTCCGCCAGATGCTCGAATAGACTTGACTCATAGGTATGAGTCAAATGAACTCATACTATGACTAAGCGCCTTCAGGTTATCCTCCAGGATCCCGAGTATCGCGAGATTCAGCGGATGGAGTGTTTCAGGAAATCCTGCATCGCTATGCCGCCATTCATCGTCGCGACGCGATTCAACCGGCGTTCGCACCATTTCGCAGTAATGCGGGAGCACCACATCTCTCAAATACTGACCTTCGATTCTGGATTCGACACCCTTCCCGGGGTGACTCGAATCGCCTGACGCGCACTCGTCCCTTCAAGTTGTCGCGATTACGCTGCCTGGGGACTTCTGCTCTTCAGGACAAACAGCAGGATCACTCCGCCAATCACCGACGCCGCGCTGGCCACCTGCGCATTGGACATGCCCAGAATCCATGGCGGGTTGATGCGGATGATTTCCACCAGAAATCGCGCGATGCCCGTCAGAATCAGGTAAGCGCAAAAAATTCGCCCGGCCGCTTTGTGCTCCCGCACAGCTTTTCCGCCCAGATACCACAGCAGCGCCCCGATCGCGCACCAGGCAAAAAACTCGTACAGCGGCGTAGGATGAACCCTCTCTGTCGTCGGCACCACGCCATTCGGAAAACTCATCCCCCAGGGCAGTGAAGTCGGCTTCCCATAATCGCCATCGCCCGAGAGAAAGCACCCGATTCGCCCAAGCGCATACCCGAACGAAGCCGCGGGCGAACACGCATCCAGAAATTCCAGCACGGGCAATCGCGCCCTCCGCCCCATCCACAACATCGTCCCGAATCCGCCCAGGAATCCTCCGAACCACGCAAATCCGTACCGGCTGAACAGCAACGGCAGCGGATCCGTGAAGAACACCACGGGGTCCTCCAACAGGTGGTACAGTTTCGCGCCCGCAATCCCAGCAATTCCCGCCATCGTGATCATGAAAAATGCGTCGGCCTTCATTCCACGCCGGTTGAAGTCCGCCTGCAGGATGTAAGCCGCACTGATCAGCGCCAGCGCAACCATCAATCCAAATGTCGGCAGAAAAAGCGGCCCCAAATGTAGGTAAGGAAGCATTCGATAATTGGATGAACCAGTAAAAAGTATACACGAGCGCTACGCCGAAACTGGTTTCCCTCCAATGTGCAACGCAAATCCAAGCGCGAGCCAAGTGGCCAGCGCCACCCATTCCGCGATGGTGAAATGTCCTGGCACCCCCGGTAGCAACTTCATCAGCACCAGCATCAACGATACGCACGCGCCTACGGCTGCAACCACGCGCAATTTCAGCCTTCGCTCTACCAGCAGGAACGACGTGCACGCCGCCAGCCATCCGAACGCCGACGCCATCGACCCCACTTCGCTTACCGGCACCAGCAGCGCATCCCCCAGCAACAGTCCCACCAGCGTTGCCAACCCTACCCCCGCGATTGCCACCTTCGGCGTCTGATAGCGCTCGTGCACTGCCCCGAACACACCCGGAATCGTTCGCCTGCGCCCGAACGCGTACAACAAACGCGTGGACGCCACAAAATTCCCGTTGAACACCTGCAGCAACGCCACCAGCGCGATCCCGAGAATCAGTCGTGGCACCCACACTGTGTGCGTACCCTGTTCAAACGCAATCGCGGTGGCAAATCGCTTGCCCAGCAGACTCGGCCACGGTGCCGCGTAACTCACC
>Ga0335077_10011824_pt1 | contig 10908 bp, 7 predicted proteins | sample Lox_Sample_31_FD_207151 | JGI IMG/M metagenome (GOLD analysis project Ga0335077, IMG submission 207151) | Soil microbial communities from Loxahatchee National Wildlife Refuge, Florida, United States - Lox_Sample_3.1 | ecosystem: Environmental > Terrestrial > Soil > Wetlands | place: USA: Florida...
GGGGACGGAATCGAGGAAAACGGAAGGACTCGCACGACAGAGCGAATCTTAGGGATCGGTTGATCAGATTTACCACGAAACTGGAAAGGCTGTCAACACCTGATTGAAGCGCGCCGTGGCGCAGGCACTCCTGCCTGTACCCATGGGCCCCGCCGGCCCACCGAACTTCATGAAAACCCCGTGCCGGCGATGTGGCGCGGGCACTCGTGCCGCGTCCCACTCATGGGGACGCTTGCCGGGCGTGTACTGTGTCGCTGGCAACGAGGGGTTTTCGAAGCTGCCGCGTCGGCACTCCCGCCGACGCTTTTGGCCGCCTCGAACTCCTGTGCCCCCATTGAAAAACGCTTTGTTGCGTTTCAAAGAGCCGCCGAAGCGCAAGGTGATTGGATTGCGCACCAGGACATTGCCGGGCGCCTGCGGCTGATGTGTGATGGGATTCAGGCCGGCGCGTTGTTGAACCAGTTGTTCGCGTTCAGATCGGTGTTGCGCAACTCTTCCCAGGCTCTGCCTCAATATTGATTTGGTACCGCCGTGAGTAATCAGTTGGATCTGCCCCCGAGCCGCGGCCGTACTCGGCATCGGCGGGCGAGGTGGCCACGCGAAACTCCTCCACGCGGTCGATACTCACGGTATTGGCCACCATCGCATTGAATGGGCCGTTCAGGATATTGTTCTGGGTGTTGATGCCGTCGGTGGTGTGATTGATGGCGCCTGTCTGGCTGCCATTGATGTTGACCCCTTCTGTGCCATTGATCACCACCCGGGCCTGCGTAGCCACCAGATCGCGAGCATTGCGGCCCACCAGCGGAAGGTCCAGGATCCGGCGCGCCTCCACGACGCTTCCTACCGAGGCCGTGGTGGCGTTCACCTCGGTTGAGGCGGCCTTCACCTCAACGGTCTCGGTGGTCTGTCCGAGGTCCAGCGTCACATTGACGTTGGTCTGCGACCCCACCGCGAGTTCCACGTCGGCAACCATCGACCGGCGAAAACCGTGGCGGTGTTCGTAGCTTTGACCACGGCCCCAACCACGTGGCCTCCCGATGGGTCTGTTACGGTGCCTGAGACAGTCGCCCGGTGGTCTGTGCGGAGACGGCGGAAGCGAACAGAAGCGTCCCGTAGCAGCGCAAGGAGGTGGCGCTCGCTAACCTTGCGAACCTCCCCGAGTCCTTGTCTTGTTCTGGAGCCTGTGGGGCAGCCTACTGGGGAAGGGCGTCCGTGTCAATGCGTTCCTGTGGCTCAATACGAGTATTCAGAGGTGTGAACCAGGCTGGAAGATCTTTCCTCAGTAAGTCTGCCAATCGAGGAACCAGCGGTCCGTGCAGCCGGGGGCGGTGCCGCGGGCGATGTAGATCATTCCGCCATCGCCCCAGGCCAGCCCAACCTTCTTCTCGCTATCGATCTGCCAGCAGAACTGGGGCTTGGCCGGGTGATCCTGATGCTCCCACCACAATTCCGACTGAATGCGGCTGGGGTAGCCTCCGACCTTCGTGCGCCGGACATTCTCGAAATCCGGACCGGGCTCGAGGTCGTCGGGGAACGGAATCTCGGGATCGTCGCGGGTTGGGTAATCCGCGCGTTCCTCCCAGCGGCATTCGAAACCACGTTCGAGGCGCCCGGCATCGCCCGGCGGGGCGAGCGGCGCCAGGTCGAACAGCGATTTGTAGGTCCGCAGGCACCAATCTTTTCCGTTCTCCTGGTGGCGCGGCCCGGTCTGCGGCGCGACGAAAAAGGTGATCAGCTTGACGTCCTCGAGCAGCGGGGGTACGGCCGGCGCGCCCGCCAGGTTCAACTGGCAGACGAAGAGCAGCGGCTTGCCTTTCCAGGCGGGCCACCGTTCCTCCGGACCGGCCAGCGGCTTCCTTCCGAAATTCGATGCCGACAGGTTGTTCGTCGGACGGAAGCCGCCAACCTGCAGAACGGACGTTCGCCGAGTGTTCAGCCGTGCGAATCCGGCAGGGTCGCTTACTCTTTCCACCTGGGATGAAGGCGTTCACCAGGGCCTCATATGAGTGCCTGCGATTTTCCCGAGGCCGCTGTGGCAAATAAGTTGCTCCCTACACAACCCGAGGGAGGTTCAAAGATGACGCGCAACTTGGCTCTGGTCACTGGTCTAGGCCTCATTCTGGCGCCGGCCATCTGGTGTCAAACCGCACCCGCCGACCACCAGAGCGTTCCAATTTACCGTGTAACGGTGGTCGAGCGCACGGTAAAAGCGGTGAATTATCGCTATCGCAGCGGCCCCACGCCGATCGATTTCCGAGGCACCGTCCTGCTGCCCAAGGCGAAAGGTGAAGCGATCGTCGAATCCAAAGCGGGACGCATCGACATCGACGCCCGGTTCGATCATCTGGAAGCGCCCGGACGGTTCGGGTCCGAGTATCTGACCTATGTCCTGTGGGCGATCACTCCGGAAGGCCACGCCAAGAATCTGGGAGAGGTGCTGCCCGGCAGTTCGGACCACGCCCATTTGCATGTCACTACCGACCTGCAGACTTTCGGCCTGCTCGTGACGGCCGAACCGTATTCCGCCGTACGGCTTCCCAGCGATGTGGTGGTATTGGAGAACGAGGTTCGTCCGGAGACGGTGGGCGGCATCCAGCAGATCCAGGCGCGATACGAGCTTCTGCCGCGCGGCGAGTATACCTACAACGTTCCCGCGGACCTGAAGAACAACGTGGTGGAGGGCGAAAAGCTGCCGATGGATCGCTATGAAGCGCTGCTGGAACTATATCAGGCACAGAATGCCGTGCAGATTGCCAGGTCTTTGGGTGCTGACCGGTATGCGCCCGATGTTTTCAACAAGGCCGAGGCTCAGTATCGCAACGCGCAAGAGATGCAGTTGCGGCGCGCCGATCGCAATACCGTGGTGACCGCGGCCCGCCAGGCCGCACAGACCGCCGAGGATGCCCGTGCGATTGCCGAAAGGCGGCAGCGCGATGACCAACTCTCGCAAACACAAGCGCAGCTCGCGCGCGAGCAGGAGTTGAGAGCGAAGGCCGAAGCTGATCTCCAGGCGGCGCGCAGCCAGTCGTCCGCCGACCGCACGCAACTGGAGCAGGAGCGCTCGTACCGGCAGCAAGCCGAGGCTCCAGCGGCCGCCGCCTCAGCGGTGCCGCCACCGCCGCCTCCGCAACCTGCCGTGGCACAGACTCAGCCGGCCATCCAGACTCAGCCTGCAATCGAGACGCAGGCTGCCGTTCCCGATCCCCAGAGACTCGAGCTCCGGCAAAGGGTCCAACAGCAGCTCAACTCAACGCTCCCCACTCTCGATACACCCCGCGGGCTGGTGATCACTCTTCCCGATACGGATTTCCGCGGCTCGGCCTTGAGCCCCGTGGTCTACGGCAGCCTGATGCGCGTCGCGGCCGTGGTTTCCGCGAATCCCGGATTGTATGTCGCGGTCGAGGGCCATACGGATAACGCCATGAGCGATTCGCGCGCCGAGGAATTCTCTTACGAGCGAGCGGCCGCAGTCCGCGAGGAACTGGCGCGCGCCGGCATCCCGGTGAACGCCATGTCCACCAGGGGCCTGGGCGCGAGCCGTCCCGTCGTCTCGAATGCCACGGCATCCGGACGCGAAGAGAATCGCCGCGTGGAAATCGTGATCTCGGGCGACCCGATCGGCACCATGCCCGCCTGGGACCGAACCTATGCCGTGGTTCCGCAGCGGTAAGTTGAATCGGTGGCGCAAGCGTTGGTTCTTGCGCCATCACCCTTCCTCTCTATTTGATATATACGTGCGCCATATGTATAATCCCCAGATATGGGGAATACTGATATTGCGGCCCGCGACCTGCAAAAGGGCAGCGCGGAGATGATCGTTCTCGCGCTGCTCGAAGCACGTTCCCGCCACGGATACGAACTGGCAAAACTGATCGAATCCCAATCGAAAAGCAAGCTCCAGTTTCATGTGGCGTCGTTGTATCCGCTGCTCTACCGGCTGGAGCGGAAGCTGCTGGTGGAGGGCCGCTGGGTGGAGAAGGCCGGCGAGCGGCGCCGCCGGTTTTATCGGCTGACTCCCGCGGGCCGGCGCGCACTGGCCGCCCATCGCCGCACCTGGCGCGAGTTTGTCGCCGCCCTGAACCACCTCACGGGGTTCAGCCATGCATGACTGGCGCGATTACGTGCGCGGTCATCTGCCGCCGCTCGCAGTGGGGCCGCATCGCGAGAATGGCATCGTCGAGGAGTTGGCACTGCAGCTCGATCAGGCTTACAGCGAGGCTCTGGCCGCCGGCGTCTCCGAAGCGGAAGCAGCCAGCCGCGCCGAAGGCCAGATCGCCGATTGGGCGGCCCTGGCCCGCGAGATCAACGCCGCCGAGCGCGGCGCCGAAGCGCCCCGTGGGAGCCCTCCCGGCCTCTTTTCGGACGCCATCCGCGACGTTCATTACGCGGCCCGCTTCTTTGCGCGCAACCCGGGATTCGGAGCCATTGCGGTAGCCACCCTGGCTTTTGGCATCGGCGGCAATACCGCCATCTTCACGATGGTGGACGCCGTAGCGCTCCGCAGTTTGCCCTACCCGCAGCCGTCCCGCCTGGCAGCCATCGAGACCCGCAAGGCGCAGCAACCGGAAATCGAAGCCTGGACGTCGGCCCTCGATTTCTTCGATATCCGCGACCAGTCGTCCACGTTCGCTACGATGGCTGCGCTCTCGCCAGTCTGGAGCGTGATCCTGACCGGCCGCGGAGACGCCGAACGCCTCGAGACACTGTACGTCTCGGCCGATCTGTTCCCCATGCTGGGGGTGAGCGCCGAGATCGGACGCACGTTTCTGCCCGAGGAGGATCGGCGGGCGCGCCCCTCCAATGTGGTGATATTGTCGCACTCTCTGTGGCAGCGCCGCTTCGGGGGCGACCGCAATGTTTTGGGCACCAGCGTCAGCCTGGACGGGGGCGTCTACAACGTGATCGGTGTGCTGCCAGCCGGCTTCCGCTATGCGGGCGAGCCGCTGGCCGGTACGGCATCGGAGATCGACGCCTGGTTCCCCTTGTCCGCGAACCCGCTCGCAGGCTCCGTGCGCGGCCTGCGCTTTCTCAAGGTGGCCGGCCGGATGAAGCCGGGCGTCTCGCTGGAGCAAAGCGAGGAGGAAATCCGGCGAATTGGGACGCGCCTTGCGGAGCGATACCCGGACACCAATCGCGGATTCGTCTACAGCGCTCAGCCCCTGAGCGTGCAGGTGACTGGACGCTTCCGCGGGGCGATGATGCTGCTGCTCTCGACCGTGGGCTTCGTGCTCCTGATGGCCTGCGCCAATGTGGCGAATCTATTGTTGGCCCGGGCGTCCGCGAGGCTTCGTGAGATCTCCATTCGAACCGCCATGGGAGCCTCGCGCTTTCAACTGCTGCGCCAACTACTGACCGAAGGTTTCGTCCTCGCGGTCGCAGGCGGGATTACGGGACTCGGCGTAGCTTACGGTGCTCTGCGATTGCTCCTTCGTACCGCTCCGGCGACACTGGTACATGGCGCAGAGGTGGCGCTCGATGGCCGGGCGCTGCTCTTCACATCGCTGGCGGTCTTGCTGTCCACGCTGCTGGCAGGCTTGCCGCCGGCATGGCGGATGGTGCGGGCCGATATCGAGTCCGCCCTGCGGGCATCGGGCAGAGGCCTGACGGCCGGGCACCATCGGCTCCGCTCTGTGCTGGTGGTGGTGCAGGTGGCAGCAGCGCTGGTGCTGATGGTGGGCGCGGGTTTGCTGATTCGCAGCTTCGAGCGCCTCCTGAATGTCGATCCCGGCTTCCGCCCCGCCAACCTCGTCACCATTACGACAATGATGCCCCCAGGCGCGCAGACTCCCGAACGGCGCACCGCGCTCCTGCGGACCATGCGGGACTCGCTCGCCGAAGTGCCCGGCGTTCAGAGCGTCGGCGCGGTGAGCCGTCTTCCATTGCTCGGATCGAATCTCGGCGTCTGGCTGTTCGTCGAGGGTAAGTACCTCCCGGGAGAGCCCGGGTACGACGTCGAGTACCGCGTCGCCACTCCAGACTACTTCGCGACCATGGGCATTCCTCTGCGCGCCGGACGCCTGTTTGACGAGCACGATGATGCCAACCCGGCCGCCGCAATCCTGATCAACGAGACCGCAGCCCGTAAGTTCTGGCCCGGCGAGGACCCCGTCGGCAAACGCGTGAAACTCGGTACGCCTCCGGAGCGTGCTCCCTGGATTACGGTTTTGGGTGTCGTCGGCGATGTGCGGCACGTAGGTCTCGACACCGGCCCGCGCCCCGAAGTCTACCGTCCTTATGCGCTTAACCCGTTGGGAAACCCGATCCTGGTGATCCGCACGGCTTCCGATCCCGCTCCAGTGATCGGTATGCTGAGCGCGAGAGTGCGGTCGGTGAGCGCCGGCGTTCCGGCGTACAACGTTTTCCAGATGCAAGACCTCGTGGACCGATCGGCCGCCCAAAGGCGCTTCGTCATGCTGCTGCTCACGGGTTTTGCGACGGCGGCACTCCTGCTGGCGGGCGTCGGAATCTATGGAACGGTGTCGCAGGCGGTGACACAGCGGACCCAGGAGATCGGCCTGCGAATGGCCTTAGGCGCGTCGCCGGGAGCCGCGCTGCGGATGGTGTTCCGGCATGGCTCTGTCCTTACGGGAGCGGGAATCGCGGCCGGATCGCTCGCGGCCGCCGGTCTCACGCGGCTCATGAGCAAGTTGCTCTTCGAAGTCCGGCCCCTCGATCCGCTCTCGTTTGCCGCGGCAGCCATTGTCCTGGGCGGATTCGCGGCGCTGGCATGCTATATTCCCGCGCGCCGCGCGACTCGCGTGGACCCGTTGGTGGCGCTCCGGCAGGAGTAGCGGGGCAGGCTTGAACCTGGCGCGCGGGGTCAGCACCGTGTCGCGATCATCAGGCCCGTCGGACCCGGCAGGCGTACATGCCGCACGTCCGCGAAAGCCGCGCCCTTCAGCCACTCGGCGTATTCCACCGCGCTGTAACTGCTCCCGCCGGCGGTGCCCACCAGCATGTTCAGTGCGAACAGCGCGCCGAATTTCGGCGATGTCTTGTCCGGTTCGAGGATGAAATCCTGAATCACGATCCTCCCGCCCGGGGCCAATGCGTCGCGGCATCTTCGGAGCAGATCCCCATTCTCCCCGGCGCTGAGCATGTGGCAGATTGCCGAAAGAAACACGAGGTCGTAGTTCTGCCCCAGAGAGTCGACGCGCAGATCGCCCGCGCGGACGGAGACGCGATCCGCGACCCCCGCCTCCTGGATGTGCCTCTGCGCAATCGGCCCCACCGTCGCGAGATCCAGGATATCGGAGAGCAATCCGGGATGGGTTTTGGCAAACGCGATCGAATATGCTCCCGAACCTCCGCCGACGTCCAACATCCGCCGCACTCCCGCCGCATCGACAGCCCGTACCACAAGGGGCGCTCGCTCGCTGGCATTCCGGTGCATGGCGGCGATGAATGCTTGCGTCCAATCCTCGCCGCGGTCGGCGATTCCCTCATACGCCACCGCAGTGCCCGCACGGACACTATCCGTCAGGTTCGACCATCGAGACCACAGATGGGCCGTGTGCAGCAGGCCGGGGCGGGCGTTGTCCGGCGATGCCGCACAGAAATAGCGCCGGGCCGCCGGGCCGTTTCGAAACACGCCCTCGCTCTTCGCCAGGAGGCCCATGGCGGTCAAGGCGTTCAACAGCAATTCCGTGGCGCGCGGGTTGGCTCCGACCCTGTTTGCCACGGCCTCGGCGCCGGCGCCCTCGCCAACGGCCGTAAAGACGTCGAGTTCGAGCGCCGTCAGGACGACACGGCTCTCCTGAAATCCGCGAATCCGGTCGTTCAGGTCATCGGGGAGCATCCCCGCGGCGTCTCGTGCGCGAAGTGCCTGGCGCATTCTGTCGCGGTTGGTCACGATCTCCGCCTTCAAATCGGAGGTGTTTGTCCTCGTCAGACGCTCCACCGGCACGTGCTTCTGGAAATGCGACTCGACGATTTCGGCCACGTCCTCCGGAGTTACTCCCGAATACCAGGTGCCTTCGGGATAGACCACCAGGTTCGGCCCGTGCTCGCAGAGTCCCAGCGAGCCGCAGGTGGTGATTTGCACTTCGTCATCCAATTTCCGCGCCACGATTTCGCGCCGCAAAGCATCGATCACCCGGCCGGAGCCACGGGCGGAACAGCAGGGCAGACCTTCGGGTTTCTGTTGGTCGCACACGAATACGTGAAAGCGGAATGGCTCCATGAACGACGCCTTTCTGGATTTCAGAGTATCAGACTTCTTGGACTGATGTTGAGAAGAACCGCACTAGGTCTTGTTGTGAGGCTCTGGCTTGTGGGGCACCTGAGGCTTGCGCCACAAAGCTGATACCGCTTTCCTGAGTTTACCGGTCATCCACGTTCGGACGACCTTCGGATGCCGTCCCTTGTCCATACCCGATTCCATTTTACCGCCGTCTGACGGCCGTGGCGGAGTTTGAGACCTCAAACGCAGCCCCGCTGAAGAACCCCCTTGACCATCATTCCGAGCTTCATGAACTCGGTATACTCGGACGGCTTCCTGAAATATCCGGAGATTGCGAGTTCCGTAAGGGCGGAGCGCTCTTTGACCATCTCAGCGGTAGATACCACCAGCACCGGCGCATCGTGAAGCCTGCCACTCTTACGCAAGTGTTGCAGAACCTCGCTCCCGCTTTTCTTCGGAAGGTTCAAATCCAAAAGCACCAGATCCAGGCGCGGGGCGGCCGAGTCCTGTTCCGCTTCATCGATAAAGAGCATGGCGGCATGGCCGTCCTGCACCACGTGGACCTCGGCATCGATCTGAGCCGTCTCCAGCGCTTCACGGATCAGGAACAAATCACTCTTGCTGTCCTCCACTACCAGAATCCGCGCCCGCATGGGAAGCGGTGGGTCCGGCGGGGAGGGTGAAGAAGAAGGTTGATCCCTTGCCGGGCTCCGATTCGACCCAGATGCGGCCATGATAGCGTTCGACAATCCGCTGACAGATCGCCAAACCCATACCGGTGCCGGAATACTGGTCTGCGGAGTGCAATCGCTTGAATAAGCCAAAGATCGTCTCCTTATACTCGGGCTCAATGCCAATCCCGTTATCACGGACCGCCAGGAGCCACTCGTCCCCTTGACGGCGGGCCGTAACACGGGCTTCGATCGGAACCCCGCGCCGCCTGTATTTGACCGCGTTGCCGACGAGGTTCTGAAACAGTTGCTGGAGATGCGCCGGGTTAACGGGCAGGAACGGCAGGGAGTCCGCCTCGACCTTCGCTCCAGCCTCCGATATGGCGCTGGACAGGCTCACCAGGGCCGCCTGAAGAGCCTCTTGTGCGCTGGCCAGCTTGCTGGGCGGCTCGAATTTGGCAACCTGAGTGTAAGTCAGCAGGTCTTGCAGCAGTTGTTCCATACGAAGCGCGCTCTGCCGTACATTGTCGAGGAATTCCACCGCCCGGCCCTCCAGCTTCGACCGGTAGCGCCCTTCGAGCAGTTCGCTGAAGATCTTGATGCCGCGGAGAGGCTCTTGAAGATCGTGGCTCGCGGAATAGGCAAACTGTTCCAGGTCCTGGTTGGCGCGGCGAAGTTCCTCTTCGATCCGCTTCTGATCGTGGATCTCGGTGCTGGAGCCGATCCACATGGTGATTTTTCCGTCGGCGCCTCGCATCGGCAAGGCGCGGCTCAGATGCCACCGGTACTCGCCGTCCGCCCTGCGGAAGCGGTGCGTGAACTGGAAAGGTTCACCCGAAGCCAGGGCAGCACGCCACACCCGTACGTTCTCCTTCACGTCATCGGGATGGATGAACTGGGTCCATCCCCAGCCGCGAATCTGTTCGAACGACAACCCGGTGAAATCCATCCACTGGCGGTTGAAGTATGTGACCTCGCCGGCAGCCGCGGCTGTAAAGATTTTCTGCGGCATGGACTCCGCCATGAAGCGCAGGCGTTCGGCGGCATCGCGAATCTCCTGTTCCGCCGCCTTTTGGGCGGTGATGTCGCGCGCCGCGCCGAACCATTCGACGATTTCGCCGTGCTCGTTCAGCAGCGGAACGGCGCGAGAGAAGGTCCAGCCGCGCGAGCCGTCCACCCGGATAACCTGGTGCTCCAACTGGAAAACCGTCTTGTCCCGAATCGCCGCCCGGATTGCCGAAAGGACTTGGGCGCGATCGTCCGGGTGAATGTATTCCTCCAGCCACGTGCGGCTGGGGCGTTCCGTATCGGCGATGAAATCCTTGCCGTGCAGCAGGCGCATTTCTCGCCAGTCGGAACTCATCCGGTAAATGACATCCGATGTGGCCGTGACGAAAGCGCGGAAGCGCGCCTCCGAGCGCGCGATCTCCTGAACGCTTTCGCGCCGTACGCGCTGCAGGTTCAAGGTGCCCTCAACGCGCGCCACCAGTTCCCTTGCGCTAAAGGGCTTGACGATGTAATCGTCGGCGCCCGCTTCGATTCCCTCGGTGCGCGCCTCTTCACCGGCGCGGGCAGAGACCAGCAGCACCGGCACTTCCCGCAAGCGCGGGTCGGCACGCACCTCCCGGAGAAGTCCAAAGCCGTCGAGAACGGGCATCATCACATCGGCAAGAACGATGTCCGGCACTTTTTCTTGTGCCGCCTGAAGCGCTGCCATGCCATCCCCGACCGCGGTTACCTCGTATCCATTGCCGAGGATCCGCGAGATGTGGTCCCGCATATCCGCGTTGTCGTCCGCCAGGAGTACGCGCGGGTGCGCGGCCGACGACTCTCCGGCCCGTGGACGCCCGGAATCGTCCGAAGGATGTGCCAGCCAGGAGAGCGCTTCGCCGGCGAATGCCTCCCTGCGGACAGTCGTATTGTCTGGAAGTGCGCTTGTGGAGACCTGCTCGTCGGGAAGATGACCGCACCCCAAGGGGACGGCCACGGAAACGACCGTGCCATACCCCGGACGGCTCTCCGCCGTGATGGTTCCTCCATGCAGTTTCACCA
>Ga0335077_10011825_pt1 | contig 10908 bp, 8 predicted proteins | sample Lox_Sample_31_FD_207151 | JGI IMG/M metagenome (GOLD analysis project Ga0335077, IMG submission 207151) | Soil microbial communities from Loxahatchee National Wildlife Refuge, Florida, United States - Lox_Sample_3.1 | ecosystem: Environmental > Terrestrial > Soil > Wetlands | place: USA: Florida...
CACGGAAGGCATCGATTCCGGCTCAAGCCTGGCACGGCCGGCGTCTGAGTTCCCCCGGGGCTGGTGACTGTGCCGCAGTAGATTGTAGATGATTTACAGTCCTGTACGCATCTATTTCGAAGCGGATGCAATTCCACGTCTAATATAGTTAGGTTGCTTTGCAATCAGCAACTTACGTTGATACGTGGCGCACAGAGACCTGGTTCGGAGCCCACATTCAACCGCCGAGACGGAGTGAATCCAGATTCAAATCGACGACATGGACCGCTGGCGCAGCGACGGCCATGCGGGAACCGACGCAACAGCGTTGAGGAACTTCCGGATGTCCTTCGCGGACGCAAATTCCAAAGGTCCGAACGGAGTGGCGACAAGAACAGAGGAGATCTCTCCGTTCTTATTCAGGAAGGGCGTTCCCGGACCGCTGTTCACGATTTCCTTGTCGTCATAAGACAGAGAGGACGGATCCGTGTCCTCCTCCAGCGGCAGCACAGGAATCTGCAGGGCGGCGCGAGCCATGGGCGAGACGAAATCAATGCAGGCCAGGTTCAGACCGAGGGGGTAGAATCCAAAATCCCGGAATTTGGCTGGAAACGGCGTTCCATTAACAACGATGTTGACCTGCTGTTTCACCTCGGTCCAGGTCTGCCGCTCCTCATATCTCTTGACGACGTCGAACGTCGTGATCACATCGCATGTGTCATTGGGAAAGCCAACCGCCTGCGCAATCAACACCTCTTTGTCCTTGCCGTCCTTGTCGCGACGTGTTTCCGTGACCGTGACAGTGATCGTGTTCGAAGCAGGAGCGGGATGGACCACCGAAGCGGCTTCCAGGGTCTCGGCATGTGCGGGGTTGCTCGCGAATAGCCCGGCCGCAGAGAGGGCGAGGATAGCACCAAAAGTCTTCATACAGACCTCCGGATGAATGAGTGAGAAGGTATTTCTACCGCCGGCGACCTCTAAAATAGGACGACTGCCGCGCGAGCACTTTGCGGGACAACAATTACTCCGCGATCGGTTCCGGCCAAGGCGAGGTGAATCTAAGATGTTGCAGAATAAATGGTTGGTTCGAATGGGGGTCGGGATCTTCTCTTGATTGTGACCGCTGTGGGTTACCTTCGGTACGCGTTCGGACCAAGGTGGAATGTCAGATTTGGGGCGTTAATGGCGCAATTGAGGTTTTCAGCGGGATCCAACAAGCCGGCCGATGCAGACGCAGAACTGCGTCGCCCGATCGGGCAGAAATACCGTAGCATGGATGCCCGCGGCAATTCCAGAGTCACGATGGTTTTCGGCCCTCATGCGGCGTCGGCGGCTTTTGATGGCCGGGCCGGCAGAGGGCATTTGCATCGGCATACCATCACTGCTGGATTACGAAAGCCCGCGCGAGGTTCTCGATGAGCGATGTTGTCAGTACCCCTGATTTGACCAGCGAACAGGTATCCGCCACCACCCGCCAGACAAACTACGGCACCTGGCGCTTTCAGAAGACATGGATGCCGCTGCACGTGGTCGATGCTGAGGGCTGCTGGTTCACCGACGGCGCCGGCAAGCGCTATCTTGATTTCTCCTCGCAGCTCATGTGCGTCAACCTTGGCCACAAAAACCAGCGCGTGGTCGAATCCATCGCGGAGCAGGCGCGTCAACTGGCGTTTGTCGGGCCGGTGTACGCGACGACGGCGCGTGCCCGCCTGAGCGCCAAGCTCCTCGAAGTCCTTCCTGCCGGCCTCGCAAAGTTCTTCTTTGCCACCAGCGGCACCGAGGCCAACGAAGCGGCCTTCAAAATCGCCCGCATGGTCACGGGGAAAAACAAGATCATCTCCCGCTATCGCTCCTACCACGGCTCCACCTCCGGCTCGATCGCCGCCACAGGCGATCCGCGCCGCTGGGCCATGGAGCCGGCCGGCAAGGGCCTCGGTGTTGTGTTCGCGCCCGAGACCAACTGCTATGCCTGCCCCATCAAGCACACCTATCCGGGCTGCAACATTGCCTGCGCGGATTACCTGGAGCATATGATCCGCAACGAGAGCGATGTGGCCGCGGTGATCGTGGAACCCGTGGTCGGTACCAACGGCGTGCTGGTGCCCCCGCCCGAGTACCTGCCCCGCCTGCGGGAAATCTGCGACCGCCACGGAGTCCTGCTCATTGCCGACGAAGTGATGGCCGGCTGGGGCCGTACCGGCAAGTGGTTCTCCGTGGACCACTGGGACGTAAAGCCCGACATCCTGGTCACCGCCAAGGGCATCACCTCAGCCTACGTGCCCCTCGGTCTGTGCGCGACAACCAAAAGGCTGGCCGACTACTTCGAAGATCACTACTTCTCCCACGGGCACACCTACGAAGCGCACCCCATCACGCTCGGGCCGGCGGTGGCGACAATCGAGGAGATGCAGCGGCTGAAGCTGGTGGAGCGCGCTGCGTCCCTCGAGCCCTACGTACGCGCGAAGCTCGATGCCCTCAAGGAGAAGCATCCGTCGGTCGGCGACGTGCGCGGCCTCGGCCTCTTTTTTGCCGTCGAACTCGTCAAAGACCGCTCGACAAAGGAGCCCTTCAACACCATGCGCGACAAGGTGGAAGGCAAGCCGCTTGTAGTCGAGCAGATCGCGGCGAAGATGATGGCCGACGGCGTTGCCCAGCAGGCCTGGATCAGCCACTTCGTCATCGCTCCGCCGCTGATCGTCACAAAGGAAGAACTGGACTTCGGTATCGACGCGCTGGACCGCCACCTGTCCATCGCAGACGCGCTGGTTTGAGCAAAAACAAATCATCCTTCCGCGGCGCCGCCCCATCCTATGTGCATGGATTTGAGGAGGATCGTCCCGCTCGCGGCAACACCGCTCGACCAGGACCTGGATATGGCCGCCGCGCGCAGGCCGCGAACCGCTTTGCCGCGGAAGTGCGACTATTCCTCTTCCGCGCCCGTACAATAGGAAAGGAAGACGCGCCTCTCGGCCGATGACGGATTCAGCCCAAAAGCAGCACAATGAGTTCGACCCGGGCAAAAACGGGCGATCGCCAAAGACCGCGATTGCCCCGACCGCCAGGCCGGAACCTGCCAGACCCGAGGTGCGCAAGCAGGACGAAGACCCCGTCGGCAGAGTCTATGATTCCGTCCTGATCCGCAGGCTGGGATGTTACCTCAAGCCCTACTGGCTTCTGGCAGCCATTTCGGCAATCTCAGTCACCTTGAAGTCGAGCGCCGACGTGACTGGCCCCTACCTGGTCAAGGTAGGAATCGATCTGTATATGACCCACCGGGCCGGGGCGAACATGACGTGGCTCGGCCGGCGGCTCTCGCGAGATCCCTGGCACGGCGTCACCCAGCTCGCCGAGATCTACATTGTCGTCCTCTGCCTGCAGTACCTCTTCGAATTCGTCCAGACATATCTCATGCAGTGGGTCGGGCAGAAAATCATGTTCGACCTGCGCCGCGACATCTTCCGCCACATGCAGCAGCTTCACGTGGCTTTCTTCGACACGCACGCGGTCGGCCGCCTGGTTACGCGGCTCACCTCCGACGTGGACGCCATCAACGAAATGTTCACCGGCGGCATCCTTGCCATCGTCGACGACTTCTTCACGCTGACCATCATGAGCATCGTCATGCTCAGCATTAACTGGTGGCTGGCGCTGCTGGCGTTCTCCGTGCTGCCCGTCATCTGGTTCGTAACCCGCCTCTTCCGCAACTCGGTGCGCGAGAGCTACCGCCGCGTGCGCGCCGCCATCGCGCGCATCAACAGCTTCACCCAGGAACACATCAGCGGCATGGCGGTAGTGCAGTTGTTCAATCGCGAGGACCGGGCCTTCCAGGATTTTGAAGCTGTCAACCGCCAGCACATGATCGCCTTCAAGGACACGATCTTCGCCTATGCGCTTTACTACCCCGCCGTCGATCTTCTGTCGGTAATCGCGGCGGCGCTGGTGGTGTGGCGCGGCGGCTTCGGCGTCCTGTCGGGCTCGGTGAGCATCGGCGTGCTCGCCATGTTCAATATGTACTCGCAGCGCTTCTGGCGCCCGATCCAGGACCTCAGCGACAAGTACAACATCCTGCAGGCGGCCATGGCGGCATGCGAGCGCATCTTCCGCTTGCTCGATACCAAGCCCGAAATCATCAGCCCGGCCAGGCCGCGCCTCGGCGACGGCTCCAACCGCATCGAGTTCCGGCGCGTTTGGTTCACGTATCAGAAGCTCACGCCGGAGCAGCAGGCCACCGTCGACCGCGCCGCCAATTCGCTGAGCGGCCACGATGAACTGGCTGCACTCAAGGACATCGACTGGATCCTCAAGGATGTTTCATTCACCATCGAGCCCGGCAACACGGTGGCGATCGTCGGCCATACAGGAGCTGGAAAGACCACGCTTACCAGCCTCATGATGCGCTTCTATGACGTCACCGCCGGCCAGATCCTGCTCGACGGCGTGGATGTACGCGAACAAGATCTCAAGGAGCTGCGCGAGCACTTCGCCGTTGTCCTCCAGGATCCATTCCTCTTCACGGGAACGATTGCCGAAAACATCCGCCTGGGCAACGAAGAAATCACCGCGGAGCGGCTGGTCGAGGCGGCGCGCGACGTGAATGTGCTGGACTTCATCGAACGGCTTCCCGGCAAGTTCGAGGAGCCCGTGCAGGAGCGCGGCAATTCCCTTTCTACGGGGCAGAAGCAACTCATCAATTTCGCCCGCGCGCTGGCCTACAATCCCCGCATCCTCATTCTGGACGAAGCCACCTCCAGCGTGGACACTGACACCGAGTTGCGCATCCGCGGCGCGCTCGAGCGAATGGTCGAAGGCCGCACCAGTGTGCTCATCGCCCACCGGCTCTCGACCGTGCAACGCGCCGACGTCATCCTTGTCATGCACAAAGGGCAGTTGCGCGAAATGGGCTCGCACCAGCAATTGCTCGCCCATCGCGGCCTCTACTGGAAGCTCTACCAGCTCCAGTACAAGGACCAGGAACTGGGCATCGTCCCACCGCCCGCGCAGCAACCCACCATTGCGTCAGCACTGTAGGTTTTGAATCACACAGGTCCGCTACCCGCTTTGGGGACACGCGCGTCCATCGAATAGAATCGGCACGAACCAATTCATCGCGATAGAGGGGATCACATTTCGATGCGTCATCCTGCAGTTCTCCTTTTCTGCGTTGTTACAACGATCGGCGCCGCTCAGACCGGAGCGCACTGGGATTACTACGGCAAAACCGGACCGCTGGGCTGGGGCAGGCTCGACCCCGCGTACCGGCTCTGTTCCGAGGGAAAAGAACAATCACCCATCGATATCCGCGGAGCAAAACTGAACAAGGCGCTGCAGCCCATCGAATTTCATTACTTGTCGGCCTCCGTGGAACTGGAAAACACGGGAAACGGCGTGGTCGTGCATGTGAAGCCGGGGAGCTACATCGTCGCCAACGGCGTGCGCTACGACCTGCAGGAACTCGAATTCCATCATCCCGGGGAAGAGGCGATCAACGGCAAGCTGACCGACATGGACGTCCACCTCACGCACAAGAGCGCCGATGGAAAGCTCGCGGTGCTCGCGGTACGGTTGAGCGAAGACCGCGGCGATCCCAACGCAACGCTCGCCACCCTCTGGCGGCACCTTCCCACGGAAGCCGGGAAGACGGATAAGGTCAACGATCTGGTCAATCCCGGCGGCCTGCTGCCCGCCGATCGCGGCTACTGGACCTACACGGGCTCGCTGACCACGCCTCCCTGCACCGAGGGTGTGAGCTGGTTCGTCTTCGAGCAGCCGGTCAGCATCAGCCGGTCGCAGCTGCGCGCCTTCGAGGCGCTGGGGTACAAGATCAATTCGCGCCCCGTGCAGGACAGAAACGGACGGAAGATCGAAGCAAATGAGTAAAGCAGCTTCTAGCTGCTATCTCACCGGAGGATCCCGCCCCGTTCATTGCGAGCATGCCGGTGATTTAGGGTGGACCACCCGTCGCTTTTTCTTCGCGCAATTTGCACATTAATTCCTTTCTCCCGAGCATCATTGAAATTGAAAGAGAATCCCTTGCCCGGCCGGGGTGTGTCGCCGGGGACCAGATACTAAGACAAATCCTTTTTTTCGGAAAGAAAACAAGCTGTGGAGAGGTCAACCGGAGGGCCAGGTGACTCATTTCAGATGGGTTGGAGGGCTCCAATCCACAGAATCTGTGAGATGAGGTAAACTGCCTCACTCCCGCAACCATCGAAATATCAGGCACTTTGCCCGAGCGACTTCACAGTCGTTGTGACGCAACCGTCCCCCCGGCGGCGAAGACTCGGCTATCGCAATTCAAGAGTCGGTGAGTTGTCGCCATCCGGAAGCTTCAGCCCGTTCTGTCTACACTTTGCGCGACGAGGACTGAGCACGGGGTTATCTCACCGGTCCAGCGGCGTGAATCGCAGCGCCAGCCAATCCGGCACGACTGAAGCCGTCACCCCCGCCAGATCGCGAACGAGGTAATTGGCGCATTCCAGGTGCTCGGCTTCGTGGGAAAAGGTAGTTCCCACCACGATGCAGCCGGCTGCGCAGCCCGCAGCCACGCCCGACGCCGAGTCTTCGAACACCACGCACTCCTCGGGGGCGAACCCCAATAAGGCCGCCCCGGCCAGGTAGGGCGCCGGATTGGGCTTGCCCTCGCTCACCGTTTCTGCCGTAACCATGTGCTCCGGCAGCGAAAACCCCGAGGCCTCCAGGCGCAGTCGAGCCAGCCGTTCGGTGGCGCTCGTGACCACCGTCCAGCGATTCGACGGAATTGCGGCGATCAGTTCCTTCACCCCGGGCAGGACCGTGATTCCCTGGCCGTCCGCCAGTTCGATATCTTCGACGAGCTTCAGCTCTTGCACGGGATCGAGGTCGGGACGCAGCATCGCCACGCTCTCGATGGCCCTCCGGCCATGGATCACGCCCAGCGCGTAAGCCGGATCGACGCCGCGCATGTCCGCCCATTTCGTCCAGCTCCGCTCCACCGACCCAACAGAAGAGATCAGGATGCCGTCCATGTCGAACAAAATGCCCTTGCAGCGGACCAGGACCGGGGAAGAAGCAAGAGAAGGCTCCATTGGTCAATTTTAGCGGTCACACCCGTGACCGGGAACACTTTGCCGGGGTCCCGGTGTCTAAGAGAATAGAGCGGGCGGAACAAACCAGAAGCAAACCCGCGGGGTTCGCGTTCCCGCACGCTCTGAGAGCATTCGAGAAGATGCCAAGAGTGCGGTAGTTGCGGTAATGTGGGAGGCACTGGTTTGCAAGCGGACCTCACGATGGGCAATCTTGCCAGCGCGTTCACGCTCCAATCCGACGAGGCTGCTCTCATCGAAGAGTTGCGCGCCGGGTCGGAGGAGGCGTTCGCCTGGCTGATCGCACGCTACCACCAGCCCATCTTCTCGCTGTTGGCGCGCACCGTGCAGGACCGGGCAGACGCCGCCGACCTGACTCAGGAAGTCTTCGTAAAGGTCTTCCGCGGGATCCGCAGTTTTCACGGGGAATCCTCTCTGCGGACCTGGATCTACCGCATCGCCCTGCGGGAAGCGTCGAACCAACGCCGCTGGTGGGCGCGCCATAAGCAGCAGGAAGTTCCCATCGAGCAGGAGTTCACCGAAGGCGATGGCGCCAATCCTGTCCGATTTCGGGAGATGCTCGTCGACCCCTCGGAATCGCCCTATGACGCCGCGGTTCACGAGGAAAACCGGGCGCGCGTGGAGACGGCCCTTGCCCGGGTGCCTGAGCCGTTCCGTACCACGCTCATCCTGCGCGATATCGAAGGCTTTGTCTATGAAGAAGTGGCGGAGATGCAAGGGGTCAATCTAGGCACGGTAAAGTCGCGCCTGGTCCGCGGGCGCGCGTGGTTACGGGGATTGCTTATGGCCGCCGGCAAGCCGGCCGGTCACGGCCCCGCACATGCCGGGTTCGACTTGCCCTTGGGAGAGGAGGCGCGATGAACGGCTGCGGTGCAATGAAAGCGAAGTTTTCAGAGTATCTCGACGGCAGGTTGACCGGACAGGAGATGCAGCGTATCGCGGCCCACCTCGACGGCTGCGCGGACTGCGCAGCCGAGTGGACCTCTCTCCGTCACGTTCAGACTTCACTGGGAACGTTGGGGCCTGTCCCCGAGCCCAGGGACCTTGCCCTCCGCATCCGCGTGGCCGTGAGCCAGGAGCGCGCCCGCCGCCGCCAGAGCCCGTTCCATGCCCTCAACCTTGTCTGGCACAACACCGTGGGACCGTTCCTGTTGCAGGCGACTGCAGGCTTTGCCAGTGCGGTTTTGCTGCTCGGAACCGTGATCCTGCTGGTCGGCATCGTGACCAAGCCCGAAGCCGCCCAGGCCAACGGTGACGAGCCTCTGGGCAACGCCACCGCGCCTCACCTGCGTTATTTCGCGACCAGTGCCAGCGACAGCCAGATCGCAGCCTTGCCCGGCCCCGTGGTTGTGGAAGCCTACGTCAACGGCGAAGGCCAGGTTTATGACTATCGCATCACCTCCGGCCCGGACGACGCGGCCACCCGCTCCCAGGTCGAAAGCCTCCTGCTTTCAGGCGTTTTTGAGCCCGCCCGCTTCTTCGGTCAGCCGGTGCGCGGCCTTGCGGTGCTTTCGTTCTCGGGAGTGTCTGTGCGCGGCTGAAGCCTGTTCTCTGAGATCTGAAACCGGATACCTGAAACCCGCCGTTTGACCCCGCCCGTCCGTCTAACTAGACTTCAGGCAGGGTCTTTTCATGTTGTGTAAGCTTCGATTTGCCGCCGTCCTCTGGATTGGCGTCCTATGCCTCGGTGTGAGCGTTCTACCGGCGGCCGCCCAGTCTCAGTCTCGCGCCAATGGGCAGAGCAGCTCATCCTCATCCAGCGGCAATCCGCAGATCCAGCAGGAGAAAGCGCCGTCTCTGATCGATCCGGCCGGACCGACCATTTCCCTGATCAGCTCGGAGCCCGTCTTCATTATGGCTTCGGCCCTTAACGCCTGCGGCTACGAGGAGGGACTGGACGACAGTTCCCCGGTGCGCAAGCGTGTTCGCGACGAGATGAATGCGGCGCTGGCCAAGAGCGAAGCTGCCCGCAATGCCCGCGACAAAATGTGCCTGTACATCGCTCAGCACCGCATGACAGGTACGGAGAAGGACGTCGCGCAATACATCTCCCTGGCGCTTTATCTCACCCCGCCCCCAGAGCTTGAAACCTCAGTGGAACTCACCGAAATGCCTCCCGACTCTACCCAGGTCGTGGAACTCGCTCCCCTGCTCAAGGCCTTCGTTTCGGCGGTTGACCTGCATGGGACCTGGCTGACGGTACATCACATCTACGACGAGGAGATCTCCAGGCTTCATGATCCCCTGTCGAAGATGATCTTCAACACAAACCTGTATCTGAAAATGCCGGCCGCCACTTACGAAGGTCGGCGCTTCATTGTAGTCATCGAGCCGATGCTGTCGCCCAGGATGGTGAACGCCCGCATCTACGGCACCGACTACGTGGTGGTGTTGTCGCCCGTAAACGGCCAGGTCCGCATGAGCGATGTTCGACACACCTACCTGCATTACATGATCGAGCCATTGCTTCTGTCCCGCGCGAACGCCATCGACCGCATGCAGCCGATCCTGAAGGAAGTCCGCGAAGCTCCCATGGAATTTCGTTACCGCTCCGACACCGTGCTGCTGGCCATCGAATGCCTGATCAAGGCGATCGAGGCGCGCACGATGGACACTGGGATTCCCGAGTACAAGATTCCTGCCGGCGTCGAGCGCTCGGAGCTTCCCCGTTACCAGCGCGAGCGCCAGGCCGCGGAGCAAAAGCAGGAAGCGGTCCGCGTGGCGGCCGTCCGCCACGACATGACCCAGGGCTTCGTGCTCACCCAGTATTTCTACGAGCAGCTTTTGCAGTTCGAGAAGGACCCGGCCAGCCTTAAGGACTCGATCGGCGAGATGGTCTACGGCATGGACATCGATCAGCAGGTGCACCGCGCTCGCCAGATCGACTTTGACAAGCAGGCCGACGAGGATGTGCTGTCGCGCAGCAAGCCCCGCAAGCTCGAGGGTCTCGACCTCGCCGAAGCACGCCTGGGCGCCGGCGATATCGGCACTGCCAGCGCGATGGCCCGCCAGGCACTTGCGGTGCACGCGGACACCCTGCAGGCCACCGCTGACAGCGCCCGCGCCAACTTCATCCTGGCGCGTGCGGCCATCCTGACCGGGCACCCCGACGAGGCAATCACTCGTTTCCAGACCACGCTGGCCACCACGAAGGAGCCGCGGCTGCTGGCTTGGTCGCATATTTATCTCGGACGGGTGCTTGATCTCCAGTGCAAGCGCGACCAGGCGGTTGCCGAGTACAAACTGGCCCTGGAGAACCGCGACGGGCAGCAGGACACCCGGCTTGCGGCTGAGCGCGGGGTCAAGGCGGCCTATGCAGTGAAAGGTCATAGTTGTGAAGAAGATGACGCCGACGACGAGCCCGATTCGCCGCCCGTCAGGCCGGGGCAGGCCCAGCAGAATCCGCCCGCCAAGCCGCAATGATCTGCAAGGGGTGCGGGGAGCCAGGTGAAGGCGTCTAATAAAGCACAACGATCAGGCTCGCGCGGGCAGATTTGCTCAGGGTGCAAGAGGCGGGGTTGAGTTCGTTTCTTCTCATCTTCGGGACAGAAACAAGTCGCGAGGATGGGCACGAAAGTACGGTGGCCGGTTCGGCAGGATGTTCCCCGAAAGAGGTTTCATTGGCAGCAGATCTCAGCGAACTCGAATCGGCAATCGGGCACAGCTTTGCGAACCCGGCGCTTCTGGTGCGCGCGCTCACTCACCGTTCTCTCGCGAACGAAAGGATTCTGGAAGGAATCGAAAAGGGGCCGTCCGCAACCGCCGACAATGAGCCTCTCGAATTCCTCGGCGACGCCGTGTTGGGCCTGGTCGTTGCTGAAGCCATGTTCCTCCTGCATCCGGAGTG
>Ga0335077_10011827_pt1 | contig 10908 bp, 7 predicted proteins | sample Lox_Sample_31_FD_207151 | JGI IMG/M metagenome (GOLD analysis project Ga0335077, IMG submission 207151) | Soil microbial communities from Loxahatchee National Wildlife Refuge, Florida, United States - Lox_Sample_3.1 | ecosystem: Environmental > Terrestrial > Soil > Wetlands | place: USA: Florida...
CTTGTGGACATAGTGAATGTCCTTTTCCTGTACGTTTGCAGTAACCCACACTGTGGAGAGATCGGCGACTGTCATCAAGGGCGCGTTGGGGTCATTCCTGAACTCTCCCGAAGCCGTTGTGACTTCCAGCACCTTGCCACTGAGAGGGGAGCGAACGATTAAGGGGGCACCGAGTTTAGTATTGTCGGGGTCCATGCCCAGCAAACGCAACCGGTCCTTAGCTCGGTTGAAGTCGCTCAAAGCAGAATCCCGGTCTGCCGTTGCCTGGTCGATATCCTTTTGGCCGACAATACCGTGGGCCGCAAGGTCTTGTTGCCGGGTTAAGGCGCGTTCGGCCTGAGAGAGAACGCTGCGAGCGCGAGAATAGTCGGCTTGAGCTCCCACGAAGTCAGGCGCATCAATGGAAAGAAGTTCCTGGCCTGTCTTTACTGAGTCTCCGGCGTGCACGAACAACTGCAGAACGTGTCCGGAGACAGGAGGCAGGATTCTGGCATAACGCGCGGGATCAGCTTCGACGGAAGCCGGCGCCGCGACCTGGCGCTGAACGGTGGTCAATTCGGCTGTTTCGACCTGCAGTCGGCTCGAGAGCGGATTGCTGGGGGGTACAGTGACTCGGCTTCCGTCATGCACAATGGCGGTGCCGTCACCAGCTTTCGCCCCTTTCTGAAGATCGTCACAACCACTCAGAACGAAAGTCAAGATAAGCAGCAAGGCAGCTGCAGTAGTGGATCGGAACATTGGTGCCTCGCATTTATTTTGCCGGTGTCTGGCGAATCTTTTAACGATGGCACTGGCAGGTTACAGGACTGTTACAAGCCCGCCACCTCTGAAACCGTCGTCGGATCGAGCCATGTCAAACTCGATCCAATTCCTTATAGTATAGGGGTCTATACTGTGGCAAGGAGAAAAAGACGTCAAGTTGAGTGCTAACTGTGAGGGAAACTCCCAAGACGTTAGGGATGGCCGAATGCGGGGCGGCGCACTTCGGGACGCCAGACTACTTCTTCATTTGAGGTAGGACTTAATGGTTTCAACAAGCCCATCTGCGGCTTCGGCTTGTCCGAAGCTTGGCTTTCGGCGCGGATCAAGCACGTGAAATCGAATCTGGTCTTCGAGAAGTTCCACCATGAGCGAGTTCATAGCACCTCGGGCAGAGGTGATCAGCCGGAGGATATCGCCACAGTCTTGTTCCTCAGTCAAGGCCCGTTCCAGCGCTTCCACCTGCCCGCGAATGCGGCGAGCGCGCACTATCAACTTTTCTTTGTTCTTTGCAGCGTGGCTCATATCCGGGGAAGCATAGCATAGGGGACTATATCGTACAACTCTTTCAAAGGTCATAGACCTGATCTCCGTGAAAACGAGTCCCTGCTTCAGAAGAGGTTGTTCCTAACGTGAGCGGAAAGGACAGCTTCAGGTCCACCGTTTTCAGCCAGCCATACGGTTCGACGTAGGCCGGACGGCAATCAAATCAATCGTGGCCTCTAACCGGCCCGGAATTTGTCGCCGGTGCGGCATGCGCTCGTGCTGCATGGGCCGGACAGAATTATGCCACTGCTGCGAAGCGCTCGGTCGCATCGGTCATTGGGTTGCCAAAGCTTTGGCTACTAACGTCGCTACTTCAGCCGATTCGCGCTGGGGAAAGTGCCCGACATCCGCTAACACCGCGCGTTCATAACGGCCTTTGAAATAGGCGTTGCGGCCCTCGGATGTAGTGGGATCGTTGCAGTAGTCTGCGCCGCCATGAATGACCAGCGTGGGAACGTCCAACAGCGGCGCCGGATTCAGCAACCTTTCCAGATCGTTATAGGCGGGGTCGCCGGCGGCGAGTCCCCAGCGATGGCGGTAGGAATGAAGCACCACATCAGCCCAATCCGGATTGTCAAAAGACTTGGCGGTCGCCTCGAACTCGGCGTCGCTAAACTGCCAGTTTGGAGACCAGGTCTGCCACAAGAATCGGGTCAGAGCTCGACGGTCGTTTCGCACCGCGGCTTCGCCAAAATCTAAAGCCATGTACCAGTGATACCAGTAGTTTTTCGCTTGCCGCAGGCTGAGCCTTTGGCGGGGGTCGTTGGTTCCGTACCCAACCGAGAGGGCGACACAGTGAGTCACCCGTCGCGGCAAGAGACTGGCGGCGATGTAGGCGGCGCGCGCCCCCCAGTCGTGCCCGATCACGGCGAATTTTTCAAGCTTCATGGCGTTGGCCAGGTCAATCACATCCTGCCCGAGGGCGGAGAGTTGGCCGCTGCGGGCGCAAGAAGAATCCGAGAACCGGGTTCCCCCAAAGCCGCGCAGGTATGGAACGATGGTGCGCCATCCCTCCCGATGCAATGCCGGCAAGAGGCGGTCCCAAGTTCTCACGTCATCGGGCCAGCCGTGGAGCAGGATTACGGAGCGGCCGTTCTGCGGACCCGAGACCTCACATGCGATTTCCAGCTTGTCAGTTTGCACGGCCATCTGAGTCAAGGGCTGCACAGGTGCGCTTTTGCCGGTCACAGAGCCTCCAGAAGTTAAAGATCGTGACCGCGAAAGAAGCAACTTTTCTTCCATCCCACGGGCCCGCGCGCTGCTGTTTGCGCGACGGGGCGTTGCCCCTCTTTAATACCTTGCGCCACGCTGCCCTGCCAGATCGCTGAATAACCTGGGTGCAAGGAGCGGCGAGGTTCCCCAGGGACGATCCAACTGTGGAAAATTGTCGAATGTCGAGCCAGCGTGTGGCCTCAAAATCCCGGAAGTGTTACACATTTGAACAGCCGACAAGAAGATCAAATGTTCAATCGAGAGACACGCGCACGGCAGAAGGGCGGTAAAACGATGAGGAATACAAGAACTTGCGGTTTGGCGAGGGACGTGCGTTCTTTAGCCGGGCGGTACCCCACAAACAGAGCGCATTCCGTGAGACGGGGGATTCAGGTTGATGCTTGATTATCGACGGTGGACAGCACCGATGCTGATTACAGGCGGTCTGATTCTGGGCGGCGGGTTGCAGCAGGTGGTCGCGCAACGGCGTGCGTCTGCGGATCTGCACGCCACTAAAACCGCTTCAAGTCCGACGTTATCGACTCAGGCTCGACGCGGCCAGAAGCAATACGCCAGCAACTGCGCCATGTGCCACGCCCAGGATCTCACCGGACTGGACCCGGCCCCTGCTCTCACCGGCGAGCGGTTCATGCGGAAATGGCAAGGAAAATCCATGTGGGAGCTGTTCGACAAGATCCGCAAAACCATGCCGCAAAACGACCGCGGCAGCCTGAGCCTGCACGCGTATCTCGACATCATGGCGTACCTTGCCAAGTTCAACAACGTCGATCTCGGTCCCCAGGAACTTCGCGATCCCAAGCCTCTGAAGGGCGTAACCATCGGCAAACAGGACACGAAGCCGTCAGGAAAGACGTAGCCGGATCAGTGCGGCAGGTCGCGGACGCGGCGATAAACCGTATTGCGAGACATGGAGAGGTAACGAGCGGTCTTGGATACGTTCCCGCCGAACTTGTGGTACGCCTCCATGATGGCGTTATCCCGAATCGTCTCCAGGCTCACGGGAGCAACCGAATCGCATGCCCCTTGTGTTGCGTTACAGCGGTGTGCGTCTGACACGCGGCTGAGCACAGAGCCTACCGCTTCCCCGGAGATCACCTGATCCGGGGAGGAGACGAAGGCACGGGTGAGAATATTTTTCAGCTCTCTGATATTGCCTGGCCAATGATAGGCCCTCAGGCTGGCGAGGGCTTCGGCGCTGATGCTGCCTTGCGGAGCTATGGAATTCACCGTGAAGCGGACTAACTCGTCAAAATCCGACCGTTCGCGCAGCGACGGAATGGCCACCTCGACGCCGCTGATGCGATGCCACAGATCCTCACGGAACCGGCGCTCGGAGACGGCTTGTTCCAGATCACAGTGAGTCGCTGCAATGATCTGAACGTCCACCACCCGCTCCGTGCTGGCTCCGACCGGGCGAATGGTCCGCTGGTCGTAAAAACGCAGCAGAGCCGGCTGCAGGCTGAGCGGCATATCACCGATCTCGTCGAGAAACAGAGTGCCGTGTTGAGCCTGAATGACCAGGCCGGGGGATCCTCCTCCGCGCGCACCTGTAAACGCCCCTTCCCGATAACCAAACAATTCGGCCTCGACCAAATCTTCGGGTATGGCGGCGCAGTTGACGGCTATGAACTTGCCCGCTCTGCCGGATAGACTATGGGCATAGCGAGCCAGGAGTTCCTTGCCGGTGCCCGTTTCCCCTCGGATTAAGATGGGGACGGAGAGCTGAACCGCCCGCCTCACGGTGGAAAAAATCGCCGTCAGCTTGCTGTCCTGACAGACAAAATCGGGCGCGATGGCCGGGCGTTCGCATCCCACGCCGCCCTGCACGAACGACCGCCCACGGGACACGCGGTGCAGGTTGTGAACCTTCACACTGTAGCAACTGCCCTTCAGGTCGGCCACCTGCGTCAAGGTGCTCCCGTCGCCGCATTTCGACATAAAGTCGGAGAAGGAGGAGCGGAAAATCTCCTGAAAACTGCGGTGGCTGCTCAGGGGCAGATCCTCGAGAAAGAATCGCGCGCGGCTGTTGGTATGAAGGACCTCGCCCTGATCACTCAAGGCAATCAAACCCGCCTGCAGGGTATCGACAAACTCTCCGCGATTATGAAACTGCAGAATGATGTGGTTCTGACACCGGTCGCGGAATAGTTCCGCCTCAATTTGCAGCGCTGACATGCAGACCAGTGTGTGCGTATGCTGCCGGCGCGATCGGGCATCCGAGGACACGTCCAGAATGCCGGCCACTTCGCCGTCGGGAGCCAAGACGGGAGCGGCAGTGCAGGTGAGATGGCCGTAATCGGCGAAGAAATGCTCCCAACCATGGACGGTGACCGGGCGTTTTTCGATGGCAGTCAGACCAATCGCATTGGTGCCAAAGACCGCCTCGTTCCAGCGAACCCCTGGGCCAACTTCTGAAGCGGGGTCGGCGGGAGCGGAATCATGGAACACCGCGTTGAGAATGACCGCATCCGGGTTGGCAAAGGCGATGACATAGTTGCGGCCGGGCATCTGCGACCGGAGTTTCTGCAGTTCGCGTTCCGCAAACTGCATCAGACGAACGTTTTGTTCGCGCAAAGCATGCAGATCGCTGCTGGTAAGCCGCGCGTACTGCCGCTTCTGGCTTGGGTCCAAGCCCCCGTCCACACATCGCTGCCAGGATTGCTGGATTTCGGGTCGAACGGAGTAGGGAGAGACATTCGCCATGGCTGCCCGCTCGGCGAGCGCCCGGCACGGCGGGTAATCACTGCTGGAATGGTTCGGCCGCGATGAGTGCATTTGCCCCCCTCAGCCAAATCGCGGGTGCCGATTATAGAGTTACAGGGGCTGGATTTCAAACAGAAACAAATCCGTAACATCAGTTTTTTCGGTAGGCGCCTTGTACGCACCTGGGAAACTGGCGTTCCCCCTCCCGGAGGAAGGGAAAAACCTGTCCGCCACGCTCCTCTGGCGAGTCGAGAGCGTCGCAGGTGTATCTCGACAAATTGCTGAAAGTGCAGGAGATCAGGTAAATAAGGAAGTCTGGCGGCCGAGCCCGGGATCATGGGTTGTGGCCTGCAATGCCCCTGCCGGAAGGCGGTTCATGCCCGGCGCTCCATCGTTTGAGGGGGTTGCAGGGGGCCGCTCTGGCGAACGGCCCCCCCACCTCCAGTCCCCACGCTCACTTCCTCGCTAGAACGTCACCAGAACCCCTGTTCTGGGCCGGAACATCCACGGATCCATGCCCGGAAGCAGGTTCGAGGTCGGGTATCGAGCCAGCGAACTGAATCCAATCAGACGAGCGTCGTAGTTCTGAGCCACCATCAGCGTAAAGAACGGAGCCACGTTAGGCGAGACGCGGTACTGCCAGGTGAAGTCATGACCCCTGACGTTAGTGTGCCACTGATCGTTGTTGACATACGTCAGGGTGGCTTCGCTGCCGATCAGGACAAATTTGTAGCTGAAAAAGCTTGTATGGACCGTGCTCTCCGATCCGATGTCGAAGCCGCTCACGAGGCCAAAGCGTCCCCTTTCCGCCCGCCGCTTCACCCCCGCCGGGGTTGAGATATCAGTACTATTTGCCGGCCCAAAAATATAAGCACCCGCACCCAAGTTGTCGGAAAAGTCCGTGAACAAGCGGATCGGGTACTTCTTGTCTGCGTGGAGCGTGACGCTGCCGAAGGTATCGAGGATGTGGAAGGCCGAGGCGCCGCCATTGATAACCAGGCTAGCGGCCAAAGCGTTGCCGGTGATATCTACGAATCCGTTCTGATCGAGCGGCAAGATTTTGGGCATGTTGGTCGAGGTACCTTGGGGCATGTTGGGCACGCGCAAGCCATCAATGCCGCCTATACCCGAGGACGGGACCAGAAGCCCAGTGGCTCCGAGGAAGAGCGGAACGTCATTGGGGTTGGAAATATTCACCAGCCCGAAGGATCCGTGCAAATGGGTGGAGGCTGACAGGGCGTGGTCACCGCGAATCTGAGCGACGTAAGCGTTCGCGCGGGGAGCGCCGTATTGGTTGATATCATTGATGGCGCCACCCAGACCATTGACCACTGGTTGCAGGAAGCGGCCGCCGTTGGCGCCGCCGTTGGTGACAAAACCTAGCGACGACAACAGCGAAAACGTTGTCTTGTCCGTCACTTTGTAGCTGGACAGGTTGGCGAAGAGGTGCAGTCCGAAGTCTTTATCAACTATGAGTTCGGTGGTTCCCAGCGCGGCGGGAACATTGGCCAGTTTGCCACCGAACATAAAGCTGTTGAAGGTCTTCCCGGCGTAGGGTTGCCAAGTAAAATAGTATTCGTCGAAACCCACGAAGCGACGATCGCCAGGGTCAGCAAAAGCCATCCATGGATCCCCGCCTTCAGTGCTGACGCCGCTCGACAAGCGGATGACATAAGACAACCGAGGCATGATTTGGCCCTTCAACCCTAGGCGAACCATGCCTTCGGGACGGTTGTAGAAATTGTCGCCTAGGTGCCCGGGAAGACCGTCGTGGTTGAACAGCCCCTGGTAGCGAATGCCGACCTCACCGAATGGCGTGAAGTTCTTCATCAGGTTCTCCGCCCAAGGTGGAGGGGTGGCCGTCTCTTTGGCTGCTGCTGCCTGTGGTGGTGGGGGTGGGGGAGCCGGTGTCGCGGCTGCACCCTGGTTCTGTTCCAAACGAGCCAGGCGTTCCTTCAGTTCCTGATTCTCTTGGCGAATCGCCCGAAGCTCCTGTGCCAGCTCCTGCATTTGATCCTGTATTCCAACCGGGGCCGAGGAGTTCGCAGCACTCGCGGCTGCACCAGGCGCGCTACTTTGTCCGCGCAGTGCGCACGGAGCCAACATCAACAGCAGGGCGCAACAGCTACGACAGAAGATTGTCTTCACGTGAAGCCTCCAAGCGCAGATTGCGCTCTTGCACACCAGTCTGCAGTTACTAGGCGTTGCGATACGGAATCGACCCTGAGCGCCTTCAGCAAAACAGATGCCACTTCGCTGGCGGGCCTTTTTGTCCCGCTTATGCCGTGCTGCTCCGGCGAGGAAGCATTGGGGCTGTTCAGAGACGGAACAATTGTTTTGGGCTGAAGTGAACAGTTGAACGTCCCGTGCATAGGGGGAGAGCAGCGAGGGGTGTGAGGTCAGGAGGCCACCCGCGAGGTGGCCGCAGCCCAAGTCCTTTCTGAGTTACTGGCTCAAAGGCTATGTCATTACCTGTGCTGGCTCTGTGTGGAGCTGCAGCGGTCGTAAGCCGCGTGAACGTGCGAGCCTCGTGTCCAACCGCCTCAGATGTCGCGCGCGCCAGCCGCCGCAGAATGGCAGTCGAAGTGCTTGGTCGGAAACGACAACGCGGGGCGCTGGAAGCGAAACAAAACGTAACGGCTGGACAGGCCGACGAATGGCTCCGCTGAACTACTTCTTGATTTCTAGGTTTTCCGGGGCAAAGGCAGTTTGGGGGGGTTGACAAAGTTCACGTGACGGCGCACAGTGCGCCGAGACGCAGGTCTTTCGAATCGGCAGTAGGGGTGTTGGAATCGGCGGTACGGTCTATCTGACGGACATGGCCGTGTGAACTCGTCCTCAAGGAGAAGAAACACATGTCTCAAGCGGCACAAGTACCGGTAGGTTACGACGTGAAGGGCAAAGGGCCGGAGCGCTACCAAGAGAGCAATCCGATTGCCTGGAACACGGGCTGGAAGCCTCTGTTTTGGAGTTGCGGTCTGATTCTGGCGGCCAACATCTTTCTTTGGTTCTGGGATTACCTCTACGCCTTTACCGCTGGAATCGATTCGGCTTCGCGGGAGTTCACCCTCTACTACCGAACTCTGTTCTGGGGCGAGCTGATCTCCATCGGTTTGATCACAGGCATCTGGTATGGCTGGCTGATGAGAAATGGCCGGGAAGTGATCAAAAGGCCCTACTCAAACGCGGAAGAGGTGCGGCGTATTGCAGTGCTGTGGAGCATGATCGGCGCCACCAGCCTGTCGGTCTACATCGAAGCGAGCTTCTGGCCAAACTGGGACGGCTCGTGGCATCAGACGCTGGTGCGCGACACGGCTTTGACCCCCATCCACATCCCGATGTTCTACTTCTTCTTTCCTCTGTCCGTAGTGCTCGCGTTAGGCTCCTACATTTACGGACGCTTCTGGATTCCGGAAGTGTATGGCAAAGAGAAGGGTTTCCCGTGGTCGTTCTTCCTGCTGATCAGCGCGGCAGTGCTCGAATGCGTACAGGTCGCGTTCAACGAGTGGGGGCATAGCCTCTGGATTTCGGAAGAATTCTTTTCCGCTCCGTTCCATTGGCCCTTTGTCACCTATGGCTGGTTGGCGGGAGGCATGTTTGCCGTGTGGGGCGAAACCATTATTCGCCTGTTTGAGATTCACGCAAAAGAAGAAGAACTCAAACCGGCGCGCGTTGCCGCTTCCTAACCGGGAAGGCTTCGCGGGCACGGTGCAGTAGCAGGGTCGCAGGTCAAGCTCTCGGAAGTTGAGCGCGAATCTTTGGAAAGGAAGGGCTAACTATGGCTACAGCGACGCTCACAGCCAATGACCGCTTACGGCTCAAGGAGCTGCTGAACAAGGAGTATAAGTGGATCGATTACAAGTGGGATCTGGTGTTCTGGGTGACCGCGATCTTTGTAGTGGCGGGCGCCGCGGACATCACCAAGCTGCTGTTTGCCGGTGACTGGGACTTCTGGACGGATTGGAAGGACGCGCAATGGTGGCCGGTTCTCACAGCCTTTGCGACCATTATTATTCCCTCGGCCTTGCAGTGGATCCAGTGGGTGGCGTGGCGCTTCCCCACTGGGGCGACGTACACGGCGACGTGCTTGTTTCTGGTCAGCTGGTTGGGTCGCTACCTGCAGTGGGGCGTTGCCGAGCACTACCCGATGAATTTCATCTACCCGATGTCCTGTGTAGGGTCGGCGATCCTCTTAGATTGGTTCCTGGCTAAGTCAAGGAGCTTTGTCTTGACCTCGCTGATTGGCGGAGCCATCTGGACCATCAGCGTGTGGGCCTTCAACTATATTCCGCTGGCCACGTTGCTGCAGCCGGTGCACTACATGGGGCACATCCTGACGCTGGCCGATGTCCAGGGAATCACCTGGGCTCGGTCCCAGACGCCGGAATATCTGCGGCACATCGAGCGCGGCACACTGCGCAGCTTCCTGGGTGAAACGCAGTACGTCGCGCTAGCCTTCGGGTGCAGTCTGGCGACGCTGGGTTACTGGATCGGCCAGTTCATTGGACGCTATCTGTCCGTTTGGCCAATTCGCAAGTTCATCAAAACGTACTAGCTTTTTCTGGTTGGAAGGCGCCCGCTGTGAGAGGAAAGGACAGGGGTTTCAGCTCGTTCCTCAGTGCGATTCTAAGGCTCGGCATCTGCACGGCAGCAATGCTGCTGCTGGCCGTGCCTGCCTACGCCCATGGCGAGGTGGGTCCGGCCGAGCTGGGACCCCCGCTGGCAATTTCCTGCGCCCTCGCGGTCATTTCGTACTGGATTGTCATGCTGTGGCCGCGGCGCCCGGAGGGTGGCAGGGATGACGGGCCCGACGACGAGGATGGCGGGCCGGGTGGCGGGAGGTATCCCGGCCCCCTGAGTGATTTGGGAAAGAAGGCGGGCAAGGTACGACTCTTAGTTAAGGTGAGCACTCGAGACGGCGTCCCGGTAGTGGCGGGATCCGACGAATCGGAGGGAGTGGACCATGGAGAAGAGCGCTTTGCGACACATTCTGGCGGTTCTGATCTGTCTGGCGGGCGTGGCACCCGCGGCGTTTGGGCACGGTGAGGCTGGCGACAAGCCGTTTCTCAAGACGATGACGTGCGCCTACTTCGACGTCACGGTGGCGCCTACTGAGGTGGCGGTGGGCGAGCCGGTAACTGTCACCGGCAAGGTCAGGGTGCTGGAGACCTGGCCATCGCACCTGGACTTCACCGGAAAGGCCTTCTTTGCCCCCACTTATCCCGGGCCGGTTTTTGCTCTCAAGGATCGCTGGGTCAACGGACAAGAGGCTCCCGGTTCCGTGTTTGTGGAGAAAGGTGGCGTGTACGAGTTCAAGTTCGTGATCCTGGGCAAAGAACCAGGCCGCTACCACGTGCATCCGGCCGTCGCCTTTGAGAATGTCGGCAGCCTGCTAGGTCCAGGCGAGTGGGTCACTGTGAAGCCCGGCGGGACGTTCACTTTTCCGGTGACGCTGATGAGCGGCGCGACCGTCGATCTGCCCACTTATCACACACAGTTTATCTGGTGGTATAACTTCGCCATTTTCATCGTGGGCGTCATCTGGATGCTGTGGTGGACGCTGGCGCACAGGACGGTCACCAATCTGGCAGTGACCGCCCAGCTGCCGGTCAACGATGACGCTCCCGACATTGGACTGATCACGCCCAGGGACCACCGGGTGATGAA
>Ga0335077_10011828_pt1 | contig 10908 bp, 10 predicted proteins | sample Lox_Sample_31_FD_207151 | JGI IMG/M metagenome (GOLD analysis project Ga0335077, IMG submission 207151) | Soil microbial communities from Loxahatchee National Wildlife Refuge, Florida, United States - Lox_Sample_3.1 | ecosystem: Environmental > Terrestrial > Soil > Wetlands | place: USA...
AGCCTGGGAGGAGCGAAACAGCGCAGTCCGAAAGGACCGCGCCCACCGCTCGGGGGCTGACTCAGATAATGGGAGGTGAGCGAGGACGGGACTGCGAACAGACGACGAATGGGACGAACTCGCCGCGTGGCCTGTGCCATCCTGCCGCGATCTGGTCCGGGCGTGCCGCGTGGCCGCCAGTGATCTCCTGCCCGACGCTGTCTCTGGCGCTCAGGAGATCGACCACATCATCGTGATCGGCGCCATCGTAGACGCCAGGAATCCACATCGCATCCGGCGGGCTCGCCGACGCGATCGGCGCGAGCGTCACGAGGATGGCCCCGACGAACAGGCACAGGCGCCGACGCAACAGGCCGGTCGTGTTCCAGCTACCGGCACGCCGCGTCCGAGGGCCTTTCACGTGTCCCCGGGCTCGGCAGAAGAGCACGGCAAGCGAACACATGGTTTGGCAACGCTAGCCCATGGCCCCAGGACGTGTCAATTGGCAGTCCGAGAGAACTGTGGGGTGTGTCACGATGCGTGTGAAAGAATTCAGTAGGTCACTGAACATGACACACCGAGTCGGCAACCGGCCGGGAATGGTCGGGCCGGAGCCGAGTCGGCTTACTCAATTACCTCATCTGCCCGCAGCAAGAGCGACGGCGGGACTGTCAGCCCGAGCGCCTTCGCGTCTGAGGTCCCGCGCCCACCAGCGAGCCGCGCCAGGGCGATCTCGGCCAGCCGTCGAACCCCGTCGAGCGCGGCCCGGGCCTCCTGCTCCCGACGTAGGGAGTCGGCGAGTTGGGCGTTGGGCGTGCAGATCGAGCTCACGGGCCGCCCGTTCAGCCTCGTGTCGGTGCCGATGCCAGGCCGCCCGACTCTTCCCTGAGCAGAACGTCGCCCGACTCCCGGGCCGTAGCTCGGCGCGACACTGCCGGCAGCGGGCTCCTACGAGCGTACGTACGCTGTCTAGCGGGACTTCGGGCGAGGAGCAGGCTTCGGGACATGGATCAGGCGTCGGCGCTGGGAAACTATGCTCCTGCCGCCGCGCCGCAAGCCGAAGGTGATCCACGCCCTGAGCAGGAGTGACCTCCTCGCGCAGCTCGGTCGCGTGCACCTCATCCCGGTCTTGAGCACGGTTCGTACCATCTTGGCCTCGGTGAGGAGATCGCACGTCCGCTCGCATTGGGCGAGGTTCCTGCGGCCCGCTCGGTGGGCCGCCACACGGGCTCCGCCGTCTCTCCGGCCTGGGCGCCGTCACGTCGTCGGCTGCCATCTCGATCACATCTTCGAGTACGGTGCCCTCCGCTATAATCACCCGGGCCGCCGATTGGCCGGACGCGAAACGAGGGACTGGAGCGGCTCAGGCTCCGGCGGCACCGACGGTAGCTGCCCGACCGGCGCCAGCCCGACGGCCCTCGCCTCCATCGGAGCGGTGAACGGGTCGCGGTCCGGCACGACGACGACGGCTCGTCCTCCCACCAGCGTCCTCCGCAAGGAAGACGCCGGGCAGCTGCGGCTCCCGACCCAGAACGTGACGAGGTAGCGGGCTGCTCTCAGTCCGGCCTCCCGTTGTCCGGGAGGGAGATCACCGGCACGGGTTCCGGCTCCGGTTCGACCTCCTTGGCGGTCGCCTCGACGACTTCTCCCGACATAGGGACCGCGAGCTTCCCCCGGCCGTTGTCCGGGAGGTAGTAGACGCGGACGGCGTGATCGACCCGGAGCGGCGAGTCCTCCGGAGTCGAGATCTCCTGGCGCTCGACATACCCGCGGCGCTTGCCCTGGCACTTCAGGAAGAAGCACACGGCCCAGCTCTCGCCGGCATCGATGGCCTTGAAGAGTGCCTGCTCCGCCTCGTCGAGCCGGACCTCACGTTCATCCTCCAGGGCTTCCCGCACGATCGCGTGGCGCTCTGCTGCGCGATAGATAGTGTCGCGTTTACACCCGAGGCTCCGGGCCGCCTTGGCGACCATGCCGCGGTTCGTGCGGATTGCGGCGACGATCACGGGCAAGGGGTACTCCACCCAGGCGGCCCGGTCCACGACGCAGCAGGACTCCAGGAAGGGGCCGAGCACGTCTTGCTCGACCTGGTACTCGCCCGTGGCGACTCGGACGAGGCGGGGCAGGCGGAGCCGTCCCGTTTGCTGCCAAGCGACACACCCGGCCACCGCCCAGGTCAGGATGCCGGGGAGTTCGCTCACGAGCACGTCGTAGAGCAGGGGGTCGGCGAGCGGCGCATCGGGCGGCGGGTGGTCCTCGGGTTTCCAGAACCGCACGATGAAGGGGACGAGGGCGACGCGGCGCCAGATCGCGTGGTCCTGGCCGTGGATGATCGGCTTGTGGTTCGTGACGAGCAGCACCTTGTGCGTCGGATCGAAGTCGAAGAACTCCCGGTGCAGGAAGCGGCCGGTGAGCCGGTCGTTCCCCGTGAGCACCTTGACGCGCTCCTCGTTCAATCGTCCCTGGCTCGGCGTCTCCGACACGACGACGCAGCGCACCCCGGCGAGGCGGGCGATGTCGTTGGGGATTTGTGTGCGCTGGCGCGAGTCGAGCAGCAGGCTCAGCGGGGCGACCTGCAGGAAGGGGCCGAGGAGCGCCTGGAGCACTCGGAGCAACGTGGTCTTGCCGTTCGAGCCTTCGCCCCAGAAGATTGGCAGGAGGTGATCCCTGATGACGCCGGTCAAGCACAGGCCGACGAGGCGTTGGAGGAAGCCGATCATCTCCGCCGTGTCCTCGGGGAACAGCTCCGTGAGGAACTGGAGGAAGCGCGGGCAGGCGGCGGCGGGATCGAACGCCACGGCCAACGCCTTGGTGAGCCGCTGCTCCGGGCAGGCGGGCGCGAGCGTGCCAGCGCGCAGGTCGAGCACGCCGTTGGCGACGGTGAGCAGGAGCGGGTCGCGGTCGAACGCGTCGATGGGCAGCAGCGTCGGTCGCCGCAGGTGCGCCATCTCGATCATGGCGCTGAGGTTCCGGCTGCGCTCGTACCGCTTGAGGCCCGCCCGCATGCGCTTGCGCAGCGCCAGCTCGACGTCCTCCACGGCGGCGAGCGGATTCGCGGCGACTATGGGAGCGGTCATTGCGGCGGGGATGAGGATGGTGGTGGCGGTGTCCATGAGCGCGTGCACGGTTTCGAGGGCGAGGTCTCGATGCAAGCCAAGGCTGCTGTCGTCCTGCCAGTAGAGCCCGTTCCACGCGCGGACGCCGTACTGCGGCGAGGCGTGGAGCGTGCCGGCCGCCAGGCGCTCGTAGAACACCGCCATGCTGTGATCGGTCGGGTCGAGCAGTGCGGCCATCAGGGGCCAGGGAGAGGACGCGGGGCATATCCGGCCCGGCGGCCGTCGTGGTCGCGATCCGGCGCGTGAACGTCATCGGTGGCCCTCCATGATCGCCTTGAAGTCGCGCCAGCTCCGGCCGTGACAATGGGCGTGCAGACACGTGAAGTCCCGGGCGCCGCTCGGGTGGATGAGAACCGCCGCGCCGCCCGGCCCGCTCGTGTGCTCCTCTGCCCACGGGCACGCCTCCAGCTCAACGAGGAAGCCGCCCTGCCACGGCTTCAACCGCCCGAACGCGACGCCCCAGCGCTGCAAGGTGGCGAGCAGGGCGCCAGCGAGATCGTCGGGCGGCGGCGTCCGCGGACCCGTCCATGTCGAGCGCGTCTGTTGGTGCGCCTCGCGGCGCGCGTGCGCCTGATACCGCTCGTACAGGAGATCGAGATAAACTTGCCCGTCATTCACTACGTCGGGTGCGCCGGGCCAGCGACGGCCGGTAACGCAGATGAAGCGCCGCTCGCTGTATACCTCGATCCCGACGCCTGGAATCGCACGGGCCACGCGACCACGCACCCAGATATGCAGGCCGGCGCCACTCGGCGAATACTCCGTCCATGAGGCGGCAGCTCGCACGATCGTCTCGGCATGGGGATCGAGCCCGCCCTCGGCGTCGATCGCGCCGTCCAAATCGACGCACGTTAGGCCGGCGTCCGTCTTTAGGGCTGCGGTGATCCCGGACACCGGCCAGGGGTGACGATCGTGATGCCGGCCCGCTGCCGTGAGCGCCTGATAGGCGGCCACAGCGTCCTCGAACGGCGCCCAGGTCGCCGGGTCCGTGCTAGAGGCGCGTCGGCTCGGCTCGGCGGCGCGATACGGTACTTTGTCCGGCTTCTTCGCGCCCGAAGTTTTCATCTCGGCCCGCCAGAGCGCCCACCCCAGCGCACGCTACGTGGGCGGGATCTGCTCGGGGATTGGGGGGAGCCAGGGGGTCATTGCGACGAGCCCACCGGTGACGGTCTTTGCCAGCCGTTCGCCGCCAAGGTTGTGATGATCGCCGAGGCCTCCGTGAACAACCTGTCGCGGTGGACGAGCACCGGGCCGCGCCAACCCCGGCGCTGGATCAACTCGACGAAGACGATGATCTTCCCCGTGCCAGCGGGCAGTGCGATGAGCGGGCGACGGCGTGTACCGCGTGCCGTCGCCGCGACGACGGCGTCGTAGGCCTTGACCTGGTAGCTGCGAAGGACGAGGCTCACGGAGCTAGGGTTCTCCACCAGCGTCACGACTGTTGCCCTTCACGGCGACTCCTTGGGCGACCTTGTCCGGGACCTCCTCGAACAACTGATCGCCCGGGATACCGAAGGCGCGCGCGAGCCGGCGCTTCCAGCCGGGATGCGGGAAGATCAGCCCGCGTTCCAATGCACTCGTTCCAATGCACTAATGGTGGGGGTCGGAATGCCCGTTAATTGAGTTACCCGCGTCTGCGTCCAAGGTTTCTTGAGCCGTTCAGCGCGTAGACGCAGCATAGTGGCTTACTTTTTACACTATACAACATGACCCTATCCAGGTAAATACAAGGTAGACATGGACGACGAGCGCTTGTTTTCCCCACTCGATCTGACTCTCGCACGCCGGCCGCGGAGTACCTGGCGGGTAGAGGCCAGCTACGCAATCACGGACTTCGAGGGAAGACCGCACCTCGTCGTAACCAGCCCGGCTGCGGCGCCGAGTCGCGAATACGCTCCGCTCGCGCACCATGAACTGCCGGCCGAGTTCGCCCGGCTCGCGACGGGCGAGCCCGACGCGGTGCTGCACTTTGCCCACGAGTACGGGCAGCTCGGCTATCAGGCCTCCAACGACGATGTGGGGTTCGAGCACATGGCAGTCCTATTGGGTCGACAGAGTGCCGAGGAAATCCGCAGCCATTCCCCTGGCCGATGGGGTGATCCCGTTCCGTGGATTGTCGCGCATGCGCGTGCGGTGAGCCTCGTGGGCGACCTCGCTGCGGCGCTTGATGATCGGGTCCGACTCAAGGCTACCCTCGATCGACTGACCGTCCGCACGTCCGATGAGGAAACGCTGATGACCTTCTCGTGTCCCATGCCCACCTCGATTCAACCTGCACCGGGATGCCTGCCCCTCGCCGAGACGCCTCGCCGCTCCGCCCAGGACGTGATCGCAACACTCCTCAACGCGAACATCGGGGGTGTCGATCGTCACATCGTGCGCGGTGACCAACCCGAACTCACGTCCTCTTTCAGTCTGCATAACCTACTCGGCGCGGTCTGGTGGCTCCTGGCCGATAGCGTGACCGCCGGCACTGTCCAGACGTGCCGCGCGTGTGGTCAGTTCTTCGTGGCTCAGCATGGGCACGAGCGCTTCTGTCCCCGGCCGATGGGGGAGGAGGGCAAGAGCAAGTGCATGATGCGCTTCAAGCAACAGCGCTACCGCGACCGCGCAAAGCAGGGGATGCGGGAGGCCCCGAGCGTTCCGAGTCCGTCACCTGAGACTCCACGCGTCGCGCGCCCGAAGGAAAGGAGGTTGCCGAAGACGACCGAGGAGCCAACGCGGATGGCATCGAGGACGAGACCTACCCAACGAAGGAGGCGTTGACATGGGCAGTCTGTATCGACGGGGAGGCTTCTGGTGGGCCAAGTGGTACGAGAACGGCCGCCCGAGGCGCGAGAGCACGAAGGCCGCGGCCCGCGAGGGCCAGGGGCCACCGCAGGCCGCAAGAAACTTTGTCAAGCGGCACGAGGGGGCGGTTGCGGCCGGCGCGCCGATCCCGCCGCGCCTGGACCGGATCACCTTCGACGAAGTGGCAGCGGACCTCCGCACCTTCTATGCCACGACCGGCAAGCGACAACTCTCGGAAGTGGAGGTGCGCCTGATCTGCCTCGATCACTTTTTTCGTGGCCGGCGGGCCGCCGGTATTGGACCAGCTGTGATCACGGAGTATGTGGCGGCGCGCCAGGCAGCGCAGACGCGGTTCGGGACGCCGTATCAGCCCGTACCATCAACATCGAGCTGGCGCTTCTCAAACGGATGCTGCGCCTGGCCGCCCGGAACGGCAAGCTCCTTCGAGTGCCGCCGATCGACATGCTCAAGGATGCGCCGGCCCGAGAGGGGTTTTTCGAGGCGCACCAGTACGAGGCGGTGCGTCGAAGACTGCCCGAGGATCTTCGCGCGGCCATCACCATCGCGTACACCTACGGATGGCGGAAGTCGGAGATCCTCTCCCTTGAGCGTCGCCATCTAGATCTCAAGGCCGCGACCCTGCGCCTCGACCCAGGGAGCACGAAGAACGGAGAAGGGCGCACGGTCTATCTCACCCCGGAGGTCAAAGAGCTGCTGGCGGCCCAGGTCAAGCGCGTGGACACCCTCCAGAAGAAACTCGGCTGCATCGTTCCCGCGCTCTTCCCGCATACCACAGGGCGCCGCGCGGGCCAGGCACGTCGGGGATTCTCGAAGCGCTGGGCGACGGTGTGCAAGGAGGTCGGCGTCCCCGGGCGCCTGCTCCACGACTTTCGCCGCACGGCCGTGAGGAACCTCGAACGTGCCGGCGTCGCTCGCTCCGTCGCCATGAAGATCACCGGACACAAGACCGAGAGCGTCTATCGTCGCTACGCGATCGTGAGCGACGCGGACCTGCAAGAGGCCACACGCAAGCTCGCGGGCACAATCGCGGGCACAGTGGGCCAGAGCAGCTTGACTCCCCCCCCGTAACTGCTCACAATGCTTGACGGGAGCCGTTAGCTCAGACGGTAGAGCACCTGCCTTTTAAGCAGGGAGTCCCGGGTTCGAGTCCCGGACGGCTCACCAGATTTCTCAGCGACTTCCGCCGCAGCTTCCGCGGCCGGCCGCAGTTTTGCTACCACTTTGCTACCACTTGCTCCCGGAGTCGCGTCGTCCAGGCGGTCGACGGCCGCCTTGTTGCCCATCGGCAGCCACTTGCCGTAGGTGTCCACGGTGAGCTTGATGCTGGCGTGCCCGAGCTGGCGCTGGACGTAGACGGGGCTCTCGCCCTGCTGCAGGAGGAGCGAGGCGAAGGTGTGGCGCAGGCAGTGCGGCGAGAAGTGCAGCGGCAGCTCGGCCCGCTTGAGGACCCGCACGAAGCCCCTACGCACGTTGCCCTTGTTGAGCATGGTGCCCCTGGTCGTGCAGAAGACCCACGCGGGCATCTCGCGCCAGCCGCGGCGCAGCGTCTCCGCCTTGCGCTCCGTGTGGAGATGGCGGAGAACGGCCTCGAGCTGGCGGCTCATGTCGACCGTACGCCCGTGCCCGCTCTTGGGCGTGTCGATGCGCCCATGCGAGAAGGCTCGGGCCACCCGGATCTCGCGGGCTGCGAAATCGAGGTCGGCCCATTGCAGCGCAAACGCTTCTCCGAGACGCAGACCCGCGCGGGCAAGGAGCAGCAGGAGCGGGTAGAGCCGGCGGTCCTCGCCCCGCGCGTCCGGGGCCGTCGCCGCGGCCAGGAACGCGGCGAGTTGCTCGCGGGTCATCGCCTTGATCTCTTCCTGCCGCGCGGGCGGGGCAGGCGCCAGCTTCAGGTGGCGCCCGAGACGCTCGGCCGGGTTCGCGATGATCACGCCATCATCGACGGCAGCGTAGAGCATGGCCCGAAGCGCCGCGTGGATGATGCGGCCGCTGCCGCGCCGGAGGGGGAGCCTCACCTCCTGCGTGACGCCGTCCCTCGTGATCTTCTTGAGCCATCCGCGCTGAAGCAGCTCGGCCAGGAGGGCCTTGACCTGGCCTTTCTGGAGCATGTGAACCTTCACGCGGCCCAGCGTGGGGAGCAGGTGAAGCCGAATGGCCGTGCGGTGAGCCTCGACGGTGCGTGGCTTGACGCCCGCGGCGATGAGGGCCAGCCATCGCTCGGCATACTCCTCGACGGTGATGTTGGTGTCGACGATCGGCTGGACGGGCTGGCGCGACTCCCGAAGACGCTCGGACAGCACATCTTCGGCCTGACGCCGGGTCTCGCACGTGATCCACCGACGGACGCCGGCGCCGTCGCCGCGGAGGTCTCGACACGGCGAGCCCCGGACGACGTTATTTCTCTTCGGCCAGGCGGAGGAGGCTGTGACCTGCGGGATACAGATTGCGCCGGCCGCCGGCCGGTGAGCTTCACACTATCGGCCGGCACGCCGTGCCCGTCAAGCGCTTTCGGGGAACCCCGCACACAGGCCTCAGGGGAAGGATCAAACGCCGGCGGAGGGGTCGCTCAAGCGCTTAGAGGTTTCGGTCCCGCGACGCCCCACGTCGGGGCAATGAGCCGCTCGCAAGGTACCGGCGGTGACGCCACGCCGCTACGCGGCACCGTGGCTGTGGAACAGGACGGACTTACTGCACCGTACACCGAATCATGAATTCGTTCCGGGTTTCTGCGTCCTCGACTCGGCTTCTGCTATCGTCGCTCCGCAATGAGCGATGAGGCGGCCTAGCCTCCCGGGAATGCACATTGAGCCGGCGATGGGAGGTCCCCAATGATCTACGCGCACACATTCCCCAGCATGGTGGTCGTCCTGCTTTGCTGTGCATGGCCGACCCAGGCCGCAAACAGATGGTATCTCATGGCCCCACCGTTCGATTCCTTTACGGACCCGTTGGGGAGCGGGAATTTTCGCATGGTGGACAACGTCCCCCTCGCCAAGTGGAGCCGAATTGGAAGCTTTGACAGTGCTGACGCGTGTGAGCAGTCTCGACAGGATCTGATCCGCTTCCTTACTCGGGAAGACCAGAATTCCACCTTCAGCATCAAGGGAGCGATGCTCAACCGAGACCGATCGCTCTTGTCAAAGTGCGTTTCGAGCGACGACCCTCGACTGAAGTGAATGGACGAAGCCATCAGCGCTGTGCAGGTCTGCGGTCAAGTGACACGGCGCTGGATATCAAGCTGAGACACCACCGTGGGTAGCTCTCTCACGGATCTCGGTGTGGGGATCCTGGCGCAGCGGCCCGTGCCTCCCATCGCTTGACCCGTGGCGCTGGCTGCACTAACGTGACGTTCATGTCGCGGCGGGTCCCTGGTGTGCTCCCATTGCTGATGTTGAGCATCGTGCTCGTCCTGGCAGCCGCTGAGCCCGTCTCGGCCCATCCCGAGTCGACGCTGTCGGTCCAATCCTCCGTGCCGGTCACGACGCCGAAACCGCTCACGTCCTCGGCGCCCGGACTGACCCATGAGCCGGAGCCGCAGGCAATGGCATGGGCGCTCGTGGTCGGGCTGCTCGCCGTGGCCGCAGTGGCTTGGCGAGACCGGCGTGCGCTTGTGGGGTCGGGCTTGATCGTCCTGCTCCTTGTGTTCGCCTTCGAGCAGGCGCTGCATTCGGTGCATCACGGCCTCGATCCAGGAGAGGCCGAGCGCTGCGTCATCGCGGCCGCCTCCGCGCACGTGGCAGGCACGACGGTCGATCCCGTCACCGCGATGGATGTCGCCGCTCCTCCGGCAGAGGAGCAGAGTCCCGAGCCCGACGCGGCCAGACCTGCCGTACCGTATCCTTGCCCCGTCCAGCAGCGCGCACCTCCCGCATAGCCGTCCCCCCTCGTCGGCAGTAGCACACAAGACCAGCGGCTGTCCGCCCCGGCGGGTCGATGTCGTTCACCCGCTCGTCACGCGCCCGCGCACGTTAGGGCCGATAGATGGCCGCGTTCACGCGTGCCAGGGCGGGGCTGCATTCACGCGGCGGGGGCCGCCGCCAAGAGGAGTCTTTTCAATGGATGATTGCGCGTCGCGCGAGACGTTCGGAAGGACTGAGTGATGACGTTGCGACGTGGCCGGGGACCCAGGCACCGAAGCCTGAGAGCCATCGTGGCGGGCTGCCTGGCGGTGTTGACGGTCTCGGTGGCCGCCATCCCCGTGGCGCGGGGCCACGCGATCATCGTCGAGTCGACGCCGAAGCAAGAGGAGACGGTCGTGGCCCCGCGCCGCCTCGTCCTCCGCTTCAACAGTCTCATCGAGAAGAAGCTGTCTACGGTGAGCATCGTCGGGCCGGGGCAGACGAGCATCCTGCTCTTGAAGCAGGAGATGGACGCGCAACCCGACACGCTGATCTTTCACCTCCCGGCGCTCGCGGCGGGCTTCTATCGCGCCCGGTGGAAGGTGCTGTCGTCCGACGGACACGTGACCGAGGGCGTCCTCCGGTTCTCCGTGCAGGGCGAAGGCGGGACGGGCCGCGTCGGTGCAGTTCCCGGGATGCCGCCGGTGGTCGACGCGACGAACCTCTACAGCGAGGCCCGCGCGGGCATGCTGAGCCCTGCCGTCACGGGGGCGCTGGCGCGCGTCTACGTCCCGAACGTCAAGTCCAACGACGTCTACGTGATCGATCCGGCCACGTTCACGGTCGTCGATCGGTTCACCGTGGGCGTGAACCCGCAGCACGTGGTCCCCTCATACGACCTCAGGACGCTCTGGGTGACCAACAACGCCGAGGGCCGCACCGACGGGAGCCTCACGCCCATCGATCCCACGACCGGCAAGCCCGGGAAGGCGGTCGCGGTGGACGACCCCTACAACATGTACTGGAGTCCCGACGGCCGCTCGGCGATCGTCGTGGCCGAGGCGCTCAAGCGGCTGGACTTTCGTGATCCGCACACGATGGCGCTGCAGGGTTCCCTGGCGGTGCCGGAGTGCGTCGGCATCAACCACGCCGACTTCTCCATC
>Ga0335077_10011829_pt1 | contig 10907 bp, 3 predicted proteins | sample Lox_Sample_31_FD_207151 | JGI IMG/M metagenome (GOLD analysis project Ga0335077, IMG submission 207151) | Soil microbial communities from Loxahatchee National Wildlife Refuge, Florida, United States - Lox_Sample_3.1 | ecosystem: Environmental > Terrestrial > Soil > Wetlands | place: USA: Florida...
AGGCGAGACGGCCAGACGCGTATCGGCCGGAAAGTATTCGCTGGAGAGCATACGGGCGCCGTCGCCGAGCTCGATATGGCTTGCTCCGGAGGCGAAGATCGCCGCATCGGTGAGGAGAACGTCGTTGACGTTGAATTGCGTGGCGGCAGGCGGTGGACCGTCCTTCGCCTCATGGCGATTGACGTAGGCCGCGATGACCATCCCTTCCTGTGGATTGGCCAGATGGACCTGCTCGGCAGTTTCGAGGATGTTGGCAAACGTCTCGTGGTCATCCCAGAACTCGGAATAGACGAAATCAGCTGACGAATGGGCAACGCATTCCTGTCCAAGCGCATTGACGCTGTGGAAGACAATCCGTTTTTGGAGCGCAGCCTGGGCGCGATCGACAAAAGGTTGAAACCCGGAGACGAAGTCCACCCTGGTGCCGTCGAAAGCATAACCGCCCTTATCGCCGAACGTGTCGACGTGCCAGCCGTCGAACGGATAGACCGCGAACAGGTCGCGCATGCGGTCAAAGAGATAGCCCTGCCAGCCGGGATCGTTCTGGTTCATGTAGTACAGAAAATGGGTTGACCAGTCCGACGCGTCGAGGGGAAGCTTCTTGACGCTGGCGACTGTGCGCGGACCGTGGTCGGTGGTCCAGGTGGCCCAACTCAAGGGGAGCGGATTTTGCGGCCGCGAGAACACGTCGTCATACGCGCTGTAGCTCGCGTTGTAGGCCATGGCCATCATGTTGTATCGATGGGCCTGGTCGATGAACTCCCGCACCAGGGCGCCGTCAATGGTGCGGTTGGCGATGTCCTTCCATGTCGCCTGGGGATGGTCGACCGTGCCGGCCAGCGGCTGGTCATGCCGGTACTGAAAGTCATAAAACTCGAGCCCGTTGATATGGAATCGATTCAGCTCGTCGATCCATTTCCCGGGGTCGGCTACTTCGGCGGCGTTGTAATGGGCAAGATAGCCGTAGCGGGGAAAGCGCTTCCAGTCCGACGAGATGTCAATCGCTGTCTGCCGCTCTGAGAGAGTGCTCCCGTTCGCCGCTGAGAGTCGCACCGTCACCAGGTATCCGCGGTAGTCATCGTGCGGCGGCGCGCATGCCAGCGCCTGCGTCTTGTCGGACTCAGCTTCAAGCCTCACGGACTCGCAATGCCCGACGACCGTGCCGAGCTGCCAGATTGCCGCCGAGACTTGCTCGCCACCGCTGATCTTCCCGTCCAGGTCGACAACGATGTGCACCGGGTCGGATGGAGCGTACCGAGCCTTGTCGGGATATGCATCGAGGAGCCGCGGGGCCTGTGCGTGAATAAGCCCGGGAAAAAGTAAGCCGGCAAGAAGAATCCTGACCAATAAGCGCATGGCCCCATCATGCAGCCGCGGCAGGAGAGGCCGGCATGAAAGATTGCCGAGGTTTAGCCGATGGCTTTCCGAGAGGGGTTAGTCGAAGTGTTCCACAAGGGTGAGGCCACTAGATGCCTGATCAAGTTCCGCGAAGATGAGGTGTTTGCCGTCGGGAGTAAGCGACAGTCCGGCAAAGGGAGTGGGCGCGTGCTTGAGGGTGTATACCGTCTGTCCTCGGGCGGATGCCGGATCGACACGCTGGATGGCATATTGCCCTTCACGCTGCGCAAGTGAGAACACCGTGCCGTTCCGTACGGTCCAGTAGTTGAGGTTGCCGGAAGGGGGACCATCGAAAATCTTCTGCTGCGGTCCGCCGTCGACCGGGCATCTCCAGAGTCCGGACTCAGCATAGTGGGTCAGATAGAGGCTGTGATCCTCAGCGCTCTCGACCGCCACCATTCCTCCGGTGGTCGTCACCTGCCGGGCTTGTCCGGAGCCGTCCGCCGGAGTCTTCCAGATCTGCCACGAGCCGGAGCGATTGGACCCAAAGTAGATCCAGCGGTCATCTGCGGACCAGCTGGGAACAATGTCGTTCCAGTTGCCACTGGTGACGGGGCGCGACACGCCGCCCTCGGCGTTGATGATGTAGACATGGGCAAAGGGATCCATGCGAGCATCGAAGGCGATGCGGCGGCCGTCGTGGGACCAGAATGGACTCCCCGCGGAGGCATTCAGTGACGTCAGTTGAACCGGGTCGCCGCCGTCGATCCGGGAGGACCATATCTCCTGTGCGCCCGAACGCCAGGATTGAAAGACCAGTTTGTCGCCTGCTGGCGAGACGTGCGGAGAAGCATCCTGCTGGCTGGACGTGAGAATATCGGCCTCGGAGCCGCGCGCCTTGCCGTCAAGTTCGATGGCCAGGATGCTCCAGATAGCGGCTCCGTGCGAATACACCAGCCGGTTGCCCTGGCGGGCTATGGATGGAGAGGAGGCATTGTCGCCCCCGGCGGGCTCATGTTCCGGTGTTCCTCCCCGCGCGGAAACCCTCCACAGCGACAGGCTTCCGCTGCGATTCGACGCGTAGACAATGGAAGATCCGTCGGAGGTCCAGGTGAGCCCATCGATCAGCCGGCCGTCGCTCGTGATGCGCTGGGGCTGGCCGGCTGGAAACGTCATTATATATAGGTCGTGCACGGACCCCTCGGGCCCGCGAACGAAGGCCAGCTTCTTCCCATCGGGAGAAACCTGGGGCGTCCAATCTCCATCCCACCCGCCGGGCGGGTTGGTCAACTGGCGGACGGTGCGGCCCTTGATATTCAACTCCACCAGCCTGCTGGGCGCCTGCTCATCGTCCTGCTGGGGGAAAATCAGTCCGTCGCCACCGGGCGTCCAGGCCAGGCCGCCGTATTCCCAGACGTGGTTGAAGGGCAGGGAATAAATCTCCTGCTCCGAGCCGCCGATCGCTGGAACGATGACCACGCTGCTGCGCGCCTGATCGTGGCGGATGAACGCAATCCAGCGGCCGTCGGGCGACCAGGCGGGGCTCAATTCCTCCGCGGTACCGGAACCGAGGCGTGCGGGAGCCTCCGAACCCAGCATCTTGACGTATATATGTCCGGCTCTCTCGCCCTCCTTCAGCCAGACAAAAGCAACAGCGCTTCCATCGGGGGAAAAGCTGGGCTGCAACTGCGAGCCGGGATACGTGGTCAGCGGACGGCTGGAATAGGACTCCGGGTGCGCGACCGTCTTTTGACTTCGCCGGGCGAGCACCCCCCAAATTCCCAGAGATGCGGCCACAACGACGACGCCAGTCGCAATCAGCAGTATGTTACGTCCGCGCGAGGGCCTCGAATCGGCCTCGGCGGAGGGAACCGGAACCTGCGCAGTCGCCTGCTGAGCTGATTGAACATCAACCGGTGATGGCGTGATGGCAGGCTCCGCAGGTTCCTCCGGCTCTTGCTCGACCTTGGCAATGAGACGGTATCCAGCCTTGGGAATGGTCTGAATCACGCGGGGGTCGCGGGGTTCATCGGAGAAAGCCCGGCGAAGCTCGGAGATGGCTCGGATCAAAACGTCCTCGCCGACAAAGACGTCCGGCCATACGGCGCTGCGGAGCTGTTCGCGAGTGACAACCTCGCCCGCGTCGGCCGCCAGCGTCACGAGGACCTGCATGACCTTCGGTTCCAGGTGGATGGTTTCGCCTTCGCGCTCGATCGCATTCACGCGGGGATGAACCAGCCACTCTGCTACCCGGAAATCGCCTTGCACCGTTGATCCTCACCCGGATTATAAGAGACCGCTGGCTGCCGGCCCGCGATCGTTCGCAGGTAATTGGAGGATTTGATGTTACGGCCTATCGGGAAAACCTCGGGAAAAGGTCGCTTCGCGTCCATGGTCAGGGGCGCCGGCTCCTTCTACCTTGGGTGCCGTAATCAGCCGGGCTACCAGTACTGAACGCCGTTGAGAGCCGCGGTGGGACGCCTGGCCCGGCCCCAAACACGGCAATGATCTTCATCACGGCATGTATCCACGCTCAAGGCGCAATCTGGAGGTACTTCCTGCCAGCTTGTGCCGACGCTCCGGAGGGCATGCTGCACTTCGTACGGTACTTGAACGCTTCAGGAGGCGGATCACATGACCAGGATGCAAAACCAGACATCCTTCGAACAAACTAGTTGTGTGCGGGATGTCGTGACTCTACGCAAAAATCCTGTCGCGCTGGCCCTGGCCTGCGCTGTTCTGCTTGCCATGTCTTTCCTGGCAGGCAGCAAAGCATGGGGCCAGACACAGGCATCCAGCGCGACTCTCTCCGGCACCGTCACCGATAAGACCGGCGCTGTTCTGCCCGACGCGACGGTGACGCTCCTCAGCATCGACCAGGGCTTTCAGCGACAGCAGAAGACCTCTGAGGCCGGCCTCTACGTATTCACGCTGCTGCAGCCCGGGCAATACACTCTGACGGTTCAGAAGCAAGGCCTGGGTACGTACACCGAGAAAGGCATCCAGCTCGAAGTGGGACAGAGCCGGAACCTGTCGGTTTCGCTTTCGGTGGCCAATGTGGCCGAGCAGGTGACCGTCACCGGGGTAACTGCCCAGTTGGACACTGAAGACACCAATATCTCCACCTACATCGACGGGAAGGCAATCGTCGAGCTCCCCTTGAACCAAAGGAACCTCGTCAGCCTCACCTTCCTGAATTCGGCCGTGACCAACCAGGCGCTGACGCAGTGGACGGGCGGCACGAGCGCAAATCAGGCCAACGCCGACCAGGACGTGACCTTCCTTAACTTCGCGGGAAGCCGGTTCGGTGATACCGAATACCTCCTCGATGGTCACTGGGACACGGATCCCCAGTGGGGCGGCATTATCTACACGCCCGGGGTGGAAGAGACGCAGGAGTTCCGCCTGCAGAGCAATAGCTTCTCGGCGCAGTTCGGCTTCAGCTCGGGCAACGTCATCAACATGGTGACCAAGTCGGGCACCGACAGCCTTCACGGCGATGCCTACGATTTCGTCCGCAACAGCGCCGCGGATGCCCGGAACTACTTCAACCACAATCCGCAGACGCATTTCTCGCGCAATCAATTCGGCGCCACACTCGGCGGTCCCCTGGTGATCCCGCATCTTTATTCGGGCCGCGGAAAGACCTTCTTCTTCGGTTCCTATGAAGGGCTGCGCGCGGCCAGTCCCGTGACTTCCACGCTGACGGTGCCAACCAGCGCCGAACGCGGAGGCGACTTCTCTTCGTTTCTTGGCGCGGCCATCCCCGGAACCACCGACTATCTCGGCCGCCAGGTCTATGCGGGAGCCGTATACGATCCGTATTCCGCACGTCCCGTCACGGCCGGCCAGGTTGATCCGGTCTCGGGTCTCACCGCTATCGGAACGGGTGTAATCATGGATCCGTTTGGCGGCGTCAATGGATCTGTGCCGACCAACATCATTCCCTCAGCGCGGTTCGACCAGCTCGCGTCCACGCTCCTGAAGTACTACCCCAACCCGACCAACTCCAATGCGGTGAACAACTACGTATTCAGCGGGTCCTCGCCCCAGCAGCAGGACTCGTTCAACCTTCGCTTCGATCACAACCTGAACGACAAGACGCGCCTTTGGGGACGTTTCTCGCGCAGGGACGAATACAAGACCGGCGGCGTGGCGTTGTTCGGCTCCAATGATGCGGGCGGCCCGGGATTGAAAAATGGCGACAACCGCTGGGATAGCGCTGTCGGCTACTCGCGAATCCTTTCGCCCACGCTGGTCTGGACGGTGAACGTCGGCTGGAACCGCTGGATCGAAACCAACGAGCCCCAGGGCAATCCATTCGATGTCACGCAGTTGGGCTGGTTGCCCTCATTGAATGTCGGTCACGGCGTGTTTCCAAGCGTGAGCTTGAGCAACGGATACGCGGGGTTAGGCTCGGGCTCGCCTCAGACCGCCCCCAGAGAAGCGCGCACGGTTGCCACGGATTTCACCCAGACTCATGGTCGTCAGTTGTTCACTTTCGGATTTGATTTCACCTCGCAGTATTACAACAATCTCTCGCCGGGGAACGCCAACCTATCCTTCTCGCAGGGCGGCACAGCGGGATTCGACCCCCTGAATCCCGCCGGCGTCGGACCGCAGACGGGCAATCCAGTCGCCAGCTTCCTGCTGGGCGTCGGGGGCGGCAATTTCCAGCAGAGCGGATCGCAGACCGCAAACCTGAAGAAGATCGCCTGGTATTTGCAGGACGATTGGAAACTCACCAATAAACTTACTCTGAACCTGGGTATGCGCTATGAGCTGCAGCCCTCGCCGACCGACCGCTTCGACAAGATGGCGTGGTTCGATACCACCGCGGTGAACCCCATCACCGCCATGGAAGTCACGCAGCCGGTGGGCGGCCAGGCCCCGGTTCCCATCAACGCTCCCGGAAAGCTGGTTTGGCCGGGCACGGGCAACAGCCGCGGCGTGATTACCAACAGCTATGACAACGTTGCTCCGCGTTTCGGCTTCGCCTATCACCCCACCGATAAACTGGTGGTGCGCGGCGCTTATGGAGTCTTTTATCCGCAGAGAGCGTCGGTGGCGTTTGACGCGAATCTGAATGGGTACTCGCAGCAGACCTATTGGCAGGATAAGAACAACGGCATCAGCGGCAACGCGTATACCGTCACCACGCCCGCAAGCCAGGCGTTCCAGGGCGGGCTGCTGCCGATCGTAGGCAATGCCCTGGGCGGTCTCACCGGTGTGGGCGCAAGCATCAATGCGATTCAACACCATTGGAGCAGCCCGTACGTGCACAACTACACGTTCGGACTCGAATACGCGATCACGAATAACGATGTGCTGGAAGTCGCCTACGTGGGCAATCACGGACAGCACCTTCCCGTTTCCGGGGGCCTCAACAGCAACCAGCTTCCGGATGAGTACATCGCCCAGGCCGGGCAGGAATTTGCGGCAACCGGCCACAATCCTCTCACCGACGAAGTTCCCAATCCATTCTGGACGTCAGTCACAGTCAACGCGAACGGATATTGCGGGCTGCAGGGCCAGACAGTCCAGCGTTACCAGCTCGAACGCCCGTTCCCGGAGTACTGCGATATCAATAACCAACAGGTACCCGTCGGGTTCGACACGTATGACGCCATGGTGGTGACCTGGACGCACCGGTTCTCGCACGGCCTCCAGGTGCTTGCCTCCTATAACCGCTCCAAGTGGCTTGATGACGTGACCGGAAATTCGGCCTGGAGCTGGGGAGCATCGAACCAGGAATTCCGTGACAACACCAACATCGCCATGAACAAGGCGGTCGACGCATCCGACGTTCCCAACAGCCTGGTCGTGAGCTACATCTACCAGTTACCCGTCGGCCGCGGACAGAAGTTCGGTTCCACGATGCCGAAGGCCGCCGATCTCATCGTGGGCGGATGGCAGGTGAGCGGCATCAGCACGTTCCGCAACGGTCTGCCTCTGAGCCTGACGGATGACAACAATACTTCTCATTCCTACGGCGGCGGGCAGACACCCGACCAGGTGCACATGCCTCATAGCGTGAGCCGGACCTGGAACTCCGCCGGAACCGGTATCACTGATTTCGACACTTCGGCCTTCACCCAGGCTCCCGACTTTACGTGGGGCACCGTGGCTCGAAACCTCTCTTACATGCGCGGCCCCGGAACCGATAACACCGACTTGTCACTGCAGAAGTACTTCCTTCTGAACGAAAGGTTCAAGGTGCAGATCCGTGGCGATGCGTTCGACGTGTTCAACCATCCATATTTCACCAACCCGGACACCGGGTATGGCGACTCCAACTTCGGCCTGATATCCGGAGCTTTCCAGCCACGCGAGATTCAGGGAGCGATCAAACTCATATGGTAGCGATGTCGAAGACCTGCCCGAAGCCGGCTGTACTCGTGCGCAACCGGGCAGGTTTCCGATGCAACGTCAATCTTTCTCCTAAAAAAGAAATCGGGCACGGTTGCGGCCGTGCCCGCATTTTTTGAACGAGCTTGTTTGAATTACTTGGAATGACTAACCATCTCACCCCTTCCACTGATCGGCTGCCAGGCTCTCTGTTCCGCCTGGCGACCATCGTCGCCCTCCTTGTATGCCTCCCTGGTTTCTGCCACGCGCAGACACCGTCTGCGTCAGTGCAGCAATTGTGGCAGAAAGCTGTCCTGGCGCAGCAGTCACAGCAATATCTTCGCGCCGCATCGTTTTATCGAAAGATCCTTGCCCTGCAGCCGGAACTCACCGAAGCCGAAGTCAACCTCGGCTTGATGCTGCACCTCTCGGGAAACCTGCTGGATGCCGTCAACTGCTTCGAGCACGTTTCGGCCAGGCACCCCGATTTATATGTTCCGAATTTCCTCGCCGGGATGGACCTCCTCACGCTCGATCACCCTGATCGCGCCCTGCCTTTTCTCCAGCAGGCAGTTCATCAAGCCCCGGACAAAATTGAAGCCAGGATCGGGTTGGCGAACGCATACTTGCAGGTGAAGCAATACAGCGAGGCCCGGGAAGAGTTCGTACACGCCACGAGACTGAACGCTCAGAATGCAGAAGCATGGTACGGACTGGGTGCGACGTATCTCAGCATGGAAAGGGATCAGGAGACCGCTCTCCGGCGATCACCATCGCCTTTTCGCGCGGTTCTGCTCGCCGAGTCATACATGCAGCAGGGCAAGACCGAGAAAGCCGTTGCCACGCTGAGCAACGTTGTCGCCAAAGCGCCTGTCGTTCCCTGTGCCCATTCGCTGCTGGGATTCGCGTTTCTGGAGCAGTCAAGGCTGGATGATGCGACGCAACAATTCGGCCTGGATTGGGATCCCGCTTCTGGGGAAGGCTGCTTATTGGCAAAGCTCGGCGCCGTGAGTCTCGAGGCAAAGCGCTTCCACACCGAGGAGGCGTTACGGCAACTACGAGAAGCGTACGCCGTTGATGCGGATGTCGTCATTGCGAATGAGGAACTTTATGCCGGGAGCCTGGCCGCGTCTGGAGCGCACGTTCGCGCGATCCTTGCTGACTTCCCGGCTGCTCCATCGCCCACGGCTTCCGAGGACCCGGCGCTGAGTATGAAACAGGGCCGCTACTCGGCATGCAGTTCCGCGCTGGCCCTTCACACCCTGCGACTAGATATCACGGATCTGCGATTGCTCTCGAAGTGTTCTTACTACTCCGGCCATGATGACCGTGTCATGATGGCAACGGAACAACTCCTGAACAGAGTTCCCGAAGACGCGGAAGCCCTTTACTGGCGAATCCAGTCGACCGAGCGCCTGGGAACAGCGGCAATCGCCACAGCGAGCGCCATCAATCCCAACTCCCCGTCCCTCCATGTCCTGACCGGCGACATGCTGCAGGAAAAGGGGGATCTTTCCGACGCGGCCGGCGAATACCGCAAGGCGATTGCCCTCAACAGCGGGTTTCTGGCCGCACACATCGCTCTGGCACGCGTTCTCAACTCGGATCACAAAACGGACAAGGCCGAGCAGGAAATCCGCATCGTCTTGGATGCCAGCCCGAAGGACCCGGAAGCGAATTATCTCATGGGCGAGATCCTGGTCAATCGTTCGGCTCTGGCCGATGCATTGCCTTTCCTGCTCAATGCGCAGCGCGCCTCATCGGACGAGCTCCCATTCGTCCACGCCGACCTGAGCATGGTCTATGAAGATCGCGGCGACGTCACACAAGCCATTGCCGAAATGGAGCAGGCCGTTTCGCTCGATGTGGACGGAAGCTACCACTATCGACTGGGACATCTGTATCTGAAGGCCGGGCATCGCGCCGCGGCTGAGGCGGCTCTGCAGAGTGCCGAGAAACTGCGCCGCGAGGCGGATGCCGCATCCTTGTTTGAAAAGCAGCGATCGATGTAACGGACCTGGCGATTGGCAGTGAAGCTTGTCGCGGGCAGGAAGCGTGAGGTCGCGTTGCGTTCTGCGCGAGGCCGATTTGCGCCCGAGGCGGCCGAGGAACGACTTGCGGGCCAGTGTCTCCCTTCTAGCCTTCGCTTTTGAGTTGGGGGAAGGCGGAGATACGCAATTTTGCCGCAGCATAAGGCACAAGCGTGATGTTCTCTTCCGGCTCCTGACTCGAAACAGGACTTTGGGGAACGGGATCCGCAACGCCGTCTTCGGCGCGCCATGAGGGCACCTTGCGGGCCTTCACGCTGAGGCGTACCGGTGCATGGCGGGCGGTAAAGACGCTGTCGCCGACTTCGCTTTCACTCACCTGGATGGATAGGGCGGGTCGTTGCGGATCCACCGCGAGTGCATAATTCCAGGGGGTGGACGGATAGACTTGCCAGTCGGCAGTCATCCCGCGGTCGGCCAGTTTCACCCAGTTTTCGCCGATGCCGTAGGAGAAAAGAAGGGGGCCGCGTTCGATGGCGACGGAGTCGTTGAACCAGCGTGAAACGCGCGCATTCATGGGGAATGCGATTTCAACGGCATCTCCCGCGCGCCAGGTGCGTTCCAGGCGAGCGAAGCTCCCCGGGATGGGCGAAGACTGGAGTTGGCTGTTGACGCGCAGCTCGGCGCCAGCGGCCCAGGCCGGGATGCGAAGCTGCAGCGGGAACGCCAGAGGCGTCGCCGGGTTGACAGTGAGGCGTACCTCGCCGCGGAAAGGATAGGCTGTGTCTTCGATAACGCGGACTGGCGTGCCGCGAAGGATCGTGCGCACTTCACACGGAGCATAGACGGCCGCAACCAGGCCGTCGCCGGCATCCGAATCCGCCGAGCTCGAGTCCAGGAAAAGACTGTTGGCGAGTTTCGGCCAGCCCTGGTGGAAATTGGCGGTGCAGCAGCCGAAGTTGGGTTCTAGTCCGAAGAGGTTCGATTCCGGCCCGTCCGTGGTCCACGGCTTATGGTGCAGGCTGCATTCCACCTGGTTGGGTTCCTGGTTGTACTGGTGGGCCCACATGTCGTCGGTGAATGTGCCGGGCAGCGCGTTGAACGCCAACTGCTCGAGCCGGTCTCCGAGCGCCGCTTCGCCGGTGATGGCCAGCGAGTGCTCCAGGGAAAACATGTACTCCACCACGGTACATAGCTCAGAGCCCTGCGACGGATCCGGGCCGGCGAGATGTT
>Ga0335077_10011833_pt1 | contig 10905 bp, 10 predicted proteins | sample Lox_Sample_31_FD_207151 | JGI IMG/M metagenome (GOLD analysis project Ga0335077, IMG submission 207151) | Soil microbial communities from Loxahatchee National Wildlife Refuge, Florida, United States - Lox_Sample_3.1 | ecosystem: Environmental > Terrestrial > Soil > Wetlands | place: USA...
CTCCGCCGCGGCGCGCTAGCACACAGGGACACCAGATGGCTATCGCTACCACAGAGCAGCTTAGGAATTACCTTCAGAATTACTTGGACGCATTCAAGACCTTCGGCTCTCGCGCCCAGCCGGCATGGCTGCGCGAGATGCGCGAGCGCGCCTTTGAACGTTTTTGCGAAGTCGGATTCCCGACCACCAAGGACGAAGACTGGCGATTCACGAATCTGAACGCCATCGCGCAAACCTTCTTCGAGTTGGCGCGCGACGCGCAACAATCCGCCGGCGCCTATTCCGATGCGCTCAAGCCCTATCGCATTCCCCACGCGGCCTGCCAACTCGTTTTTGTGAACGGGCGTTTCGCTCCGCAGCTTTCGGATCTTGGAAATCTGCCGCAAGGCGTGCGCGTCCAAAGCCTGGCGCAAGCTCTCGCTGAGAACGACGCCGCCCTAGAAAAGCACCTCGGCCGCTACGTCAATATCCATCGCGACGCTTTCTGCGCGCTGAATCAGGCTTTCATCGAAGACGGCGCCTACGTCTTCGTGCCGCGCCGCACGGCGCTCGAAGGCCCAATCTGTCTGCTCTTCGTTTCCATACCCAGCGAAGAGCCCCAGATGACCCACCCGCGCAACCTGATCGTTGCCGAGGACCAAACCGAAGTGAACGTCGTCGAGGATTACGTCTCCATCGGCAGCGGCCTTTTCTTTTCCAACGTGGTCACCGAGCTGGTCGCCGGGCAGAGTGCCGTCGTGGCGCACCATCTGATCGAACGTGAAGACCGGCAGGCCTTCAACGTTTCCACCCTGCGCACGCAGCAGGAGCGCAGCGCCAATGTGAGTTCGCACTCGGTGCTTTTGGGCGGCGGATTGGTTCGTAACAATGTGCATCCGGTGTTGGCCGGCGAGGGCGGCGAGTGTCTCATCAACGGCTTGTTCATCGCCGGCGGCAGGCAGCACATGGATAACTACATGCTCGTCGAGCACGCCAGCCCGCACTGCAGCAGCCGCCAGTTTTACAACGGCATCCTCGACGGCCAGGCCCACGGTGTCTTCCACGGGCGCATCATCGTGCACAAGGACGCGCAAAAAACCGACGCCAAGCAGACCAACCGCAACCTGCTGCTTTCCGACGACGCGCAGATCGACACCAAGCCGCAACTCGAAATCTACGCCGACGACGTGAAGTGCACCCACGGCGCCACCATCGGCCAAGTGGAGGAGAATGCGCTCTTCTACATGCGCTCGCGAGGCATCGAGGAGGATTCGGCGCGCCGTCTGCTGCTGATGGCTTTTGCCAATGAATGTCTGGATCGCATGAAGTGCACGCCCGTGCGCGATTATCTCGACGGCGTCGTGCAGGGATGGCTGCCCGAAGCTTCCAAATCGGCGCGGGCCGGCGCTGGAGCGGGCGCGGAAGCGACGAGGCGGTGGGAGGAGGTTGGATGACAACCGCGACCAATATCGCTCAATCGCCAAAATCAATTGGGCAAACCGGCTACGACGTGTACACCATCCGCAAGGATTTTCCCATCCTGGCGCGAAAGATCCAGGGCAAACCTCTCGTCTACCTGGATAACGCCGCCACTACGCAGAAGCCGCAAGCCGTGATTGACGCCATGGTGAACTACTACAACTCCGAAAACGCCAATATCCATCGCGGCGTCCACACGCTCTCCGAACAGGCCACCGAGAGCTACGAACAGGCTCGCAAAATGATCGGACGTTTTCTCAATTCCGCCGACGCGCGCGAAATCGTCTTCGTTCGGGGGGCCACCGAAGGCATCAATCTCGTGGCGCAGACCTGGGGCCGCGCCAACGTCGGCCGCGGAGACGAGATCGTCGTCTCCGCCATGGAGCACCACTCCAATATCGTGCCCTGGCAGATTCTCTGCGAGGAAAAGGGAGCGCGCCTGCGCGTCGTTCCGGTGAACGATGCCGGCGAGCTGATGATGGAAGAGTTCGAGAAACTGCTCGGGCCCAAGACGAAGCTCGTCGCCATCGCCCACGTTTCGAACGCCCTCGGCACCGTGAACCCTGTGCGCAGGATCGTGGAAATGGCGCAGCAGTACGACGTGCGCGTGCTGATCGACGGCGCCCAGGCCGTGCCGCACCTCGTCGTGGACGTGTGCGCCCTCGATTGCGACTTTTACGTCTTCTCGGGCCACAAAGTCTACGGACCCACCGGAATCGGCGCGTTGTACGGCAAGGCGGAGCTGCTCGATTCCATGCCGCCCTATCAGGGCGGCGGCGACATGATCAGTTCGGTCACCTTCGAGAAGACGCTCTACAACCGCGCGCCGCAAAAATTCGAAGCGGGGACGCCGCACGTCTCTGGCACCATCGGGCTGGCCGCGGCGCTCCAATACGTAAACGCGATTGGCATCGACCGCATCGCCAAGCACGAGCAGGAAGTTCTGGCTTACGGCACCAGGCGTTTGCTGGAGATTCCCGGCCTGCGCCTGATCGGCACAGCCAAGGAAAAAGAAGGAATTCTTTCGTTCGTCCTCGAGGGCATCCATCCCCACGATATCGGCACCGTTCTCGACCGGGAAGGAATCGCCATTCGCACCGGACATCACTGCGCGCAGCCGCTCATGCAGCGCTTCGGCGTGCCGGCCACCGCGCGCGCCTCTCTCGGGCTCTACAACACCGTGGAGGAGATGGACGCGCTGGCCGATGGGCTGCGGAAAGTCAGGGAGGTTTTCGCCTGATGGCGGATTTACGGGATCTTTATCAAGACATCATTCTGGAGCACAGCAAGAACCCGCGGAACTACCGCACGCTCGAGACCCCCGATCGCACCGCCGAGGGTTTTAATCCGCTTTGCGGCGACCACTTTACGGTCTACCTGCAGATTGGCGACGGGAAGATCCGCGATATCTCCTTTCAAGGCTCGGGCTGCGCCATCTCCAAGGCTTCCGCATCCATGATGACGCAAGCAGTCAAAGGCAAGAGCACCGAGCAGGCCGAGGAGCTGTTTCAGAAATTCCACCATGTCGTAACCGGAAAGGACGGCGCGACATCGGAGGAACTCGGCAAGCTCGCTGCCTTTTCGGGCGTCTCCGAATATCCGGTGCGCGTGAAGTGCGCTACCCTGGCATGGCACGCCTTGCGCGCGGCGCTGGAAGGCGAGCAGCACGCCGTCTCCACGGAGTAAGGGATTATGCCCAGCGGTGTAATTGAGCTAAAGCGCGACTGTGAGGCGACTCAGGTGCCTTACGGCGGCGTGCACGTACTTCCTGCCGGAAGCCGTGTGCGTGTCACGCAGTCGCTTGGCGGCAGCTATACGGTGACCACCGAACAAGGCGCGATGATGCGCATCGAAGCCGCCAATGCGGACGCACTGGGCCTCGCTCCAGACCCGAAGCAGGCACAAGCCTCGACGGCCGCGCCCGCTCAGTTCAGTGAAAAGCTGGTCTGGGATCAGTTACGGACGGTTTTCGATCCCGAAATTCCGGTGAATATTGTCGATCTCGGCCTGGTCTACTCCTGCCAGATTACGGATGCCGAAACCGGCGGCCACAAGATCGACATCAAGATGGCCATGACCGCGCCCGGTTGCGGCATGGGAGACGTGCTCCGCGCAGACATCGAACGCAAGCTTTCGCAGCTTCCCGAGGTCAAACAAGTTCACGCCGAAATCGTCTTCGATCCGCCTTGGAACCCCAGCCGCATGTCGGATGCCGCCAAATTGCAGCTAGGCCTCGATCTCGACTCCAGTTCACCCTTTCCCGTCTACCGCTGAGGTTCTTCAGCTTCCGCAGGCTCGCTAGAGAGCCTCTTCCGCCATGGAGCGCAACGTATCCGCATGTGGCAAGGCGTTCAGCACGGCCTCCTGAAGCTCATGGGCGCTCGCTCCATTTGCGGGACAGTTCACGATGTTGATCTTGTAGGAGAACCGGATCGTCGCTCCCGCGGCATCGGATAGTCCCTCCGCAATGCGTTCCGAAATGCGCTCGGCGATGGCGCGAGTGACGTTGGGCAGGATCGTGCCGAAACAGGACGGCCGCAGAATGTACACCGAATCTTGCTCGCGCAATCTGCGGGAGATGACCTTGGCGGCGTCGCTCAGACGGGATATGGCCGCAGGCGTGGACGCCACATCTTCCGGCAATTTCACGGTGATCACCAGAACGGATAAGACTTGCGTGGCGGCCGCCGCCCGGCGGTATTCCATGGCCAGGCGATCCTTGAACGAAGTCAGATTGGGAATGGCGTTCAAGAGTTCCGCGCTGGCTTCGATTTTGGATTCCACGGCTCGCCTGCGGTCCTCGGCGATCTGGCGGCGCAAACGCAGGATCGTCACCTGCCGGTCCACGAGGTACATGGCCAGCAGAGCCGATAGCGTGCAGAACCCGTAGAACGCGTTCCGCAGCATCAGACCCGTGGGCGCGCTCGACCGGGAAAAGACGACCGGATACATCAGCAGCGCCAAACCCGTGCCCAGGATCAGAATAGTCATGCAAGCCAGTAGCGTAAGCTGCAGTTCGCGGCGGTCTAACTGATCGGGGAGGATTTTGTCACAGAGGCGCACCAATTACCTCGATTCGGGCTTTATTACGCGCGAGTTCTCGTCATCTTCTTGCCGTGCTTTGGAGGTGAGAGCACACGGCCTACCATGTGTGAACGAGGGTCAGCGTGAAAAATCAAGCGTTTAGGAAAGAGTATTTTGGTTCGGGAAAAGGACTCGTCTCAATCTAGGCCAGCCTGTTCCAAAATGGATGCAGCCGGATTGGCTAGTGCTGACTGCCGCTGAGTTCGCGAACAATATCTCCCACGAACGCTTTGGCATCGCCGAAGAGCATAAGCGTCTTATCGAGGTAATACAGCGGGTTATCGATACCGGCGAATCCCGGGCTCATGCCGCGCTTGATGACCATGACGGTGCGCGCTTTATCGACGTCGATGATGGGCATTCCGTAAATGGGACTGCCGGGCTCGTTGCGCGCCGCGGGATTGGTGACGTCGTTGGCTCCAATGATCAGGGCGACATCGGTGAGCGGCATCTCCGAATTGATGTCGTCCATATCGAACAGACGGTCGTAAGGAATGTCCGCTTCGGCGAGCAATACGTTCATGTGTCCAGGCATTCTGCCGGCGACGGGATGGATGCCGAATTTGACGTCCACGCCGCGCTTGGTGAGCGCGTCGTAAAGCTCGCGGACCTTGTGCTGCGCCTGGGCCACGGCCATGCCATATCCCGGAACGATGACCACCTTGGTCGCTCCGGACAGAATCGATGCCGCCTCTTCCGCGCTGGCGCTGCGGACGACCTTCTCTTCGGCAACCGCTTTCGTCCCAACTTGAAGCTGGCCGAAGGCGCCAAACATCACGTTGGTGAACGAGCGGTTCATCGCCTTGGACATGATCACCGAGAGGATGAAGCCCGAAGAGCCGTCGAGCGCGCCCGCCACCACCAGCACCTTGCTATTGAGCACGAATCCCAGAAGCGCCGCGGAGAGCCCGGCGTAAGAGTTCAGCAAGGAGATCACCGTGGGCATGTCCGCGCCACCAATGGGCGTGACCAGCAGCACGCCGAAGAGCAGGGCGACCCCTACCATGACCGGAAAGAGAATCGTGTATTCGGGATGAATCACCAGAATCAAGGCGAGCACGATGGCCGCGCCCAGCACGGAAAGGCTGACGACATTCTGGCCGCGATAAGTGATGGGCCGCTGCGGCAGAATCTCCTGAAGCTTGCCCGCCGCGATCACGCTGCCGGTAAACGTAAGCGAGCCGATGATCACTTCGAGCGCGATCTCCACCATGCCGAACTTGTTCACCTGCGGCGCGCGCACGTAATACTCGGCGATTCCGATCATGCTGGCGGAGAGCGCGCCAAAAGCGTGGCTGAGCGCCGTCCGTTGCGGCACCGCCGTCATATGCACCATGCCGAGCGGAATACCGATGCCCGCGCCGACGATCAGCGCAACCACAATCCACTTGTACTGGACCAGTTCAGGATTGAAGAGCGTCGCGCCGACGGCGAGCGCGGCCCCAATCTCGCCGGCCAGGACGCCGTGCCGCGCGGTGACGGGCGAACTGAGCCACTTCAGCGACAGAACAAAGAGAACGGCCGCGACAAGATAGATGAGATCGAGGATCTGCTGAACGTCGGATGCGCTCATGATTTTTTCGTTTTGCCCGACTTGAACATGCGCAGCATGCGGTCCGTGATCAGGAATCCGCCCACCATGTTGCTGAAAGAAGCGGCGACGGCGATGACTCCCAGCACGGTGGAAAGCGTGGTTTCGTGCCGCCCGGCAATGATAATCGCCGCGACGACGACGATGGCGTCCAGGGCGTTGGTGAGCGACATCAGCGGCGTGTGCAGCAGCGGCGAAACACGCTTGATCACTTCAAATCCGACGAAGCCCGCAAGAATGAATACAAAGAGATTGGAGATGAAGTCCGAAGGCATTCCTCCTCCTAGGAGTGCGCCGCCAGAACGGGCAGCGAATAAAATTCGCGCACACGCGGGTTCACGATATCGCCGTTTCGAGTGATCAGCGTGCTGGCGACGATTTCGTCGTTCGGATCGAGGGTCAACTTCCCGCCCTTCATGAGGTGCAGCAGGAAGGCGGTAATGTTGCGGGCATACATCTGGCTGGCGTGATAAGGCACGGTGCTGGCCAGGTTGAACCAGCCGATGATGGTGACGCCGTCGACCACAATCTTCTCGCCGGCGCGGGTGAGTTCGCAATTTCCGCCGCGCTCGGAGGCTAAATCGAGGATTACCGAACCGGGCGCCATGCCTTTGACCATGGCTGCGGTCACGAGGGTAGGAGATTTTTTGCCGGGAACAACCGCGGCGGTGATGACCACGTCGCTTTCGGCCACGACCTTGCCCAGCAGTTCGCGCTGGCGCTGGTAAAAGGCTTCGTCTTGCGCCTTGGCATAACCGCGCGTGTCTTCCGCGTCCTTGGCCTCGATCGGCAGCTCGACAAAACGGCCGCCCAGGCTCTGCACCTGCTCTTTTGCGGCCGGGCGCAAGTCGTAAGCGGAAGTGACGGCTCCGAGGCGGCGCGCCGTGGCGATGGCTTGGAGGCCGGCAACGCCCGCGCCAATCACCAGGACGCGGCCTGGGGTAATCGTTCCAGCCGCCGTCGTGAGCATGGGGAAGATTTTCGGCAGCGTATCCGCGGCAATGAGGACGGCTTTATATCCGCAGATCGTGGCCATGGAAGAGAGCGCGTCCATACTCTGCGCGCGCGTCGAGCGCGGCATCAATTCGACGGAAAACGAAGTGACGCCCTTGGCCGCGATCTCCTGCAATGGGCCGAGCGCGCCTAGGGGACGCAAGAATCCGATGAGCACCTGGCCTTGATGGAATAGCGGAACATCGGCCTGGCCGGTCCGATCATTCGAGCCATAGCACAGCACCTGCACGAGAACTTCGGCCTTGGCGAAAACTTCGCGGCGGTCGGCGATGATCTTCGCTCCCTTGGCAGCGTACTCGGCGTCGGGATAACCGGCCTCGGCGCCGGCTCCGGCCTCGACAATGACCTCGAGTCCGCCCTTGACCAGCGTGGGAATCACCAGGGGCACCAGGGCGACACGCCGTTCCCCGGGAAAAGTTTCGCGCGGGACTCCTACGATCATGCAATCTCTCCGCTTTTGTGGAGTGAATTTACAACCGGGCAGGCAGCGCCCGGGGCGGATCTACTCTGCCAAGATCCGTTGAAGCGCGGCTGAATGCGAATTGCGCCGCAGCGGATGACTCAAGCACGAAGTTGCAAGCATACACTTAGCGAGCCGATTGGCGATTCCTTTCGGGCTCGACGTGCTAAGTCGCCTACCCCCCTCCCCCCACCTTTTTTGTAAACGATATCATTCCACAGCGTTTACGATTAGGGGTTGGAAAACGTTGTCATTCTAAAGAACTTAGGAAAGGCCATCTCTCCGGGCAGGCCCCCTCTCGTATTCCACAGATTCTGCAATAGTTGCCCACGTTCGCACGGCTCGTTAGGGCGCGATGCCTGCTCAAAAGGCGATGGCTACTGTAAACGTTATCACTCCAAAGGAGTTGCTGGTCGGGTCCACGCAAGAGTATCGAAACTAGCGCGTTTAGACGGAATTTTGGCGAAGAGACGGTTAGGGCTGGCGGAAGATGCCGCGACCGAAGCCCGCGCCCAAACAGCCAGCGCCGCGCTGCAAAATTCGAGCATGTTTTATTTTAACATTCGAGTAAAGGCGGCTTTGATAGGGCAAAAACAAAAAAGCGAACTGCAAATCCCTCGTGACTTTGTTAGCGCGCGAAAGCTCCTGATGTCCATGACGTGTCGGGCGACGACTAACTGCAGATCCCTCGGGCCAAAAACAGATACGCCCTCGGGATGACGGCGTAGGAGATCGCCTCGAGTCGCGAACAGGAGAGGTATTCGCCACGCCGTTTCGCGAGAAGGCACGAGGAACGGCAGAAGGATTCTTCACGTGGAACGCGGGTCTTGTAGAATGCGCCGCAGGGAGGCCAGCGATGAAATGCATGCGTTGCGGCAAGTCTGACCGTATGAGCAAGGTGAGAGGTTTGTCGTTGCAATTTCAGGAAGAGGACACGCTCGACAACTCCGTGAGCGTTACGGGATTCCACTGCGGGAATTGCCAATTCTTGATGCTTACGATGGATCCGGGCGCGGTGCCGGATGTGGCGCTCGAACCTGTGAAGGAGTAGATCAGAGCGCTGTGGTGGGCCCGGGCCGCGAGGCTACCGGCCTCTTGTTTCTTTGGTGTAGAATCACGAGGCCATGCCGCTGCCCCAATACGTACTCGATGCACAGCAACGAATGAACGACGCCGACGCTGCGTTACGTGCCTACGTTGACAGTGGCGCACAAGACCGTGACAAACACCGAGAGTTGGTAAGAAACCTAGAGAGAGCTATCCGCAATTACTTGGGTAGAATGCCCATACTGGTTAATCACAAGCCGTGTGCGTGTGGCTGTGGGAAGTATCCCAAAAAGCACTCCAGCAAATTTCTGCCCGGCCATGATTTAAGAAAGGCCTATCAGGAATCCGGCAAGCTGAAGTGATCGACCGCGCTGTACAATGTTGGAATTCCTCTTACTGATCCTCACGCTGGTCGCGATTGTGGCGACAATCCTGCTGTTTGTTATCGCCAACAAACTGACCGATGGGCGCTGCTGGGGAATCACTAAGGCCGGAGGGAAATGGATTTTTGCTGCTCTCTGCGCATTTGCCGTTCTTGGAGTGGCCGCCGAATGGTTGGCCGATAACTGGGAAAGGGTTCAAACGCCCCTTATCGACGCAGGTGAAGTTGGACTGTTACTGCTCGGCGCTTGGGCTGCCTTTTTGACAATCAGACATGCCATCGTGCGACCTTTCTTAAAAGGGCTTAGAGGCCGCTGAGGCTATTACACAGGGACCTGGTCCCTCACTTGAGCCTGTGAAAGAATAATCCTCGCGCGGAAGTTGGCGGGAGGCTAGGCTTTCGGATCGAGGAAACCGGAGGCAAAAAGCATAGGGCAGCCACAACTAAAAAGCAGATCCCTCACCGCCGTCCTGAATGCGGCCGGGTTCGGGATGACAGCGCAGCATACGCGTTGGTGGGTTGCGCACGGTTGCGTTGGGCGGGTGGGCGCGGGTATAACTGTGGCGAACGAAAAGGGGGATGGCGATGCGATTTCGAGGCTTACTACTAGCTGGGGTAATGCTGACGGCGAGCGCGGCATTCGCGCAGACCGCGACGACCAAGGCGCATGCGAATTTTATCGACGCCAAGGGCAATAAAGTGGGCACGGCGACGCTGTCGCAGACGCCCAAGGGCGTAAAGATCAGCGTGAACGTGACAGGGCTGCCGGCGGGGGTGCATGGCATCCATATTCATACCGTGGGCATGTGCCAGGGGCCGAATTTCGCTTCGGCGGGCGGGCACTTCAATCCCATGATGAAGAAGCACGGCAAAGATAATCCCGATGGCATGCATGCCGGAGACCTGCCGAATTTCAACGTGGGCGCCAACGGCAAGGGCAAGGCGACCATCACCGCGGCCATGGTCACTCTGGGCGACGGAATGAATTCGCTGTTTCATCAGGGCGGCACGGCGCTGGTGATTCATGCCGGGCCGGACGATTACAAGACCGATCCGGCGGGAAATTCCGGCGACCGGATCGCCTGCGGGGTAATCGAGAAGTAAGCGCGGAAAAGCAAACTGCAGATCCCTCGGGCCATAAAAACCTAATACGGCCCTCGTGATGACAACTTGGGATGGAACGGCGCCGCGCTCGCGGAACAAGGGCGATCCGGGTCCTTCTCGCGCGAAAAGACAAAAACCGCAGAGAGATTCTTCACTGCGCGCCCCGACGGAAATCGCAAAGCCGATTTCCGGAAGAAAAACTTCGGGACGCTCCGCTCAGAATGACAACTTGGCCTCTTCGCGCTTGGAACAGCCCCAGGGCCGCAAAAGCGGCGGGCGCCCTGTGCTACAGGGTGAAACCCAACGGCCTAGTTGCAAAACGCGACAAGTTAGGCGGCGTGGGAGTGGCGGAAGGAGTGCTCGATTTCCTCGAGGGTGCGGCCTTTGGTTTCGGGAACGAGGTAGTAGGAGAAGACCCACGAGGCGATGGCCAGGACGGCGTACATCCAAAACGTCCAACTGGGTCCCAGGACTTGGATCAGCGTGAGGAAGGTAAGCGAAACCAAAAAGTTGAAGGACCAGTTCATGCCCGCAGCCGTTCCCTCAGCAATGCCGCGAACCTTCAGCGGATAGATCTCCGCGATCAGCAGCCAGAAAATCGGCCCGAGGCTGATGGCGAATGAAGCCACGTAAACCATCAGCGTGATCACGGCCAGCCAAGCCAGCGCGCCGCCCGAGGGCATGCGGAAGACATAGCCCAGCACGGCCAGGCTGAGGATCATCCCGGCGATTCCGGTGAGCAGCAGAGGGCGGCGGCCGATATGG
>Ga0335077_10011835_pt1 | contig 10904 bp, 10 predicted proteins | sample Lox_Sample_31_FD_207151 | JGI IMG/M metagenome (GOLD analysis project Ga0335077, IMG submission 207151) | Soil microbial communities from Loxahatchee National Wildlife Refuge, Florida, United States - Lox_Sample_3.1 | ecosystem: Environmental > Terrestrial > Soil > Wetlands | place: USA...
AGCGCATGCTCGGTGTTAAAGCCTTTAGGATTTCCAATCACCAGGCCGCGAAGCGACGCCGTGCCGTCGGCGGGCAGGATTTTCACGCTCGAGAGCCTGACCGAGACGCCGGTAATCTGCGGTCCGTATTCGCGAATCGCTGAGGCAACCACCGAATCGAGCGAGGTGTAGAGCCACCAGACCGTACCGGCGATCACCAGCAGCACGACAACTGCAATTCCCAGCAAAACTTTTTTCATGGCTTTCTCCGTTAAAGTCCAGATTAAATCGAGGGCTCGGCACAGGCCGCATTCGTCTCACCGGCCACAGGAAAAGTATGCCGGAAATGCCGGAAGAAAGGAAAGCAAAAATATATGCCGGTCTCACGGCGAAACTGTCGGCGTGCCGCAGTGCAACTAACTGTGCCGGATCGCATTTTGCGTGGAGTATCCATCGTGCAGGCATTTTTTAAGAGCTAGAAAATTTTCCGTCGTAGTGAATTTTGCTCACCTGCGAACCACGAGGAAAAAAGCAACTGAAATGCTATTTTACCCTTTTCAAAATTGAATTGTCTCTGCGTGTGAGAGTAGTACTAAAATTCCCCCGCAACTAGAATTCCAATCAAAAATGCCATGCAAACACTAGACGACTATTTGCGCCCCAACCTCGATATTATTTCGATCGGACTCAATCCGTCCGTGTACTCGGTTAAGTCGGGGTTTTATTTCGCGCGACCGCAAAACCGCTTCTGGCAAGCCTTCAACGCGTCGCGACTCGCAGAACAGGAATTGACTCCGGGTAAGACTGCCATGACAATTTTGCTGCGCGACCACGGGATCGGATTCACAGATCTGGTGAAGCGTCCTACTTCCGGGGCCGCCCAGATCAAACCAGCCGACTTCCGTAAGTGGGCACCGCTCCTGCGCGACAAGCTGATACACCACCAGCCACGCATCGCTTGGTTTCATGGAAAGATGGCCTATAGAAATTACTTGCTTTATGCCGAAGGCCGGAAAATTAACTTTACCTGGGGCCAACAGGTTGCGGTCATCGGACGTTCCGCGGTATTCGTCACCCCTAACCCAAGCCCGGCCAATGCGGTGTTCTCGCTTGCGGAATTGATCAAATGGTACTCTCGGCTGAAAACCTTGCGCGATGAACTGTGCAGAAATGCAAATTTGAAATAGACTTCAAGACAGCTATTTTCATCGGAAGGTCAGTCTTGAATATCAAAGTTTAAGCGCCTTAAAACAAATCCGGCGTTTGCGTTGGAAATAATCGCGCGTCTATTTATTTGCCTGCCCCGCCAAAAGCGTTGGCGTGAAATCCCAATCCAGAGTTTGTACCAACCCGCGATTTGATCTGGTTAAGCGCAGCACCTTCAGCAACTATTTTTGGTCTTCTATCGCATCAGCCCCGCGCGCCTGCTCGCGGGCGCTCCAATCCCTTGCGATCCCAATTGCCCAGGGAAGCCCCGGCGTCATAGGTGCTTTGGCAGAAATCGAGCAATGATGCGCTTGGCGATTCGGCTTTCCGAACCTCCTCGTACATCAAAATGAATTCACCAAGCTGCTTGTGGTAGAAAGCCGCATCCGGCCGGACACGCGCCTCCTTAAACCCCTGCGGTTCGGGTACCGTGTAGGAATAAAAGGCTGCGTCCTTGATATCTCCGCTGCCGGGCCAAAAACCGACACTGCTCACTTCGTGCGAATAGGCTTCCCGCGTCATTGCGTCGGCACCGGGTTTTTCGGGCGCTCGCCGGCCCGAGAAGCGGCTGACCGCAAGGTCGAAGCTTCCCCAGAAGAAATGCACCGGGCTGCACTTGCCGATAAATCCCGACCTGAATCGGCCGAAGACTGCATCCACCGACAATAAGATGCGCCAGAATTTCTCCACCGATACGGCATCGTACGACGCGTGTAACCGATCCTGGTCGAAAGGAATCGGATCGGGAATTTCGACCGGCATGTGCCAAATTTTGACTTCAATTCCTACGGACCGAAGCATTTTCATGAATTCCTGATAGAAATCGGCCACTGCGCGGGGAGCAAGCGGCAGTGTTTTCAGCACTCCGTCACTCGTCTCCAGCACAAGTTGATGGCGTCTGAAGTCGAAGCAGAGCTCAAATGACCTTTCGCCATACGGAATGCGCGACGTAGTCAGGCCCTGGGCGGTTACGTACAGCGGAACATTCCACCAATGGTTGATGAGCGGCGTCAGACCCAGCCGAACCTTGCCCACGATCTGGGTCCACATGTGGAGCGTGGCACAGGTATCTTTCCACGAGTCCAGTGCCAGTGCGGGCCAGCATTCCGGTTTGTCTGCAACAAAGGACACCATAGTTTGAGCCCTACACGATTTCGCGCGGCGATGAGCAGCCCCTGCTACATCCCGCGATACGAGGCGCAACATTTAACTGCATTTGGGATTCGCATTTCGCTCCCTCCGGTCACTCCATTGCGCGAAATGGGCGGTGTACTTCGGCCAGCAGGACTCGATTTTTTTGATGCGCTAAACGCCAGGAGTGACATTAGGATATTTCAAATGCGATTCGTCTCGCGCCTTAGTGCTGCCACGCGTTGTACCAATTTGACCAGCCGGGTCTCGCTTTAACGCGCATAAGGTCTGAAGAGAGGTTACCGCAGATAAGGCATCTCCTATTCCGATTTCTCCCATCCATGCAAGCTGAATCCAGTTGCGCTCGCGAAGGTAACGGCTCAGATATCCTATCCTAAAATACTTGTTGCTCATTTTTTGCCCGATTTCCACGCTATCAAGCTCGGGGGGCAATGCGATCGTAACAACGAATGGCGCCGAATCCGCTCCGTCACCTATCACTTTGAATCCCTCACTGATGAGAGCCTTGCGAATAGTAGAGGACAATACAATTTGCCGTTCAAGATTTTTCTCGTTGAAATGATCAAGTGCCGTAGCTAAGGCTTGAATAAGGGTGGAAGAATGCGTAAATGGGATGCTCTCGTTCGCTGCATACAAAGCAAGATCCAGATATCTGGGAATCGCGCCCCCGCTATGCAAGACTCCTTCCTTGTGAAATACAAAAGCCAGTCCAGGCAATGCCGCCAATCCTTTGCCACTAACTGCTGAAGCAAATGTAACGTCGCGCAGATCTACCTCGACATTGCAAAATGAACTCACGCAATCCAGTATTGGGTTAGCTCCTAATTTCTTGGCTAACCGGCTAAATTTGGTCAAGTCGTTGAGAATTCCAGTTGAAGTTTCACAGTGCACCATCCAGATCCAATGCAATTTTTTGTTGCCCGAAACTTGACGCGCAACAGATTCAAAGTCGAACGTCTCCCCCCATTTTATTTTGTAAGCGCTGAATTTCAAATTTGCACGTTTCGCATGATCAATTAAACGGTCACCGAACTCTCCGTTGGAAAGTACGACGCCCTGACCCTCAATAAAGCGCAATTGCTGAGCAATAGCATCATTCGCCAACGTGCCGCTGCCAAGCATTACTTGCACAACTTCGGCTCGCGCAATTTTAATCAGGCGCTCGCGGCAGTTTTCGAGCACCGCTACAACCTCGGGTGAACGATGCGGCTGGAGTGACGTGGCGGCTGCCCTAATTACATCAGGATGCACTTGCGCCAGACTTGGTAGCATGCATTTATACGAGTTGTCAGTATCGGCAATTGGTGCTTCGTCTTGCGACTCGAGCCAAGCTACCTTTAGCCCTTCTATTGCTATCCCCATGGGCTGAAAAAATGCGCCTGGTTTCCCGATGAGCGGTCCAAAGGGTACAAACCCTAGGTGGAGGTATAGCCTGATTTGTCTGGTACTCCCTGAAATCAAGGCGTAATCCAGGTTACGTTTTCTGCATACATTTAGAAGTTCACGAAAAAGGCCGGGTAAAACATGCTTGTGTCTATATCCCTTTTGCACCGCCAAAAGTCGTAGCTCGCATACGGATCGGTTTGGCGGGATGTACCGGTCAAGATCGGGAAGTTTCTCGTCAAGAGAAAATGGCCTGACTGCGCGTACGGCGATCATGCCCACAACATTTGGGCCGTCCTTGCAAATAACATACTCGTTTTCGGAGTGAAATCTATCAATCAATCTTCCGTCATCTTTCGGAGGATGCTGCGGAATCTCGCCCGTGAAAGTTTGGTGATTTAATCGATAAATCTGATCAAATTCGTCGGGTGCTTTAGCCGACCCAAACTCCAGATGTGCAGTTTTGTTCTTCATCAAGTTCCTCCTTGGCCAGATCGTCCGTCACCCTGAAAAAGCCCATGGCGATGAGTCCAACTAAGAATTGCAAGGATGGCAACGCAAAATGCGGTCGCTCGGGCCGAATTTACCAGCATGGGGCTAAGCAAGATTCCGCTTCCAAACGCGATTAAAGCGCTTTTTTCAATTTTTTGAATCAAAATTCGAGACACTAAATAAGCCAAAGCGACAACGGCTAAAACGGCAGGCTGCCAAACCATGAGTGCCCCGGCGGCGGGCGCCACCCCCCTACCACCATCAAACCTTAATTGTGCCGGCCACACGTGACCCATTACCACAGCTGTCGCAGCAACACCGGTGTACAGTTCATTTCCGGGCATTGCCGTTATTGTCAGAGCAACGATCAGCCCTTTTGCAAAATCCAAGCTAAATACCAGAACACCATACCTTGGACCGAGAACTCGAGCAGCATTACGTGCGCCCGCGCTGCCACTACCCATATCACGAACGTCGCGACCGGTTCGCCAATAAGTAAGGTAATAGCCGGCTACCGCGGAGCCGACTACATATGAGAAAACAGCAACAACAAAAGCAGTGATTGCCGTTTGCATTTACTTGTTCACAAGAGTTGAGTACCGAAGTTTAAACAATGGAAGTTGGTTACCAGCCTTTCGTTTTGCCGCAAACGTTGCGGACGCGAATACCTCAACCCGCTAAGCGGTGAGGGTAATCAGGAACATGCCCCAAGGTCTCGGCGCGTCTCCGCACCGCATGCCGTAGTCCAGGTAACCCATGGGCCGAATTGCATTTTTTCCAGAGCCTACTGTTTCAATTGATCACTATGCGCCATGGCTCCCCATCACCGTCGCAGCGATCGTGATCAAGCTCAAGATCAAATAACCCCAGCGGACCGCCTGAATCCGCAGCATGGTTCTGCGCGGATATCGTTTTTGTAAAACCAAAGTGTACCGCAAAGTCAAAATATTTTCCGCAACCGTGGCGACCGCCCCTAAGTCCCCAACAGGCGCTGGAAACGCACCAGCTTGACATGCAACCCAATGGTTGCATATAATTGCCACGTGGTTATGGACGAAGACAAAGTGTTCAAGGCCCTCGCCGATCCCAGCCGCAGGCAGTTGCTCGACCGGCTGCGCAGGAAGAACGGGCTGACGCTAGGCGAGCTTTGCAATGAGCACGAGATGAGTCGTCAGGCGGTAACCAAGCATCTTGTTTTGCTGGAGGCGGCGAATCTCGTCGTCACGGTGAAACGGGGGCGCGAAAAGTTGCATTACCTCAATCCAGTGCCGATCAACGAGATTTACATGCGTTGGATCGGCAAGTTTGAACAACCAAGGGTTCAAGCGCTGTATAACCTTAAACAAGCCTTAAAGGAGCACGATCATGACTAAGCCTGAATTTATCTACACCACTTATATCAAGACCACACCGGAAAAACTGTGGGCCGTTATTACCAACCCCGAGTTTACTCGCCAATACTGGGGCAAAGACAATGTTTCCGACTGGAAGAAAGGCTCCAAATGGCAATCTTTCACCATAGATGACAGTCGCACAGTCGTAATTGCTGGAGAAGTGTTGGAAAGCGTACCGGCCAAACGTCTGGTGTTGACCTGGGCCAGTCCCGACGATGCGGCAGACGTTTCCCAGGTCACTTTCGAAATCGAGCCTGTCGGGAATATGGTACGCCTCATTGTCATACATGGTAACTTCACGAAAGATTCAAATATGGCAAGCCGGGTAGCCGCGGGATGGCCGCTCGTGCTCTCCAGCATGAAATCCTTCCTGGAAACCGGCAAGGCGCTCGATATTTGGGCCGGAAAAGAATCGGGCTGTGCGACACTCGTCGCCAAAGGAGTAGCCGCATGATAACTGTCGCGAGAACACGCGAATGCCCGGCCTTATAAGACGTTCGTGAGCTCGGGCTACGTTCCCGTCAACGGCCTCGAGATGTATTGCGAGATTCACGGCAATGGAAACCTTCGGAGCGCGCTGGACGGGGAGCGGAACTTATGTTCTTATTCGAGATACTAATTATTTACTCCGTCGTCGTAAGGAGGAGCCGACATGACGCGTTTCTTGCTTATGATCATATCCCTGCTGTTCGCCGCGATCGCGTGGGCCGGGGACGTCGAAGTCTCAGGCGCCTGGATCCGGCAACTGCCCGCGGGCGCACCCGCGGGCGGCTATTTCGCTTTGCGCAACCCCGGCCCGCAGGCGACGGCACTGGTAGGCGCGAGTTCGCCAGATTACGGCATGGTTATGATGCACAAAACGGTGGAACAGGGCGGAGTGGCAAAAATGATCGACGTAGACAAGATCGAATTGCCGCCCGGCGGCAAGGTCGCGTTTCACCCGGGCGGCTACCATTTGATGCTGATGAACCCGAAGCATCGGATCGCAGTGGGATCGACAGTACCGGTGACGCTCAATTTCTCCGATGGGCAGAAGGTCACCGCGCAGTTCGAGGTGCGCGGCCCGACCGCGAGATGATACGGACTGCTTGGTGGTCGTTCGCTTGCGCAGATGATGGACGACCTGAAGGCGGCTGTTAGCTTTCTTCTACCTTGGGAGTTCTCTCCCTCGGCGCTCGTCCTGTGCGCGGGAGTTGTCTTGCTTTACGCGCGCGGGCTGATGGACCAGCCGCTGAAAGAGCGGCCCGGACTTGGCCGCAGGCTCGCGTTCATCGGTGGCTGGGCGGCGATTTATTTCGTGATGCAAACGCGCTGGGACTATTTTTCTCAGCATATGTTTTTCATGCATCGCATCCAGCACCTGGTTCTGCATCATATCGGTCCCTTCCTCGTGGTGTTCGCGCAACCGCTGCCGGTGCTTGCCCGCGGCTTGCCTTTCGGAATGGCCGGCCGCGTGTTCCGGCCGTTGTGCAACAATTCGCTGACGCGTTTCGTCTACCGCCTGCTGCAGAACTGGCTGGTGGCCCCGGTGCTGTTCGTCGGGTTAATTTATCTCTGGCTCACGCCCTCGATCCATTTCAACGCCATGCTGAGCGCGCCGATTTACCTCGCGATGAACTGGAGCATGCTGCTCGATGGGCTGCTATTCTGGACGTTGATGCTCGATCCGCGCACGCGGCGCGAAGGCGCGCTGATCGGGTTCGGCCCACGCATATTCCTGCTGCTCCTCTCAATGGTGCCGCAAATTTATCTGGGAGCGCACATCGGCCTTTCCACCCGGGAGCTGTACGACGTGTACAGCGTTTGCGGCCGCGCCTGGCCGCTAAGTCCGCTCATGGACCAGAACTTCGGCGGGCTGATCACCTGGATACCTGCCGCAATGATGCACGTAATCGCGGTTCTGATATTGCTTGCGCGCTGGATGCGCTCGGATGAGGGACCGAGCGCCGATGCTCAAACCTCGGCGTCCTTGCCGGTCTAGGCACACGACATGCAGCGAAACCCAATAATCCTGATTAGCGCGCTCACCGCCTGCATTGCACTCGTCGCCTGTGCCGAAAAGACGCATTGGCGCACCGATAATATCGACGGCCTGATGCCGACACTCGAATTCAACATGACCGACGATGCCGGACAAGCGGTTAACGCGCGGACCTACCGGGGCAAGACGGTGCTGCTGTATTTCGGCTACACCAACTGTCCGGACGTTTGCCCGACGACGCTCGCCAAGCTCGGCCAAGCGCTCGACGCCACCAGGAATCACGGCGCCGCCACCGTGGTGCTGTTCGTAACCGTGGATCCGAAGCGCGACACCGTCGAACGCATGCACGAGTACGTACAGTCATTCGGTTCATGGTTCGTGGGTCTGCGGGGAACGCCGGACGAACTTGAAGCGCTCACCAAGCGCTACCGGGTCACCTACTCATTCGGTAAACCGGATAAAGACGGCAACTACGACGTTACCCACAGCACCGCAGTCTTCGTGTTCGACGGCACGGGACGCAGCCGGCTTCTCATGCTGCCGCGCGATTCCGCAGCGGACATTACCGCCGATCTCGACCAACTCTACGCCATGTCCGCCTCCTAGGCGGTGTGCGGTGCCGGCGGCGGATTGTTCATTTCACCGCTTCAAGCCCGCGCGATTTCAACCCGGTTATCTGACTGACAACCCGCTCCGCCTAAATTACAGTGCGCCGACGAAGTCGTTGAATTCACTGCCGAGCCGTTGCGGCTCAACCCCGGCCAATAGCCCAAATTGGATACTGCCAATCCTTCAAAAACATCGTTGCTCAATTCCGCCTTACCTTCAAATGAGCCGCGATCGTTGAATACGCGCACGTAGTCACCATTCTTGATGTTGCGAGATGCCGCATCCTTCGGGTGAATAACAACGGTCTGCTCGCCTTGACGTTTCTGCTGAACCGTCTCATTTGCATATTGCGAATTCAGAAACGCATGCGGCTTGGGAGAAATCAGGCTGATCGGGTAGCGCTTGGCGAGTTTCTCATCCGCACCGGATGCCTCGGTTGGCGGAATATAGTCCGGAACGGCGTTAACTGGATCACCGGGTTGCATCTCATTGTAGCCATTGCGCCAGACAGGGACGATAAAGTTGCCGTTTTCGGCTGCGCTGGCTTTGAACTCGCATTTTCCGGATGGGGTCTTGAAGTTGCCTTGGGCGTGAGGTGCGCGCTTGTCGGGCGCGCCGACATTGAGGCGCATCCACCCCACTTCCTTGAGCTTCTCCAGAGTGATTCCTTTCAAGGCGGGCGAATTCCAGTCGTACATCTTCATCAGCAACTCGTCATCGGTCAATTTCCAGTAGTCATCATTGAAGCCCATGGTCTTTGCAAGACGACGGAACATCTCAATGTTAGACACGCATTCCCCGGGAGCCGGGATCGCCGGTTGGTTGAGCATCATGTAGAGATGACCCCAGGTGACCTGGAGGTCATACTGCTCGGCCTGCAACGTTGCCGGGAGGAGGATATCGGCGTAACGCGCAGTGTCCGTAATGAACAATTCGCTTACCACCGTAAACAGATCCTCGCGCTGTAGACCCTTGATCAGCTTATTTGCGTTTTGTTGCTGAGACACAGGATTGGAGTTGTGTATAAACACGGACATGAGAGGTGGATCGAGTTTCTTCTCACCCGTGAGTGCTGCTCCGAGGTCAAGCTCGTTGACGACGCGCGTGCCGGGTTTGATCCAGTCGGGCCGCTGGATGAAGTCGAAATTGAACGGGAACTCCCAAATCGGCATCTCGACCGCGCCGCCACCGACATGGCGCCAGGCACCCACCAGTGCCGGCAAGGAGGTGACCAGGCGGACCGCGTCACCGCCGCCCGGACAGCGCTCGAGGGCCACGCCTTCGCGAATCGCCGAAGGCTGGCTGGTGGCATATTCGCGTGCCAGCTTGCGAATATCCTCGGCTGGCACGCCGGTAATCGCTGCCACCTTCTCCGGGGTATATTTGGCGGCGCGGACTTTTAAGTCCTCGTAACCGATCGTGTATTTCTTCACGTAGTCGTGATCCACCAGGTCCTCGCCAATGATCACGTTCATCATGCCCAGCGCCAGCGCTCCATCCGTTCCAGGCCGAATCGCAATGTGCCAATCGCCCTGTTTCGCCGTCCGCGTGCGGATCGGATCGATGACCACGATCTTCGCGCCATTCTTCTTCGCCTTGAGGATAAAGGGCCACGCATGCAAGTTGGTGGTCAGCATGTTCATCGCCCATACGATGATGTACTTGGAATAAGCAAGGCTTTCCACGTCGAGCCCGCCCGTCGGGCCCACGGTCATGATCCAGGCGGTGGAGGAGCCCGACTCGCAGTAGCACTTTTCGCCGATGGTGGCGCCAAGCCGGTTGAAGAAGGCGTCGCCGCTGGTCAGCCCGTTCAGGGTTCCCTGATTTCCCAGGTAACAGTGATTTATGATCGCCTGGGAGCCGTATTTGGCGATGATCTCGGTCCAGCGCTTCTTGATCTCGGCGAGCGCCTCATCGTAGGAGATCCGCTTGAACTGCCCGCCTCCTTTGGGACCGACGCGCTTCATCGCATACAGCAGGCGGTCGGGATTGTAGTGGTGCTCGGCATAGTCCTTGAGCTTCACGCAAAGACCGCCGCGGGTCATCGGGTGATCCGGGTCGCCCGTTACCTCCACCAATTTGCCGTCCTCGACATGGTATAAAAAAGCGCAGGTATCGGGACAGTCCTGGGGGCAAGCGCCTCTAACAATACGGGTTTCACTCACATGCACTGCCATGGTGGTTCTCCTTGGGGAAATGAGCCGGGACTTGATGCATTTAACTTTGCTCCCGATCAATTATCATGTCAACGGCCAAATCGAGCGACCCGCTCCCGGCGGAATTCCTCCCAAAAAACCTGACGCCCTGGGCTAGTCAGCTTAGAAGGGATTCTAGGAATTCAGGTCGGATTCTTCTGCGGAAAGCGAGAAGCCGAGAGTGAAATTTCGATTACGTCAAGAATGATACAGCCCCGACCCCCAGTTACTGCGCAAATTTAATTCTGCGATTACGGCCCGAATTTCGGGCTAGACTGACGACCGAGTTATTCCGTTACCTTCGTCGCCGAAACAATCCAGGGCTCATGATCCCGGCCGAAAGCCACAGCCACCTCATAATGCTTAGGCTGTTCACCCGGTTTCGTATACGGATTCCGCGGGTTCATATCCTTTAATTCGCCGATGAATCTATACGGAACATTTATGGTGGTTCCAAGCGTTACGAGATAGCCCATCAGGGTCGGCCCGCCATTAACCTGGTTTAGTTCGGGC
>Ga0335077_10011837_pt1 | contig 10902 bp, 12 predicted proteins | sample Lox_Sample_31_FD_207151 | JGI IMG/M metagenome (GOLD analysis project Ga0335077, IMG submission 207151) | Soil microbial communities from Loxahatchee National Wildlife Refuge, Florida, United States - Lox_Sample_3.1 | ecosystem: Environmental > Terrestrial > Soil > Wetlands | place: USA...
GGGTCGGCGCGGTCTCCGCGCTCCTCGGCGCCCTGTTCGCGGCCGTGAGCGAGCACACCAAGGGACTGCCCGCCTACAGCACCATCGAGAACAACGGATTGATCCTCGTGGCGCTCGGCGTCGCCCTGCTCTCCCGAGCCGACGGGCTCGACGAGCTGTTCGTCTTCGCGCTGTTTGCGGCGCTGTACCAGTCCCTGGCCCACGCGGTCGCCAAGGCCGGGCTCTTCCTCAGCGCCGGATACGTCGAGCACACCTCCCACACGTTCGACCTGAACGCGGTGGACGGACGCGTCAAGGGAACCAGTCGGGGGGAGCTGCTCGGCACGGTCGCCGCCACGCTGAGCCTAGCGGCCGGGCCCCCGATGGCCGGCTTCGTCAGCGAGTGGATGGTGCTGGAGGCGCTCTTCCAATCGTACCGGTTCAGCCAGTCGTGGGTCGAGTTCGTGGGCCTCCTCGCGGGAGCGGCGGTGGCCCTGGCGGCCGGACTCATCCTGGTCGCGATGGTGAAGTTCGTCGGATTCTCGGTCCTCTGGCGTCCCCGGGGGGGCCGTTCGGGGAACGGCGCCCCCGGCCTCGGGACGGTGGTGGGAGCGGTCGGTGCGACTGTGGTCGCCATCGGGGTGCTCGCTCCCTGGGTCCTGCGGTTCCTCGCCCCGACCGCATCCGCCTTTGCGGGGTACTCGGTCGCGGCGCCCGTCGGCAGCCTGTTCTCGGTGCCCCCCGGATGGTCGATCCTCTCCGGCTCGCCGTTCGGTATCCTGTCGCCGCCGATGATCCCGATCGCGCTCGCGGTGGGCGCGTTGGTGGGGCTGGGGTACTACGCGCTGGGCCGGCCTCGCCCCCGGCGGAGAGCGGCCCCCTGGATGGCCGGCAGCGTCCCCGGCCTGGAGGGGGAGACCTACACCTCCTTCGGCTACAGCACCGGCATCCGCATCATGATGGGCTCGGTCCTGGGAACCCGTGAGGCGCGTTCCGATGTCGGGCCGGTCTCTGTGGCCGGGGTCGACTCGGTCGAGCCGTACAGCGTCGACCTCGAGGTGTTCGACAGCTTCAAGCTCTTCTACGCGGCCCTGGTCCGGCTCGGCTACGGGATCTCCGACGCGCTCAAGGCCTGGATCATGCCCGGCCGGCTCGGGCAGTACCTTGCCTACGTGCTGGTCGTCGTCCTGGCGGTCGTGATCTACATCGCCGCGGTGTACTGAGACGGCGCTCGGGTCCGCACGGCGGGCTCGTCAATCGACCCCACGCGGGCGAGATTCGAGGGCCACCGGGATCAGCAGCGCCGTTCCGGCCAAGGCCAGCACCGCCGAAACGGAGAACGCGAGCGGAGCCGTGCAGACCGTCCACAGCGCCCCGATGAGGACCGAGGCGCCGAGCGAGCTCACTCCCTGGACCGCTCCGAACCAGCCGAACGCTCGGCCCACTTCGGCGGGGCCGACCGCGCGGCTGATCCACGCGGACTGGGTGACGTCGGAGAGTCCGACCTGCACGCCGGCGATCAGAAAGGCGAGCAGGGCGATGGCCACACTCCGGGACTGGGTGAACCGCAGATCCACCGGTACGAAGAGAAGGTAGCAGCCGGCCCACTCGGACTCTCGGTCGGTGGGGGGTTCGCCATCCCTAGGGAACGACCATCACGGGAACGTGGGCGTTGGCCACGACGTGCGCCGAGACGGACCCGAGGAGGACCCGGCTCGGGTCCCCCCGTCCGCGCGTCCCGATCGCGATGAGCCCCGCCTTCACGTCCCGCGCGACCCCGAGCAGGGCGTCCGCCGCCGGTCCCTCCCGGGTGAGCGTGACGGCCTGGAGTCCCCGGCTCTTTGCCTCGGACACCAGCGACTCCATCGCCCGGAGGACCGCCCGCGATGGGGCGTCCAGCTCCTCGTCCGTCAAGGGCTCGGCCATGCGGCGGTCGGCCTCCGAAACGTGGACGAACCAAATGCGTCCTGACCCCGGCCGAGCCAGTGCGAGCGCCAGTCGACTGGCGCGCGCAGAGGAGGGAGAGGCGTCAAATCCCACGACGATCCGCTCGATGCCCCTCTCGTCCGACGGCCCCGTCGAACCCGTCTCGGTCATGGCTGCTGTTCTCTCTTGGGGAGGTAACGCCGGCCAGCGTTCTCCGCCTCGGGATCTTCTTCCGGCACCTCGGTCCGCGCTTGCCCCGGAGCGGCGGACCGGAGCGTCGCCTCCAGCGCCTTCATCCTCCGGGCGAGCACTTGGTTCTCTCGATAGTACTCCGCCGCCTGGAAGTGGACTCGCGCCCGGTCGCTGGAACACTCCGAAAGCGCCGCGGCGAGCTCCTGAATCCTCTCCGTCGGGGTCGCCAGCAGCTTTTGCCCGGTTGGAGCCGAGCGCGGGAGCAGCGGGAGGACGGACCGGAGCCAAGAGAGAAAGCCGGCGGCACCCAGCTCCTCCACGTTGACCCAGGGCCGCAATGCCTCCACCAGGTCGGGAGGTAGCTCGATCGGCGATGCGATCGGGTGGTCGCTCGCACGCCGGGAGGGGGCTTGCGCCCGCGAGGCGCTCGAACCGCTCTCCATTCCCTGGGTTCCTCCTCATCCCAGGGGTCATCGGCAGCGCGCTGCGGTTCGATCCCGCGAGCCGGCGGGATGAGGCTGACCCCACAGCCCAGGGAAGGCACTTCTCCCGAGTACTTGTGGCCTGCGATGGGTCCGCCTCTCCTAGGGTGGCGCCTGGGAGAGGACCTCGCCCCACGGACTCGCACGCCGCTTCTCGGTCGGCGCGCACCGATGAAGAACTTGGCTTCGGGGTGCTCCGGGCGACCTTGTTCCCCGATCGCGAAGGTCATATGGAGGGCTCCAACCCTGAGGGAGAGCCCAGCCAGATGAGACGCTCCGGTGTAGTTGGGGTCCTGCTCCTGGTCGCCGGCGTGATCATCGCGCTCGTCAGCCTTGGAAGCCGATGCTATACGACCGTCATCCCCGGGATTGTCCCCTCGGGGCCGAGCTGCAACGAGACCCTCTGGGTGGCCGTCGGCGGCGCCATCATCGCCCTATTCGGCGTGGTGCTGACCGTTCGCGGAACCCGTTGACCTGCGAGACCTCCGGTCGGCCCCCCCGCGAAATCCCCTTCCAGCGACCCGGTGACGCTCCTTTCACTGGCCCCGGGCGTCTCCTTCGCCAGGGCCTCGGTCGCACGGACGGGGGAGCCTTCGCAGTCTCCCCTGCCAGCGCGCGTTTGCGAAAGGTCGCCTTCCGGCCGTCGGTCGAATACGCTCCGCATGGAACCCAGGGTCGCCCAAGGCATCAGGCGAAGAGGTCTTCGAGAGGGTTCTCCATCTCGCGGGCCTCCCGGATCTGGACGCCCTGAGCCATCAGCTCGCGGAGGACGCCCGGCACTTCCTCGGGGCCGGAGAGCTCCCGAAGGTAGTACTCCCCCTCGTGGTCGTACCCCGCGAGGGCGGGGGAGGGCTGGAGCACGCGGATCCCGAGGACGTAGCGGGAGCCGCGCACGTTCTCGATGCGGTCGAAGCGGGAGATCTGCCCCGACTTGATCACCAGGACGTACCGGCCGATCTCGCGGGCCTCGAAGAGGTTGTGCGAGGAGTAGAGCACGATCTTCTCACGGCTCAGCCTCAGGATGAGCTCCCGGATCTCGCGGGCCAGCTTCGGGTCCAGGTTGGCGGTCGGCTCGTCCAAGAGGTAGATCGACCGTTCCCGGAGGAACACGCGGGCGATCGAGACCCGCTTGCGCTGACCGGCGCTCAGCTGGGAGGGGAACTTGGTGCTCAGTTCGCGGATCTGGAGCTGGTCGAGGACCCGTTCCACGTCCCCGGACTGTGCGCCTTCCGCCCGCGCGAAGAACTCGATGGCTTCGCGCACCGTGAGGCCGTCCGGCATCCCGTCCAGGTGCGTGAGGTAATGCAACCGGTCGCGGGAGGATTGGCGGCTGATCGGTTCCCCTCCGATGAACACCTCGCCTTCGTAGGGGCGAAGGATCCCCGCCAGCGTTCGGAACAGCGTCGTCTTCCCCGCGCCGTTCGGACCGAGCACGACGTAGATCGACGGCTCCGTGATCCGGAACGAGACCTGGTGCAGCACCCGGGAGCCCAGGTATCCCGACGTAACCGACCGACAGTCGATGTCCGCACCGCTCCCGGCGGAAACGGGAGGCCCGGACAGGGAGGGTGGAGAGGCCATGGATCGGTGAACGCACCCCCTAGGCCGCCGACAGGAGCCGCTCGCGCCGGAGGAACCGCCCCATGCTCACGAGCAGTACGATCACGAAGAGCGCGATCAGGCCCATCCCGGTCCCGAGGATCAGGAGTAGAGTGGTGGTGGAGAGAGGGCCGGAACGCTCTGCCCCAATGATCACGAAGAGGGTGACGAGCGCGGGAAGGATCCCGACGAACGGGGTCAGACCGATGGGGCTGCTCACTCCCACCCGGAGCGAGGAGAGCGCCGTCCAGTAGACCCCGACCGTGGAGGCGAACGCCGCGCAAACGTACGTCATGGGGATTGCGTAGACCCCGAGCCCGATGGCGAGGGCGCTGGTGGCGGGGTGTCCCCTCGCAAAGTAGACGGCCAGGCTCGCCGAGACGCTGATCGCCACGACGATGGTGACGAGGACCATCGCGGTCAGCAGGATGTTCGCGAACAGTCGGCGGGGCGAGTACCCGTAGGCCAGCAGATACTCGAGGACCCCCTTCGTCCGGTCGCTCGTGAAGACCAGGAGCCCTCCCATCGACCCGACGACCCCGAAGATCGGGAGGAATAGGGGATAGGAGCTCGCGAAAGAGGACCCGGAGGCGAACGCGAGGACAACCCCGAGAAGCAGACTGATCACGGTCCCGTAGACCAGGTAGAACCGGGCGCTGACCAGGGCCCTTCGCACCGTGACCGAGAGCAACGAGCGGGAAATGTACTCGGTCGGCGACGATTCCATTCCCCCCTCTCAGCCCGTAACCACTGATAAGATTCTCCGGATTGGCTCCTCACGACGCTGGCCCGCCCCGCCCGTCGAAGGGACGCCGATCGATCGGTCCGAGTCCGGACATGGGAGACGCCTTCATGGTCCGAGCCCCGTCGCTTGGGACCTCAGACCACCGGGCCCTCGTCGATGTGGAGAGAGGTAGAGACCGGACTCGGCTCCGGCGCGGAACGGATCGAGGGCCGACTCGGTCGGGGGATCCGGCGGCTGGGCAGCGGCGCCTGGACGGTTTCATCACCTCCCTTGGGCCCTTAAAAGACCCGGACCGCTCCGCGGTCTCGTGAAGCCCGCAAGCGTCCCGAGCACCCTAGAAGTTCCGGGCGGCCAGCTGGCGTATGAGGTGGCGGGAACGGGTCGGCCGATCGTTCTCCTCCACGAGGGGATCGCCGACCGGCGAATGTGGAACCGAGAGTTCCCGCTGCTCGCGCGCGACCACCAGGTCGTACGCTACGACCTTCGGGGGTACGGGGGGTCGGCTCCCGCGACGTCAAAGTACTCTCCCGTCGGAGATCTAGTGGCGTTGCTGGACCACCTCGGCCTACGGCGGCCGGTGATCGTCGGCCCCAGCGTCGGAGGGAAGATCGCCCTCGACCTGACGCTCGCCCACCCCGATCGCGTGGGCGCGCTGTTGCTCGTCGCTCCAGGGTATTCGGGCATGGACTACGACCACGTTCCCGGCGGAAAGGCCACGTTCGAACGCGACGAGCGGCTCTCCAAGGCCGCGGCGGACGCCTGGTCCGCCGGGAGGCTCGAGGAGGCGACCGAGCATCTGCGTCAGTTGTGGGCCTCCGCGCTCACCGGGAGCGCCCTCGACCTCTTCCGGACCATGGTCCGGGACAACCCGAAGGAGATCTTCGAGGAGCGCTCCGGCCAGTTCGAGACGCGGGAAGGAGCGCCGGCCGCCGGTCGGCTCTCGGAGGTCCGCGCGCCGACCCGAATCCTGGTCGGTGACCGGGACAATCCGGCGATGCCGCACTGTGCGAACTTCCTGGCGCGAGGGATCGCGGGCGCTAAGGTACAGCTCGTACCCGGAGCCGACCACCTCCTGAACCTCTCCCGGCCCCAGGCGTTCGACTCCGCGCTCCAGGAGTTCCTCGAGACCCTCCCAGCGGCGGACCGGTAGATGGTGGCTTCGGGCCGGGCCGCGTGCCGAGGTGTCCCCCGGGCCCCGAACCATCAGATGGCTGTGGTTTCTCTCCTCGCTCGTCCCCTGTACCCCCCATGACCCCCACCTCGACCCTTACCTCGAGACCGCTCTCCCCGAAGACCTGGCCCGCGTTCGCCCGGCTCGTGGAGAAGCACGACGGGATCTTCGGAGGATGCTGGTGCATCGCCTTCCACCTCGAAGCCGGTGAGAACAAGCGGTGGGCTGGGCGGTATCGCGAGCTGAAGGAGGCCCGCGTCCGCGGGGGGCGCGCCCACGCGGCCTTGGTGTTCGACGGCGACGAGGCCGTCGGGTGGTGCCAGTTCGGCCCCACCGCGGAGCTTCCCAACATCCGGAGCCGGAAGGAGTATGAGAAGGGCCTCCAAGCGCTCCCCGACTGGCGCATCACCTGCTTCTTCATCGACCGCGAGCGTCGGGGCGAGGGGGTCGCCTCGCTCGCCCTCCGCGAGGCGCTCCGATACATCGCGCAGGCGGGCGGCGGGACGGTCGAGGCCTACCCCGAGGACTACACCGGGGAGAGGACCTCGAACTCGTTCCTCTGCAGCGGGACGCTCGGGATGTTCGAGAAGGCGGGGTTCAAGAAAGCGCGCAAGATCGCGATGCGCCGGTGGGTCGTCGTCCAGACGATTCCGAGGGCACGGGTCCGGCCCCCGTCGAAACCCATCCCGTCCGGAGCGCACGCTCCCCGGGTCCCGGCCCCGCGGTAAACCGCCCGGCCCGGTTCCGCCGTCCGGTCGGATTCGAGTTCAGGGAGTGAGGTGCTATCGCGCCGCCCCGACCGTGAGGGCACCGCCTCCGCCAGGAGGAGGGATGGACGCGACTCACCGGAGGGAATGGCGGGCCAGGGGAGGTTTGCCCAGGATGACGTCGAAGTAGTGCCAGTACTTCGGGCCGCCGAACGACATTCCGTGCTCGAACGACTCTCGAAGCAGCTCCACTTTGAAGCCCTTGGCGAGACGCCGCACCTGGTCGACCGAGTGGAAGCTGAGGGGGCGCTCCCCTCGCCATTCGTCGTGGACTCCGAACAACTGACCGGCAAAGTGACCGCCGGGCCGGATCGCCTTCCGTATCTGCGACCAGAGCGCGGGAAAGCTGGAGGGCGAGCAGAAGGGCAGGGAAAAGCTCGCGTAGACCAGGTCAGCGGGAGGGAGCTCGAGACCCTCCATCGGGGCTACCAGGGATGTCAATGAGTTCCGGTGAGCGGGAGGCACGCGGCGCGCGAGAAATCGGACGGCGCTCGTCTGCCCGTCGATCGCCAGGACCTTCCAGCCCCGCCGCAGCAGTTCGAGGGAGTCGGTGCCGGCGCCGCAGCCGAGGTCGACCGCGGTAGCGGCCCGTTTGGGTCGCCGCTCCCAGTCGATGTGGTTCAGCGTCTGGAGCAGGAGCTCGCGAGGGGGTCGCTTGGCGGTCCACCGGTAGTAGCCGGTCCAGGCCCGGGGAGAGTTGGTGTCGGTCCCCCGCCGCATCCGTCCGGCAGAGCGCCCAGAGGATGGAATAGCATTGCGGGTCCCTCTCAGAAACCGTTAGGGGAAGGCCGACGGGCTGGCCCGGGAGCGGACTGCCGGAGGAGCATTGGGATCCTCCCGGCGTCAGCCCCCAAGCGTTCGCCCACAGTGAGCGGGTCGAGGCTGCAGGGGACAACCCACGGGGCGGGTGTGGTTCTCCCGAGCAATGCCTCGGGCGGAGGTGCCCTCGGGAGCGCCGATTCCGAACGTTTATCGTGCAGGCCTGCGTCGCCTCCCCGATGCCGCTCTACATGGACGAGCACCGCAACATGAAGGGGGTCACCGCCGCCGCAGTCGCCGAGGCCCACGCCAAGGACCTGAAGGTCCAGGGCAAGCACGGCGTGAACTACCGGAGCTATTGGGTGGACGAGAAGAAGGGGGCGATCTTCTGCCTGGTGGAAGCCCCCAACGCCGAGGCCGCCGCGCGCGTCCACAAGGAGGCGCACGGGCTCGTGGCCGACGAGATCCACGAGGTCAAGGAAGGGTAATTTCTCCCGGGTGGCGGGGCGGACCAGCGAACGATAAAGGGTGGGATCCCTCCCGTCCACGGATGCGCGTTCCCGCCGGGCTCCGCAGGTGGCTAACTGGGCCGGACTCCGACCCGAGCGTTCGGCTCCGCTTCTGGACCGAGGTCGTCGGCCGGTCTCCCGAGGCTGAGTCCGTTCGGAAGGCCCGCCGGGAGATCGGTCGGACCGGATGGGCCGCGAAACTGCTGGAGCACCAGTTCCCTGACGGTCACTGGGTCACGCCGGGCTCGTCGCCCGGCGAGCTGTACCGACCGAAGTACATCGTGTCGAACTGGCGCGCGATCGTCCTCGCCGACCTCGGGATGGCCCGTTCGGACCGGCGGATCCGACGGCTCGGGGACCTGATCCTGGACCGATGGAGCCGCCCCAAGTGGGACCTCAGCGGGCGGACCGGCGAGGTCTGCTCCACCGGCAACGCGGTTCGAACCCTCCTGCGGTTCGGCTACCTTGACCACCCCGCCGTGCAGCGGTCCATCGGCTGGCTCGTCCGGACTCAGAAGTCGGACGGCGGGTGGCACTGCTTCCCCTCGCGCACCGGGTCCCTCGACTGCTGGGAGGGCCTGGCGGCCCTCGCTGAAATCCCTGAGGGGGCTCGCGACGGGTCGGTCCGTCGGTCGGTCGAACGGGGCGCGGAGTTCTACCTCAAGCGACGGTTGATGAACGAGGGCAAGGTCCGGTATCCGCCTTGGTTCCGCATCCACTACCCGAACCACTACTATTACGACCTCCTGGTCGGGCTGCGGGTCCTGACTCGCCTCGGGTACGGTGACGACCCTCGGCTCCGGCCCGCGGTCCGTTGGCTCCTCGGCAAGCGGCGGCGGGACGGGACGTGGGCCCTGGACGCCGACCATCCGGACCTCGACCCCCGCCTGGCGAATTACGGGGTACAGAGCCCCGTGTTCCCCCTGCGGCTCGAGCCCCCGAACGAGCCGAGCCGCTGGGCGACCGTGGAGGCGCTGAGCGTCCTCTCCCGGATCGGTTGAGGACCCGTCAGGGATGGGGCCCGGCTCGCCCACCGAGACCGCGGGCCGTCCCGAATCTCGGGAGAAGCGGCCGTGGGGAGGCGGGTCGCCTCGAGCGGGACCCCGTAAGGTGTAATACCGTCCGGCCGAAGTGCGTCCCGGGATGGCTACTCAGTCCGAGAAAGCCGAGGACTTTCGCAGACTGCATCACCAGACCCGTCCGCTCGTCCTCCCCAACGCGTGGGACGTCCCGAGCGCCCGTCTCTTCGAGAACGCCGGCTTCCCCGCGGTCGCGACCTCGAGCGCGGCCCTGATGGTGTCGCTCGGCTACCCCGACGGCGAGGGGATCCCCCGCCGGGAGATGGTGGCGGTCGTGGCCCGGATCGCCCAGCGAGTCGCCCTCCCGGTGAGCGCGGATGTGGTCGCCGGGTTCGGGCGAGGCCCGCGCGCGGTCGTGGGCACCGTCAAGCAGGTCCTCCAGGCCGGGGCCGTAGGGGTCAACCTCGAGGATTACGACCCCGTCCACGAGCGTCTGTTCCCGGTCCGGGCCCAGGTCCGCAAGGTCCAGGCGGTCCGGGAGCTGGGACAGTCGATGGGAATCCCTCTCGTGATCAACGCGCGCACCGACGCGCTCTGGAAGGCTCCCGGCACGCCGGAGGAACTCTTCCGTGAGGCGGTCCGCCGGTGCGTCGCCTACCGGGATGCCGGGGCCGATTGCGTCTATCCTATGCGGCTGACCGACGCCGAGGCCATTCGCTCGTTCGTGGAGGCCGTGCAGTGTCCGGTCAACGTCATGGTCCGAGCGGGGCTGCCTCCCCTCGCTGAGCTCGAGCGCCTCGGCGTCAAGCGGGTCAGCTTCGGGCCCTCCGCCGCCTACGCGGCCATGGGACTTCTCAAACGGATCAGCGAGGAGGTCCTGACGCAGGGTACGTTCCACTCCTTGGTCGACGGCGCGATCGGGTTCGACGAGCTCAACCAGCTCGCCCTCCCCCGGACGCCGTCGCCGCCGTAACGGGTCTCGAACCGGCGCGCTAACGACCCCCGGTTTTCATTCCTTATTACCAATCGGCCCTCTGGGACCCCGTCCTCAGGCAGCGCGGGGTGGTCCAGGTGGCACGGGTTGCGGATGTCCTCGTCGATGCGATTCGGGCGGCGGGCGTCCGCTCGGTCTACGGGGTCGCCGGCGATTCGCTCAACGCCATCACCGACTCGCTCCGTTCCCGTACCGACATCCGGTGGGTCCACGTCCGGCACGAGGAGGCGGCCGCCTTCGCCGCGGGGGCGGAGGCGCAGCTCACCGGTACGCTCGCGGTCTGCGCGGGGTCCTGCGGGCCGGGGAACCTCCACCTGATCAACGGCCTCTACGACGCCCACCGAAGTCGAGCGCCGGTCCTCGCCCTCGCGGCGCAGGTCCCGAGCGCGGAGCTCGGGTCGGAGTACTTCCAGGAGACCCACCCTGAATTGGTGTTCCGCGAATGCAGCCACCTGCAGACGGTGGTCTCGGCGCCGGATCAGCTGACCGCGGCGACCGAGGCCGCCATCGAGACGGCCCTGACCCGTCGGGGCGTGTCGGTCATCGTCCTCCCGGGCGACATCGCCCAGCAGGCGGCCACGGGTCCCCCGCCGCGGCCCCCGGTCGTGCCGGCGCCGTCGCCCGTCACCCCGTCTGACCTGGACCTCGCGCGGCTGGCCGCAGCGGTGAACGACGCGGGGAAGGTGACGATCCTGGCCGGTAGCGGGTGCGAGGGGGCCCGCGGGGAGCTCCTCCAGCTGGCGGCCAAGCTCCGCGCGCC
>Ga0335077_10011838_pt1 | contig 10901 bp, 8 predicted proteins | sample Lox_Sample_31_FD_207151 | JGI IMG/M metagenome (GOLD analysis project Ga0335077, IMG submission 207151) | Soil microbial communities from Loxahatchee National Wildlife Refuge, Florida, United States - Lox_Sample_3.1 | ecosystem: Environmental > Terrestrial > Soil > Wetlands | place: USA: Florida...
CGTCGACGTGTTCCGCACCGTCAATGCCAACGACATACAGTTCGTGGCCACCGCGACCAATTCCGGCTACTTCGCCAACGTCGGCGATACACGCCGGCAGGGCATCGACCTCGCTCTCGGAGGGAGGCAGGGGGGCCTCACCTGGCGCGCGACCTACAGCTATGTCGCAGCCACGTTTCAATCGAGCTTCGTCGTCAGCGCCGCGTCCAACAGCACTGCCGACGCCGATGGCAACATCACGGTGCGCCCCGGAGACTCCGTACCACTGGTCCCCCGCCACACCGGCCGCCTGGTACTGGACTACGAGCTCGGCAGCCGCTGGGATATCGGCGGCAACCTGGTAGTGGCTTCGGGGTCCTACCTGCACGGCAACGAGAACAACGCCAATCAGGCCGGGGCGACGGCCAGCGGATGGATTCCCGGTTATGCGGTCGTGAACCTGCAGGGCACGTGGCACGCGAGCCGGCGTGCGGACCTCTTCGCCCGCGTCGTCAATCTGTTCGACCGTCAATATGCGACCGCCGGATTCCTCACCAGCAGCGCGTTCAACCCGGACGGTTCGTTCATTGCCGATCCGGCACGCTGGCCGAACGAGAACGCCGTCTCTCCCGCCGCGCCGCTCGCGGTCTGGGCCGGTGTGCGGGTCCGGCTGGACTGACTACTGCCGAGGCCAAGTTGCTCGCCGGACAGCACGGCACCCGCAGGAGTAACATCAGCGGTCGGGTGGCCATGATGCACCATGAGAGGAAATCCCTCGTCGGCCTGGCCCGCGGCGCTCTGCTCGGGAGCGTGCTCGCGTGCCTTGCGCCGGTCGCCGCTGTGGCCGCCGACAACCCGGCCGCGGGGGCCCCGCAAGTGCAGTTCGGCGGTCAGTGCGCCGAAGGCCTCGCCGAGGGCCGGCACGTCGAGACCAATTGCACGGTGAGCTGGACCGACAAGGACGGCAAGGTCTACTGCTTCAGCAGCGAGGCGGCGAAGAAGGCCTTCCTCGCGAACCCGCAGGCGAACCTCGAGAAGGCCCGCGACTTCATGGCCGCGAGCACGGTGCAGTCCACCGAGCAGGCCATGCAGAACTTCTCCAGCAGCGACGCCGAGACCGTCGTCAAGCAGGTGATCGAGGCAAACCTGAAGGCGAACGGCGGCCTGTTTGCACTCCAGGATCCGCTCGACGGTGCGCAGCTGAAGCTTGCCTACGACGGCATCGACTTCACGCGCACCATTGACGGCTACGGCTTCTTCCCGGATGTGAAGTTTCACGACCCGGCCGACGCTAGTAAGCGCTGGCTGATCGATTTCTGGGTAGCCCCGGCCGACGGGCTCCTCAAGGTGCAGGAGACCCGCATCTACAAGGCGCCACTACAGAGTGAGGGTAAGTGGGTGCTGATGGCGCGTGATCCGATTCCCTGGTGGTGGATTCCCGCTTCCGAGCACCCCGGGCACCTCGCCACCAAGCGCGGCTGGGAGGTGATGTCAGCCGTCGAGCAGGGCGCACTCAAGGAACAGGCGAAGAACAACGGCATCTTCAAGCTCAAGGACGACAAGACCGGCAAGGTGCTCGACCTGCAGTTCATCGATACCCACCAGCCGATCCGCCAGCTCGACAGCGGGGAGTACTTTGCCTGCACCGATTTTCGCGCGGCCGGCACCAAGGATCAGATCTACGACATCGATTTCTGGATCGCCGACAAGAACGGCAAGATGACGATCCAGCAGACCCGGGTGCACAAGGTGCCGGAGTTCAAGGACGGCCACTGGGTGGAGGTGCCGCGCTACGAATGGAAGGATCTCGGCAGCTCGCACGTGGTGCCGTGACCCCCGCGCACGCTGCCGGCGGCGCTAGCTCGCCGGGATGGCCAGGACCAGGCCCCAGGGACTGCCACCGACCTTGATCCGCTGCTTCACCTGCCCGGATCTGAGGTCGATGATGGACACGTCGCCCGAGGGTCCATTCGCCGTGTAGGCGGTCTGGCCGTCGGCGCTGAGCGCAAGCCCCCAGGGGCGCTCGCCGACGTTATCGATGGTGCGCACGACCCGGCCGGACTCCGTGTCGACCTCGAGCAGCTTGCCGAACCTCCCGGTCGTGACGTACAGCCGCCGGCCGCCGTCCGGCGAGGCGAGCCCCATGGGACGCATGACCTTCGGATCCCCGAGATCTATGGTCCTGAGGACCTCGTAGTCCTCGGTGCTGAACTCCGTCAGCGCCGCGCCGAACTCATCGCTGACATAGCCGCGATGCGCATGCCGCGACAGGTAGATCGCCCGCGGCCGCCGCTGCGTGGGAATCTGCGCCAGCACTTTCATCGTGCCGGCCTTGACCACGTAGACCGCGTTGGAGGTCTCGCAGGCGACGTACACGACGCGATCGTCGGCGCTCACGGCCACGCCCTCGGGCTCGGTGCCGACGGGCACGCTGACCCTGAGGCGCCCCGTGGCGAGATCGATCGCCGAGAGCTGGCCGCTGTCCTCGTTGGAGACGTACAGCACCTTGCCGTCGTGCGACAGCGCGAACGTCTCCGGGTCGATGCCGCTCGGGTAGATGTTGAGAAGGCGCTGCGAGGCGAGGTCGATCACCCCGATACCGTCGTAGCGATGGTCAGGCGGAGGCAGCTTTGATTCGTCGACACCGGGTCCCGCCGCGGGCGAGCCCGTCAGCGCCACGTACAGCCGCCTGCGATCCGGGGAGATCACGATGCCACGCGGCCGTTTGCCCACGGCGATCCGCCCGAGCACGCGCGCGCTCTGCGGGTCGACTATCACCACGTCGCCGCCGCGCTCGTCCGAGACATACAGCCGCTCGGCCGCAGCGGGAGTGCCCGCCCCGGCGGCCGGCATTAGGACACTCAGCAACACCGCCACCGCGGCGGCCGGCCGCCGCCGCCGGTGGCCGTCGCTGCCTCGCGCGCTCACTCAATACCTGACCACGCTGCGGATCGACTCGCCTCTATGCATGAGATCGAAGGCGTCGTTGATCTTCTCGAGCGGCATCACATGAGTAATCAGATCGTCGATGTTGATCCTCTTATCCATGTACCAGTCGACGATCCTCGGCACGTCGGTGCGCCCGCGTGCGCCGCCGAACGCGGTCCCCTTCCACACGCGCCCGGTGACCAGCTGGAAGGGCCGGGTCTTGATTTCCTGGCCGGCGCCGGCGACGCCGATGATGACCGACACGCCCCAGCCGCGGTGGCAGCACTCGAGCGCCTGGCGCATCAGATCGACGTTGCCGACACACTCGAAGCTGTAGTCGGCGCCGCCGTCGGTGAGGCTGACGAGGTGCTGCACCAGATCTCCGCCCACCTCCTTGGGGTTCACGAAGTGCGTCATGCCGAAGCGCTCGGCGAGCACCTTGCGGCGCGGATTGATGTCGACGCCGATGATCTTGTTCGCGCCCACCAGGCGTGCGCCCTGAATGACGTTGAGCCCGATCCCGCCCAGGCCGAACACCACGACGTTCGCACCCGGCTCGACCCTGGCGGTGTTGATGACGGCACCGATCCCGGTCGTCACACCGCAGCCGATGTAGCAGACCTTCTCGAACGGGGCGTCCTCGCGGATCTTCGCGACCGCGATCTCCGGCAACACCGTGAAGTTCGAGAACGTCGAGCACCCCATGTAGTGGTGCACCATCTGGCCGCCGAGCGAGAAGCGGCTGGTGCCGTCGGGCATCACGCCCTTGCCCTGGGTCGCGCGGATCGCCGTGCACAGATTGGTCTTCCTCGACAGGCAGCTCTTGCACTGGCGGCATTCCGGCGTGTAGAGCGGGATCACGTGATCGCCCTTCTTCACCGAGCTCACGCCCGGGCCCACCTCGACGACGATGCCGGCGCCTTCGTGCCCGAAGATGACGGGAAACAAGCCCTCGGGGTCCGCTCCCGAGCGCGTGAACTCGTCCGTGTGGCAGATCCCGGTCGCCTTCAACTCCACCAGCACCTCGCCGCTCTTCGGCCCATCCAGATCGACGGTCGTGATCTCGAGCGGCTTGCCCGCGGCGTAGGCGATTGCGGCGCGTGTTTTCATGACTGGCAGATCTCCGGTCGCACTTCCATGGCCCTATGCGGCAAGGACACCCTTCGCCTTGGCAGCGTGGGTCGCGATCAGGTCCATCAGCTCCGGCGACAGGCAGTCGTACGGCTCGAGCTTGAGCTCCTTGAGCCGCGCACGGACTTCAGCCATGCGCGCCGGCGGGAAGCCAGACTCGATGATCGAGGAGACGAAGGCCGCGAATCTCGGCTCCTCCCAGCCGCTGTCCTTCGACAGCTCGACGTGGAAGAAATCGAAGCCGTAGAACGGGTGCCCCCTGTTCTCGATGCGGCCGTACATGTGCACGCCGCAGCCGGTGCAGGCATGGCGCTGGATCGGCGCCTTCTCGTCGACGATCTTGAGCTTGTTGGCGTTCGCAGTCACCGAGACCTTGTCGCGTCCCGCCACGCCGACCAGCGAGAACAGCGCACCGGCGGGCTTCCAGCACTTGGTGCAGCCGCAGACGTGATTGAAGGCCACGTTGGACGCAACGCGCACCGTAACCGGGTCACGCGTGCACTTGCAGGTGAGCGTCCCGCCCCCGAAGCCGGGCGTGCCCCTCTTGACCCCTTGGTCCACCAGCGGATGAATGTTGAGTGTCGCCATGATTGTTCCTGCCTCATATCGCGTTGAGCACGATGACTTGAGTTGCGGTTAGAGACTCATTCGGGCTCGCCGCCCGCCCCGAGGTGCGGAGCGTGCCGCAGCAGCCCGTGCCGATGAATCTTGCGGTAAATGGTGCGGCGGCTGATGTGCAGCCGGGCCGCGGCCGCACTCACGTTCCATTGACACGACTCGAGTACCCGGCGCAGCGCTTCGCGTTCCGCCTCGCCGAGCACGTCCCCGCCGTCCCCGGACGGATGCTCCGACTCGCCCGCCGCCTGTTCGGTGGCGCCGTAAGCCAGCCATTCCTCTTTGAACTCCGCGAGCGTGAGTCGCTCCGAGGTGCGCAGCGCCAGCATGGTCCGCAGCACGTTGCGCAGCTGCCGGATGTTCCCCGGCCACGAGTGACGCATCAGGCGCTCGATGAGCGCCGGCTCGATGGCGACCGCCGGCCCCGCCCCGGCCTCGCCCGACAGCAGCTTGTAGATGAGCTCGGCGACGTCGGTCCGCTGCCGCAGCGGCGGCAGGCGCACCGTGATGCCGTTCAGCCGGTAGTACAGGTCCTCGCGAAACTGGCCGGCCGCTATCATGTCGAGCGGGTTGTGCTGCGTCGCGCTGATGACACGCACGTCGACGCTCAGCACCTTGTTGCCCCCAAGCGGCATCACCTCGCGGTCCTCGATCACGTTCAGCAGCCGCGACTGCAGCGCGACCGGCATGTCGCCGATCTCGTCCAGGAACAGCGTGCCGCCGTTGGCCTGCAGGATGCGGCCCACGCCTCCTTCGCGGGTGGCTCCGGTGAAGGCCCCCGGCTTATGCCCGAACAGCTCGCTCTCGATCAGAGCCTCGGGAATGGCGGCACAGTTGACCGTCACAAAGGGCTTGTCGGCGCGGTTGCTCGCGCCGTGAACGGCACGCGCGCAATAGCCCTTGCCGGTGCCGGTCTCGCCGAGCAGCAGCACCGAAATGTCGTGATCGAGCACGCGCTGCAGCACCTCGACGCTGTGCGTCACGATCGGATCGCCCGAATAGAGGCACTCGAGCGAGGCGCGTGTCGCGCCGGGCCGGGCAGCGTCCGCCGCGATGCCCGCTCCCATGGCGACCTGCGTGCGCGGCGGCAGGTTGGCCGGTGCGTGGACCGCGGCGAACCAGCGCCGCTCGCTCGTCCTGCAATCGAGCGCCTGCGCCGGAAAACCGTGCTGCCCTGCAAGCCGCAGCAGGCTCGCGACGCTGGTGTCGAGCACGCGGTCGACGCGTTGCCCGCACAGGGAGCCGTGGTCGCGCTGGCCGAGCAGGGCGAGCGCGGGGCGGTTGGCGCCCGTGATCACCCCCTGGTCGTCGAACGCCAGCACCCCCTCGCCCGGGGTGCTCACGAACTCCGCGCAGCGGTGGAAGCGCACCACGTGCAGATCGCGGCAGGCACTGAGCAGGGTGCGGTTCTCGACGTTCTGCGCCGCCATCTCGACCAGCGCGAGCGTGTGGCTCTGGGGATTGAACGAGGCGCCGGAAATGTCGAGCGCGGCGAGCAGCTCGCCGCGCATGTCGAAGATCGGTGCGGCGGAACAGGTGAGCTGGGTGTTCTGCGCGAGAAAGTGGTCCATGCGGTGGATCACTACCGGACGGCGCGCGGTGAGACAGGTCCCCATGCCGTTGGTGCCCATCTCCCGCTCGCCCCACATGACTCCTTCGCGGAAGCCGCAGCGCCGCGCCGTCGCGGAGAAGCCCGAATCGCCGATGTAGCTCAGGATCACGCCGTCGCGATCCGTGAGCATGATGCTGTACTCGGAGTGCTGGATGAGCTTGCCGAGCGCCTCCATCTCGAGGCGCGCGATCGCGAGCAGGACGCCGAGGCGCTCGCGGCGGGCTTGCAGGTCCGCCCCCTCGACGCTGGTCGGACGCCGCGTCTCCCCCGGGTCGAGCGCGTAGCTGTCGAGACAGCGGCTCCAGGAGCTGCGGACGACCTCCGGGATGGGTGGCTCGCGCCCATGACGGCGGATCAGGCTACCGATCAGATCCGCGTGACTTGCGGATCGCGCGCGCATCATGATGAGGCCCTCTCGATCACGCGGGCGGTAAGCCGCCTAATTGGCCGGGCAGCCGTACTTGCATTGCGGCGAGCCGTGATAGTTCGCCCGTACGAAGGCCAGGATGCGCCACAGATCGTCATCGGTCTTCACGATCCCTCCCATGGCCGGCATCGGCGCCACGACGTTCTCCTGTCCCTTGCGACTGTAACCCTTGGCCTGCAGTTCCTGACTGCCGTAGGCCACCAGCCTGAAAAGCGTGTCGTCATCGCCCCCGTACACCCAGGTGTCGTTGGTGAGCGGCGGGCACATGCCGCCGCCCCCGGTACCGCCGTGACAGCCACTGCAGGCGTAGCTCATGAACAGCCTGTTGCCCGCCGCGACCACCGCGGCGTCGGTGTCGGAGTAGGGATTCTCGAGCTTGCCCTTGGGCGTGGAGTCGGCCCGCTGTATCGGCGTCATGACCTCCCCGCTCGCCGCACCGGATGCCGCTGCCGGCGCGGCTGCGCTCGGACGCCCTGCCCAGATCAGCGCCGCAATCGCTCCAGTGACGCATACGATCAAAATGCTCCTGCGCACTACCCGTCCCTGTCACGCGCCCGGTTCATCCAGCAGCTTGATTACCCGCTCGTCGCCGCGCGCGCGCGCGATCGACAGAGCGGTATCGCCGCGGTCGGTCTGGGACCGGGCGTTGGCACCGGCACGCATCAGCAGCTCGACCATGACGACGTTGCCGCCCGCGGCTGCGATCATCAACGCCGTGACCCCGCCGCTGTTGCGCGCGTTCACGTCGGCGCCCTTCCTGATCAGCGCCCGCGCCACCGCCTCCGCTCCGTTATCGGTCGCGAGCATCAGCGGCGTGTAGCCGGCCTCGCCCACCGGGCGCTGCGGGTCGGCCCCTGCTTCGACCAGGGCGACCGCCGCAGCGTTCTTAGCGTACTGCACGGCGATACCGAGCGGCGTCAGATTCTGGGCGCTGCGGGCGTTGGCGTCGGCGCCGTGTGCGACCAGAGTCTTCACCTCGGCGGCATCGTCGTAATAGGCCGCCGTCATCAGCGGCGTCCAGCCGTCGCGATCGCGCTGGTTGACGTCCGCGCCGTGCGCGATCAGATACGCCACCATCGAGGCGGAGCGCTCGATCAGCGCATGGTGCAGCGGCGTCTCGCCCTGCAGGTCCTGCGCGCCGACCTCGGCGTGCTTCTGCTCGACGAGGTAGCTGACGCGCGCCGCATCGTCCGCCATGACCGCATCGTTCAGCTCTATGTTCACATTCGCCCCGTGCGCCAGCCAGTCGTTCAGCTGCGCGATGCTCACGGCAGGGCCCCGCGGTGCGGATCCAGGCTTGGGCCGCGCATACGGCCCGTGTGAGGGCAGATCGCCGCTGATGAGGCAGCTGTCGCACTTCACCAGCGGCACGCCGTACTCGGCGAGGATCGCCCGCAGCGCCTCGCGCTGCTGGCTCATCGCCTGCTCGAGGCGCCGCTGCAGCTCATGATCGCTGCGGCGCACGGCGATCGCCATGTCGAATTCGAGCGGCGTCTCGTCATCCATCAGATTGACCGGCTGGATCACGAGCGGCGCCTGGCGGATCGTGCGGTAGTAGCCGGCCATCGGGCCCCAGGCAGCGGCCACATCGAGCTTGCCGTCGATCACCTGCTGCACCTGATAGCTCGGCTGATCCGCGGGAACCAGGTCGGCGTCGTGGCTCAGGTAGTGGATCACGACGTTGCGGACCACCCCGTGCTCGAGCAGCGCCTCGCGCACCGCTGAGGTCTCGTACACCCCGACCCTGAGACTCTTGAGCTTCGGGTCGTCGAGGCTCTTGAAGCCGGAACCGAGAGCGCGGCGGTACACCAGCACGAAGGTCGAACGGTACAACGGACTGGTGGTGATGACGTCCTCGGAGTCGGGCGGCATGTCGAACATGACGTCGCACTGATCGGCGTACAGCGTGGTGCGCGTCAGGCCCCGCTCGACTCCCGGCCGGTAGTAGTTCTCGACCGTCGTGCCGAGCGCGCGCGCCAGCACCGCGGCCATCTTGTTCTCCAAGCCCTCGCCGCGGTTGTTGGACAGCGGCATGTTGCCCGGGTCCGCGCACACGCGCAGTGCCGCCTGCGCCGCGCTCGGCAGTGCCACGAGCGTGACCGCCGCCATGGCCAGCACTGCCCGCAGCGCCGGCCTCGCCTTGGTCCGCGCTTGCATCGTTCCTCTGCTCCTCCGTCCTGCCGCAACGGCGGACGGTCCTGACGTCCCGGCGGCGAGCCGAGGACGTCAGGACCGGTCACACTGGCCGATTATTGCACGGCAAACGTATAGAGGGTGCCGCCCTGCGGAATCAGGTTCAGCCCCGCGGCCTTAGTCATGGCCGTGGCACCGATGGCACCGAACTTGTCGTTCAGATCGAGGCCTGCCGTGACCGGCAGTCCGATCCAGCCGCCGATGCCGCTCCACACGGACACGTACTGCTTGCCGTGGACGCGGTAGGTGATCGGGTTACCGATGATTCCCGACCCCAGGCGCCTCTGCCACAGCACCTTGCCCGTGTTGCGATCCACCGCGCGGAAGTCGCCGTTGAGGCTGCCGTAGAAGGCCAGCCCGCCGTCGGTGACCAGGGCACCGCCCCAGTTCGGATACGGGTCCGGAATCTCCCACACGGTCTCGCCCGTCAGGACGTTGAACTTCTTGAACTTGCCCGTGATGCCCGGCTTCTCCGGGTACATGTAGACGTTCGCGAATACGTACACCACGCCCTGCTGGGTGTGGGTGCGTTCCTGCGGCTCATCCTCCATGCACCAGTTGTTGGTCGGGCAGTAGGCCATGCCCGGCTCGCTCGGGTCGATCGCGCACGGCTGCTGATCCTTGCCGCCCATCGCCGACGGGCAGGCCTGCGTGTTGTCGTGCACCTTGAGCGGTGAGTGCTCGTAGACCTTCACCGGCCTGCCGGTCTTCAGGTCGACCTTCTCGGCCCAGTTCACGGTCACGTAGTTGTGGGCGCGCAGCAGCGTCCCATCGGTGCGATCCAGCACGTACGCGAAGCCGTTGCGGTCAAAGTGGATCAGCACCTTGCGTTCCTTGCCGTCGACCGTGAGGTTCTCCAGCATGTTCTCGTTGATGCCGTCATAGTCCCACTGATCGAACGGCGTCATCTGGTAGGCCCACACGACCTCGCCGGTGTCGACGTTGCGCGCGAAGATCGTCATCGACCACTTGTTGTCCCACTTGCCGTCGTTGCAGCCCGCCTGGCTGATCGGCTGCGCACCGCAACGGTAGGACGGGCTCCACAGACCGGGGTTGCCGCTCGAGGCATACACGAGCTTCAGCTCCGGATCGTAGCTGTACCAGCCCCACATCGCCCCGCCGCCGCGCTTCCACTCGTCTCCCGGATAGCTCGAGATGCCGACGTCATGCCCGGCTCTGCCGTACTCGTGATGCTTCTTGTTGGTGTCTTTGGTGAGGCATACGTCCTTGTCGCTGCCGGTGTTGTAACACTCCCATGCCTTGGAGCCATCGGCGAGGTTGTAGGCGTCGAAGCGGCCGCGGGCGCCGAACTCGTCGCCGCCGAAGCCGATCAGCACCTTGCCGTCGGCGATGAGCGGTGCCGGGGTGATGGTCTCACCCTTGTCGGGCCAGGCCTGCTTGACGACCCAATCCTCCTTGCCGGTCGCCGCGTCGAGCGCGATCACGTAGCCGTCAAGAGTGCCGAAGACCAACTTGCCGTCCGCGTAGGACATGCCGCGGTTCACGGTATCGCAGCAGGCACGCGCCACCGCCGATTCGTCGCGGTTGCTGGTCTTCTTGTAGTTCCACATCTCCTTGGGATGATCCGGATCGCTCAGGTCGAGTGCCTGGATGATGTTCGGCCAGCCGCTCTCCATGAACATCATCGGTTTGCCGTTGACGTCGACCACCAGAGGCTGGCCCTCGTGGCCGCGCAGCGTGCCGCTCGATTGCGACCAGACCATCTGCAGCCGGCCGACGTTGGAGGCGTTGATGTCCTTCAGCGCGCTGTGCCGCGTCAGCGCGTAATCGGCGCCTGGGGCAGCCCATCGGTTCGGATCCACCCCGTCAGCGCCCGCGGCATACGACGCTCCGACTGCCAGCGCGGCGATCAGAGCGTATAGGTTTTTATCGCGTTGGAATCGCATACGCAGTTCTCCTCACACAGATTTCGACTATGCATCTTGGTGATGGGTGAGCGCCGATTTCCGTATCCCTGTGCCCTTGGTGCTAGAACCCGTTTTGTGAATGTATCCT
>Ga0335077_10011840_pt1 | contig 10901 bp, 9 predicted proteins | sample Lox_Sample_31_FD_207151 | JGI IMG/M metagenome (GOLD analysis project Ga0335077, IMG submission 207151) | Soil microbial communities from Loxahatchee National Wildlife Refuge, Florida, United States - Lox_Sample_3.1 | ecosystem: Environmental > Terrestrial > Soil > Wetlands | place: USA: Florida...
CGAGCGGCGTCGACGAGTCGCTGCTCGAGGAGATCGGCAAGGTGCTGACGTGGCCGGCGACGCCGGAGCAGATCGAGAAGGCGATGGCGCTCGTTCCCGACGACGTCGTCCAGCTGATCACCGCGTCCGGCACCGCCGACGAGTGCCGCGCGAAGGTGCAGCAGTACATCGACCTCGGCTGCACGTGCCCCGTCCTCTACCCGCTCGGCGACGACGTGCCCGCGATGATCGACGCGTTCGCGACGGTGACCGTCTGATGGACGTCTTCCTCCCGCGATCGCTGGACGAGGCGCTCGACCAGAAGGCCGCGCACCCCGAGGCGGTGCCGGTCGCGGGCGGCACCGACCTGTGGGTCGCGGTTAACTTCGGACGCGCGCGGCCGCCCGCGCTGCTCGACCTCTCGCGGGTGCAGGAGCTGAAGACCTGGGAGGCGGAGAACGGGCGCGTCCGCGTTGGAGCCGGGGTGACGTTCGCGCGGATCGAGCGCGAGCTGCTCGCGTTCCGGCCGCTCGCCGAGGCGGCGCGCTCGGTCGGCTCCCCGCAGATCCGGAACCGCGCGACGATCGGGGGCAACCTCGCCACCGCCTCGCCCGCCGGCGACTCGATCCCGGTGCTGGCGGCGTACGGCGCCGACGTCGTCGTCGCCTCGAAGACGGGGACGCGCACGCAGCCGTGGGACGCGTTCTTCACCGGGCCGAAACGGACGACGCTCGCGCCCGACGAGCTGATCGTCGCCGTCGAGTGGGGCCGCGTCGACGCGCCCGGCTCGTTCGCGAAGGTCGGCACGCGCAACGCGATGGTGATCGCGATCGCCGGGCTCTGCCTGCAGCTCGACCCGGCGGCGCGCGCGGTGCGGCTCGCACTCGGCTCGGTCGCTCCGACGGTCGTCCGCGCGCCCGCGGCGGAGGCGTTCGCCGCCGCCGCCGTACCGTGGGACGAGCCGGACCGGCCGCTCGCCGACGAAGTCGTCGCCGAGTTCGGCCGGCACGCGGCGGCCGCGGCGACGCCGATCGACGACGTCCGCGGAACGGCCGCGTACCGGCGCCGCGCAGTCGAGGTGCTCGCGTGCCGTGCGCTCCGGTGGACGGTCGACGACTGGAGGGCCGCGGCATGAGGATCCGGACGACGGTGAACGGCGTCGAGCGCGAGGCGGAGGCCTGGCCCGGCGCGAGCCTGCTCACGTTCCTCCGCGACGACCTCGGGCTCGTCGGCTCGAAGAACGCCTGCGAGCAGGGCGAGTGCGGCTCCTGCTCGATCTGGCTCGACGGCGAGGTCGTCTGCTCGTGCCTCGTCCCCGCCGTCCAGGCCGACGGCGCCGTCGTCAAGACGGTCGAGGCGCTCGCCGACGGCGACGCGCTCCACGCGGTCCAGGACGCGTTCCTCGCCGCGGGCGCCGTCCAGTGCGGCTTCTGCACGCCGGGGATGATCGTCGCCGCCGCCGACCTGCTCGAGCGGGACCCCGACCCGAGCGACGAGGCGATCCGCGAGGCGCTCGCCGGCAACCTCTGCCGCTGCACCGGCTACACGAAGATCCTCGACGCCGTCCATCTCGCCGCGCGGGAGCTCGCATGAGTGCGACGACGATCCGCGGCGGGATCGGCGAGAGCGCGCGCCGCGTCGACGGCGTGCCGAAGGTGACGGGCGACTTCGCCTACGGCAGCGACCTCCGCGCGGAGAACATGCTCTGGGGCGTGACCGTGCGCTCGCCGCACGCGTCGGCGCGCATCGCCGGCGTCGAGGTGACCGCCGCGGCCCGCGCGCCCGGGGTGAAGGCCGTCCTCACCGCCGTCGACGTCCCCGGCCGGAAGACGTTCGGGCTCGAGTTCTGCGACCAGCCGGTGCTCGCGGACGACGTCGTCCGCTACGCGGGCGAGCCGGTCGCGCTCGTCGCGGCGGAGACGCTCGAGCAGGCGCGCTCGGCGGCGGCGCTCGTCGAGGTGCGCTACGAGCCGCTCCCCGTCGTCTCGGACATGGAGCAAGCGCTCCGTCCGGACGCGCCGAAGGTGCACGACTTCGGCAACGTCCTCCGCCACGTCCACATCCTCCACGGCGACCCGGAGACGGCCGAGGCCGACGTCTGGGTCGAGGGCTACTACGAGACGGCGATGCAGGACCAGGCGGCGCTCGGCCCGGAGGCGGGCCTCGCCGTCCCCGCGGACGACGGCGGCGTCGACATCTACGCGGTCACGCAGTGGATCCACGTCGACCGCCAGCAGATCGCGCCGTGCCTCGACCTGCCCGAGGAGAAGGTGCGGATCACGCTCGCCGGCGTCGGCGGCGCCTTCGGCTCCCGCGAGGACCTGACCATGCAGCTGCACGCGGCGATGCTCGCGCTGCGCACCGGCCGCGCCGTGAAGATGTCGTACGGGCGCGAGGAGTCGTTCCACGGCCATGTGCACCGGCACCCGTCGCGGTCGTGGATCCGCTACGGCGCGACGAGGGACGGCAAGCTCGTCTCCGCGGACGTGCGGCTGCTGCTGGACGGCGGCGCGTACGCGTCGTCGTCGCCGGCGGTGGTCGTCAACGCCTCGACCTTCGCGGCGGGCCCCTACGAGGTGGCGAACGTCCGCGTCGAGGGCACCGTCGTCTACACGAACAACCCGCCGTGCGGGGCAATGCGCGGGTTCGGGGCGCCGCAGGTCTGCTTCGCGTACGAGTCGGCGATGGACGAGCTCGCCGCGAAGCTCGGGATCGACCCGGTCGAGCTGCGGCTGCGCAACGTCGTCGGCAAGGGCTCCGTCCTCCCCACCGGCCAGGTGCTGAACGGCAGCGCGCCCGCGCGCGAGGTGCTCGAGCGCTGCGCGGCCATCCCGCTCCCCGAGCCGGAGCCGGAGCTCGGGCGCGACCCGATCGGCTACCCGGGCGGCGCAGGCAACGTCAGTCGCGGCGAGTCGCTGCGGCGCGGCGTCGGCTTCGCGCTCGGCTACAAGAACGTCGCGTACAGCGAGGGCTTCGACGACGCGGCCGAGGCGACGGTGACGCTGCGGCCCGGCCCCGACGGGCCCGTCGCCGTCGTCGAGACCGCGGCGGTCGACTACGGGCAGGGCCTCTACACGGTGGTCGCGCAGATCGTGCGGACGGAGCTCGGCGTCGACGAGGTGATCCTCGAGCCGGCGTCCGCCAGCGTCGGCTCGGCGGGGTCGACCTCCGCGTCGCGCCAGACGACGATGACCGGCGGCGCCGTGCTCGGCGCGTGCCGCGCGATCCAGGCGGAGCTGAAGGGCCGCGTGCCGGAGGAGCCGCTCACGCGGACGTTCACGTACCACCACCGCGCGACGACGGGGATCGACGAGAACGGCCAGGGCGACATCCACGTCAGCTTCTCGTTCGCCGCGGAGCGCGCCGTCGTCGAGGTCGACGAGGAGCTCGGGCTCGTGCGCGTCGTCCAGATCGCCGCCGCGCAGGACAGCGGCCGCGTGATCAACCCGCAGGGCGCCGAGGGCCAGGTCGAGGGCGGCACCGCGCAGGGCATCGGACTCGCGCTGATGGAGGAGGTCCAGCTCGAGGACGGCGTCATCCGCAACGCGTCGTTCACGGACTACCTGATCCCGACCATCCTCGACGCGCCGCCCGTCGTGACGGAGTTCGTCGAGGACCCGGAGCCGGACGCGCCGTACGGCCTCAAGGGCATCGGCGAGCTCGGCACCGTCGTCGCCACGCCTGCGGTCGTCGCGGCGCTCCGCGCCGCGCTCGGCCGTCCGCTGAATCGCGCGCCGGTGACACCCGACGACCTCGTCGGGCTCCGTCCGCCGGCCGCGACGAAGGGCCGGGCGCCGATCCCGGACGTCCCCGGCCAGGATGCAGTCCCCGAGTACCTCGGCATGGGGCTCGGGCAACAGGAGCTGATGAAAAGGAGTAGTGACTGAGATGAGCACCGCCGCCCGCGTCGACCGATCGACGCTCATCGGGAAGGACTACATCGAGACGCTCGACTGGACGGTCGAGGAGCTGGACGAGGTGCTCGCCGTCGCCGGAGAGCTGAAGGAGGCGCGCCGCCGCGGCGAGCCGCACCGGCTGCTGCCCGACAAGACGCTGTACATGCTCTTCCTCGACAAGTCGACCCGCACCCGCAACGCGTTCGAGACCGGCATGACGCAGCTCGGCGGCCACGCCATCTTCCTCGACGCCGACAAGACACAGGTCTCGCACGGCGAGACCCCGGGCGACACGGCGCGGACACTCTCGCGCTACGGCGAGGGCATCGCCATCCGCCACGACCTGGCGCCGTACGAGGGCAACGCGTGGATGCGCGAGATCGCGAAGTTCGCCGACATCCCGCTGATCAACCTCCAGTGCGACGTCGACCATCCGACGCAGACGATCGCCGACCTGATGACGCTGCGCGAGCACCGCGGCGACAACCTCCGCGGGCTCAAGGTGGCGATGACATGGGCGTACGCGCCGTCGTACGCGCGGCCGCTGTCGGTGCCGCAGGGCGTGGCGACGCTGTTCCCGCGCTTCGGCATGGACGTCGTCCTCGCGTACCCGCCCGGATTCGACCTGATGCCCGAGGTGATGGAGAAGGCGCAAGCCGCCGCGAAGGCGTCGGGGACGACGATCACGTTCGCCGAGAGCATGGAGGAGGCGTTCGAGGGCGCCGACGTCGTCTACCCGAAGTCGTGGGGCAGGCTCGACGCGTTCACCGACGAGTCGAAGGCGCTCGCCGAGTCCGGCGCGTTCGCGAACTGGATCTGCGACGAGGAGAAGCTCGCGCTCGCGTCACCGGACGTCCTCTACCTCCACTGCCTGCCGGCCGACCGCGGGCGCGAGGTGACCGACGCGGTCATGGACGGCCCGCACTCGGTCGTGTGGGACGAGGCGGAGAACCGGATGCACACCGGCAAGGCGCTGATGGCGCTGACCATGGGCGGCTACGCCAGGTGAGCCGCCGGAGCGCGGTCGTCGCGATCGGCGGCAACTCGCTGATCAAGGACAAGATGCACCAGTCCGTCCGCGACCAGTACGTCGCGGCCGGCGAGACGTGCTGGCATATCGCGTCGATGATCCGGGACGGCTGGGACGTCGCCATCGGCCACGGCAACGGGCCGCAGGTGGGGTTCATCCTCCGCCGCTCGGAGCTCGCGTCGCACGAGCTGCACGAGGTGCCGCTCGACGTGTGCGGCGCCGACAGCCAGGGCGCGATCGGCTACGCGCTCGCGCAGAACCTCGAGAACGACTTCCGCCGGCTCGGGATCGACCGCCACGCCGTCTGCGTCGTCACGCAGATGGAGGTGGCGGCCGACGACCCGGCGTTCGCGCACCCGTCGAAGCCGATCGGCTCGTTCATGGACGAGCCGCAGGCGGTCCGGCGGCGCGACGACGAGGGCTGGTCGGTGGTCGAGGACGCGGGCCGCGGCTGGCGGCGCGTCGTGGCCTCGCCCCAGCCGCTGCGCATCGTCGAGATCGAGGCGGTCCGGGATCTCCTGGCGGCGGGCTTCGTCGTCATCACCGTCGGCGGCGGCGGCATCCCGGTCGTCGCCGACGCGGATGGGAACCTCAGCGGCGTCGCCGCGGTGATCGACAAGGACCTCGCGTCGTCGCTGCTCGCGACCGAGATCGGCGCCGAGCTGCTGATGATCACGACGGCGGTCGAGAAGGTCGCGCTGCGCTACGGCACGCCCGAGCAGGAGTGGATCGACCGGATGACGCTCTCGCAGGCGAAGGAGTACCTCGCCGACGGGACGCACTTCGCGGCGGGCAGCATGGCGCCGAAGATCGCCGCGGTGGTCGGCTTTCTCGAGCGCGGCGGCGCGACGGCGATCATCACCGACCCGCAGAACGTCGAGCGCGCCCTCAAGGGCGAGACCGGAACGACGATCGTCCGGGACTAGCCGAAGACCTCTCAGGTGCCTGGCACCACGCGACCGCGAGGTGCCTGGCACCTCAGGGGTCCCAGGTGCCTGGCACTTCAGCGGTCCCAGGTGCCTGGCACTTCGGGGCCGCGAAGTGCCAGGCACTTCGTCACGAGAGTGTGCCTGGCACCTGGCGGGAACGGAGCGCCGGCGCTACGGCGACGGGGTCTCGCCGGCCATGCGGAGGCCGATCTCCGACACGCTCGTGCGGTCGTCGGCCTCCGTCAGTCCGCCCTCGTACATGACGAGGACGCGGTCGTTGAGCGCGAGGATCTCGTCGAGATCCTCGCTGATCAGCAGCACCCCGGCACCCTCCTCCGCGGCGCCGAGCAGGTAGCTGTGCACCTGCTCGACCGCGGCGACGTCGAGCCCCCGCGTCGGCGACGCCGCGATCAGCACGCTCGGATGGGCGGAGAACTCCCTGGAAATCACCACTTTTTGCAGGTTTCCGCCCGAGAGCTCGTCGGTCTCCTGCTCCGGCCCGGACGACTTGATCCCGAAGGTGCGGATCGCATCCACCGCCTTGTCGCGCATCGCGTGCAGCCGCAGGAACGGCCCGAGCGACTCGCGCCGGAACGACTTGAGCGAGAGGTTCATCGAGATCGAGAGCGTCGGCGAGAGACCGGTGCCGAGCCGGTCCTCGGGCACGTAGCCGATCCCCGCCTGGAACGCGGCGCGCGCGTCGCCGTTGTGCACGACCTTGCCCTTCACGCGCACCGTTCCCTTCGTGCACGGGCGCAGCCCCGCGATCGCCTCCGCGAGCTCGCGCTGTCCGTTCCCCGAGACGCCCGCGATCGCCGCGATCTCCCCCGCCCGCAGCGTCAGCGACACGCCCTTGACCGCGACCGTGCCGCGGTCGCCGTCCGCCCACAGGTCCTCGACCTCGAGCACCGGCACGTTCTCGGGATGCGCGTGTCCCTCGCGCGTCACCACCTCGATCTCGCGGCCGACCATGAGCTCGGCGAGCGACTGCGGCGTCGCGTCGGCGGTCCGCACCGTCGCGATCGCCTTGCCCGCGCGCAGCACGGTGACGCGGTCGGAGACGGCCTTCACCTCGTGCAGCTTGTGCGAGATGAAGATGACGGTGCGCCCCTCCTCCGCCATCTTGCGCACGGTGACGAACAGCGTGTCCGCCTCGTCGGGCGTCAGCACCGCGGTCGGCTCGTCGAGGATGAGGATGCGCGCCTCCTGGTAGAGCGCCTTGAGGATCTCGACACGCTGCTGCTCGCCGACGGAGAGCTGCCAGATGCGGGCCCGCGGGTCGACCGGGAGGCTGTAGCGGTCGCCGAGCTCGCGCACCTGCGCGGCGATCGCACCCGGGTCGATATGGAAGTTCCGGCCGGCGCCGCGACGGTCGCCGAGCACGAGGTTCTCCGCGACCGTGAAGCGGGAGACGAGCCGGAAGTGCTGGTGCACCATGCCGACGCCGGCATCGATCGCCTCGCGGGGCGAGCTGAACTCGACCGGCTTGCCGTAGAGCGCGATCCGCCCCTCGTCGGGCCGGTAGAGCCCGGTGAGGATGTGCGAGAGCGTCGTCTTCCCGGCGCCGTTCTCGCCGAGCAGCGCGTGCACCTCGCCGGGCGCCGCCTCGAAGTCGACGCCGTCGTTGGCGACGACGCCGGGGAAGCGCTTCGTCACGCCCTCCATCGAGACGGCCGGTGCAGGCGCGGCGGCGGCGGCCATCAGCGTTCCTCCCGGACGTAGGCGACGCCGAGCGCCGCCGGCGCGCCGAGCCGGCTGCGCGCCGTTCCCGAGGAGACGATCACGAGCACGACGATCGTCATCACGTACGGCAGCGCGTTCGTCCAGAGCACCGTCGGCCCGAGGCTGATGTTCCGCGCCTGGAGCTGCGGCGCCAGCGCCTGGAGCGCGCCGAAGAAGTACGCGCCGACGAGGCAGAGCTCGGGCCGCCAGAACGCGAAGATGACGAGCGCGATCGCGATCCAGCCCGCGCCCCCCGTGATCCCGTCCACCCACTGCGGGGTGATCGCGAGCGTCACCACGGCGCCCGCGACGCCGGCAAAGGCGCCGCCGACGAGCGTGTGCGCGTACCGGTAGGCGGTGACGTTGATCCCCATCGTGTCCGCCGCGGCGGGCGACTCGCCGACCGCGCGGAGGTTCAGTCCCGGCCGTGTGCGTGAGAGGTAGAGCCAGATGAGGACGACGCACGCCCACGAGGCGTAGACGAGGACGTTCTGGCCGAAGACGATCGGCCCGACGACCGGCCAGTCCTGCATGCTCTTCGGGAACACCGCCGTCAGCTGGTGCGCGGCCGGCGCGCCCGCGAGGTTGAGGTCGCTCCCGAGGTACGAGGAGAGCCCGACCGCGCCGGCGAAGATCGTCAGCGCGAGCCCGGAGACGATCTGGCTCGCGCGCAGCGTGATCACGAGGAAGGCGTGGATCGACGCGAGCGCCGCACCGATGATCGCGGCGACGACGATCGCAGCCGCGAGCGCGACGCCGGTGTTCGCGTGCACGCGCTGGACGGTCCAGAAGCCCATCACGGCGCCCACGAGCATCATCCCCTCGACGCCGAGGTTGAGGACGCCGGACCGCTCGGCGAGCAGCTCGCCGAGGGCGGCGTAGAGGAGCGGCGTGCCGTAGGCGATGCCGCTCGCGACGAGGACGACGACGAGCGAGTTGTTCACGAGGCCGCCTTCGGAGCCGGGGCCGGGGCCGCGCCCTTCGCCGCCGCCTTCCGGTGGACGCGGACGCGGTAGCGGACGAGCAGCTCCCCGCCGAGGGCGCAGAAGAGGATGATCCCCTGGAGGACGCCGACGAGGCCGGCGGGGAAGTTCGGCCCCTGGAGCGTGTTGCCGGCGTTCTCGAGCCCGCCGATGAGGAACGCGACGAGCAGCGTCGCGAACGGGTTGTAGCGGGCGAGCGCCGCGATCACGATCCCCGTGTACCCGTAGCCGAGCTTCTGGAGCCCGTTCGGGTCGCCGTCGAGCGCGTGGGCGAAGTCGCCCACCTGGCTCGCGCCGCCGATCCCTGCGATCGCGCCGGACAGCGCCATCACCGCGAGGATCTTGCGGCGCACGCGGACGCCCGAGTAGCGGGCGGCGCGGTCGGAGTCGCCGAGCACGCGCGCCTCGAACCCGAACCGCGTGCGCGAGTACAGCGCCCAGAGGATCACGGCGACGATCACCGCGATCAGCGCGCCGAGCGGGATGACGACCCCACCCTGCACGTGGATCGTCCACGTCGGCCACTGGGCCACCTTGGGCAGCTGCTTCCCGACAGGGAAGACGGACGCGTTGAAGCCCTTCGTCTCCCGCCAGTACGACTCGGTCTCGAAGATGAGGTAGGTGAGGATGAGGCCCGCGACGTAGTTGAGCAGCAGCGAGGTGAGGATCTCGCTCGTCGAGAAGAACGCCTTCAGCACGCCGGAGATGAGCGCCCATGCCGCGCCGCCCACGATCCCGGCGACGACCATGGTGAAGATCACGAACGCCGACGAGCTGACGTGGCTGCCGACGTAGAGGCCGGCCGCCGAGCCGAAGATCGCGCCCATGTACATCTGGCCCTCGGCGCCGATGTTGTAGAGCTTCATCCGGAACGCTGCCGCCGCCGCGAGGCCCGTGAAGGCGAGCGGCGTGGCCGAGATCATCGTCTGCGACAGCGACCCCGTCTGGATGAAGCCCGCGTTGAACAGCTGCCGGTAGGTCGACAGCGGGTTGATCCCCGTCGCGAGCAGCACGATGCCCGCGATGACGAAGGCGACGACGAGCGAGCCGAGCGGCACCGCCACCGCGAGCCACCAGGGCTGGCTCAGCCTACGCTCGAAGGTGACCCGCATGCCGTCCCGTCATCGCGTCGCAAGGACCGGAGAGGGGCGCCGCAGCGACGCCCCTCCCGAATCGGCCGCTAGCCCTTGGCGCTTCCGATCACGCCCTTGACGAGCCAGTTCATCCCGTACAGGGAGTTCGTGCCGCCCGTGAGCACCTGCATCTTCACGCCCTTGGCGACGCGGAGCTTCCCGGTCTGGTCGTAGAGCGGTCCGGTGAACTCGTAGAACGACCCGCTCTCGATCTTCTTCTCGTACGAGGCGATCTTCGCCTTCGTCGCTGCGGAGACGCCGGGGCCGTACGCCGCGAGCTTCGTGAAGCCGTCGTTGATCGAGCCGTAGTAGAACTCCGACTTCCATTTCCCGGCCATGGCGAGCCTGACCTGCTTCACCATGTACGGGCCCCAGTTGTAGACGGACGCCGTCAGCCACGACTTCGGAGCGAACGACGACGAGTCCGAGTCGTAGCCGACCCACGGCACGCTGACCGACTCGGCGAACTGGCCGGCGGCCGGCGAGTCGACGTTCTGCCCGAGGACGTCGGAGCCCGCCGCGACGAGGCTCTGCGCCGCCTTCTTCTCCTTCGCCGGGTCGAACCACGAGTTCGTCCAGACGAGGCGGACCGTCGCACCCGGATGCGTCAGCTGCGCACCGAGCGCGAACGCGTTCGCGTGACGGATGACCTCGGGGATCGGGAACGCGACGACGTAGCCGAGCTTGCCGGTCTTGCTCGCCGCGCCCGCGGCCATGCCGGAGAGGAAGACCGTGTCCTCCGCCCGGCCGAAGTACTCGCCGAGGTTCTTGGCGAGGTCGGTCCCGGTCGCCTGCTCGAAGATGACGTCCGGGTACTTCGCGGCCAGCGCCTTCGTCATCATCCCGTAGGAGGTCGCCCAGATCATCTTGTAGCCCTGGGACACGAGGCTCGCGACGGTCTGGTTGAACTGCGCACCGACGGCGATGTTCTCCTTGTAGGTCGTCTGGACTGCGCTGCCGAGCGTCTTCTGGACGTACTGCAGGCCGTCGTAGTGGGCCTGCGACCAGCCGCCGTCGTTGTGCGGGCCGACGAGGATGAGGGCGACCTTGTAGGGCGCCGCCTTCTTCGCCGTCCCTCCCATCGTCGCGCTCGCGAACACCAGCGCCACAACGCCGGCCGTCGCGAGCAAGACGAGGGCGATTCTGCTCCTCTTCATCGCTACCTCCTGGAAGTTCCCGCCTGGGGGCTGGGGTCCGCGGCACACACCTCCGCACTTCTACCGTCCGCA
>Ga0335077_10011841_pt1 | contig 10901 bp, 9 predicted proteins | sample Lox_Sample_31_FD_207151 | JGI IMG/M metagenome (GOLD analysis project Ga0335077, IMG submission 207151) | Soil microbial communities from Loxahatchee National Wildlife Refuge, Florida, United States - Lox_Sample_3.1 | ecosystem: Environmental > Terrestrial > Soil > Wetlands | place: USA: Florida...
AGGACCACCGCGCCGGCCCCGTCGCCGAAGAGCACGCAGGTGGAGCGGTCCTCCCAGTCGAGAAAGCTGGAGAACTTCTCCGCGCCGACGACGAGCGCGTGGCGGTGGCGGCCGGCGGCGAGCAACGCGCGGGCGACCTCCAGGGCGTGGATGAAGCCGGCGCAGGCGGCATTGACGTCGAAGCACATCGCGCCGTCCGGCAGGCCGAGCTTGCGTTGGACGAGGCAGGCGGTGGTAGGCATCGGCATGTCGCCGGTGACGGTGGCGAGCACGAGCAGGTCGATATCGGCCGGGGTCAGCCGGGCGTCGGCCACGGCCGCGGCGGCGGCGCGGGCGGCCAGCTCGGAGGAGGGCTCATGGGCGCCGGCGATCCGCCGCTCCCGGATGCCGGTGCGCGAGGTGATCCACTCGTCGGTGGTGTCGACCAGTTTCGCGAGGTCTTGGTTGGAAAGGATCTTTGCGGGGGCGTGGGAACCGGTGCCGAGGATGGCGATGGACTGGCCCATGAAGGAGGGGGAGTGCGGGATGCGCGCCGGGTCAGGCGGCCGGCGCGTGGAGAATCTCGTTCGCCTTCGCGATATCGAGCACGATGCGGTGGTTGAGGTCGGACTGGATGGCCTCGTTGGCGAGGCGGATGGCGTTCTTCCACGCCTGCCGGTTGCTCGAGCCGTGCGCCTTGACGATGTTGCCCTTGAGGCCGAGGAGGGGCGCACCGCCGTAACGCTCGGGGTTGATGCGGCGGCGCAGGGCCTCGAACGCCCCCTGGGCGAGCAGGGCGCCCGCGGCCCGCATCGGGTTGGACTTCAGCTGGTCGCGGAGCTCGCCGAAGATGAACTTCGCGAGCGACTCCCAGCTCTTGATGCAGATGTTGCCCACGAATCCGTCGCAGACCACCACGTCGACGTGGTTGGAGAAGAGCTGGAAGCCCTCGATCGGCCCGACGTAGTTCACGAGCGGGCTGATGCGCTTGAGCGCGTCGTGGGTGTCGGCGATCACCGAGTTGCCCTTGCCCTCCTCGGTGCCGATGGTCAGCAGTCCGACGCGCGGCTCCTCGCACCCGAGTTCGATCCGGGCGTAGTTGGCGCCGATGACGGCGTTGTGGACGAGGTGCTCGGGGCGCGACTCGGGGTTGGCGCCGGCGTCGATGAGCACGAAGTAGCCGCCCACGTGGGGCAGGATCGGCGCCAGGGCCACGCGGTCCACGCCCTCGAGCGTGCGGAGCTTGAGGATGCCGGACGCGACGAGGCTGCCGGTGTTGCCGCAGCTCACCGCCGCGATGGCCTCGCCGTTCTTCACCAGCTCGATCGCCCGCGTCATCGAGGCGTCCTTCTTCCGCCGGATGGCCAGCAGCGGCTTGTCGTCCATCGTGATCACCTCCGAGGCGTGGACGAGCTGGAGCTGGGGATGGCCAGCGAGGCCGGCCTTGTCGAGCAACGGCTGCAGCACCCCCTCGTTGCCGACCAGCGTCAGCGGATTCAGGCCCGGATACTCCGCCAGGGCCAGCTTGGCGGCCTCGACGACCTCGACAGGGCCGAGATCGCCGCCCATGGCATCAACGGCAATGCGACCGGCGGAAGGCGCGTCTGCCATCGCGAGGGAGCAGGGGTTGGGAAACGGACCCGGAAAATCCGGGCGGAATCAAACTTCCACCGTCAACACCTGGCGGCCGCGATACATGCCGGTCTTGGGGTTGACACGGTGCGGCCGAACGGCGCCGCCGTCCGCCGGATCCCGGGCGATCTGGGGGGCCTGGAAAGCGTTGGCAGCCCGGCGGTTGGCGCTGCGGCGCTTGGATTGTTTGCGTTTCGGATTGGCCATGGGAAGAGCGGTTCGAAGACGTCGCGGCGATCGGAATGCGCCGGCGACCTGATCGGAAGTGCCCGAGTAAAGGTCGCCGTCCGGCGCGGTCAAGACATCATGTAGCCGCGGCGCAACCTCCTCAGCGCAAGTAAAGTGCGCTCAGCAGCGCCGCCATGCCGAAACGGTACCAGGCGAAGGCGGCCAGGCCGTGGCGGCCGAGGTAGGTGACGAGGAAACGCACCGCCAGGGCTGCAAAGACCGTGGCGACCACAATGCCCAGCAGCACATGCGGCCACCCAAACACGGCAATCATCGCCCCGCCGGACTCCCAACCCTTGTACAGCGTCGCCGCCGCCAGGGTCACGAAGCCGAGCAGGAAGCTGAATTCGGCGGCCTTGGGGGGCTCGAAGCCGGCGAAGTAGCCGCCGACGATCGTGGTCATCGAGCGGCTCGTGCCCGGCCAGAGGGCGAGGCATTGCATCAGGCCGATGCCGAGGGCCCGCCGCGCCGGGAGGTCGGCCGGATTGAGCACGCGGTTGGCGGAGGTCGCGTACTTCCGCCGCCAGCGCTCGGCGGCGATCATCAGCACCGCGCCGCTGATCTGGGCGACGACCACGGCCTCGACGGAGAACAGGTGCCGGTCGATCCAGTGGTCGAGCGCCAGGCCGACCACCGCGGCCGGCACAAAGGCGATGAGCAGGTTGCGCAGCAGCCGCAGCCCCGCCGGATCCTGCCCGAACAGGCCGAGGACGACGCTCAGCAGCTGCGGCCAGTAGAGCAGGGCCACGGCGGCGATGGCGCCGAACTGGATGACCACCGAGTAGGTGTCGGCCGCGAGCTTGAGCGTCAGCGGTTCGCCCGCCGGCTGCCGGGCCGAGGGCGGGTTGAACCACAACGGCGCGCCCGCGGCGTCCCGCAGGGGCGTGTTGTCGTCGAGGCGGAAGGCATGGGTGGCGATGATCAGGTGGCCGGTGGAGGAGATCGGCAGGTATTCCGTGATCCCCTCGATCACGCCGAGCACGAGGGCGTCACCGACGCTCAGCTCCGCGACGGGCCGCCCGGGGCCCGCGACCGCCAGGCCGAGCGGCAGGCGGAAGGCGGCGAACGCCAGCACGGCGGCGAGGCCGAGGGGGAGCAGGAGGGCGCGGCGCACGCCATTTTGGTCGGCCATTTCGGCTCCGGTGTCGAGCTTATGGCGGCGGTTTTTCGGCTTTTTCTCCCGGCGGTTGTGACCCAGAGTGGCGGCTGCGATGTCTGCGCTGGCCGATCTCACCGCCCGGCTTCTGGCCGGAAAGGAACTCGACTCCGCCGAGGCGCGCGCCGCCGCCCTCGCGCTGGCCGCGCCCGGGGTGGCCGATGCGGAGAAGGCCGCCTTCCTGACGGCGTTCGCCGACCGGGGCGAGACGGCGGCCGAGGTGGCGGCGTTCGCCTCGGTGTTCCGGACGCTCGCGATCGATCCGGGCATGGGCGAGTGGGCGCCGCGCGCCCTCGACATCGTCGGCACCGGGGGCGACCACATGGGCGGCTTCAACGTCTCGAGCCTGGTGACCCTCGTGCTGGCCTGCGCCGGCGTCCCGGTGATGAAGCACGGGAACCGCGGCATCACCTCGAAGTGCGGCAGCGCCGACCTCATGGCGGCGCTGGGCGTGGACCTCGCGGCGCCGCCCGAGAAGCTCCGCCGGGCGATGCGGGAGCTGGGCTTCGTCTTCTTCTTCGCGCCGGCCTACCACCCGGCCTTCAAGCACGTCGCGGAGGTGCGCCGCACCCTGGCCGCGTCCGGGCGGCGCAGCGTGTTCAATTTCATCGGGCCGCTCATCAATCCCGGCCATCCCGCCCACGTGCTGCTCGGCACGTTCGCCGAGACCTGGACGGTCAAGCTCGCCGCGACCATGGAGACGCTCGGCGCGCGGGCCGGCGTCGCCGTCACGGGCGTGATCGACGACGGCCGGGGCATCGACGAGCTCACGACGGCGACGCTCAACCGCGTGCGCGGCTTCGGGCGGCTGGCGTCGGTCGACGCCCACTGGCGCGCCGCCGACTTCGGGCTGAACCAGGCCCCGTTCGCCGAGATCCGCGGGGGCGACGTGCCGACGAACGTGGCCCTGGTCGAGGCGATCCTCGCCGGCCGGGGCCCGGCCGGCCTGGTGGACACCGTGGTCCTCAACGCCGCGGTCGGCCTCTGGATCGTGGGCCGGACAACCGGGGTGAAGGAGGGCCTCGCGCCGGCGCGAGAGCTCTTGCTCGGCGGCGCGGTGCAGGCCAAAATCGCGGCGACCCGCGAGTTCTTCGGGCCATGAAGCGGCGGTATTTTGGCACCGACGGCGTGCGCGGCCCCTCCGGCGGGCCGGTGGTGAACGAGAGTTTCGCCTGCCGGCTGGGCGCGGCGGCGGCACGCCATTTCCGCCACCGGGGGGCGGCGCGCGGCGCGGAAGTCCTGCTGGGCCGCGACCCGCGCCAATCCGGGCCCGCCCTGGAGGCGGCGGTGGCGGCCGGCATTGCCGCGGAAGGGCTCCTGCCCGTGAGCCTCGGCGTGGTACCGACCCCGGCGGTGGCGCGCGCCGTGCGCGGGGGCGGCGCCGCCTTCGGCGTGGTCATCACCGCTTCGCACAATCCCGCCCCCGACAACGGCATCAAGTTCTTCGGTCCCGGCGGCCTGAAACTCGACGAGGCCGCCGAGGCGGCGATCGAGGCCCAGCTCGAAGCCATCGCCGCGCCGGCTGCCGGTGGACCGGCGGCGCCAATTTCGCGGCCGGAGGCGGCGCGCGAGTACGTGGCCGCGGTGGCGCGCCTGCTGCCGGCCGGGCACGGCCCCGGCGAAGGCGATCCCGCGGTCGCGCTCGCGGGCTGGACGATCGCGCTCGACACAGCCAACGGCGCGGCCTGCGCCACCAGCCCCGCCGTGCTCCAGGCGCTCGGCGCCTCGGTCGTCGCGATCGGCAACGAGCCCGACGGCCGCAACATCAACGCCGGGGTGGGGAGCGAGCACCCGGAGCAACTCTGCGCGCTGGTGCGGAAAACCGGCGCCCGGCTCGGCCTCGCCCAGGACGGCGACGGCGATCGGGGCCTGCTCTGCGACGAGCGCGGCGGCCTGCTCGACGGCGACGAGATCCTGACCTTGCTGGCCGTGCACGCGCTCCGGCACGGGCGGCTGGCCAACCGGACCCTCGTGGTCACGGTGCAAAGCAACCTCGGGGTCGACGCCGCGGTGGAGGCGGCGGGCGGCCGGGTCGTGCGCACGCCGGTGGGCGACCGGGAGGTCGCCGCGCGCATGCAGGCCGAGGGCGCCACGCTCGGCGGCGAGTCCTCCGGCCATATCATCTGCGGCGAGGTGTCGACGTCGGGCGACGGGCTGGTGGCCGCGCTCAAGGTGATCGAGGTGATGCGCGCGACCGGCCAGCCTCTGTCGGAGCTGCGCCACGCGCTGAAGAAATTCCCGCAGGCCACCGCGTCGCTGCCCGTGGCGGGGCAGCGGGCGCTCGACCAGCTGCCGGGCCTGCAGGCGGCCATCCGGGCCACGGAGGCCGAGCTGGGCGCGCGCGGCCGCGTGCTGGTGCGCTACTCCGGAACGGAGCCGAAAATCCGGCTGCTCGTGGAGGGGCCGGACGCCGGGCCGGTCCACGCGGGCCTCGCGCGCCTGCAGCGCGCCGTGCGCGCGGAGCTGGCGGATGGCTGACCGCGGCCGCCGCCAGGCGGCGAGCACGACGAGCAGGTTCCGCCGGCCGGGGCGGCGTCCGGCCGGCGCGCTTGACAACAGCCGCGCCGCCGGGGAAGCCGTGGGGCCGCATGGAAGCCCCCGCCGCCCCGCCCGCCGCCGCCCGCGTCTATTGGACGGCGTTCATCGGGCTGCTCTTCGACTACTACGACCTCTATCTGTTCATCTATCTCGAGCGGACGCTGGCGGAGGCGTTCCGGCTGACGGCGGCAAGGAGCAACGCCCTGCAGTTTGCGGGGCTGGCGGGCGTGGGCGTGGGCGCGCTGGCGTTCGGCTGGCTCGCGGACCGCTGCGGGCGCGGCCGGATGATGCTCGTCGTCTTCGGCGTCTACGTCGCCGGGCTGGCCGGCCTCAGCGGGGCGTGGGACTATTGGAGTCTGCTTGGCTTCCGGCTCCTCGCCTCGCTGGCGCTCGGGGCGGAATGGGGGATCAGCCACACCTACCTCGCCGAACGGGTCGACCGGCCGACGCGCTACCGGTTCTCCGCGCTGCTGCAGTTCGCGATCCTCGGCGGGCTGCTGGCGGCCCTGGCGCGGAACTCGCTGCTCGGGGCGTGGGGCTGGCGCGGCCTTTTCGCCGCGTCGATCGTGCCGGTGGTCGCGCTGTCGCTGGTGCGCTGGAGAGTCCTGGCATCGGAAGTCGAAAGTCCCAAGTCTCAGGTCACAGGTCAAAAGTCGGGCCCGACGACCTTGGACCTTGGACCTGGAACTTTGGACGCCCGCAATCCAGGCTCCCAAGCTTTGGCTTTTGCGATCTGCTTCGCCTTGGCGAGCCTTACCATCGCCAGCGGCACGATCAATGTCTTCTTCGCGAAGGACCTGCCCCAGTCGGCGCTCTACACGGTGTTCTTCTGGCTGAACGTCGCCCCGGGGATGCTGCTGGGCGCCTGGGTCGTGCGGCGGCACGGCGTGGGCCGGGCGCTCGCCGCCTACGCCCTGGCGCTGGTGGCGCTGTCGGTCTGGGCGTGGGCCAGCGCGTGGCCGGGGCGGGCGCTGGCCTTCGCGCTGGTGCTGCCGGTGCTCAACGGCCTGCCCTTCGGCCTGATGGGGGCGTTCTTCAACGAGGTGTTCGGCGCGCACCGCACGATGCTGTCGGGCGCGGCCTACAACCTCGGGCGCATCCTCGCCGGGTTCTCCCCGGCGCTGATCACGGCGCTCGGCCTGCACGCGGGCGGACGTTACTTCCTGTTCACCGCCGCGCTCGGCGCCGGCGTGCTGGTCCTGAGCGCGGCGGCGGCGCGCCTGCCGCGGCGGCTCTGAGGCCGGGACCCGGCGGCCCTCAGACGCGGAAGAGCGCCCCGAGCTTGCGGCCGAGCAGGCCGCTCATGGCGGCGATGGTCACGCCGAGGAAGAGCATCGCCCAGACGCCCAGCGCGCAGGCGAGGAACCGGCCGTCGCCCAGCAGCTGGAACAGCTCGAAGATGGCCTTGGTGATCGGATAGAACACCTGCTTCTGCGCGAGGATCAGCGAGTCGGACACCTCCAGCATCGCGAAGGCGAAGGCGAGCAGGCCGCCGGCGATGAGATTGGCGGTGATCAGCGGCAGGGTGACGCGGATGGTCGCGCGGACCGGCGGGCAGCCGAGGTTCTGCGCCGCCTCCTCCAGCGCCACGCTGGTCTGCTGGAAGCCCGCCGCGGCGGAGCGCACCACGTAGGGCAGGCGGCGGACGGCGTAGGCGATGATCAGCAGCGCGGTCGGGTTCTCCACTGGGTTGAGGAACGCCAGCCAGCGGCCCTCCTGGCTCATCGCGAGGAACCCGAAGGCCAGCACGAGGCCGGGCACGGCCAGCGGCAGGATGGAGAGAAAGTCGAGCACCTGCCGCCCCGCCACCTGCGTGCGCACCACGACATAGGCGATGGCGACGCCCAGCACGAGGTCGACCACCGTGGCGACGCTCGAGTATTTCAGGCTGTTGGCGATGGCCGGGACGGTCAGGTCGTGGCCGAGCGCGAGGCGGAAGTTGTCGAGGGTGAGGCCGCGCGGCAGCACCGTGCCGTGCCAGTGCCGGGAGAACGCCACGAGGACGACGCCGAGGTGGGGGAGCACGGCGGCCAGCGTGATCCCGGCGAAGAGGGCGGTGCACAGCCACGCGCGCCGCGGCGGCAGCGTCCGGGGGCCGCCGATGCTCGTCGCCTTGGCCATCATCGCGTAGCTGTCGCGCCCGAACAGGCCCTTGCCGACCGCGTAGAGCAGGACGCTGCTGACCAGCATGATCACGACCAGGGCGTAGGGGAACGGGTTGCCGCCGATGTCCTTCAGGCCGTAGAAAATCTGGACCGACATGACGCGGCTGTAGTCGAAGATCAGGGGGACGCCGAGCTCGGTGAACGTCCAGATGAAGACGATGGTCGCGCCGGCGAAGAGCCCGGGATTGATCAGCGGCAGGGTGATGCGGCGGAAGCGCCGCAGGCCGGTGCAGCCGAGGTTCTCCGCCGCCTCCTCCATCGCGGGGTCGACGTTGGCCAGCGCCGCCACCGCGTTCAGGTAGATGATCGGGTAGAGGCTGAGCGCCTCGATCAGGGCCACGCCCCAGAACTGGCTGGCCGCAAACCAGTCGAACGTCCAGCCGGCCGGCCGGAGGTGCGCGGCGATGAGCAGGGCGTTGACCGCGCCGTACTGGCCGAAGATCTGCTTGAGGCCGATGGCGCCGACGAACGGCGGCAGGATCATCGGGACCAGGATCAGCGAGGCGAGCACGTCCCGTCCGGGGAAGCGGAAGCGATCGAAGAAAAAGGCCGGCGGGAGGGCGAGGAGCAGGGCCAGGGCGGTCGTGGCCAGCGCGAGAAGGAACGAGTTCTTGAGGCAGTCGAGATAGAACGGGTCGGCGAGCAGCGCGGTCAGGAAACCGAACGTGAGCCGGCCGTCGGCGTTGACGAAGCCGCCCCGCAGGATCTGCAGCAGCGGCCACAGCAGGAACACGGCGAAGAACGCCGTCGTGGCCACGAGCACGACACGGGCGAACGACCTCGACATCGCGCGAGAGTAGGGCCGCCGGCCGGCGGCGAGACAAGGCGGAAGTGGGCCGCGCGCCGGCTCACCCGCGGCGCTTCAGGTGCTTGACGAAGGCGGTGAGCGTTTCCCGGCTGACGTGGTGCTCCATGCCCTCGGCATCGGCGTGCGCGACGTCGCCGGGGACACCGAGCGACTGCAGGAAGGCGGCGACGACCTCGTGGCGCCGGCGCGACTCCTCCGAAAGCCGGCGCCCGGCGTCGGTGAGGAAGATCGAGCGGTACGGCTGGGTGGTGACGAAACCGGAGCGCTGCAGGCGCTGGAGGGTGCGGTTGACCGTCACGTGCGTCACCCCCAGCCGGCGGGCGAGATCGGTGACGCGCGCCTCCCCGGTCGCGGCGATGAGCTCGCCGATCATCTCGACGTAATCCTGCGCGGTCTCCTGGGCGTTCTCCGCGCGGGTGCGCTGGAGGGCGACGGGATGGGACGGCGACGACTGGCGGCGGCGGGGCACGCCCCAGACATGACCGAAATGCGGGGAAAAGGGAAGTCCATTGACAGCCGAGGCTCAACGTTGTAGCCGTGGCTACAACTTGGAGACCAAGCAACTAGAAAGCCGCCCGCCCGCCGTCCCCGGCCACCTGTCGCTGGAAGGCATGCACAGCAGCGTGCCGCTGCCGCCGCTGCAGGCCGGTTTCTGGGCGCAATGGCGGGCATTCGTCGGACCGGCGATCCTGGTCAGTGTCGGCTACATGGATCCGGGCAACTGGGGCACGGACCTGGCGGGCGGCGCCGAGTTCAAGTACGGCCTGCTTTGGGTCGTGGGCGTCGCCAGCCTGATGGCGATCTTCATGCAGGTGATCAGCGCCCGGCTGGGCGTGGTGACGGGCAAGGACCTGGCCCAATGTTGCCGCGAATGGTACCCGCGCTGGACCCGCTGGCCGAACTGGCTGCTGTGCGAGCTCGCCATCGGCGCGTGCGACCTCGCCGAGGTGCTGGGCAGCGCCGTGGCGCTCAACCTGCTGTTTCACCTGCCGCTCCTCTGGGCGGTGATCATCACCGGGCTCGACGTGCTCCTCCTGCTGGGGCTGCAGCGGTTCGGCATGCGCACGATCGAGGCGGTGGTGCTGCTCCTGGTGGCGACCATCGCCGTCTGCTATTTTGTGGAAATCTTCGTGCTGCCCCAGACCCAGCCCCATTTTGGGGAGATGGGCTTTGCCCTCGTGCGGCCGGCGTTGGCGCAAAGCGGCATGCTGGTGGTGGCGATCGGCATCATCGGCGCCACCGTCATGCCGCACAACCTCTACCTCCACTCCGCCCTGGTGCAGAGCCGGCAGCTGCAGCAGGACGCGGTGTCGATCCGGCGCGGCATCCGGTTCAACACGATCGACGCCGCGGCGGCCCTGACCATCGCCTTCTTCGTCAACGCGGCCATCATGGTGCTGGCGGCGCTGGTCTTCTACGGGAAGACCCGGGTCACCGTCCCGGGCGGTGCCGTGGTGCAGTTCACGCCCGACAGCGACTGGATCCGCGTCGCCTACCTGACGCTCGCGCCGCTGCTGGGGACCGCCCTCGCCAGCACCCTGTTCGCGGTGGCGCTGCTCGCCAGCGGCCAGAGCAGCACCATCACCGGCACCCTTGCCGGCCAGGTGGTGATGGAGGGCTTCATGCACTGGCGGATCCGGCCCTGGCTGCGGCGCCTGATCACGCGGCTGCTGGCGATCATTCCCGCGGTGGTCGTCATCGGCCTTCGTGGCGACAGCAGCGTGAACGACCTGCTCGTGCTCAGCCAGGTGGTCCTGGCCCTGCAGCTGCCCCTGGCCATGTTCCCGCTGCTCCAGTTCACCAGCTCGCGCCGGCGGATGGGCGTCTGGCGGCTGGGGTGGTTTTTGATGGCCGCGGGCTGGGGCAGTGCCATACTCATAACCGCGATGGATCTCTACGGGCTGCGGGATTCGCTGCGCGAGGCGTGGCGGGTGATCGCGGGCGGCTGACGCCCGCCGGAACGGAGGAACCGCCCATGTACAAAACCATCCTGGTGACCCTGGAGGCGACGCCGACCGACCGCGCGATCATCGATCACGTCAAGGAGCTGGCCGCGGGCCTGCGCAGCCGCGTCGTGCTGCTCCACGTGGCCGACGGCTGGGCGGCGCGCAACTTCGGGCCCGACGCGGTGAGCCCGGAGGTGGAGGAGGACCAGGCGTACCTGAAAAAAATCTGCGCCGAGTTTCAGTCGCTGGGCGTGCCGGCCGAGGCCGAGCTGGCCTTCGGCGAGCCCGCCCAGGAAATCCTCAAGTGGATCGAGCGGCGCGGTTGCGACCTCGTGGCCATGAGCACCCACGGGCACCGGCTGGTGGGGGACATTTTCTTCGGGTCGACCTCGCGCGACGTGCGCCACCGCAGCAGCGTGCCCGTGCTCCTGCTGAAGGCGAAATCCGAG
>Ga0335077_10011842_pt1 | contig 10901 bp, 8 predicted proteins | sample Lox_Sample_31_FD_207151 | JGI IMG/M metagenome (GOLD analysis project Ga0335077, IMG submission 207151) | Soil microbial communities from Loxahatchee National Wildlife Refuge, Florida, United States - Lox_Sample_3.1 | ecosystem: Environmental > Terrestrial > Soil > Wetlands | place: USA: Florida...
CGGTCGAATCCTTGGCCGTGTAGCCGGTCGAGACGGAGGCACCGAGCCAACCGCACGCAACCACCGCCACAGCACAAAAACGCCAAAACGCCATCAACCCGTCTCCCGCCCGGCTCGCCCCAACACCGAAATGCTCGAGTTGGAGAAACGAACCCGCGCCTTGATCCCCTGCCCCGGTCACTTGAGGCTTGAGCGCCTTCAAGGATTGCCGGAGTTCTTGTCTTGGCCCGGCCTTCTGCTAGAGAGGACGGAATGCCAGTGGCCAAAACGTGCCAAAAACCCTCTGGCGGCTCCTTATCGGGACGCAACGGGAACCCAAGGAAACGTCGGGATTTAGCGGCAACGGCAGTGTCGAACACCCCGGTTAATGAGGTCTGAACGGCCTCATGAGAGCAGGACATGTCGGTTAAGAAAAAGCCTCTCGTCGTCGTCACTCGCAAATTGCCGGATACGATCGAGACGCGCATGCGCGAACTCTTCGATGCGCGGCTCAATCTCGACGACACGCCGATGACGCCGGACCAGATCGCCGACGCCGCGCGATCGGCGGAGATCCTGGTTCCGACCGTGACTGACGAGATCACCGAGGAGGTGATCAAGGACCCCGACTGCAAGCTCAGGATGATCGCCAATTTCGGCAACGGCGTCGACAATATCGATGTCACGGCGGCACACGCGCGCGGCATTACCGTGACCAATACGCCAAAAGTTCTGACCGAGGACACCGCCGACATGACCATGGCGCTGATCCTGGCGGTGCCGCGGCGGATGATCGAGGGCGCCTCCATTCTCACCGAGGGCAAGCACTGGGCAGGCTGGTCGCCGACCTGGATGCTCGGTCACCGCATCGGCGGAAAAAGGCTCGGCATCATCGGCATGGGCCGCATCGGACAAGCGGTGGCGCGCCGGGCGCGCGCCTTCGGCCTGCAGATCCACTATCACAACCGCCGCCCCGTCGCGCCGTACATCGCCGAAGAGCTCGGCGCGACCTATTGGGAAAGCCTCGACCAGATGCTGGCGCGGATGGACATCATCTCGGTGAACTGTCCGCACACGCCGGCAACCTTCCACCTGCTCTCGGCGCGGCGCCTGAAACTGATCCGCAAGGAGGCCTATATCGTCAACACCGCGCGCGGCGAGGTGATCGACGAGGATACCATGATCAAGCTGATCGAAACCGGCGAGATGGGCGGCTGCGGCCTCGATGTCTATGAGCACGAGCCCGCGGTCAATCCGAAGCTGGTGCGGCTCGCCAAGCAGGGCAAGGTGACGCTCTTGCCGCATATGGGCTCGGCCACCATCGAAGGCCGCGTCGAGATGGGCGAAAAGGTGATCATCAACATCCGCACCTTCCTCGACAACCACAAGCCGCCGGATCGCGTGCTGCCGAGCATGCTGTGATGTGATTTCTTGCTGTAGGGTCGGTTAGCCGAAGGCATAACCCACACCTTCTTTCGCCGATTGTTGCGGGCCGATGGTGGGTTAGGCTTCGCCAAGCCACCCTACAATTCCGATTCGAATTTCAAACAGCTGAAAGCCCACGACACCGCATTCCCGCGGCGCGGAGTGCGCCCGAGTCTTGCCGAGATATCGCGCGCCTCGAAGAAGAAGAGGGCGCAGGGAATGCCAGGTGCTCAGCCGCACCCGCAGCCTCGCGTGGAAATGAAAGAACCACACGAGCATAGTCACTACAGGTGAAGCGGAAACACCGACACTCCCTGCGCGATGGTGTTAACGGCTTATCTTCGTGCTCTCGCCGGTGTCCATGACCTTTTAGTCACCGTCGTGCGCAGATCATCGCCTGCACACTTGGCACCAGCCCAGGGGTGCCACGACCACACGATTTCGCCGTCCGCGATCAGCGACGTTCGCCTCGTGTCGCTCCGCGTCCACCGCATCCCACACCCGACGTTCGTGACGATGGCGAAACGCCCCTCAAGTGGGCATGGGACAGTCAGCTATCTGCACTTGTTTCCGATTTTCCGCAATATGGCCCGCCTGCGACAGATTGGCACGACGGGCAATGTAAGCTTCATGGCGCAAACATGGCGCCGACCAGCGGGCCTGAGCTGCGAAAAGAAAGCCGGCTGCTGACAGCCGGCCCGTTCTTTCGTGTTCGTCATCATTTTTGGACGCAAGAGGCTCACCACCGGTTGCCAGTTGACGGGCCGCTCGCTTCCCGCTTTGCGCGAGCTTCAGACCCGCGCCAGCGCCTCCAGCCGTGCTTGCAGATCATCGATCGCCGGCTTCGCGACGGCTCCGACGCCGGGGTGAGGGTGAAGCGAGACTCACTTGTGCCCGCTCAGATCCATAATCGTCAGCGCGTCGCCGTTGAGGATGTTCAGCGGGTCGCGCGAATAGCGCAGAGTCTCGAAGCGCATGTTGCGCGCGTCGACCATCAGCAGCTTGCCGACCAGTCCCTCGCCGAAACCGACGATCTCGCGGATCGCTTCCAGCGCCATCATGGAACCGAGCACGCCGGCAAGCGCGCCGAGCACGCCGGCTTCCGCGCAGGTCGGCACCGTGCCGGCCGGCGGCGGCTCGGGAAACAGGCAACGGTAGGTCGGGTTGAACTCGCCCTTGTCGTTTTTCTCATGCGCCCGGATCGTGGTGAGCGAGCCATCGAAGGTGCCGAGCGAGGCCGTGATCAGCGGGCGGCCCGCGAGAAAGCACGCATCCGACACGAGATAGCGCGTCTCGAAATTGTCGGAGCCGTCGAGCACGATGTCGTAGCCGCCGATCAGCTCCATCGCATTGTCGGCGTTCATCCGCGTTGCATGCGCGGCGAAACGAACATGCGGATTGAGCGCATAGACCCGCTCGGCGGCGGTATCGGCCTTGCGGCGGCCGATATCGGGCGTGGTGTGGATGATCTGGCGTTGCAGGTTGGAGAGCGACACCTCGTCGTCATCGACCACGCCGAGCTGGCCGACGCCGGCGGCGGCAAGATACATCAAGGCAGGCGCGCCGAGGCCGCCGGCGCCGACCACCAGGACGGACGCTTCCTTCAGGGCCTGCTGCCCTGGCCCGCCGACCTCGTGCAGCACGATGTGGCGGGCATAACGTTCGAGTTCGTCGGCGCTTAACATGACCTTTCTACTTTACCTGCGCTCCAATCTAACCGTCATTGCGAGCGAAGCGAAGCAATCCAGAATCTCTCCGCCATGACACTCCGGATTGCATCGGTCGCTTCGCTCCTCGCAATGAGGCTGGTATTGGCTCTTGTTGGTTTCGGTCCCGAACCCCGGCGCCGGTGTTGCCGACCAAACAGATGTGTTTCAATATAAAGCCATTCAATCGCTTTCGGGATTTGTCATGAGATTGCTGCCGGCAGCAACACTGATATTGGTGGCCGCTGCCTCTTGCGCACATGCACAAATGACGGCGCCGTCGACCGCCGGCGCCAAAGCCAGGCGCGTTGCGACCACCACGATCGCCCGACCTGCGTTGCAGACCCCGGCCGATACCGCGAGCGCGCTGGCGCAGGCCGAACGGCTGGCGCTGCAATCCGACCTCGCCTGGGTTGGCGAATATAACGGCGCGATCACGGGCGAGGTGAGCGAGCGCATGGTCGCCGCCATCAAGGAATACCAGAAATCGAAGGGCAGCCGGCAAAGCGGCGTGCTCAACCCGCAGGAGCGCGCCGTGCTGGCCGAGACCGCGCGGCGGCGGCAGGACAATGTCGGCTGGAAGATCGTCAGCGATCCCGGCACCGGCGTCCGGCTCGGCATCCCGACCAAGCTCGTGCCGCAACAGACCGGCGATGCCAACGGCGCCAGATGGACGTCGCCCACCGGGACCGTGCAAGTCGTTCTGACCCGGCGCAAGGAGGCCAACCCCACCACCGCAAAGCTTGCGGAACGCGAGAAAAAGGACCCCGCCGGCCGCCAGGTCGACTACACCGTGGTGAAGCCGGATTTCTTCGTGCTGTCGGGCCTGCAGGGCCTGAAGAAGTTTTACCTGCGCGGCAGCTTCAAGGGCGACGAGGTGCGCATCCTCACGATCCTCTACGACCAAGCCATGGAAAACACGGTCGAGCCGGTGGTGATCGCGATGTCGAGCGCGTTCACGCCGTTTCCGACCGGCGCGCAGGCGGGCCCGCCGCCGAAGAGAACGGTGGACTACGGTACCGGCATCGTCGTCAGCGAAGACGGCGCCATCCTCGCCGACCGCGAGGTCACCGACGGTTGCCTCGCGCTCACGATCGGCGGCTTCGGTCCCGCCGATCTCGTCGATGACGACGAGGATAGCGGGCTTGCGCTGTTGCATATCTTCGGCGCGCGCGGGCTGAAGCCGCTCAATCTCGCGGGCGACACGGCGAAAGCGAGCGTCGAGCTCGTTGGCATTGCCGATCCCCAGAACCAGGGCGGAGGCTCGTCCGCGTCAAGGGCCAAGGCGTCGGTCGCGCCGGTCGGCAGCGACGGCAATCCCGCATTGACGCCGCCGCCGGTGCTCGGGTTTTCCGGCGCCGTGGCAGTGGATGAGAACGGAAAGTTTGCCGGCGTCGCGCTGCTGAAGCCTGCGATCGTCGCAACCGCAGGGCCGGCCACTGCACCGCCAGCCGCGCAGGCGGTGCTGGTGCAGCCCGACACCGTGCGCGCCTTCCTCAGGGAAAACGAGGTGACGGCCACCGGCACGTCGACGGACGCGAAGGCGGCCCTGGTGCGGGTGATCTGCGTGCGCAAATAAGGACCGCCCGCGACGACGTCGCCGCGCGGGGATCGGACCTCGATCACCTCACGACAGCGTTTCCGATCCGTTAAATTCGCTCTGGTAGGCTTAACCGAATGGAAAATGCCGCAAAGCCTGCCGATGCTCGGGCGTGAGTGATTCGGACCACCGAGATCCACGAAGCCGTGGATCGGGCCGGAACGTCCTGAGCGAGAATGGCTCGGCATCCAAAACGATGCAGGTCAGTTCAGCGTGACGCCCAAAACCAGCTCAAAGGACAGCTTTCCAAGATGCACACCATCGTATTGGCCACCCAAAAGGGCGGCAGCGGCAAGAGCACGCTCGCCATCGGTCTTGCGCTCGCCGCAAAACAGGCCGGACACAATGTCCGCCTGATCGAGACCGACCCGCAGGCGACCTTGTCCAACTGGCAGAGCCGCCGTGGCCTCGCGGAGCCGCTGGTCGAAAAGATCCACAATGCCGAAGACATCGAACCGCGGCTCGCCTCGCTCGATCGCGGCAGCGTCACGCTCGTCATCATCGACACCGCGGGCGGCCAGAGTGCCGCGACCAATGCGGCGATCAGCTCTTGCGACCTTTGCCTGATCCCATCGCGTCCCTCGGTTGCGGATATCGAAGCGTCCGCTGCGACGCTTGGCATTGCGCGGGCCTGGAAGAAGCCGTTTGCCTTCATCCTCAATCAGACGCCGATCCGCGGGGCCCGCATCGACTGCGCCGCAAGCACGCTCGGCCATGAGGCGGCGCGCGATCTCGCCGACGTGCTGGCAAGACCTTTCATCGTGTTGCGCAACGATCACCAGGACGCGCTCGCCGCAGGTCTTGCGGTCGGCGAATATGCGCCACACGGCAAGTCGGCCGGCGAGATCAATCTGCTCTGGCAGTGGGTCGAGACGAAGCTTAACGCCGACGCGATTGCCGAGGCACCGTCAGGCAGGACCGTGACGTTTCCGATCATGCTGGATCGCCCAAAGCTGGAGGCACCGGCGCAGCCGCTTGCCCCACCCAGCGAGAGCGCATCGTCCTGGGATGCGTGCCTGTGACGGCGTGAGCACTTGCTACTTCTGGCACTTCGGGCACCAGAAGGTCGAACGGCCGTTCTGGGTGAAGCGGCGGACGACGCCGCCGCAGCCGCAAGGCTCGCCTTCGCGGTCGTAAACCTTGAATGAGTGCTGGAAATAACCGAGCTCGCCCGAGGTCTGGCGGTGGTCGCGCAGCGACGAGCCGCCGGCCCTGATGGCCTCGTTCAGCACCGCGTGAATGGCCTCGACCAGGCGTTTGGCAAAATCAGTCGGCTCGCCCCCGGCAACGCCCTTGCGTTGTCCGGCCCTGGTTGCGAGCGTCGACGCCTGCCGCCGCGGCGACAGATGCGCGCGATAGAGCGCCTCGCAGACATAGATATTGCCGAGGCCTGCGACCACGCGCTGATCGAGCAGCGCGGCCTTCAGAGTCGTTTTCTTCCCGACGAGCGACTGCGCCAGCATGCCTGCATCGAATTCATTGCCGAGCGGCTCGGGCCCGAGCCCCTTCAGCAAGGGCTCCGCTTCGAGCGCGTCGCGCGCGATGATCTTCATGTAACCGAAGCGGCGCGGATCGTTGAAGACGATGTCGGCGCCCGAGGACATGTGGAACACGACATGATCGTGCGCGCCATTCTTGCCTCGCGGATGATGGAATTCGCCGGGGGTACGAGCGTCATCGGCCTTCTGGACGCGGAACGATCCGGACATGCCCAGATGCATCAGCAGCACATCTCCGGATGAGAGGCCCGCCATCAGGTATTTGGCGCGGCGGCCGAGCCCGGTCACGGTCTGGCCGGTCAGGCGCGCCACAAAGTCCTTCTGGAAGGGAAAACGCAGGTCCTTGCGACGGGCCTCCGCCTTCAGGATTTTTGCCCCCTCCATGACGGGCTGCAGCCCCCTCCGGACGGTCTCGACTTCGGGCAGTTCGGGCATCCCGGTCTGTTTACCTTGAGGTCATTCACCTTACGAAAGTGACGTGATAGCTCCATTGCGCCGGGCGCGCTATGGTCCCGGTTAACCAGACGCCGTCATTGCGAGCCAACGGGTCGCGCGAATGCGCGCCCGATGATGGGCTCCGCGAAGCAATCCAGGGCTGCGGACAAGGCTGGATTGCTTCGTCGCCAACGCTGCTCGCAATGACGGGCGAAATCTCCTATGTCCTCTTCGAGGGGTAAGGACCGTCGGGACCGAGAGTCATGAGTGAGCCGGACGAGACCACCCATTTTGGCTTCCGCGACGTGCCGCTGGAGGACAAGCAGACGCTGGTGAATTCGGTGTTTCACAGCGTGGCCCAGCGTTACGACCTGATGAACGACCTGATGTCAGGCGGCCTGCACAGGGTCTGGAAGGACATCATGGTCAACACGCTCAATCCGCCGAGGAGCGATCACCCGTTCGCGCTGCTGGATGTCGCCGGCGGCACCGGCGACATCGCATTTCGCGCGGCGAAGGCCGCGGGCACAGGCTTCCGCGCCACCGTCTGCGACATCAATACGGACATGCTGCAGGTCGGGCGCGAACGCGCCGCGAAACTGCGTCTGGAGAACCGCGTCGCGTTCATCGACGGCAATGCCGAGGAGCTGCCGTTCGCAGGCAACAGCTTCGATGGCTACACCATCGCATTCGGCATCCGCAACGTGCCGCGGATCGATCGCGCGCTTGCCGAGGCTTTCCGCGTGCTCAAGCCGGGCGGGAGATTCCTGTGCCTGGAATTTTCCACGGTCGAGGTGCCGGGGCTCGACCGGCTTTACGATTTCTTCTCCTTCAACGTGATTCCGCCGCTCGGTCGCATCGTGACCGGAGACGCGGAGTCCTATCGATATCTCGTCGAATCGATCCGGAAATTTCCAAAGCCCGTCGCGTTCGCGGATATGATGCGCGCGGCGGGCTTCTCCCGCGTCAACTGGCAGACGCTGTCGGGCGGCATCGTGGCGTTGCATTCGGGCTGGCGTTTGTGATTTCGGCTTTCACCCACATTGCAAGGCTTGCGCGTGCCGGCTTCGTGTTTGCGCGCGAAGGCGTGTTCGGCGTCATCGATCCCATGCTGGTGCCGCCGCCGGGCCAGCTTGCAATCAAGATGGCGCGGCTGGTCGAACGGCGCGGCGCCATATCGGGCCCCCGGCTGTCGCGCGCGCTGGAGCGCATGGGCCCGGCCTATCTGAAGCTCGGCCAGTTCCTCGCGACCCGGCCCGATGTGGTGGGCGTGGTGCTGGCGCGCGATCTCGAGGCGCTGCAGGACCGCTTGCCGCCCTTCTCGCAAAGCGAGGCGCAGGCTGCCATCGAAAGCTCGCTGGAACGCCCGATCAATGAGGCTTTCGCAAGCTTCGGATCCGCGGTCGCCGCGGCCTCGATCGCGCAGGTCCATCGCGGCGAGGTGCTCCGTGGCGGCGTGCGCCGGCCGGTCGCCATCAAGGTGCTGCGGCCCAATGTGCAGGCGCGCTTTCGCCGCGACATGGCCGATTTCTTTTTTGTCGCCGGAAAGGCCGAAGCCTATTCGGCCGAAGCGCGACGGCTTCGCCTGATCGAGGTCATCAACACCATGTCGCGCTCGGTCGCGATGGAGATGGATCTGCGGCTGGAGGCGGCCGCGCTGTCGGAAATGGCTGAAAATACCCGCGACGATCCGGATTTTCGCGTGCCCATGGTCGACTGGGACCGCACCGCCCATAACGTGCTGACCATGGAATGGATCGACGGCATTCCGCTGTCCGACCATGCGCGGCTTGCAGAGGCGGAGGTCGATTTGCCCGATCTCGGGCGCAAGGTGATCCAGAGTTTTCTGCGCCATGCGCTGCGCGACGGCTTTTTCCACGCCGACATGCATCCGGGCAATCTGTTCCTCGATCCGCAGGGTCGGCTGGTCGCGGTCGATTTCGGCATCATGGGCCGGCTGGGCCTGAAGGAGCGGCGCTTCCTTGCGGAAATCCTGCTCGGCTTCATCACGCGCGACTATCGCCGCGTGGCCGAAGTGCATTTCGAGGCCGGCTATGTGCCGAGCCACCATTCGGTGGAAAATTTCGCGCAGGCAATCCGCGCCATCGGCGAGCCGATCCACAACCGCACCGCCGAAGAGATTTCGATGGCGCGATTGCTCACGCTGCTGCTCGAAGTCACCGCCCTGTTCGACATGCGGACCCGGCCCGAGTTGATCCTGCTGCAGAAGACCATGGTGGTGGTCGAGGGCGTGGCGCGCACCTTCGATCCAAAACTCGACATCTGGACGACCGCCGATCCGGTCGTGCGCGAATGGATCGAACGAAATCTGGGGCCTGTCGGACGTGTCCAGGGGGCAATGTCAGGCGCAGGCCAACTTGCGCATCTGCTTTCGAAACTGCCAGAGATCGCCAACCGCGCCGTCACCGTGCTTGAGCAACTGGAAGACATGACGCGAGAGGGCCATATGCTGTCGCCCGACACGATCGAGGCATTGGGCCGTCAAGAGGCAAAGAAAGCCCGCTGGAGCACGATCGCGCTCTGGGTGATCGCCCTCGCCTCTGTCGGGATTTTGATAGCCCTGACCCGCTCTTGATTGCAATGCAGTCATAGACCTGATAGCATTGCTGTCAATACGGGGGAGCTGCATGGCCAGCCTGACCATCCGAAAGCTCGACGAGGCCATCAAGGTCTATTTGCGGATGCGGGCGGCCAGAAACGGGCGCTCGGTCGAGGAAGAAGTCCGCGGTATCCTTCGCGAGTACACCGACGGACGGCTGCAGCCGGCCTCGCCACCGCCATTACAAGGCCCCCTGGCTGCGCCGCGCCGCAATAACCCCCCGAGCCGTGTTTCGGACGAAACCCGCGTCACCCTGATCATCGGCGGGGGCATCGCCGCCTACAAGGCGCTGGACCTGATCCGGCGCCTGAGGGAGCGCCGCATCCGCGTCCGCTGCGTGCTGACCAAGGCTGCGACGCAGTTCGTGACGGCGCTCGCGGCCAGCGCGCTGTCAGGCGAGCGCGCCTATACCGACCTGTTCGATCCCGACAGCGAGTTCGATGCCGGTCACATTCGGTTGGCGCGCGATTGCGACCTGATCGTGGTGGCACCGGCGACCGCCGACCTGATGTCGAAAATGACGCATGGCGCAGCCGACGATCTCGCCACTGCGATCCTGCTCGCAGCCGGCCGGCCGATCCTGCTTGCGCCTGCCATGAATCCGATGATGTGGAGCAATGCGGCCACCCGCCGCAACGCGGCGCAGCTTCAGCGTGACGGCATCGCCTTTATCGGCCCCAATGCCGGCGAGATGGCGGAAAGCGGCGAAGCCGGCATCGGCCGCATGGCGGAGCCGAACGAAATTGCAGATGCGGCCGAGCGCTTGCTGCACCCGGCGGAGCCGCGGCCGTTGTCAGGCAAGCGCGTGCTGATCACCGCGGGACCCACTCACGAGCCGATCGATCCGGTGCGCTACATCGCCAACCGCTCTTCGGGGAAACAGGGCTTTGCGATTGCCGCCGCCGCCGAAGCCGCCGGCGCCGAGGTGGTGCTGATCTCGGGCCCGGTCGAACTCGACGATCCCACGGGCGTGCAGGTCGCGCATGTCGAGAGCGCGCGCGACATGCTCAAAAAGGTGGAAGCCGCCCTCCCCGTCGACATCGCGATCTTTGCCGCCGCGGTCGCCGACTGGCGCGTCGCCAATGAAGGCGGGCAGAAATTGAAGAAGACCGCGGGCGCAGCCACACCCCGGCTCGAGCTGGTGGAAAATCCCGATATCCTTGCCACCATCTCAAAGCTGAAGGACAAGCGGCCGACGCTCGTCATCGGATTCGCTGCGGAGACCGAGCATTTGATCGACAACGCCAAGGCCAAGCTGATGCGCAAGGGCTGCGACTGGATCGTCGCCAACGATGTATCGGCCGCGTCAGGCGTGATGGGTGGCGACCGCAACACCGTCCATCTCTTGACTCGCGACGGCAGCGATATCGCGGTCGATTCCTGGCCGGTCATGACCAAGGAGCAGGTCGCAACCGAACTGGTCGCGAAGGTCGCCAACCGCTTTGGCGAGAACACGGGGAACGTCGCGTGAGCGCGCCGGTCAGGATCGAGATCCAGCAACTGCCTCACGGCGAGGGGCTGCCGCTGCCGGCCTATCAGAGCGCGCATGCGGCAGGCCTCGACCTGCTCGCGGCGGTGCCCGAGGATCAACCGCTGACGCTTGCTCCCGGTGCGCGCGCGCTGGTGCCGACCGGGCT
>Ga0335077_10011843_pt1 | contig 10901 bp, 11 predicted proteins | sample Lox_Sample_31_FD_207151 | JGI IMG/M metagenome (GOLD analysis project Ga0335077, IMG submission 207151) | Soil microbial communities from Loxahatchee National Wildlife Refuge, Florida, United States - Lox_Sample_3.1 | ecosystem: Environmental > Terrestrial > Soil > Wetlands | place: USA...
TGCAGCATTTCATCACTCATACTCATTGGGATGTGCATAAGTTGCCCATGTCAATGCCGGACCTGATGCTGACTCACGATGAGGCCGATACCGTCACCCGCTACATCATGAGCCTCAGACGCTAGCCGCTGCTCAGGCGCTCAGGGAGGGGGCGTACTCGTGCACCGCTTTCTCATCCCGCCTGGCGCGGCTCCTTCGCAGCGCTTCCAGGAACTGCGAGCACCAGGCATGGATGTCGTAGCAGCGCACCGTCTCGAGCAGATTCGCGTGCCGGGCGATGCGCTCGGTGAGCGGCATATCGAGTGCCCGGCGTAGCGCCCGCGCGATGCCGCGCGTGTCGTAGGGATTGACGAGCAATGCATCACTGAGTTCGGCCGCAGCTCCCGCCCGGTCCGACAGCACCAATACACCGGGATTGGACGGGTCCTGGGCCGCGATGAACTCCTTCGCCACGAGATTCATGCCATCACGCAGCGGTGTTACGAGGCACACCGCCGCCTGGCGCAGGAACCCCATGAGCGTCGCGTGACTGAAGCTGCGATTGAGATAGCGGATGGGCGTCCAGTCCACTTCGGCGAAGCGTCCATTGGTCCGGCCGGCACTCTGCTCGAGCGCGTCGCGAATCCCCGCATAGGCCTTCACATTCTGACGTCCCAGCGGCGCGATCTGCAGAAACGTCACCTTGCCGCGGTGCTCGGGTGAGCTTTCGAGAAATTGCCGGTACGCCCCGAAGCGCTCGAGCAGCCCCTTGCTGTAATCCAGCCGGTCGACCCCCATGATCAGGCGCCGCCCGTGCAGTCCCTGGATCATGTTGCGCACCCGCCCCGACGTGACACTGCTCGTCGCCGTGTGCTCGATGTTCTGCAGATCGACGCTGATCGGAAAGACGCCCGTGGCAACCAGGCCGCGCTCGCTGCGCAGGCTCGCGCCGTTCTCGCCCCGGATCGCGCGTGCCGCGCCAAGGAACGCCTGGCGGTCGACCTCCGTCTGCAAGCCGATCAGGTCATACGACAACAGCGCCTGAAACAGCTCGGCGTGCACCGGCAGCGCGCGCAGCACTTCGAAGTGCGGGAATGGCACGTGCAGGAAGAAGCCGATCGGGGAGCGGACACCGAGCTTACGCAGCTGCACGGCGAGCGGCATGAGGTGATAGTCGTGCACCCAGATCACATCATCGGGCTTCAAGAGCGGCACGAGCTTGCGTGCGAAGAGCGCATTGGCACTGAGATACGCGTAGTACTGCTCGTCGCGGAACTGAAAGCGATCCAGGAACGAGTGCAGCAGCGGCCACAGCGCACCGTTTGAAAAGCCGTTGTAGTACTGATCGTGCATCGCCTCCGGCAGACTGATGGTCGCGAAGGTGACGCCGTTTCGCTGCTGCAGCTCGGGATGTGGCTGCTCCGCGTCCGAGGCATGCATATGACCGTTCCAGCCAAACCACAGACCGCCGCCGTGACGCATCGCGGCCAGCAGACCGACCGCAAGTCCGCCGGAGGAATCCTGTCCGCCCGGAACCGCAACGCGGTTCGAGACGTTGACCAGACGACTCATACTTCATCCTCCCAGCGCCGGCTCAAACGCATGGCGCTCGTGATGATCCCCACCATGCTGTAGGTCTGGGGAAAGTTGCCCCACAGCACTCCGGTAGACGGGTCGACGTGCTCGGACAGCAGTCCCACACCGTTGCGCACGGCCAGGAGCTTTGCGAACAGCTCGCGCGCGGCCTCGAGCCGACCGATCCCCGCCAGAGCATTGACCCACCAGAACGAGCACACGGTGAATGCATTGGTCGCATGACCGAAGTCATCCGGATGCCTGTATCGGAGCAGGAAGTCGCCGACGCGCAACTCGCGCTCGATCGCATCGAGCGTCGCGACGAAGCGCGGATCGCGCCACTCCAGAATGCCGAGCTCCGGCAGCAGCAGCAGACTCGCATCGATGACATCGGCATCGAAGTCGGCCGACAGCGTGCCGCGAGACTCGTCCCAGGCATGTCTCAGGATGCGCTCGCGCAGCGAGTCGGCCTGCCCACGCCAGTAGCGCGCTCGCTCGGGCAGGCCCAGCCGTGCGGCGATGCGGGCCAGGCGATCGCACGCGGCCCAGCACATCGAGGCAGAGAAGGTGTGTCGGCGCTCGCGGCCGCGGAACTCCCAGATGCCGGCATCGGGCTGATCGAACAAGGGCACCGCGCGCTCCCCCAAGGCCTCGAGCCGCTCGAATTGCGCCTTATCGCCCGGATTCTCGAGCCGCTCATCGAAGAAGCACTGTGTCGAGGCCAGGATGACGGAGCCGTAGACATCGTGCTGGTGCTGGCGGAAGGCGAGATTGCCGACGCGCACCGGGCCCATGCCGGAGAGGCCCGCGAGCGATTCGACGGTGCGCTCGCTCAAGTCGTCCTCACCCGTGATGCCATACACGGGCTGCAGTCCCGCAGTGCCGTCCCGCGCCACGATGTCATCGAGATAGCGCAGGAAATCCTCCATCGCGCCGGTGGCGCCCAGCCGGTTCAGCGCCTGCACGGTGAAGTACGCATCTCTCAGCCAGCAGAACCGATAGTCCCAGTTGCGGCCGCTGTTGGCGGCTTCGGGGATGGAGGTGGTCGGCGCGGCGAGCACCGAGCCGTTGTCATCGTAGGTGCACAGCTGCAGGGTGATGGCAGCCCGGATGGTGGCCTCCTGCCATTCGTAGGGGATCGCAAGCCCCCGCACCCATTCGTTCCAATGCCGCACGGTCGCGCGCAGTCCCTCGGCCGCGACCTCGTGCGCGGGTGCCGGCAGGGTTTCGTCGTCACTTAACACCAGATCCATCGGCCGATGCAGCATGAACACGCGCTCTTCGGCCAGATGCGATACGGGCGCGTCGGTCGTGACGCGCAGACTCTGTGCTCCTTCGACGAAGCGCGCGTGGTGGCTGCCGAGCATGCGCTCGAACGAGCGCGCACCGTAGCGGGCCGCGGGCCGCAGCCGGATGCGCACGGCGGGCCGGCCGCGCAGCGGCTCGATCCGGCGAATCAGCATGGCCGGCCGATAGAGCCTGCCCTGCCGCAGGTAGCGCGGACACCAGGTCGTGATGCGGATCGCATTGCCCGCCTCATCGCGCGCGACCGATTCAATCACCGCCGTATTGCGCCGATAGCGCAGCTCGCAGTGGGTCTGGGACTCGAGCGCGATGTCAAAAATGCCGAGCTCCCGTCGAGCTTCCGGCCGCGCGAGCAGACTGCAGAAGATCGGGTCGCCATCCGGACGCGGCCAGCAGCACCACACGATGCCGCCGTTCGCTTCCACCAGCGCGGTGATCTGCCCGTTGCCGACAATGCCTACATGGGCCAGCGCGCCCGCAGCCGTGCTCGCCGGGGCACTCCGCGCGCTATCCGCTTTCACTCAGACCCCAGCGCAGCAGTCCGCGAAGCCAGTTGCGCGCCTCGGTCACGGATTTGAGATGGAACGCCGCGGCGGTGGGCCGGGCGACGTTCACGCCAATGGAGACACCGCCGGCGGCGTTCACCCACTCGAATCCCGGCTCATCGGACAGGTCGTCGCCCAGATACACCGGCATGCGGTCATTGAACGGCGCCATGCGCATGAAGCGCGCGATCGCATTCGCCTTGCTCACTCCGGGGGGCGCGAGCTCGACGACCATGCGACCGCGCAGCAGACTCAGCGAGTCGCCGAACTGGCGGCTGATCGCTTCCATCTCGGATACCACGAATTGCTCGAGCTGCGGCACCTGGCGGTAGTGCAGCGCGAAGCCAAAGCGCTTGTTCTCGAGCACCAGGCGTGAGTCGCGCGCGAGAATCTTCGTCATCTGCGTGCGCGCCGCTCGCAGCGTCTCGGGCGGCGGCGCCACGCAGCGCATGCACATGCCTTCAGCGCCACGCAGCTCAAAGCCGTGCAGGCCGGATGCGGGCAGCTGCATCGGTATCAGCAGCGCGTCCAGGCTCGCAATACTGCGCCCGCTGATCAGTGCCACGGCACCGCGCGTATGCAGCCACAGGCAGCGCAGCAGATCGAGCAACTCCATATCGGCGTAGACGGCATCCGGAAAGGGAGCGAACTCCAGCAATGTGCCATCAACGTCGAGAAATATTGCGCACTCGTCGGCGCGCAGGCTTAACGCCCCGGCATCAGGCGACGCACTGCGGCTGACTGACTGCGCTGTTTGCATTGCGCACACTCCGATGTTCAGCGTGAGGGGGCGTGGTCGCATCCTCGAGCAGCTTGTCGATGGTAACCGGACGCTGCGGATTGAAGCGCGCGATCAGGATGCGCACCAGATTGGCCGCAAGGCCGCCGCGCGCCTTCTCCAGGTGAAGGGACTGCAGGCGGGTCACGCAGCGCGAGGCGTGCTCCTCGGTAGTCGTCAGCGCCGCGAACTCCCCGCCCCCCAGCCGGGCGAGCACCTCGTAGACGCCATAGTCCGGAAACAGGTCGCGCAGGAAATTGCCGGTCTGACGCATGAGCACATCGGACTCGACGGGCCACGCGCCACCGCGCGGACGTTCGATCGCAAAGCGCACCAAAAATGCCGCACTGCCGTCGCGCGCGGCGACGTCGAGCACGCGCGTTGCGGCCTGAACGAATCCACGCCGCGTCTGCAGACCCGTGACGGGATCGAGATGCGTTGAATGCCGCAGAGTGCTCACCAGTTTGAGCAGGGTCTTCACCTGGAAGCCGGCGAGACGGGCTCTTGGCACGGTGCGAGTTCGCAGTAGACTCGACAGCAGGCGCTGGAGCAGTTCATCGTCACCATCGATGGCGGCGACGAGCAGACGATGCGCCCATTGATGGGCGAGATGTTGAGCGCGCTCCCGCACGAGGACCGGATTGCGGTTCGCGGGCAGTGGCACCGATGCGGCTTGCATGAGGTTCTCCGGCGCGTGCGTTGGGGTATGGAGACGATATAGTTGCAGCAACAGTCTCCGAGGCGGCGAGCTACCCACTCCCGCGTCGGCCGATAGATGTCGGTGGTGTCAGTGGATTCCTACAAGCTGGCGAGCATCTCAGCGATGACTTCCCGAGTGCGACAAGTGGCCTTGCTGGCGTTGCTGCTGACGACGCTGACCGGTCTGTTCGTGGCCGCCGAGACCGGCCAGAGGCGCCTGGAGGAAGCCAGTCAGCGCGTTGAGCTCGGCGCCCAGCGCCAGCGGGCGCTCGCCAGTCTGCTGCAGCTCGTGAGCGAGGCGGAGAGCAGTCAGCGCGGCTACATCCTGCTTGGGGATCCGATCTATCTCGATCCATTTCGCGATGCGCTGGAAAAGCTGCCGCAGGCGCTCACGGAGCTGCGCGCCGCGTTCGTCAGCGCGGAGCCCGGCGAACGCGCCGACGTGGACCAGGTGGTGCATTTCAGCCAGTCGAAGTTCGATGAAATGCGCGACACGCTGCAGCAGTATCGCGAACATGGACGCAGCGGCGCAGTCAATCTGATCCGCACCGATGTCGGCCTGTGGACGATGGCGCAGATCTCGGATCGGGCGCGCAGGATTCAAGACCGCGAGACGGACAGCATCCTGCAGAGCAGCCGCGGCTGGGCGAATGACCGCTGGGTCAATCGCGGGATCACGAGCGCGGCTCTCGCCTTGAGCATCCTGCTGCTGCTGATCGTCTACCGCCGCGTGGTGAATTACCTTCGCGGCAAGGAGCGCGAGACCGAATCGCTCGCCGAACGGGGCGCCGAGCTCGAATCGCTCGTCAAACAGCGCACCGATGAGCTCTCTGAGCTCTCCAATCACCTGCAGACCGTCGCCGAGAAGGAAAAATCGCTGCTGTCGCGTGAGCTGCACGATGAGCTGGGGGGGCTGCTCGTCGCGGCGCAGATGGACGTCTCATGGCTCGAGAATCGCCTGCGCAGTAGCGAGGCGGATGTGACCATGCACTTCAAGCGGCTGCGCGAGACGCTGCGCGACGGCGTGAACGTGAAGCGCCGCGTCATCGAGAATCTTCGGCCGAGCCTGCTGGATAATCTCGGGCTGCTGCCAGCGCTGCGGTGGCTGAGCTCGGATGCCTGCGGGCGCGCGGGCTTGAAGTGCATGCAGCACTATCCGGTCGGAGAGCTGCGGCTGACGCCGGAAGCCTCGATCGCGGTCTACCGCATCGTGCAGGAATCCCTCACCAACATCATCCGGCACGCGAAAGCACATCACGTGACCATCAGTCTCGAGCCCGGTGCGGGCTTTCTGCGGGTGAGCATCGTCGATGATGGCACCGGCTTGCCGGAAGAGGTCATCAAGCGCCCGCGTTCGCACGGGCTCGCCGCCATGCGACAGCGTGCCATTGCCCTGGGCGGTCAGTGGCGCGCGGGTCGCACACCTGACGGCGGTACTGAGATCGAGGTCCGCTTGCCGCTTGAGCGAGTACTCGCGCAGGCGCCACAGCCCGTGCCGATGCAGGGCTGAAGGCGATCAGTTCGGCTGGGGTTGCGGGCTGGTGCGCTCGCGGTGAATGCCCGTGAGCAGGTCCGGCAGACGGTCGAAGTCCCGCGATTTGTCGAGGAACGCATCGACCTGCAGTTCTTCTGCGGCGCGGCGGAATTCCGGCAGATCGAAGTTCGTCAGCACGATCACGCGGGGCGTGTACACACCCGTGGTGGCGCCTCGCACCGTGCGCAGCACGGCAAATCCGGAGCCATCGCGAAGCAACAAATCCAGGATCACCACGTCCGGCTGCGCGAGTGCGATGCGGCGCAGCGCGGCCGCCTCGGTATCGACCGTGGCAATGAGATCCACGTCCGGCAGACGCTCGATCAGCTCGGCGAGGCGTGCCGCGAGAAGCGTGGAATCCTCCACCAGGAGGACGCGCAGGGGTGGATTGGCGGACATCGTTTCAGACCCTAAGGCACGCGCGCGCGCGAGCTATGCCGGATGCCATCGCGAGTTCATGTCGGCGTTTGCCGACGCAGACCCGACTTATTGAATGAGACCGTTGCGGATCGCGTAACTTGTGAGATCTGCGTTGGTTTTCAGATGCATCTTCTCCAGCACCCGGGCCCGATACGTACTCACGGTCTTGGCACTGATGAACAGCTCGCGCGCAATCTCTGATGCGCTGCGGCCGCTCGCCAGCTTGCACAGCACCTGGAATTCGCGCTCCGATAACGTCGAGTGCACCGGCCGGTCGGTCGGCTCGCTCAATGCCCCTACGAGCATCTCGCTCAACGATGAGCTCACGAACCGCCGTCCGGCGAGCACCGTGTGCACCGCGCGCATGAATTCCTCCGGCGCCTGATCCTTCGCAAGGTAGCCCGAAGCACCGGCGCGCAGCACGTTGATCGCATACTGCTGTTCGGAAAAGCCGCTGATCACCAGCACGCGCGTGTCGGGATGACCCGAGCGGATGTGCCTTAGAATATCGATGCCGCTGCGATCCGGCATGTTGATGTCGAGCACCACCAGGTCCCATTGCTGATTGCGCATTTCCGCCAGCGTCTCAGCACCCGTTGCCGTCTCGCCGATCTCGTCGATAGAGGGATCTTCCTCGAGCCACTGCCGCAGTCCCGCGCGAATCATGGCGTGATCATCTGCGATGAGTATCTTGGCCATCCGCATAGCCCCTTGCAGTCCTGCTGCAGCTCAGTCGCGACAAGACTAATCCATTTCGCTCGTTCCGACAGATGTCGGCCTCAACCGACACAATGCAGAAATCGTAGGCAGTATCGCACAACGCTTGCCGCTTTCGCCCGGCAGCCCCTGCGCTGCAGCTGGCTAGGCTGTTACGCGTCTCAATCGGTAAAGGTGAAACACCATGACTCGCATCTCTTGGCTGAAGGTAACGACCATTGCGGCCGTGACGGGCGCATTGAGCGCAATTGCCGTGGGTGCGACCCCGGCGGCGATCCAGTCGAACGTTGACGGCGCCATGACGCAGTTCTATTCCCAGGGCAACAACCACCGGGCACTCGCGGAGAAGGCGTCCGCGATCTTAGTCTTCCCCAAAGTCACCAAGGCCGGCGCGGGAGTCGGGGGTGAATATGGTGAAGGCGCGCTGCAGGTGCATGGCAAGACCGTGGGCTATTACAAGGTCCGCGGCGCCTCGGTAGGCGCAACGCTGGGCGCCGAACAGCGCAGCGAGGTCATTCTCTTCATGACGGAGAATGCGAAGGAGAAATTCCTCTCCGGCGGTGACTGGACCATTGGTGCAGACACCAACGTCGCATTCGTGAAGGGCGCGGGCGCGCAGCTCAACAACGAGACGCTGAGCAAACCCGTGCTGGCTTATGTGTTCAACGAGAAGGGCCTGATGGCCGATGCGTCCCTCGAGGGCGCGAAGGTGAGCAAGCTCGCGAAGTGATGACACGGCCGGAGCCCGGCGCAGGTGGCGCCGGGCTCCGGCCTTAACCCGTAAGGAGTTGTCATGACACGAACACAACGCCTCGCCTGGTGCACCCTGCTAGTCACGTTCGCCACGCTCGTGTCCGGCTGCGTCGTCGAGCCGCGCGAGGGCTACTACGATCCGGCACGTCAGCGCTACTATCACGAGCACAGCTGGCACGAGTGCACGCTGCGCGATGACTACTGTCGCGAGTGATCAGCCCCGCGCTCAGGTCGCGTCGCGGTATCAGTGCGGCTTGTAGTTGCGCGTGACGTACGCCGTCAGCGCCTGTAACTGCGCATCGGTGATTTCCGTCTTGCGAAACGGCGCCATGAGCAGTACGCCCTGACGCACGAATACCGCGACGGCCTCCGGTGCGAGGTCCGTGCGCTCCAGCAGGACGGCCGGTGTCTTGCCGGCGTACTTCAGCTGCAGCGACTGGGTGCCCGGGTGGCCGGGACCTGGCGCATGACAGGGCGCGCACCAGTGCTCATACACCGCCTGACCTGAAGGGGCGGCAGCCGCGGGCGGCGCGGCGTGAGCTGCGCTCACCGCGGCCAGACAAAACGCGAGATACAGCGAGCGCGTCATTTCAGGCCTTCCTCAGGTGCTTGGGCCATACGCCATAGCGGCCCGCCGAGAGAATGCCATTGGGATCGACGGCATCCTTGATCGACTCGCGCAGACGCAGCAGCGCGTGATTGTTATAGGAGTAAGTGCTCGCAATCAGATCCTGGAATGCGGCCGGTGCGCGGTACTCGGCCCAGCCGCGCTCGGCGGCGAGGTGCACCCAGCCTTCGAAGGCGCGGCGCATCTTGGCGTTCTTGATCTTGTCGCGGCCGATCGGAAACATGATCAGGCACACGAGCGTGCGATCCCAGCAGGTCATGTATACCGGCCCCACGACTCCCAGGTTCTCACCGCCGCTCACCTTGGAGAGGTTCTCGGCGTAGAAGCGCTTGAACTCCAGCAGCGACTCGCCGGTGCGCGGCACGATCGGTGAGAAGCCGATGTGCCCGCCATCGGGATTGGGGTTCACGGGGCTGCGCCCGAGCATCGAAAAGGTCGAGAGATTCGGGACGCCGAAGTTCACCTGCCGCACGCGCGCCAGGGCTGCCGCCGTGAGCGGCGTGCGCAGCAGCTCGCCCACCTCGAACTTCACGCCCGGGATCGCGGTGAATTTGGCCTTCGCGTGCTCGATCTGCGCGCGCACCACGGCCTCGGGGCCGTAGATCGGCGCCTGGATGCTCCACAGGGGCGCGGCGCCACCGGGGCCCGGCGGACCTCCCGGCCCGCCGCCGAAGATCTGCGTCGAGCCGTTGACGACGTGCTCGTTCTCCAGGCGATTGAGCACATCGAGCATCGGCACGATGTCCTCATCGCGCATCGATGTGGCGGTACCCATGACGTAGCTTTCCGGCCGCGGCATGAGATAGAAGCCCATCTTGGTGACGATGCCGAAGTTCGACTGGCGAAAGAGCCCATCGACCCACGGCCCGTAGCCCCAGCGGTTGTGCTGCCAGGACTTCGAATTCGGCAGTGCGCCCATGCCGGTGCGCACGACCTCACCGCTCGCCAGCACGACTTCCATGCCGCAGTGGGCACCGAAGTGATCGCGAAAGGGATTGGCGGTCCAGCCGGCACCGCCATCGAGCGCATTGCCGATGACGCTGCCCCAGCCCGGATCGGGCGGGTCGATCCACACATCGAGCCCGGCCTTGGTGATGTGATCGTAGAGATCGAAGTAGCTGACGCCAGGCTCGACCAGCGCGTAGGCATTGCGCTCATTGACCTCGAGCACGCGGTTCATGCGCTTCAAGTCCAGCACCACGCTGCCCGAGTACACCGGAGCGGAGCCGCCGTACGCGAGATTGCGTCCCGTGGAGATGGGATACAGCGGCACGCGGTACTGGTTCGCCGTGCGCACCACCGCCTGCACTTCCTCGAGCGAGGCCGGCGCTACGGCTGCGGAGGCGAGCCGCTCTTCAGGCTCACCCCAGTAAGGCGAATAGGCATCGCGATAGAGCGCGACGTCGGCATCGGACGTGAACACCCAGTCTTTGCCCACCGCCTGGCGCCAGGCCGCAAGCGCGGAAGCGAAATCGCTCGAACTCACATGGGGAGGTAATGCCATCAGGGGGCTCCGAAGAAGGCCGCAGGGGGATCAGGCGGGCGCGAGGATCCAGGAGCTCAGGAGCTGAGCGCCGGGCGGCAGCTCAGCCGCAAGGCCGGCTACGCTGCGCCCCGGCCGCGCACGCGCCAGGGATTCGGGATAGACGGACAGCACCTGCGCCAGTACGCGCGGCCATTCGCGGCCGGCGCGGCGCAGCTCGCGCGCAGACAGATACGTCTCTGCGCCGCGCAGCACGGCGTGCTCGAGCTCGCCGTTCGCGAATTCGACGTGCTCGGCGTGAAAGACCACCCGTCCGCCGTTGCGCAGGGTGAGCTCCTCGAGGCAGAAGAGCGCGGAGGATTCAGTGAGACCGGCCAGGGGCAGCGGATGATCGCGCCACAGGGGCTCGAGCTCATCGAGCCACACGGAGGTGAGATCGCCCGCGCTCAGGCGGTGGACGGCCCGGCCTGCCGCGGCGAGGCGCA
>Ga0335077_10011845_pt1 | contig 10899 bp, 10 predicted proteins | sample Lox_Sample_31_FD_207151 | JGI IMG/M metagenome (GOLD analysis project Ga0335077, IMG submission 207151) | Soil microbial communities from Loxahatchee National Wildlife Refuge, Florida, United States - Lox_Sample_3.1 | ecosystem: Environmental > Terrestrial > Soil > Wetlands | place: USA...
AACCTGAGGCCGGAGCTCATAGTTATTAGGTGACGCAACGTGACGCCATCGAAAGCGGGCGCGGACTTGAGCTCTGGGATGTAGCGCGTGATGGGGTCGTCAATCGATCCGATCAGTCCATCCCGAATGGCGGCGCCGATCAGCGTCGAGGTGACCGTTTTGGCGACCGACGCAGTGAACCAGCGGTCTTGCGCCGTACGACCGTAGGCGTAGTGCTCCAGAACGATACGGCCGTGATGCAGAGCGATGACGCCAGTGACGCGATACTCGTCCATCAGCTGGTCGATCGTGAGCCTTCGGCCCTCGACCGGCACGATGGGATCGATGGGCTCGCCGTTTGGCAGTTTCAGCGTTGAGGCGCCGTGGCGCACAATGCGGACCGAGAACAGCTGATCGATATGCTTGAAGTTCACTATGGTCTGCTCAGGCGTCCAGCCGAGAATGATGCCAATAGGGTCCTTTCGCGCGTCAGACGAGACGCCGACGGCTTGCGGCCCTTTCATCTGCGCCAGCGCCGAGGGCGTGCAGCTTGTGAGGGCGACCAGTGTCACAAGGGCTCGAACGAATCGCGTCATGGCTGAATCCTTGCGGCAATCACAAGGGCTTCGAGAGCAGCAGCGGCTGTCATCTACTGGACTCGAACCGCTACGGACGGCGGAAGGCGCGCAGCGCGGGGAACACAGACGCTGACCGCCGAAGACGTCGGTCATCGCAAGCTATAAAAGACTCGAAGAAAGCAAGTGTAATCAGCAAGGGGCGGTAACCCTAGTCGCGCTCGCCTCTGGTCCACATGGGCGGGGGCTTCGAGTGGCGCCATCTGCATGTGATCGCCCAATCCGTTGAACTGGGTTCCAAACCGCTGCTTCTTGCCTTGTGCGAGGAGCACGCGATCCGCCAGGAGCGCGTAGTCCTGCGCAGCGAGTTGATGATGTTGCGCCATTCGCTCAATGGTTGGCAGCAATGACGCCTGTAGCCTGGGGTCATCAACCGCGTGCTGGAGAATGAGCCAGGCCGCTGAAACCCCCTCATAGCCGACCATCTTCGCGGTTGGGAAGCCATCCTGCCGAACAATGTGGCGAAGCCTCGCGATATTGTCCTTGTCGACATTATGCATTCGCTCCACCCTCGGATCGGATTCCGACGGCATGTCAGTTTGCCCCCGGAGAAAATCGCGAACTTGCTGGTCAAGGCTTGCTCGAAATAGAAGCTCCTGTCGCAAAGCGGGCCGAGTGACGGTATCAATAGGGGGAGGCTGGTGCCTTGCTTCCCGCTTCTGGGACTCTATCTGCGCGGCAATAGCATGCGGGCATTCAGCATGGAGCCGCTGATCCAATGTCTGCGCTGGAGAAGCCGAGGCGCCCATTGCGGTTTGATTAGGCTCTCCCGCCAAGCCGGCAACAGGCGACAAACTCATCAGCGCCGCAGGGAGCACTCTGCAAATCGCGCCGAGTAGACTCATCTCAGGTAGGTTAAGCGAGTGGCCGCTTTGAGGAAAATTGCAATCGCAGAGTGGCCGACCGCTCTTGGCTGCGAGTTGCCGTCCACGCGCATTAGGTCTTGCGCGTCCGCGCCAGTAGCCGTTGCGTAAGCGTCGGCCGCTGCTGAGAGAACTGATCAACACAGGCGCGCAAGTAAGGGCTCAACTGCCGCTTCGCATAGGTGAGATAGCCCACCTCGCGTAACTCGTTCAGTGTCTGACTGTAACCATCCAGCACATCTGCTGCCAGGAGCTTTCCGGCGCGCCTCGCACCGACGCGTGTTGACGCTGACAGCCAACGTGCCCTATTGGGCAGGGCACGTACAGCAGCGATTGCCATCACCGAAGAGGTCTCGAAGATCGAACGCCCCTGACGCGTCGACTCTTGCTTGAGCTGCTCCCACTGTTTGCCGATCGCTGTCGGAGACGGAAGCTGTAGCGGGTTGGCGCCTCGCGCCTGGCCGCGAATGGTCTGCCACTCCTTCCGCAATTCTGCGACGTTCAGTGGCGGAACGTACAAAGCTTGAGCGAGACGCGAGGAGGTCTTTTCGAGCCCGTCCAACAGCTGATCTACGCTCTCGAACTGAGACCCTTCGTGCAGGAGGCCCTCCGCCTTGAGCGCCTCCGCAATTTCCGGAATCAGACGCCGCCCCAGACCGCTGAGATCGGCGAGCGCAGCGAGTACCCATACGGGTGATACCCGAAAAGCGACGATGCCGAGGAGCTCTATTGCATGACCGGCTCCGCGCCTAGTAAGGAAGTCACCGGGCTGTGGCTGTTCGGTGGGGTAAACACCTTCCGCTCCACCCACATGTTCGATCACATAGCGCAGCGTTGTATCAACGAGGCTCCTGTACAACGCGCTGCGGCGCACACCCTGCGGCAGCACCACCACGCCGACTTCACGCAACAGACCCGCACTGAGGCCGAGCGCAGAGCGGATCACGCGTTCGGGAAGCGACAGTAGGTAAGCCCGTGAAGCCATGCTTCTCAGTGTAAGGCGGCCTGCTCATGCAAGCACGGCCCGGGAAGGCGGCGTCCCGATCTGACCTTGCTCGACTGACAGCCGGGGTCGATGACCAAGGTTTCGCATGCTGGGACCGGTCCTGACCCTAAGCCGCCACACAGTCCGCTCCGAAGCCGTCATTCAAAGTGAAGGAAGCGGACGCTCGTAGCAGGATTCGGTTGGAACCCGTACATTTACCCGAACGGTGAGCCTTGACTCCTGGTGCTTACGCCAACCGGCTAGCCATGTGACTGAGCTTGAGGGCAGGGTGAGCGAAGATACGTTGCGAAGTACTCCAATATCCGGCGCTCGTACTCCTCCTCGGCAAAGTCATGCAGATTTACATGGGCAGCTCCGGGAACCAACCACAGCTCCTTTGGCTGCAAGGCGGCAGCAAATATCGCCTCAGTTTCTTGCGGCGTCGTATGCTCGTCACGGGTGCCGGCAATGATAAATACGGGCGCGTCTAGGCCACCTACACGGTCGATTGGTCGCAAATCAGCAGCCGTTATGCCTAACCGCGGCTGGAGCAGCATCTCGAATAGGGGTGCAAGGATTGCTCCCATGGAACCCAAGTGAAGTCGCAAACGGTTGGAGAGCGCCTGATCAATCGTCGGATACATCGATTCCAGCACGACTGCCGACACTTTCGGTCGTTCCTTTGCAAGCACAAAGGCCGCGGCTCCCAGGGACTCTCCAATCACACCAATGCGGTCTCCGGGAACCTCCTTCCGTAATAGCTCCAGAGCTCCGGACACATCGCGTGATTCCAGGTATCCGAACGTAATGTGTTTTCCGTTGCTCTCGCCGTGCGACTGCAGGTCGATCAATAGCACTGTATAGCCTGCCTTATGAAGAAATTTCGCACGGGAAAGCATGTCGCGTCGATCACCCCGAACTCCATGGATTAGGAGGATCGCACCGTTGCCTGCAAGCCCAGGAGAAAGCCACCCATGAACAAACGAGCCAGACGCGCTGTGAAATTCAACACTCCGAGCGCCAAGATCGGTAGGTGGGTTACCGAGCGTTCGCTGCACGGGAGCTGATAGTTGGTCGCCCACAACCCAAAGCAGGCCCGCTACCAAGGCTGTGACCACGACTGCGGCGTAAATCAAACGGTGACGCAGAATTTCACCTTTAACCAGCGCTTACGCGTCCGATAAACGCGACGTGACTGAGGATACAAGTTTGAAAACAGTCACCTTCGATAAGAGCAAGTTGCTCAGTGTCAGCAAAGACGGACTTGAATACGTGGATGATCTGGGATGCAGATGCGCCATAGATTTTCATAGTTGCCGCGAGAACTTTCAAAAAGAAATGCACATGCCGGAACGGCTCTGGGCCAGGGATCCGAATTACGTGGCGTTTCGCGACATTGAAGCTAAACCGCCGCATATCACCTTGGCCACCAATCCACCGACCCGATTCCTGTTCCCGATGCCCGGACCATCCGTCAATGATCCAGGCAGAAAGTCTTCTTCGCTCGAACCTCGCGATTTTTATGAGTTCCAAATGCGCCTTTTTAACGAAGCAGGGGTGAAAACATTCGACATGACTTGATGCAATTCGAGATGTCGCCTAACCCGAACGGCAGCGGGTTCCGCGCCCCCGGCGCGAACGTCCGCTCACCGGATGTCTACGTGATCGAGCCGCGTGACCGGATGTGGCCGATCAGAGACGCTTTGGGATCTGGCAGTCATCTACTGGACCCGAAGCGCGACGGATGGGGGCAGCCGTCCGGCGCGCAGCGCGGGGAAGAGACCTCCGATCAGCGAAGTGGTCAGCGCCCACGCCAGCCCGAGCAACCACAGGGCCGGTGAGACGTGCAACTTGAATGCACCCCAGACCCACATGCCGCGGCCGTCAAATATCAGCCATGCGACCGCCGCGCCGAGGAGCCCCCCGATGGCGCCGAGCAGCGCCGCCTCAGCAAGGACCGACACGACAACCGGTGTCGCGCCAAAGCCGATGGCGCGCAGCGTGCCGATCTCCCGGGTCCGGGCGCGGACCACGCCATACATGATCTTCACAATGCCAAACAGCGCGCCGAGAGCCATGATTGCGCCGATGACGTAGGTCATCCGCGTGAAGAAGGCCGTTTTCGCCCCGGCAGTCCGCAGATCGTAGTCCGTCTTTCGCTCCACGAAGAGAGTCAGCGCGGGATTCTCTGTCAGCCATCGCTGAAATTCTGGAAACGCCTTCGCGTCTACGAGCTGCGCGATCACCTGAGCAAAGCCTGCCCGCCGCCGCGCAGCCATTACCGTCGGCGCGTCACCGACGAGGTAACTTTCGATGATATCGCCGCCGCAGCTAAAGACTCCGACGATCGGCCACTTGCCATCCCGCATCCGGACCTCACTTCCCACGCCGAGGCCGAGTTTCCGTGCTGCCCCCAGGCCTACCACCAACTCCCGAGTCCCGGTGCGATACATCTGGCCGGCTACGATCCTGAAGTCGGGGCGCAGTGCTATGCCCGCCGGTCCAATACCGCGAAGCTGCAGCGAGCCGGCGGTAAATCCTTCCATCGACAAAAGCCGCATGAGGAACTCCGCGTCGGCAAGCGGCGCCCCGTCGGGTCCCTTAGCGATCCCGGGGGCATCGAGGATCGTGTCAACGGCGTCTGGGTGAAGGCTGCGAGCCTGGTCGAAGTGGTTGGGTCCACCCCACACCACGGCGCGCGTTGCGTCCTCGGGCCTGAGATAGGCGCGCGTTAATCCGACGGTCAGCGAGAGCATCGAGGTCAACACCCCGACGACGCACGCCATGCCGATGACGACCACAAGCGCGGTGCCAAGTCGCTCCCGGAGACTCCCAATGCCGATGAGAGAGACCGCGGCGACCTGACGCAGCTCACTCATCGTCCCGCCATTACCGCTGCGACATCGATATGGCGGAGCCGGTAGAGCGGCGCCACGGCGCTCAAGAGAGCGATCAGCAACGCCACCGCGAGTGCCCAGCCAAACGCTGCAATGGACGCGTGTACTTCGGGCACATCAATCACCCCTGTGACCGCGAGGTGGGCGACCAGCGCATCCACCACCCGGGCGAGCGCACTGCCAATCAACGCAGCGAGAACAATCGGGAGCGCGGCTTCGAGTATCACCAGTGAGGCGATTCTGCCGTCCCCGTACCCCATCGCCTTCAGGACTCCAAACTCCGGAAGTCGCTCGCGAACGGACTCGGCAACCCCATTGGCGCACAGGAACAGGATCATGAAAAGTCCGGCGGCACCAATGCCGAGGCTGATCTGGCGCATATTGATGTTCGCATCGGCCGTCTCTTCTGCATCGTCTCTGGCCGGAACGCAGTAGAGCGCCGGAGTCGCGTTGGTAAACCGTGCCTCGATCTCCCGGCAGACCGCGCGCGCGTTCTCGGGGCGGTCGACGGCGACCCGCATGAGGTTCACCATGCCTCTCTCCGCCGCTTGTATCGAATTTTCCAGATAACTCAGATTCCCGATGACCGTGGCCGGGTTCGACGTCGGGGTCGCCACGCCGGATTTCCAACCCGGTGGGTCCGGGACGAACCCGAGGACGGTGAAGTACCACGCGGGATTGCCGTCGGCGCGGTTGCTACCGAGGTAGGTGGTCACGGCTAGCATGTCACCTGGTCGTACGGCGTCGCGCGCGGCTGCCTGGTGACTGAGGAAGATGCCTGAGGGATTGGCGTCCAGAGCCCGCCAGTCCGCCGAACTCAGCGGCAACTCGGGCCACGCCGCGCGCATTCCCTGGTCGACGAACATGACCATGATCGGATGCCGCTCGTCCCGGTGATGTCCGCCGATCCACGACTGGGCGCCGACAGCGGTGACGCCTTCGATTCGGGCCAACTGCTCGCGGTAGCCGAGCGGTATTGCCCCGCAGTCGAAGGCACACGCCACCAGCAGGCGATCCATACGGGTGTCGTCGATGGCGCGCTGGTAGGCCGCATTGAGCATGAGCATTGTCCCAAACAGCGCGAAAGCGACTGACAGCGCGAGCAGCGTCAGCACCGACTCCGTGCGGTTGCGCCACAGTGCGGCCCAGACCAAGGGTATGAACTTCACCACAGTAGCGATGCCCTCTGCGCGCCGGTAGACAGCGAAGTATCAGGATCTAGGAGAGGACTCGCAAAGAGACCGAGATACACCCAGCAAGTTCCCGCCAACCCGCCCGATCCGGGCACTAGTGAATGGCCGCTTTGGAGATCCTTGGACTCTTGCGTCGCAGGTCGGGAGTTGGCCGCATCCGGTCACGGCAGCACGCGCTCGCCCTCCATCTTGACCTGCACCGGTCCGCTGACCCGGTGCCCGCCGGCGTCAAAGAAAGTTGCTCTCGCCATTCCGCCGAAAGTGTTGCCACTCACTTTGAGCGTGAAGGAGATCTCCCCTCGAGCGGCGAAATGGTGGCTGGTTCGGTCTGCCGTAATCTCAACGACTTTGCCCCTATAGCCATCGCCGTCAGCACGCCACGCGCCCATTAGGTTGCTGTCACTGGTATTGGGATCGCCTGCATCGGGATTAGACTGTTCGACCGTGCCATCGGAATGAAACACGAACATGTGTAGTGGAAATGGCGCGTCCGGAATCGCCACGATCCAGGCGCCCACAATGTCCGGCGGAGCGCCTTGGCCGTGGTGGGCCTGCTGACAACCGGCGAGGCACAATGCCACCAGGGCAACCGCTCCAAGAGTCCTCCGCACAGTCGTACTTCCCCTCGCGCAAGCCATTCAACGTCCGCTGCTGGGGAGTTTAGCCGCTTGGAGCGGCTGACCGCTCCTGGCCGAAGGGGGGCCAAAGGCCTTTGAGAGCTAGCGTTATAACGCCGCCAGGTGGTAATCACGCAAATCGAATAATGGCCGGGCTACCGATAGGGGTGGTGGCAACGAAGTTCATAATAACGGTCACTGAGGCTGCGTCGCCGCGCGCGCAAGTACTCACCCTCAGCTGAACCGTAGCCTTCCCGCATACGCGCATCGATTGCATCGATGTCTGCTTGGATCGCTGCGCACTCCGTTGCATTGTCAACAACGGCGTCGCCGCGTGACATGAACGGCTGTGAATCGACGATGACCGGCTCGCCCAGAGTGCTGGTGTCCAGGGGATCCATACGGCTCGGCGCCTCAATGGAGCGCTCTCGGGCATTCGGCGCGCAACGCCGATCGCTGAACGTGCGCTGTCCGGCCGAGTCGCATTCGTAGACGGTGGCGATGGTATCGTTCCGCGCCGCAGAACGCGGGGTACTGAAGCTGCGAGTGGGCGCAGCTTCTGTTTTCTGAGAAGAGGCTTCAGCCGCGCGGACGCCCTGTTCCGTCGCAACCTGCGGGGCCACGTCGACAGACGCATGGGTTAGAACAAGCATGCCTGCCACGACAACCGCCGCCGCGCCGGTTGTGGCCAACCAGAACCAATAGTCATTACTCCCGCCCATCAGGGTCAGAAAATACTGTAGCGCGTCTGGTATCACCGCCAACTGGGTCTCAACAATGCCCGCCGGATGTGATCGCAATCACGACGGCTGCCACCAGCGAACGTCTGCTTTGCCGGGCCGGGCACTCTCATTCGCATATCTCGTCTTGGCCCGACGAGCGACGCTTGGCACCTAGGTGAGGCTTGACGGTCGGAACACGGACCTCGCGGATGGTGTTCTTGGAGCGGCCATCCGAGATCAGATAAGCTGACCTTCGGGGAGAGGTGGGCGCGCCGCCTAGAACGACGATAACCCAGGGGCCGCGTGAGTTCGTCAACCGGAGCCGTGTTCCTCAGCTACGCGTCCGAGGATTCGGAGGCGGCTGGGCGCATCGCTGAGGCGCTCAGCGTCGTTGGCGTTACGGTTTGGTTCGACAAGAACGGGCTTCGGGCAGGCGACGCCTGGGACCGGCAGATCCGAGCGCAGATTCATGAGTGCCGGCTGTTCATGCCCATCGTCTCGGCCAAGACGGAAGCCCGCGTCGAGGGTTATTTCAGGCGAGAATGGAAGCTCGCGGTTGATCGGACGCACGACCTGTCGGAACGGGTGTCCTTCTTAGTACCGGTCGTCATCGACTCGACCTCGGAACAGAAAGCGGACGTCCCAGACGCCTTCCGCCACATCCAATGGACGCGATTGCCGGGCGGGGAGACTCCACCGGCATTCGTCGAACATGTGCGGCGGCTTCTTACGCGCGACCTACCGTCGGAACCAGGTGCCGCAACCCTAACTCCTCCGGCTTCGGGCGTAGTGCAGATATCCACGCCATCAACTCATGCCCGACCGAGGCATAAGCTCGCAGTGTGGGGCATCTGTGCCGTGGTTGCCGTCGTCATCGCGTACTTCGTCGGCGCCAAGTTCTGGTCATCTAAGCATGTGGTGGCGCCTTCTACCAATGCCAGTGTCACCAGTGCCGCTGGGTCGCCTGTGGTACCGGAGAAGTCGATCGCCGTGCTGCCGTTCGCCGACATGAGCGCGAAGCATAACGAGGAGTACTTTGCCGACGGGATGGTCGAGGAAATCATCGACCTGCTTGCCAAGGTGCCCGATCTACGCGTTCCGGCGCGCACTTCGTCCTTCTACTTCAAAGGCAAGGCAACCAAGGTACCGGACATCGCCCGCGAGCTCTCTGTCGCGAACGTCCTGGAGGGCAGCATCCGCGCATCCGGCAACCGCCTGCGCGTCACCGCTCAACTGATTCGTGCGGACACCGGATTCCACATCTGGTCGCAGACCTACGACGGCGATTTGCACGATGTATTCAAGGTGCAGGACGAGATTGCCAACGCCGTCGTAGAAGCTCTGCAAATCACACTGATGGGCGGGCCTTTAACGCGCCGGGAGGGTGGCACGCAGAATCTTGAGGCCTACCAGCTATACCTGCGAGGACTGAGCGCCAGCCGCGAAAATATGGGCGCCTCACTATTGCTTGCTCAGGACTACTTTAATCGGGCAATCAAACTGGATCCGGAGTTTGGGCTTGCGTGGGTCGAATTGTCCCGTGACACCGGGCTGCTGACCGATAACGGTTCCTTCACGCAGAAGGAGGGGTATGAACGCGCAAGGGAGCAGGCGCAGCGTGCCCTTCAGCTGAGCCCAGGCCTCGCGGAGGCCCACGCCCTGCTGTGCTACATCCACAGGGCGTACGACTACGATTGGCCCGCCGCGGAGGCCGAGGCAGGCAGTGCACTCGGGTTGGACCCAACAAATCCCACGGCATTAATTGCTGCAGGCGGGGTTTCCAGTACGCTCGGCCACGGAGACGAGGCGATACGCCAGCACAGATTGGCACTGGTTCGCGATCCGTTCTTCCCTCTTGCGCACTGGTACTTGGGGTACGCTGAATACAGCGCCAATCGACTTGCAGACGCCGAGGCTACGTTCCGGAAACTGCTCGCGCTGGCACCCGGGTTCGCGTGGACCAGGGTGTACCTCGCAAAGACGCTGCTCGCAGAGAGCAAGCCCGAAGCTGCGATTGCGGTGATGATGCAAGAGAGCGACGAGCACGAGCGGCTGCTGATGCTGTCGATGGCTCATCGGGCGGCGCATCGCGACACCGAAGCTGAGCGAGAGCTAAAAACATATATCGAAAAATTCGCGGGCAGCGATCCGTATTGGGTGGCCATGGCCTATGCCCAGCGCGGCGACAATGATCTTGCGTTCCAATGGCTTGACCGGGCCTACCAACAAAGGGACAGCAGTCTCCCGGAAATCCTCGGGGAGCACATGTTCAAGCCGATTGCGACAGACCCCCGCTATAAAGCATTCCTGCACAAGATGAAGCTGCCGGAGTAAGGCGAACGACCGCTCTGGAGGAATCTATCCGGTCGCTACGACCGACGGCTCTTGGCCGTCTCGAGACAACAGAATGGGAAGCGCCGAACGGTGACCTGCTCGCATTGGCTGTTGATGCAGTGCGCTGGCGATGTAGGCGTCCAGTACTAACACGGCGAGTTGCCGCAGCGACGAGGGACCTCCCGGCGGGAGATCCCTCGTTGCGCTCAGCTTGGCAGCTAGGCTGCTTTGCGACGCCTGTAGTATTCCGCAATGCCTGGATGGCTCGCCACGCGCTCTGCGTGCTTAACCAGCAGCGGCGCGACTCGGTCCACGAGGTCCTTCGGAATGTAGTCCAGCACCCCAGACCGTAGCCAGCGGACCCACATGAAGACCTTCAGGTCCGCCACAGTGAGGCGCTGGTCAGCGAAATACTCCCCGCCCGCCGCCTTCAGCCGGCCCTGAAACTGCTCCAGGTATCGCGTCATACGCCCGGCAACAAGTTCTTCGCGCGCCTTCTTCTTGGCGTCCTCGGCCAGGTCGATCGTGTGTCCAATGCGGGTGCTGATGTCCTCAGCTGCGTCCATGACCTCATCGCACAGCAACGCCTGCCAGTCATCCTTGGGGTACAGGCCAGCCAGCTTGCCGACGTAGCGATTGATGCTGTTGGACTGCGAAACCACTTTACCGTCCAC
>Ga0335077_10011846_pt1 | contig 10899 bp, 7 predicted proteins | sample Lox_Sample_31_FD_207151 | JGI IMG/M metagenome (GOLD analysis project Ga0335077, IMG submission 207151) | Soil microbial communities from Loxahatchee National Wildlife Refuge, Florida, United States - Lox_Sample_3.1 | ecosystem: Environmental > Terrestrial > Soil > Wetlands | place: USA: Florida...
CAGTTGCAGCGGTAACGTCTTGATTGCCGTCGCCATGAGCACCGGATCGTCGAAGCCGTCTCTGGGGATGACTTCGCGGAGCAGGCTGGCCTTCACGCCGTCGATCCCGGCGCGACGCTTGAGATGACTGGCCATGGAACGCGAGTCGCGTGGTTGCGACAGTTCGCCGATGAGCCGTTCCAGTTCCCGTCCGGGTACGAGGTCGAGTTCGATGCGGGCGCTGCCGGTCGCCGCGATTTGATCACGCAGCCGTCCGGACAGGGCGTAGATGACGCCGCCCTCAACGCCGTTTGTGGTGACGACAAACTCGCCGGGTTGGCGATGAACGGTACCGTTCGATGGAGTGAAGCTGACGGTCACGGATTTCACTGGCTGTCCGGCAAAGCGCGTACGGAAGTGTTCGCTCCAGTGCACATCAAAACCGCAGTTCGCGGGGCGCAAGGGTTCGATGCGCACGCCGCGTTCCACCAGCCACGGCACCCAGGCGCCATCCGAGCCGAGCTTCGGCCAACTACCGCCGCCCAGCGCCAGCACAACGGCGCCGGCGCGTACTGATCGCGCGCCCTCTGGCGTGGCAAAGCGCAGGGCACCATCCCCATTCCAGCCGCACCAGCGATGCCGCATGTGGAACGTCACTCCCCGCGAGCGCAACCGGCGCAGCCACGAGCGCAGCAACGGCGCGGCTTTCATGCCTGCCGGAAACACGCGGCCGGAACTTCCGACGAAAGTCTCGATGCCGAAGCCGTGTACCCATTCACGTAACTCAGCGGGGCCGAAGTCCTTCAGCAGGGGCGCGAGCTGCGTGCGGCGCGCGCCGTAGCGGGACAGAAAGAGATCGGGTGGGTCGGAGTGGGTGAGGTTGAGGCCGCCCTTGCCCGCCAGCAGGAATTTTCGGCCCACGGAAGCCATCGCGTCATAGAGGTCAACGTGCGCGCCGCGTTCGACCGCGGCCTCCGCGGCCATCAACCCGGCGGGGCCACCGCCGATGATCGCCACGGTGCGGGGTGAGTTGTTGCCAGAACCCATCTCAAAAATGCCACGGGGTAAGAAAACCGTTCGTGCTGAGGTATCGAAGCACGACTGAATTATGCGGAATATGGTGTTTGCCCTTCGATACCTCAGGGCGAACGGTATTTTTGATATGGGTTCTGGCGATCAGGGGTAGGCTGGCTTTGCGGCCTGTCCGGTGACGGGTGTCGGATTGGGGTTGACGTGAATCCCCGCGTTGATCACCACTTTGTGATTGGGAATGTTGGCCAGCGCCCAACTGTTATAGGCCTGCAAACGTAGCGACGGTACGATCGTGTCGGGTGCCGGCACAATGAACAGATGCACATACTCCCTGATGAAACCGGCATCGACGATCTTGACCAGATCGTCCAGATAGGGATCGTGCGCGCTGGCGTGTGAAGCCTTGTAATATTTCCATTCCCGGGCCATTGCCTGCCTGCCGCCGACTTCGCGCGTGTATTTGTCGACGTTTTTATTCATGGCGGTTTCAACGCCGTAGGTCAGCCAGGGCCGCACGATCGGTTGATTGGCCTCGAGCTCGGGGTCCAGAGTGATCGGATTGGGCACAATCGGCGGAAGCTGGTCTGCCGCCGCCACCGCCGACGACCAGAACAACAGCATGAAGATCAGCGCGGGTGTTTTCATGATGGGCGCTTGATGTCGTTGAGGAACACTAGATCTGAATCCCCAGCAGCTTGTACACGCGCAGCATGGCGAGATAGGCCAGCACGGTCGCCGTGATCGACAGCAAGAGACAGAGCCAGAAATTCGTGCCCGTCTTCAGCAGGATCGGCACCAGCAGGACGAGCGTGAGCGAGGGAATGACCAGCCAGAAGGTGCTGGTGGAGAGCGCGGATATCCTGACAATGTCGCCGGATTCCACGTAGATCCACACGAAGGCCAGCAACGAAGTGAGTGGAAGCGAGGCCACAATCGCGCCGGCAAACGTGCTGCGTTTCGCGATCTCCGAGATCAGCACGATAACCACCGCCGAAAGCAATACCTTTACGACGTAATAGAGCATTGGAATGGTATTCAGCGTCGCTTTTCGAGGAACCATTGTACCGCATCGCGCAGCGCCTCCTGCGCCGGCCGGGCGTGATAGCCGAGTTCGGTCTCGGCCTTGCGGCTGGAAAAGAACATGAGTTTGCGCGACATCTTGAGGCCATCCACGGTCAGTTGCGGTTCCCAACCGCCGGTCAGCCGCGCGATCCCCTGCGCCAGATACGCGAACGGCATGAGCAAGTCCTGATTCAGCTGTATGCGCGGCGGTTTGCGGCCGGTGAGCGCCGCGATGCGCGTCAGGATTTCCTTCAGGCGCAGATTTTCGCCGCCGAGGATGTAGCGTTCGCCAATGCGCCCGCGGCGGAAGGCCAGCAGGTGGCCGGCGGCCACGTCATCGACGTGCACGATGTTGAGGCCGGTATCCACGTACGCCGGGATGCGGCCGCGCGCTGCGTCGCGGATCACGCGCCCGGTGGGCGTGGGCTTGATGTCGCGCGGGCCGATGGGCGTCGAGGGGTTGACGATGACCACGGGCAGGCGGTCGGTGTTGACCATTTCGCGCACGACTTCCTCGGCCAGAAACTTGGATCGCTTGTAGTGGCCGATCATGTCGCGCAGGTGCACGCGGGTGTTCTCATCGGCCGGCGTGCCGTCCTTGTTCAGGCCCAGCGTGGCGACGCTGCTGGTGTAGACGATGCGCTCGACACCCGCCTCGCCGGCCGCGCGCAGGATGTTGCGCGTCCCCTCGACGTTGCTCAGGTACAAATCGCGCGGGCGGGGTGTCCACAGCCGGTAATCGGCGGCGACGTGAAAGAGGGCATGGCAGCCTTTGAGCGCAGCTTCCAGCGACGCGGAATCGCGCAGATCGCCCTCGCAGATTTCAACATTCAAGCCCTCCACATTCTTGCGATCACTGGTGGGACGAACGAGTATGCGCACCCGCATGCCCTCATCCAGCAGATGGCGGACGACGGCGGAGCCGACAAAACCACTGGCGCCGGTGACGAGTGTGGTCATGTTCGGGATGGCTGGTTAAACGCGGAAGACGTACTGCCTGCCTGCCTCCCGCTCGCAATCGGGCGGATAACTCTTGCGCTTGTCGCTGTAGTACCGCTCGCGCTGATCGCCCTCGGACTGTTTGCCGTAGGTCACGTAAAGCAGCCGGCGGCGCTGCATGGTCAGGTTGGGGCCGGAGGCATGCGGGGCGTAGGAATCGAAGAACACCACGTCGCCCGGCTTGGTCGGATGCGGCTCGAATTTCATGCCGGCCATGTCGGCATCGGTGAGCGGCGTCCACATGCCGCCGACCACGCCGCGCTTATGAAAGCCCCTCACCAGCTCCAGGCAGCCATTCTCGATGGTGGCCTCATCGATGGCGATGAGGGCGGAGATGTGCAGGGTGCCGTAGGTGTTCCAGCCGGCCTGCACGTCCTGATGCGGCTTGAAGCCGTCGCCGCCCGGCAGCTTGAAATTGATCTTGTCCTTGAACAGCACCGCCGGTTCGCCGAAGAGCTGGCCGGCGGCTCCGCGCAGAAGATCACTGTCGAACAACCGGCGGAAGCCGTCGTGATAGGGATAGAAATTCTCGATGCGCGAGAGGATGCGTTCGCTCTTTTTGAGCCGGCTGTCCTCGAAGTACATCATGGTCCTGCCGGGCACCTGCGGGTAGGCGGCGACTTCATCCGCCCAGCGGGAAATGTCCGCTGTTTCCTTGGCGCCGAACAGGCCGCGCACAATCAGGAAACCGTCGTCGTGAAATGTCCGGACCTGCACCCCGGTCAGGGAACCCGAACTCATCAGAGCTTCCAATTCGTCAAAAATGAGCGCGGTTTATAGCTCAAGGCCGTCACCACTGCAAGCAAGGTCAGGGGCTTTCGGCCAACGCCGCTTGCAGCGCGGGCGCGATGGCGCGGAGCCGGCCACGCGCACGGTGAAACGCACCGCCCAGCGTGATGAGCGGCCCGATGCTTCCGGGTTCGCGCCACAAGGCCCGCAAAAAATCCAAAATGCGAACCCGGCCGTAGGCATCCACGCCTTTCACGGCCGGCGCCGGCAGCGTCATGGCCTGGGCGTCCACGATCACGCGCACGGCGAGAAAGGGCGCGCCCGCTTCCGCCGCCGCGGCGGCAATCGCGCCACTCTCCATGTCGGCGGCGATGGCGCCGGTGCGCGTGTGGACGGCAAGCTTTTTATCGGCATCGGCCAGCACCACCGGGCTGTGCCACAGCGCGCCATCGTGCAAAGGGACCCCCCGCCAATGACGTCGCAGTCCCGCCGACAGCGCGCCATCAACAGGCAGGTTTTTTCCGTCCATCAGGATGCAGCGTGGCACGATGATGTCGCCACTGCGGAGCAGCGGGTCCAGGGCGGCGGCCACGCCCCAGCTGATGAGGCTTTGTGCGCCATGTTGCAGTGTTTCGCGGGCCGCTTGCGCCGCGCGCGCCGCGCCCATGCCGCAGACACGAATGATCGTCGAGGTTGACGCATGCAGACCGGGAGACAGGGGGACGCCCGCGTAACTGCCCGCCTCCGCGGGCAGGGCGCTGATGATGCCGAAGCGGCGACTCAACCCTGATTGATGTTGCGATAGCGCGCCAAGGCCCAGAGCGGGAAATACTTGGCGTAGCCGTGGTACTTCAGATAGAAGACGCGCGGGAAGCCCGGCGCGGTGTAGTACGGATCATCCCAGAGGCCGGCCACGAGTTGCTGTTCCAGGAGGTAGCGGATGCCGCGTCGCACGGCCGGCGTATCCGCACAGCCGGCGGAGATCAAGCCCAGCAGGGCCCAGGCGGTCTGGAACGGCGTGCTCGGGTGCGGACGGCGGTGCTTGGGCGGATAGTAGCTGTCGTTACTCTCGCCCCAGCCGCCGTCGGGATTCTGCATGCTTTCCAGCCATTTCACGGCGCGCTGGATGTAGGGCTGGTTCACGTCTTCCCCCGCCAGTTCCAGCGCGGAGAGCGCCGACCATGTGCCATAGATGTAATTCGTGCCCCAGCGGCCGTACCAGGGGCCGTCGGGTTCCTGCGTGCGCTTCATGTACTCGATCGCGCGGCGGACCGGAACGCGGTATTCGAATTTGTTGACCAGCGACAGCAGCGCGATGCAGCGCGCGGTGACGTCCTCCGTCGGCGGATCCAGCAGGGCGCCGTGATCCGCGAATGGGATGGCATTGAGATAGTAGTGCGTATTGTCGGCGTCGAAGGAGGCGAATCCGCCGTTCTTCGACTGCATGCCGCAGGTCCAGTCGGCGGCGCGCTCGATGGCGTCCCAGTAATGCTGCGGATCGGCGCGGTACATGATCCACGCCACCATGGAGGTGTCGTCCAGATCGGGGTAATACGAGTTGTTGTACTGAAACGCCCAGCCGCCGCCGCGCAGGCCCGGTTTGTTCTCGCGCCAGTCGCCGGGTTCATCGCCCAGCTGCTTGTCCCGCAACCACTCCAGTCCCTTGTGCACGGCCTCGTCGGCCTGTTCGCCCGCCGCCTCGAACAGGGCGTGCGCGGCCAGACCCGTGTCCCACACCGGCGACATGCACGGCTGGCAGTACACGCCGTGCTGGTGGGTGACCAGCAGCTTGCGCAGCGCCGTGCGCACCTGCACGCGGTGGGGGTGATCGGCGGGGTAGCCCAGGATCGCCAGGGCCTCGTAGGAATTCACCATGGCCGGGAAGATGCCGCCCAGGCCATCGGTGCCGTTCAGTCGTTCGATGAACCAGTGCTCGGCCCTGCGGATGGCGCGCTGGCGCAGGAAACGCGGCACGAAACGCTCCAGCCAGCGGCCGAAATTGTCCAACGCCAGGAAGAACTTCGCCAGCCGGTTCTTGGGGCGGAAGTAATCCTCGATCTCCTCCGGCGGCGTCACGAACAATTCGCGGATATCGACGCCCCGCGGATTGGCGGCCTTGGGTCTGAGCGTGCACAGGATGAACAGGGGCACCATCACCGTGCGTGACCAGTAAGACACCCGGCTGATGTGGAAGGGGAACCAGCGCGGCAGCAATATCACCTCGGCGGGAATGAAGGGGACGGCACGCCAAGGCACCTGTTCGAACAGGGCCAGCGCGATGCGGGTGAAGACGTTGCAGCGCTCGGCGCCGCCGTGCGCCAGGATGGCGGTGCGGGCGCGGATCATGTGCGCGTCGTTGGGATCGTCGCCGGCGAGTTTGAGTGCGTAATAGGCCTTCACCGAGCAGCTCAAATCGAAATCGCCGCCGTGGTACAGCGGCCAGCCGCCGTGTTCGGCCTGGCGATCGCGCAGGTAATGGGCGATCTTGCGTTCCAGCACCTCGTCCACTTCGTTCATGAAGTGGTTCATGAGGACGTATTCGGCGGGAATGGTGCAATCGGCCTCCAGCTCATACACCCAGTGGCCGTCGGCGTGCTGTTGCGCGAGCAGGGCCGAGCGCGCGCGGCGCACGGCCGCCTCGACTTCCGCGTGCAGGTCATGATCCCGCGCGGCGATTTCGGGACGGACTGCGCGTCCTTTGGATTGTGGTTCCGTCCTTCCGAAGCGTGGCTTGATGATCATGGTATGTTGGCCGTTTGTTTCCGTTGCCGAAGAATCGAATTAAGCAATTCCCTCCGCTCTTATCGCCGGCCGGTGTTGATGCCCGATAAATTCCGAAATGCCTGATCAACCGGCGGCACAACTGTAAAGATTATTTTCCGCCGTCTGATGCGATTAAAGTATGTGGACGATTTGCTCCCGCGTGCGGATTTACGTGCCGGTCCCCCGACCGATGGCCGCCAGTGTCGCATGAACGGGGGCGGCAGGCAATCGCCGGGCGGCGATTCTGAACAGGCCGCGCAACAGGCGATCATGCGCAACGCTCATGTTGCTGAGCAGGATGGTGGCGCGGACCTGGCGGCGGGAAATCTTGACCTCATGGCCGGCGCGGAAATCGCGGCGGCGGTTGATCTTGTCCAGCGTCAGCACCGCCATGCCCAGCGCCCACAGGCAGAAGCGCCTGATTCCGCGCTCGTGGGCCGGGATGCGCAGCGTGTAGGCGAGCGCGTTTTCCAGATGCCCGCGCGCCACGGCAATGAGCTCACTCAAGGCCGCGGCGTAGCCGGGTTGCGTGGCGGCCTCCGGCAGTTTGCTCAAGTCGACGCCATGGCCCAGAAAAACGTCGCGCGGCAGCCAGCAGGCGCCGCGGCGGCGATCCTCCCAGATGTCCTTCAGGATGTTGGTCATTTGCAGTCCCTGTCCGAAGGAGACCGCCAGTTTCATCAACGGTTCCCGCTGGGTCGCGATTTCCGGCGAGTAATCACAGAACAGTTCGGTCAGCATCTCACCGACCACGCCGGCCACGTAATAGCAATAACGATCCATCGCCGGCATGTCGGCCAACCCGTCGAGGGTCTCCCGTTCCTGGTACCAGGCCATGCCGTTGGCCATGATCTGCACGCAGCGGAGCAGCGCGGCCCGCTGGTTGGCATTGAAGCTCAGCGTGATGCGGATGACGCGGGCTGCGTTGTGGATCAAATCACGCTCCGTTTCCTGCAACTTGGGCGAGAGCAGTGGATGCAACGCGTCGGCGAACGCCTGCGCGTCCATCCGGCCGGCGACCACGGCGACGAAGCGATCCGAGAACTCGCGCTGCTGCGGATAACTCAGCCCGGGGTCATCCTCGATGGTGTCGGCGATGCGGCACAGCAGATAGGCGTTGCTGACCACGCGCGCGAGCGCCGGCGGCAGCTCGGGGATGGTGAGCGCAAAGGTACGGGAGACGCCCTGGAGTATCCGCTGCTGGTATGCTTCATCTTCCGGAGTGGGGGGCGACATAATATTGTGTGTCATGCCGGGGATATGGAGCCATTTTAACTGATCGGGTCACGGATGCTGCACGTCCATCAGAGCAATCGACTGGAACGGCTGGCCGATGAGCTGACCCGGCTGTTCACGGATGATCCGCCAGCGCCGTTCGTGCCGGAGACGGTGGTGGTGCAGAGTCATGGCGCTGCGCATTGGCTGCAGTGGCGGCTCGCGGATGCGCTCGGTATCTGCGCCAACGTCAGCTTTCCCTTCCCGGCGGAGTTCATCTGGGGCCTGTTTGGCGCGGTCCTGTCCGGATTGCCGGAAATATCGCGCTATACCCCGTCGGTGCTGACCTGGCGGATCATGGACGTGCTCGCCGATCTGCCGGGGGACGGTTCCCATGCGCCGCTGGCGGCGTATCTCGAGTCCGGCGAAGGCCGGCAGGATGAGCGCAGGCGCCATGAGCTCGCCGGCCGCATTGCCGGCGTCTTCGATCAGTATCTGCTGTTCAGGCCCGACTGGATTCGCGCCTGGGAGCGGGGCGAGGGCGATGACTGGCAGGCGCGGTTGTGGCGGCGCCTCGTCGCCGCCGATCACGGTGAACACTGGGTTCATGCCCATGATGCCTGCCTGCGGGCGCTGGCGGACGAAGCAGTGCCGGCTTCACTGCCCGGGCGGGTGTCGCTGTTCGGCCTGCCCGCGCTGACGCCGGCGTATCTCGAGGTCATCGAACGGCTCGCCCGCCGCACTGATGTGCATCTGTTTCTCCTCAATCCCTGCCGCCAATATTGGGGTCAGATCGCCAATGAACGCGAGCAGGCGCGGCTCGGCGGTTCGCGTGCGCCGGAATCACTGCATCTGGAAACCGGCCATGCGCTGCTGGCATCACTCGGCCGGCCGGCGCGCGAGTTCATCGACGCGGTCCTGGAATTGCCGGGTGCGGAGCACGAATACTTTGAAGCGCCGGCCGCCGAATCCGTGTTGCACCTACTGCAAGCCGACATTCTCGATCTGCGCGACCGCGGCCAGCGCGGAGAATTTCCACCGCTGCCGGCCGCCGCCCACGATGAATCGGTGCAAATCCACGCCTGCCACAGCGCCATGCGCGAGGTGGAGGTGCTGCATGACCGGCTGCTGGCGATGTTCGAGTCCGCCGCACGCGAGGGTCGCGCGCTTACGCCATCGGACATCCTTGTCATCACGCCCGGGCTGCCCGCCTATGCACCCTATATAGAAGGTGTCTTTGGCGCGGCGACGGGCGGCCGCCATGTTCCCTACCGGGTGATGGATCGGGGCGGCCCGCGGCGCGGCCAGCTGACCGACACCTTTTTCGCGCTGCTGGAATTGCCGGACAGCCGCCTCACCGCCGAGGCCGTGCTTTCGCCACTGGAGGTGCCAGCGGTGCAGCGGCGCTTCGATCTGGACGACGATGACCTGGCGCGATTGCGGCGCTGGACGTCTGAAACGAATGTCCGCTGGGCATGGGACGCCGCCCAGCGGCAGCGCTTGGGGCTGCCGGCGACGCAGGCGCATACCTGGAGCGCCGGACTTGATCGGTTGCTGATGGGCTTCGCCATGTCCGGTGAAGGTCCGCAACCATACGCCGGCATACTGCCGTACGCCGGCATCGAGGGCGACAATGCACGCCTGCTTTCGCGGTTTCTGGCCTATCTCGACGCGCTGCTGACGTTTCGCGACCGGCTGGCGCCACCACGCCGCGTTTCCGCCTGGACGGAGACGTTGAAAGCGTTGCTCCACAATTTTTTCGAGGCCGGCGAGGATGAGGCAGACGAGGAGGCGTTGCAGGCGTTACGCGAGGTGCTGTCGGGCATGGCGCGCGACGCGACACTTGCGGCATTCGCCGGCACCATCGGTCGCGGCGTGGTGGGCGTGGAGCTCGAGCAGCGGGTGGCGCAGATGGGGCGCGCCGCGCCGGCCGGGGGCGGGGTCACGTTTGCCGATATGGCATCGATGCGAGGCCTGCCGCACAAGTTGATCTGTCTCATCGGCATGAATGATCGCACCTACCCGCGACTCGATCACCGGCCTGATTTTGACAGGATGGCCTCAGAGCACCGCCGGGGTGATCGCGTGCGCCGCGATGACGATCGTTATCTGTTCCTGGAAATGTTGCTCGCGGCGCGCGAATGTCTTTACATCAGTTACGTGGGCAGCGATCAGCATACCGACGAATCACTTCCGCCGTCGGTGCTGGTCAGTGAACTGCTCGATGTGCTGCGCACGGGCTTCACCGTGAACGGCGAGCCCGCGGACGAACAGCATTTCGTGACCCGCCATCCGTTGCAGGCCTTCAGTCGGCGTTATTTCGACGGTCGTGATCGACGGCTGTACAGTTATCGAGCGGAGCTTTGCGTGCCTCCTGCGCCAGCCGACACGCTGGCACGCCCGCCGCTGCTGACTTCGATACTACCGCTCAAGGACGGGGAGTGGCGCGAGCTGACGCTGCGCGATCTCGTTTCGTTCTTTCGCAACCCGGCACGCTTCCTGTTGACACGCCGGCTGGGCATCGACCTGCGCGAAACGACGGGGGAACTGGCCGGTGATGAGCCGTTCGCTTTCGAAAATTATGCCGATAACGGGATGCGCCAGCGGCTGACCGATCTCCTGCTGGCGGGTCACGCGCCGGCAGAACTGCGCACTGCCGGGGAATCGCTCGGCACCCTGCCGCACGGGCAAGTGGGTGAGCGCCTGTTCCTCGCGGAAAGTAGAGCCGCGATGCGCTTCGCCGCGAATTTGCGCCGGCGGCTCAAGCCGGCGGAAACGCTGGCGCTGGATTTGGAGATCGGCGGCGTGCGCCTGACGGGCGCGATGGCGGGCGTCACCGACGGCGGCTTGCAACGGTATCTCGCTCGTGACAAAACCCATCCCGCCTTGCAGCTGGAATGCTGGGTTCAGCATCTGGCGTTGAATGTGTCGCGCGCCGGCAGCGGGAGCGAGATTTACCTGTTGGACGATGAAATACGATTGCGACCCGTCAGTGATCCAGGGAAATTGTTGAAGGATCTGCTGGCCTTGTTCCGCGAAGGACTGACAAGGCCGCTGCACTTTTTCCCCAGGTCGGCGCTGGAATACATCGCTGTTGTCGAAAAGGGCGGGGACGGCCTC
>Ga0335077_10011847_pt1 | contig 10899 bp, 7 predicted proteins | sample Lox_Sample_31_FD_207151 | JGI IMG/M metagenome (GOLD analysis project Ga0335077, IMG submission 207151) | Soil microbial communities from Loxahatchee National Wildlife Refuge, Florida, United States - Lox_Sample_3.1 | ecosystem: Environmental > Terrestrial > Soil > Wetlands | place: USA: Florida...
TTGCATCCCCGAGACGGAAGCGGCCCATGAGGTCGCGCTGTACGAGGCGGAGTCCTTTCCCGAGCGCTGGCGCCGTTGCGCGACCTTGATCTCCGGACGATCACTCGTCGATGCCACGCCCTTTCAATACCAGGGCCGCTGGTGGCTCGCGGCCAGCGTGCCGGTCAGTGGGGGCGCGGAGTGCGAGCTGCATCTCTTTCACGCGGACCAACTGACCGGGCCCTGGCATGCGCACGCTGCGAACCCCGTCAAGGTGGACGTGCGCTCCGCGCGCCCCGCGGGCACGCCGTTCTGGAAGGACGGTGTGCTGTATCGGCCGGCGCAGGATTGCTCACAGCACTACGGCGGACGCGTGGTGATCAATCGCGTGCTCGAGCTGACCGAGCAGAGCTTCGAGGAGGAGCCGTGTGCGATCGTGGATCCGCCGCTTTCCGGACCGTATCGCGCGGGACTGCACACGCTCTCAGCGGCCGGCGACATCACGGTGGTCGATGCGAAGCGCCAATTGTTCGTGCCGCGCGAGATGCGCATGGCGCTCGCTCGCCACTTCAAACAGCGGGGCCGTGCTAGGATTTGAGCTTGAAGCCGTGCAGGGTCATCTGGATCACTGACGAGTTCCCTCCCGAGGTCGGCGGCACCGGAGCGATCGCCTATCAGCTGTCGAACGGGCTCGCCCAGCAAGGACTCGACGTGCAGGTGATCACCCGGCAGACCGTGCCGCCCAGTCCCTGGCAGGAGCGCTGTGGGGTGGTTCCCGTGCGCCGCCTGCCCCCGGCAGGGCTCTTGAAGGGCGCGGGCTGGCGCGCGCTGCCGCTTCTCATGCGCTATGTCGTGCGGCTCGCGCGGCTGCTCATGCGCGAGGCACCGCAGTTCGATCTCGTCATCGTCTCGGGGATGAAGATCATCCCGCTCGCCGCCGTTCCCGTGTGCCGCATGCTCGGCAAGAAGACGATCGTGAGGATCGAATCGCCGTTCGAGATCCTGCAGCCGATCTCCAGCGAGAGCCTGAACACGATGCATGGACCGGTCGGGCGACTGCTGCAGCACGCGCTCAAACGCCTGCAGGCCGCCGTCTTGCGCCGCGCCACGTGCGTCGTTGCGATCTCGACCGAGATCGCCGCTCTGCTCACGCGTCCCGAGCTGCGGCACGAGCGCGTGGTGAAGATACCCAACGCGGTCGATGTCGAGCGCTTCAAGCCCGTGAGCGCAGCGGCGAAGGCGGCTTTGCGCGCGCAGCTCGGGATGCCTGCGTCAAAGAGCGTGCTCGTCAACGTCGGGCGCGTCACGCGCTCGAAAGGAATGCTCACGCTGATTGCGGCGTGGTCGGAGATCGTCGCGCGCTACGATGATGTGCTGCTGGTCGTCCTGGGAGGCGGCAGAGGCTACTGGGACGATTGCGAGGACGAGGTCATCGAGTACATCCGCACGCATCGCCTGCAGGGGCACGTACAGCTCGTGGGTCCGAGTGACCGCGTACACGAGTACCTGCAGGGCGCCGACCTCTTCGTCTCGCCGAGCGAGTACGAGGGCTTCGCCCTGACACTGCTCGAGGCGCTCTCCTGTGCGCTGCCCGTGGTCACGACCACCGTGGGTGAGGCCGCCTATGTCGTTCGCGAGGGTCGCACCGGCTTTCTCTGTCCCCCGAAGGACGTGCAGGCACTCAAGGCGAGCCTCGAGGCCGCACTCGAGCGTCGCGCGGAGTGGCCCGAGATGGGGCGCGAGGCACGCGAATCGGTCAGGCAGTTCGATCTCACACGGGTGAGTGAGCGCTACGCCGAGCTGTGCTGCGAGCTCGTCGGCTCGGGCGCCGTGCGATGAGTCGACCCGAGGACTACGGCAGCGGCGCCGCGCTCTGGAAGCCACCGTGGCTCCTGTGGCTCGCGGTGATCGTGCTGGCGCTGTGTGCGCTTGCGTTCCTGGCGGAGCCCCTGAGCGGCCTGTTTCGCTACGTACCCCGTGATTACAACGAAGGCTGGAACGCCTACTGGAGCGATGTGGTGCTTGCCGGCGGGCAGCTGTACCCCGCGGCAGACAGCGCCATTGCCAACAACTATCCGCCGCTCTTCTTCTACGTGGTCGCACCGCTTGGCCGACTGATGGGCGACAACATCTTTGCGGGGCGCCTCATCGATGTGCTGAGCCTGCTGGTGATGGCGGCCAACGTGTACTTATGGCTCACGATCACACGCTCGCCGCGCGTGGTGGGAGCCTTCGGCGCGCTGCTCTTGCTCGCGGCATTCGTGCGCTACTCGCCCGAGTACAGCGTGATGGACGACCCGCAGCTGCTCGCCCATGCGACGATGCTCACGGCAAGCACCCTGTTGTGGCGCGCTGATTTCTCGCGGCGCGCCATCATCGCGGCGGTGATCCTCATGATCATCGCGGGCCTCATCAAGCATCTGATCCTGCCGCTGCCGCTCGCCACGACACTTTGGATCGCCGTTTATCGCAGGGAGAAGCTTGCCACTTGGATCACCGCCGGTGTGGTCTGTACCGCAGTAGCGCTCGCGCTGCTATGGCTGCTCTACGGTCCGCAGTTCTTTCAGGGATTGTTGGCCGCGCGCACCTATTCGCGCTACCTGCTGATGAAAGCGACCTACCACGCCGTCATCGACTTTCTGCCCGTCGTCGCGCTGGCCGCGCCCGCGCTGTGGGCGCTGACGCCGTCCTGTCCGTGGCCGAGCCTGCGCCGGCGCACGGTGTTCGTGCTGCTCTACTTTGGCATCGCCGCCCTCATCGGCTGTTCGGCCGCGGGGGGTTCCGGCGTCGACCGCAACGCCTTCTTCGATGTGCTGATCGCCGCCTGCCTGGGAGCGGCGCTCGGGCTGCAATGCTTGAGCCTGATCGCGCAGCGAGCCGGTGTGCCGGAAAGCCGGCGCGCGCCAGCGATCGTGGCGCTCGTCCTCGCGGGATTCTTTGCCTTCCAGGCGCTGCAACGCTTGCCTGCCGAGATCGCGACCATTCGCCAGTTGCCCTCACAGGAAGCGCAGGCGTTAAGCGATGTGCGCTTGATCCGGGAGTTCGGCCGTGGAGCGGCGGCGTGTGAGACCTTGTCGCTGTGTTACTGGGCGGGTAGCCCGTTTCGCGTCGACTTCTTCAACTATGGGCAGAAGCTCGCGCTGAAACGGCTGCCGCCCTCCTCCTGCGAGCGCATCTTCGCAGAGGGCGATCTCAAGCTGATCCAGACGGAGCCCGCGGCACGCTCGGGGGAGCTGTCGGGGCGGCTACCCGCGGAATGCAATCGCATCATCCGCGATCACTACGCGCCGGTGCGCACCTCGTTCGATGGCTTGTTCCTGCTGCGCAAGAGCCGCGCGGCCGCCCCGACTAGCGCCGCGTTCTCTTCCCCCAGGTGAAGGTCGTCGTGGCGACGTAGTTCCACACGGTGCCGACCAGAACACCCGCAATCGCAGCCGGCACCCAGCCTTGCTTGCCCTGATAAAGATAGGAAGCGACGCCGACGTTGGCCACGGCGCCTATGCTGCACACGAGAACGAACGACAACCAGCCACGTAGCCAGCGCCAGCCGCGCAGACGCAAGTCCCGATAGGTGAGGACGTTGTTGACCGCGAAATTGAAGGTCATGGCAACCAGCACGGCAAGGGTCTGACTTGCCACGAACGAGAGGCCCGCTACCCGGAAGGCAAGCGTCAGCACCGTAAAATGGACGATGACGCCCAGGCCGCCCACGAAGGAAAAGCCAATGAAGCGAGCCGGAATGACGTTGCCGATCAGCTTATCGAGCAGCAGCATCCCGTAGTCCCACACCACCAGCGAGTCGAGCTTGCTCTCCCCGTGCACGCGCCGGCCGAACTGATAGGGCAGCTCCGCGAATTTCAGGGTGCGGCTCGATGAGGCGAACAGATCCAGCAGGATCTTGAAGCCGATGGCGGAGAGCCGGCGTACGCTCACGGTCAATGCGCTCCGGCGCAGCATGAAAAAGCCGCTCATCGGATCGGACAAGCCGCTCGGCACCAATCTGCGGCTCACGCGCGTCGCCAGGCGGCTCATGAGCGCCCGCGACTTCTGCCAGTCCGCGATGCCGCCACCTTGGACATAGCGACTGCCCACGACGACATCCAGATCCTCATCGGATTTGAGCGAGCTCAGCATCCGCGGCAGCAACTTCTCGTCATGCTGCAGATCGGCATCCATGACGGCAAGGTACGGCGCCGTGCTTGCGAGCATGCCCTCCACGCAGGCCGAGGACAGCCCGCGCCGTCCGATGCGCTGCAGACAGCGCACGCGGCCATCGAGCGCGCCGAGCGAGCGCACCAGATCGGCCGTTCCATCGCTCGAGTCGTCATCGACGAAGATCACTTCCCAGGCGGTCCCGCGCAGCGCAGCGCTCACGCGCTCCAGGAACTCCGGCACGTTGGCGGATTCGTTGAGGGTGGGAACAACGACGGAAAGCTCGGGGCCCGGCGCGATAAGGGGCGCCGGCGCGACCACGTCGAGCGCGCGCGTGATCATCCCCGGTCTCCGGTTATCTTCATCGGCAGATGAATCGCCTTGCTCACCCCGCTGAATCCCCGCTCGAGAACTGCGCCGGCTAAGGTTTGCTTGGTGCTCGGCGAACACATGTTAGCGGCGCCGGAGGAGGCGTACCAAGCATCTTTGCGGCCGCAGCTTTGCTGCCCGGCGGGATTAACTTAAGGCGGCGGCTCGGGCTCAGGCGCCGCCGCGCGGCCGCGCACGGCGAGATAGGCACGCTTGAGCAGCCGGCTGTACAGCAAGCGCCGGTGCCCCTGGTGCACGAGCGTCCAAGCACTCAGCATCGTCGCGCCGCGCGCCATGATCAGATCGCTGATCGCGCGTCGCTCCTTGCTCCACTGCAGCTTGTAATCCTCCACACCGCGACCGAAATCGTAGCGCTTCATTCCGGCGCCGATTGCCTCCTCGATCATTCTGCGCGTGAGCAGCCGACCGGGGCTGAACGTGCTCAGCCTGGGATTCATGCCGTACTGATAAGTGTATTGCGTGCCGTGCAGTCGCAGATCGAAACTCGCGGCCGCGGGCTCATCGTTGATCCGCAGGATGGTGAGCTGAGTGACACCGCTTAGCTGCAGCGCGACGGCGATCTCCGTCAGGGCCTCGCACCAGCGCGCATCGTGGAAGCGGCCGCGCTCGCCCTGGGAGTTCTTGCGCAGCTGGTGCAGTTGAAAGAGCACCGGCAGCGCGGCGCGCAATTCTTGCTCGGTCGTAGGCGTGTGGAAATCAAGCCGCGCATTCTCGGCCAAGCGCTGCTCGCGACGCAGATTGCCGCGGAATCGCTTCGTGAGCGAGCGCAGCAGCTGCTCCATGTCAGAGGGCAGCGGCACGACGATCGCGGCATCCTGCGCGAGCACCCGGTACGGCAGCGCCGGCAGCCACGGCGGCGGCACTTCGAATTGCCCCCGCAGCAGCGCGATCGGTCGCTGAGCCAGGCGCGCGAGCCAGGCGCGTGCGGAATGCTCGCAGGCCGCGCGCCAGGCAGACTCAGCGAGCAGGCCCGGATAGTCGGACAGGCGCGCGCCGATCAGCTCGAGTCGCTTGATGCCGGGCAGGAGTGAGCCCCGGTCGCACAGCGGCAGCACGCCCACCCAGCGCCCGGAGACGTGTTCCCAGACGAGCACGCGCGGCTGGCTGCGATCGTAGCGTGCAAAGCCCACCACCCATTCCCATGTTTGAAACGGCGTGGCATTTGCGACGCGCTGCACGAGATCCGTCCAGGGCGCGCGCGCCGCGTGCAGCAAGTCGAGCGAGCGCAGCTCGTGCAGGCGCAGATCGCCACCGAGCGCTATGCGGGTGCCCTCGGCCCACGAGCGCTCGGGGTCACCCGCAAGACTCGCTCGCAATGCGTCAGCTGGCCGATCGGTCGGCTGCAAATTTCCGGAACGCATCCTCCAATCCTTCGCGCAGGCTGACACGCGGCCGCCACTGCAACAGCCGCGCGGCCTTCGAACAGTCCCAACGCACACGCGTGAGACGGGTGCGGATGCGGTAGCGGTTGGTCTCGGGCTCCTTGTGCCGCGCGGCGGCTGCAAGCTCGGTCAGCATGCCGATCGCGTAGTAGGCGGCGCGCGGCAAGCGCACCACGCTCGGCACGCCGCCCGTGCAGCGGCGCAGCAGCTGCAGATAATCGGCTTGAGTAAGGACCTCATCGTCGACGATATTGAATGCCTCACCGGCGATGCCCGGCACGGTGCCCCCGAGCACGAGCGCGTCCACCGCATTGTCGACCAAGGTGAGCGGTAAGGGAACATCGCCCTTGCCGAACAGAATGACCCGGCCGGAGCCAATGACCCGGCACACGTGCGGGGGAAAGATGCTGGTGCCCGGGCCGCACACGAGGCCCAGCCGCACGATGACGGTCTCGAGCTTGCCGCGGCCGTTTGCCGCAAGCACCAGCTGCTCGCAACGCGCCTTGGCGCGCGCGTAATTGCCGAGCCGACCGGTCTCATCGAACGGGCAGCGCTCGTCGATCACCGCGCCGTCACCCTTGGCGGCGAGTGGGTAGCCGGCGAGCGTACCGACGTAGACGAAGCGGCTGACACCGGCACCTTGGGCCTCGCTCAGCATGCGTTCGGTGCCCTGGACGTCCACCCGCTCGAAAGTTGCCACGTCGCCGCTGATTGCCGAGCCGAGGTGAAACACGACATCCATGCCCGTGGCAATACCCTGCAGGGTGTTGGGCTCTGCCAGGTCGCCGATGCGCACTTCCGCTCCGGCCGCGCGCAGTCCCCTCGCCTTGGCTTCCGAACGCGCAAGAATGCGCACGGAATCCCCACGCTTGAGCAAAGTTGACACGAGACGGGAGCCGACGAAGCCCGTCGCCCCGGTGATCAGTGCCCTCAAGCCACGACCCCGAGCGCGGGCGAGCTGCTCGTGCTTGCCAGGGGCCAGATGGAGCGCAGCACGCGCACCGCCTGCTGGCCTTCGGCCGGACCGACGGGAGCGGACTGCCCCGCTTCGATCGCTGCATAGAAGGCGTGCACGAGCGGCACGATGCCGTAAGAGCCGTCGACCTTGCGTCGCAGCAGCCGCCAAGCGGTGCCTATCGTGGCGCCGACGAGCTGGCTCGCGACATCCAGATTCGCCATCGCCAGCGAGATCTTGCGTGGAAAGGGCAGCTGCCGGTAAGTCGTCAGAGTCATGCTGGATATGTTCAATCGGAGCAACATGCGCTCGCACCACAGGTCGAGCATCGCAAGATCCGGACGCGCGCGGAAAGACAACGCCAGCGTCCCCAGGCCGCGCTCGCCCTCCACGAGGGCCCGCACATCGGGGGGCCGGCCATCGTCCGCTATAGCGCCCCGGTTGAGCGCATAGGTGCGATGCGGCGCCCCGAGGACATGGATCAGCGCCGAGAGCGGGTGAATCGCCACATCCTCGGCCAGACCTCCCGGCATCTCCCCCGACCAATGACCACTCCCGAAGTTCGGGGACCGGCGCAGGTCGAAATTGAAACTCGCTGCCGCCTGGACAACCGCTCCTGCCTTGCCCGATGAGAGCAACTCGCTCGCCTGCCGCATCGCCGGTGAATACACCCAGCAGTGCCCGATGCAAAGCTGTCGATTGGCGGCGACCGCCGCTCGTGTCATGCGCTCACAGGCCGCCTCGGAGATCGCCATTGGCTTCTCGACATACACGTGGGCGCCGGCCTCCAGGGCCGCGATCGTCACCGACTCGTGCGATGCGGGCGGGGTCAGGACGTGGACAACGTCGGGCTGCTGCGCGAGCAGATCGCCCAGCTCGCTCGTGGCCTGGCGGATGGAGAAGCGCGCGGCCTGGGTGCGCGCGCGGGCAATGTCCTTGTCCGCGAGTCCCACGACTTGCGCGCCGGAATAGCTGGTCGCCGCCTTGAGATGAATGTCAGAGATCAGACCGCAGCCAACAATGGCGACCTTCATGTTTGAATTTCCATAGTTGTCGGCAGAAGGTGAGCAAACTTACACTACGCTTACAGCTGCCACAACCCGCGTTTTCCCTTGTAATCTGGGATTTCCGGGCGAGGCTTCATCAATAATGTAAGGAAGTACAACACAGAAAAAGGGGTACTTGCACGTCCCGTGCCGCGGCTGGCACGAGTTGTACACGCACGTGTAAACTCGATGCGTCGACCGCAGAGACACGGGCCGCGCTCGATCACGCTCATGCTGTGGGTGGCCTTGAAATCCGCGTTGACCAAGCTGCTGGGCAGAAAGCCTGTGCGCGCGCCGGCGCTTGCCACGCACTATCACATCACCCATCCCTATCACATCAGCCATCCCTATCACGCCGTCTCGGTCGTCCCCTGCGACGGCGCCTGTGCAATGGCCGAGGAGTTGCGGGGGCGCCGCTATCTGTCGCTCGACGCGCCGCGCCTGCCGTTGGCACGTTGCCCGCTCGGCGATCGGTGCCGTTGCGCCTACAAACATCACGATGATAGGCGCATGCGCATGCGGCGCGTATCCGATCGGCGCACAGCCGATCCCACTCGTCCGGCGCTTTGGTCCGGCCCTGAGCGTCGTCGCTCCGGCGGCCCGCTGAGGCCTGAGCTCTGCGCGCGCTGACGCCGTGCGTGTTGCTGGCGGTTGCCGCCGCGCCGGCTGCGGCCGCGAGCTACGTGCAGGGCGCGGCCCGCACGCTGAGCGCCCAACAGAGCCCGCAGCGCCCGCAGAGCCCGCAGAGCCCGCAGAGCACGCTCACCGTGAGCTTCCCGAGCACGCAATCGGCGGACGATCTCAACGTGGTGTTCATTGACTGGGATGACACGACCTCGCGAGTGGTCTCGGTCACGGATGCGAGCGGCAACCTCTATCTGCGCGCCCATGAGCTCGCGAGCGCGGGGTTGGCGACACAGGCGGTGTACTACGCGAGCCGCATCAAACACGCGTACGCGGGACGCAATGCGGTGCAGGTGATGTTTGATGGGGTGATACACCATGGCGGCGTGCTCGTCGCCGAGTACCACGGGATCGACCCCCAGCGTCCGATCGACCATGTCTCGGGCGCCGCAGGACGCGCGGAGACCGCGCGGGGCGGGTCGCTCATCACCTCCGCGACCGAGGATCTGCTCGTCGTCGGCGCATTCACCGGCCAAGCTCTGCAAGGCCCGGGACCCGGCTACACGCAGCGGCTGCTCGCGGGCGGATTCGCGCTGCTCGCGGACCGGCTGGCAGGCCCACCGGGTGCCTACGAGTCCGCCGCGCTGCAGAGCGCGGCCGATTGGTACCTAATGCAGGCGATCGCGTTTCGCGTACTTCGGACGCCACCTCCGCAAGCTCCGTATCCCCACAGCCAGATCAGTGCCGGCATGCAGTGGGACTTCTCAACGGTGGTGAGTCATCGCAAGGCCGTGGGCAGTGATCTGTGGCCCACGACCTGGGCTGCGGACGGCAACCTGTATGCAGCGTGGGGCGATGGTGGCGGCTTCAACGGCACGGAGCGCAACAAAGCAACCGGACGTGCGAGCCTGGGATTTGCGCGCATCAGCGGTTTCCCGCAAACCGGCAACACGGCGAGCATCGCCGGCCAGAACGTATGGGGACAGGCACCTGCCTTCGCCGAACACCAGGCGAGCTTCGGTGGCAAGGTGGACGATCTCATCGCGATCCACGGCGTGCTGTACGCGCAAGGCGGCCTGTGGACGCGCGCCAACTGCAACTGTTCCGATCCGACCGTGAAGGGCGAAGACAACCCGAGCGCGCGCACGCTTGCCTGGTCAGCCGATCTGGGCCGGACGTGGCAGATCGCCCCGTGGAGCAGCGCGAACGACCTCGGCAGCACGCTACAGTTCGGCGCCGACTACGCGGGAGCCTTCGATCCCGCACACGTCTATTTCTACTACCAGGGCGATCTTACGCAGGACCCCACTCACCTCTATCTGCGCAGAGTGCGCATCGAAGATCTCATGGCCGATCCTGCCACGTCCGGGCATTTCGAGTACTTCGCAGGCGTCGATCCGAGTGGCGCGGCGCGCTGGTCCCCAATGAAAGAAAGTGCGGCCGCTGTGTTCGTCGACGGGAATGTCGCACCCGGCGTGTACGCCACTGCCTCGGTGGTCTACGACGCCCCGCTCGGGCGCTACCTGCTGAGCACATTTCACGGCGAGCACGCCGGACAGATCGGCTTCTTCGAGTCTCGCGCGCCGTGGGGTCCCTGGGACACCCTCGCCTACTACGATGACTGGGGCGGATTCAACGAGACGGCGGGCGCTGCGCTCGGAGTCAACTTTCCGACCAAGTGGATCAGCCCCGATGGCAAGACTCTGTGGGCGGTCTTCTCCGGCATCAACAACGGCGCCGACAACGAGTTCGATTCGTTCAATGTGGCACGGGTCCAGCTGCAATGAGTGTCGCGGCGGTTACCGGCGACAGCAGAGTGCCTCTACGGCAGGGGTGAGCCGTTCTTCGGCATGCGCGTGAAGTTGGGGTTATTGTCCTTCTCGCGCAGGAAGGAGAGCCCCGGCGAGAGCCGGATAAAGCGGTAGAGGCGCCGCGAGCTCAGTGACAGCTCGGGATCATGCACCAGCTCGATATCCTCGCCGAGAAGCCCGGCGTTGATCTCATGGACCAGGCGCGCCTCCCCGGTCAGGCGCGAACCGAAGTTCATGTTGTTGAGCTCGTCGAAATAAAGCACGCATCCGGAGCGCAACACCGGAAGGAGCCGCTCCAGGACGACGCGCGCCGAGGTGTACAAGTCGCAATCGATCCAAATAAGGATCGGCGGCTCGCGCCGCAGCGAATCCACCAGGTCGCTCGTGAGCGTCAGGTCGAAGCGGCCTCGATGCAGGCGAAAGTTGCGGTACCCGTGCGAGCGACAGTACTCGTTCAGATGCTCGTAGTCGCCGCGATACTGGCCCTCGGACCATTGCCCGTAACCCATGACATCGGCATCACGGATATCGGAGGTCGCGGGCATACCCTCAAAGGAATC